>Ga0082212_10001095_pt1 | contig 39720 bp, 13 predicted proteins | sample TergutNt197P3_FD_71548 | JGI IMG/M metagenome (GOLD analysis project Ga0082212, IMG submission 71548) | Neocapritermes taracua P3 segment gut microbial communities from Petit-Saut dam, French Guiana - Nt197 P3 | ecosystem: Host-associated > Arthropoda: Insects > Digestive system > Gut ...
TCAAACTTCATGTATCACAGGCCTTTTAACTAACTTTATTTACGGAAAATTAGGTTTAAGACTATGCTTTTTATAATATTATATTTTGATAATTTTTCAATTACATTAATGCTATTTTTCTTTATAATCGTTACGGATTTACGCATTACAGAGGCATGCCAGTAGGGACGGTTCTCGTGGCAGACGTGTCCCCCTTGGCAGAAATAGTACAGCAAGACGGAGAAGGCAAGTACCTAAAGATAAAGACATGCGTTTTGAGGGTAATTTGAGCATAGGAATTGTTATTTGAAATTTGTAGTGCAGAATGTGTATTTACATTACATATTAATTTGAAAGGCGGTTGGTACTAATTTTTAATATTATCGTACTATAACCGCCTTTGTACAAATTTTAAATTACAATTTCTGCGAAAATTAGCCCGAAGGAGCATGGCTTTATCTTTAGGTACTTGCCTTCTCCGTCTTGCTGTACTATTTCTGCCAAGGGGGACACGTCTGCCACGAGAACCGTCCCTACTGGCAACCCACTGGCACAAAAAAAGAAGCCGGATTTTTTCCAGCTTCTAGTTTCTAGTCTCTAGTTTCTAGTTCAATTCTTATCCATTACGTAGTATCCTACACCTCTTTTGGTTATTAGTATTTTCGGATTTGCTTTATCTTTTTCTATTTTATCTCTAATTCTATTCATAGTAACATCTATTGTTCTAATTGCACCTATATATTCTTCGTATTCCCAAACATCACGAAGTAGCATTTCTCTTGTAACAACTTGTCCTGGTTGACTTGCTAAATATTTTAAAACATCAAATTCTTTTTTAGTTAAGTTTATAACTTCTCCTTTAACCCTTACCTCTATTTTCTTTAGGTCAAGTGTTAAATCTCCAACTTTCATAATGTCTTTTTTATCGTCGCCTTTTTGGTTTTGGCTGTTTTCTGCATTTGTATTTAGTTCAGCTTTTCTTAAATTGGCTTTAATTCTTGCCATTACTTCTCTAATCTGGAAAGGTTTTGTTATATAATCGTCTGCTCCCATTTCTAATCCAACAATTTTATCTGACTCTGTATCTTTCGCAGATATCATTAATATAGGAATATTTGATATATTAAGTGCATATCTTATTTTTTTACATACAGATATACCATCTAGTTTTGGTATCATTACATCTAGCAATATTAAATCTGGCTTTTCATTTATTGCCATATCTACAGCAGTAAGACCATCGTATGCTTCTAATGTTCTATATCCTTCCTTTTCTAAGTTAAATACCAATAGCTCCATAATGCTTTTTTCATCATCTACTATTAATACTGTTTTTTTGTCTTTTTCTTCTACTATATTTTCTATATTTTCCACAAAACTCCCGCCTTTCTGTGCGAGCAACCGCCAGTCGCTCCTACATCCTGGTCTCAACTTAAACGCCCTATATTTCATTTATATTACATTTATATCACATTTAATATTTTAATACAAGCATTTTTTTACATAAAAATTTCAATATTGTAAATTTTCCCATTATCTTGTAATAAAATCTGCATGTCTTCCACTTCTTCTCCATTTAAAACAAACTTTCTAACACCTGTGTTTTTACCATCATTGTTTTTCACTTTTATTTTATATATTGTAGTTTTATATTTATATTGTATTTCAAATTCTTTCCAATCTTTTGGTATTGTTGGCTCTATTTTTAAAACTCCACTTTCTATCTTAAGTCCTAAAATATATTCAACCACCGCTTTAAAATACCAGCTACTCGACCCGGTATACCAGCTCCAGCCGCCTCTTCCCATTAAATCTTTATTACTGTATATATCTGCTTCTAAAACATATGGCTCCAGTTTATATTTTTTTGCTTCTTCTTTTGTTTTAGAATGTTCTATTGGATTAATTATTTCTAAAAATTCAACTGCCTTATCTCCAAATCCAAGCATTGCTTCTGCTATTGCAAGCCAAATTGCTGCATGTGTGTATTGTCCACCGTTTTCCCTTATACCTGGTGGATATGCCTTTACATATCCCGGATTAAAATCCACTTTCTCAAACGGCGGGTCAAATAATTTTATGATTCTTTTTTCTCTATCTACCAAATAATTTTCTGCCTCTTCTAACGATATAAATTTTTTATCATTATCACCTGCTCCAGATATAACAGACCAGCTTTGTGATATACTGTCAATTCTACATTCCTCACTGTTAATACTTCCTATTTCATGCCCATCATCTGTTATTGCTCTTTTATACCATCTACCATCCCATCCTTTTCCGGTTTAACGCTTTTTTTAACTTTTCATTTATATTAGTATATTTTTCGCTTAAATCTTTTCTACCTTTTAATTCACATATTGGTATAAACTTATTTAAAACATCGTATAGAAAAAAAGCCAGCCATACACTTTCTCCATCTCCTTTGCTTCCAATATTACTAAATCCATCATTCCAATCTCCAATTCCAATTTTAGGAAATGAGTCTATTCCTTTATTAACTACATTTTCAATTGCTCTTACACAATGACTAAATATATTTTCTTTTATTCCACTCTCATAATAAATATCGTATAACTCATCTTCATGTTCTCTTAACAATTCTCCTTTTAAATATGGTGCTTGTTCTTCCAATATGCTCATATCATTTTCAAATTTTATATATTCTATAACCCCATATACCATCCAAAGCAAGTCATCTGAAAATTTGGTTCTTACTCCTCTTTTGGTTTCCAGATGCCACCAATGCAATACGTCTCCTTCTAAAAATTGATGTCTTGCACAATTTATTATCTGTTCTTTTAGAAACCTGGAATCTATATATTTTATTCCCAATGCATCTTGTAACTGGTCTCTAAACCCATATGCACCACCAGATTGATAATATCCTGTTCTTGATAAAATTCTACTTGAAATTGTCTGGTAAACTGCCCATCCATTTATTAATATATTAATACTTTCAGATGGAGTTTTTACATTAATTACATTTAATACATTTTTCCATTTCTGTTTTACCTCTTCTAATTTCTGTTCAGCATGAGTGTTCTCATTATATTTATTTACAATTTCTTTAATTTTTTCTTTGTTACTTTCTTCACCCATTACTAAACTAAAATATTTATCTTCAAATTTTGCAAAATCCAAATTCAATTCTATTCCAACACAAGAATTTTTTCCCAGTCCAGAATTATTATTTAATCTCTTATATAATGCATCTGGCTCGGCAATATCTCCATCTCCAAAAAAACTTTCTTTTTCTCCAGTAAAGCTACCTATGTCAACATTTCCAGATACATACATTGTTCTTTCTTTAAAATCCTCGTCGGCTAAAACATTTTTTATAAATATAATATTGCCTTCTTTTTCCAATTTCAAATTTCCATTCGTTAAATATTCATCTTCACCCATTACTGGTTTAATATAATACAATAGCTTTATTCTTCTCTCTTCATTTATTATATTTTTTATTCTAAAATTAATTACTTTCAAACTTTCATCATTTGGTACAAAAAAATTGAGTTCTTGTAAAAAATTATCATTTATATTTTTAAATTTTGAATATCCAAAACCATGTGTTATATAGTAATAATTATTATTTGGCCTAACACCTGTATTTAATGTCCATATTTTACCATTATCTTTATCTTTTATATATATAATTTCAGACGGCAAATCCAAAACTGGATTATTATTCCATGCAGTTAATCTATTTAATCTACTATTTCTATACCATGTATATCCACCCAAGTTATCTGTAATTAAACTACCAAAGAAATTGTTGGCTAAAATATTGCACCATACAGAAGGCAGTTTATTATCTTTATTTTTGAAAATTAAATATTCTTTCCCATCTAAAGAAAATCCGCCAAATTCATTGTCATACAGCAATTCCGTCTTATTTAATGGTATTATTTCTTCTTCTCCATCTGTTTGTTTTCCTTTTTCGAAGCCATTATTAACACTTTGTATTTTTTCTTCCATTTCTTTTAAATGTGTTTGCAAACTTCCATTTTCCGCATTTATTGTAATCCTTGCCATAAATTCAATTGTATCTAAATCTTCTTTTAACATTTCATTTTTATTTATTATAAATATACCACCATTTATGTTTTTTAAATATTCAAGTTGTTTATTTGAAATAACTTCATTTATATTTTCTTTAATAAACCTTTCATAAACATTACTTTCATCATTTAATAATATTAAATCTGTGAAAATACTTTTTGCCCTATAATATTCAAAGCAACTTATTACCTCTTCTACAACATAAATATCTTCTATGTTTTTAATGTTTACCAGAATTATTGGGTTGTCTCCTGAAATTCCATATTTCCATATACTGTTTTTAGAATACTCATTATTGTTTTTCACTCTTTTTATAGGATTTAATTTTAAAACATAGCTTAATAATCTTTGATATATTTCTATTTTTTCAGAAGTAATTTGCAAATATTTACTTTCTTCTTCGCTTCTCGCTTTTGCTATGCTCATTGTTCTTATAATTTCTTCTTCACTTTTCATGTTTTCTAAAAGCTGATTAACCTCTTCTTTATTGTCAGAAACAGATATAATTAAATTTACTGCAAGTTTACCTTTTGGAACTATTTTCAATGTTCGTTTCATTGAAATAATAGGGTCTGTTACTTGTGAAATATTTTTAGAAAACACTTTATGGTTTTTCACCATTTGAGGCAACCCAATATTTTCTCTGCCGTAATATTTTTCTTTATCTATTTCATATTCGAAATCTACAATCTCTTCATTTTCTGTATACAATGTTGCCCCCAAATATACCTCTTCTCTTAAACGTCTATCCATTCGTTCTACAATAATGTTTTCCTTTTGAACATTCATTTTTAGAAACAGCTTATTAAAAACAGGATGTGCATATTCTTGTCTCTTATAAGTTATTGCTGGCTCAAATTCTCCAATAACTTCTAAAACCTCTTCACTGTTTCCAAGGTTCTCAATTTCAACTCTTCTTATTTCTATTGCTTTATTTGGGTCTACCAATGCAGTTGTCTCTATTTTTAAATTCTTTTCTGTTTTAGAAAACTTTACTTTATCTGGTGCAAAAGTAACTGTGGTATTTTCTTCTACTCTTAATATTTGTTTTGTTTTAGTGTTTTTTATATAGAAAAATATTCCCTGTTTTATTTCTCCAGTTTCTTTATAGTTGTTTATTATTTTCCCTTCAAATTCACTTACGCTGTTTCCAAAATCATCTATTATAATCCTATATTTTTCATTTGAGATTACATTTACATTTTTAAATATTTTACTTGGGTTTTTAATTATTCTCTCTGTATACCCAGAATCTGCTAAACTTTTATTTCTTGCTATTTTTTCTTTTTTCTCTTTTGTAATTATCATTTTAATTGGCATTCGCTCTTGAAGCAATATATCTACAGCTTCAATTTCCGGATTTCTATTAAATCGTTTTTGTAAAATATTATCATTAATAATATTGTTAACGGATAAAAGTATTAGGCCTTGATGATGTGCCATATATGATTTTACAATTTCTCTTTTTCTATTGTTTTTTAATCTGCTAGGAGTATAATCAACAGCCTCATAAAATCCATATTTCCCCAATGCACCATGTTCTTCTAATATTTTTAAATTATTTATTCCTTTGTTTAATTCATCCTGAAGTGATAAAAAAGTACTATATGGTGAAACAACAATATCTTCCTCTAATCCTCGTTTTAGTCCAAGCCATGGTATACCAAATGCCTTATATTGATAATTGTTATTTAAATCTCTTAGGTTAAACCCAGATTCAGAAACTCCCCATGGCACACCTAGTTTTCTACAATATTCTATTTGACTTAAAACAGCAAACTTACTAGATTCGTCCAATAAGCTTCCTGTATATCTTTTAAGATTAATATTTGGCATTAAATATTCAAATGCTGTTCCTGTCCAAGATATAAGTCCCTTATATTTTTTTAAGCTGGTTAATGTTCTACTTAAATTATTCCAGTGTTTTGCTGGTATATCTCCTTTTGCAATTGCAACAAGACTTGCTTGTCTTGCTTCTGACGCCAAAAAATCATAACATGAATCTGTTAGTTCATTTTCTTCTAAACTATATCCTATTGATAAAAGTCTATCTCTTCTACTATATAGTTCTGAAAAATCTGCATTATTTATTATATTTATTACATTAATTATTAAGTTTTGAGTGTCATGCATATCATATTTGTTTTTATTTTCAATTAGAAACTGTTTTACAATGTATAAATACCCTATTAGATTCCCGCTATCAACTGTCGATACATATATTGGTATTAATGGCTCTAACGTTTTAGTATTATACCAGTTATATAAATGCCCATTCCATTTTGAAAGCGAATTTATAACTTCAATTATTTTACTTATATATTCAATTGCTTGTTTATATTTTATATATCCTAAATCATATGCAGAAATTATAGCCAACAGTTCCAGCCCTATATTTGTTGATGATGTTCTATCAACAATTTTTCTCAACCTGTCTTCCTGATAATTGTCTGTTATTAAATAATTATTTTCTTTGGTTATATGATGTTCAAAAAATTCCCATGTTCTTCTTCCAATCTCTTCTAGATATTTTTTATCTTTATCTTTTAATACACTTTTTTTATTTTTCAGCAAACTAATATACCATGCCACGCTAGGACCAATTACCCATAAAAATCCAAGTATATTCATAAATGTATTTCTAAAAAGAAAAGCAATAACACCTAAAAGTATATTAATCCTCATCTCGATATAATATGAGTTTAGGTCTGTTTTTGAGTTTTTTTCGCCATCTTCTGCAGTCACCCATTCAAGTAGTTTTGTTCTATATTTCATTCTATAAATAGTTTTTATTATACTATCTAAATTTTTGTACATCTCATATGGTAAAAACACTATACTAAATACACATCTTATAGCACTTATGGTTATATTGTTTAAATCCTTGGAAAATTTTTTGTGGGCATAAACTGCACCTTCAATATTGCTTTGCTTAAAAACTATATAATTAATTATATCTAATATATATGAAATAGTTATTGACAAAACAGATATCAAAAGTATCGTATACGATACTTTTGTGTTACCAAAAACATCTATACTTCCTAAAATAATTCCAATAAAACCAAAAATATTTAATAAGCTTCGTCTTAAATTATCATATATTTTAAATTTAGATAATATATTTAACTTTGTGCTTTTAAGCCACGATATTATTTGCCAGTCCCCTCTTACCCATCTATGGTTCCTCAAAATATATGGAATGTATCTTAATGGATACCCATCTAAAAGCATTATATCTGTAAGAAGTCCACATCTTAAAAAATTTCCTTCTATTAAGTCATGGCTAAGAACTGTATTTTCTGGAATCTCCGTGCCTAATACTTTGCTATATGTCTCTACATCGTAAATTCCTTTCCCTGTAAAAATTCCTTCTTTAAAATAATCCTGGTATATATCTGATATTGCATTCGTATAACAATCTATCCCACCTTGCATGCTATACAGTTCTATAAAGGTTGTTTTTTTTGAAAGTGATAAATCCATCCCAACTCTCGGTTGCATCATTCCATATCCATCTGAAACAACACCATTTTCTATAATTGGTATATTTAATATATGGCTCATTGCACCTATTAATTTTGATGCGGAGCCCAAGTTTAAATTTGTGTCACTGTCTAGTGTTATAATGTATTTGATTTGAGGCATTGTGTGAATTATATTTGTTTCTGTTTTTGTATTTTTATCTAATGTGTTTACTAGAAAAACATTTTCATATTTGTTGTTTTTTAATTTATCGTTTTTCTGTTTCACATATTCATTAAAATTCACCAGTAGTCCCCTTTTTCGCTCCCATCCTATATATGATTTTTCGCCCTCGTTCCATTCTCGCTTTCTATATAAAAAATGAAATCTGTTAAAATTTTCAGCTACATATTTTTCATTTAATTCTTTTGCAAGTTCTATTCCTGTTTTCATTACTTCTTCATCAAAATCTTTCGTAGGAACCTGTTCTTCCGAACTATCCCCAAGTAACGCAAAAAATATATTATCCGATTTGTTAGCCAAATAATATACTTCTAATTTTTGAAACATCTCTTTAACTTTTTCTTTAGATTTTAATATTGTAGGAATAATTACAAATGTTTTTGCATTTTCTGGTATTCCATTTTCATAATTCATTTTAGGTATAAGTGTTGGAGTTTTTATTTTGCCCATAATATAGTTTAATGTTTTTAAAAATATTTCTGAAATTGGTATATATAAAATGCAGGAAGCTAATGCGCTCAAATATATATTATTAGTTTTTATATAGAAGAAAGAGTAAAATAAAAAACATATATATATTGGCATTAATACATTGCATGCTACATACAGTTTTACTTTATCTGTTTTTAAATTATACGACTTTATTTCAAGTGCATTTTTTAGTTCAGTTATTCCTTTATCTATTAAATAATATCCTACATGTGATTTTTTGTGTTCAATAACACTATTGTAATTTGCATATCTTTTGCAAAGTTCAATTATTTTTTCTGTAATATATATTTCTGAAATTTTACTTTTTTTAGAAATTTCTTCTATAATATTTCTATAATAGTTTTTGCTTTCTTGATCCATCAGTGAATATATTCCTGACGGGTCCAGTTTTAAAATTTCTTCTGATGCATTTATATAACTAAACATTTCACTAAAACTAATTCTGTTTATGTCTTTTATACTTTTTATACAATTACCTATTATTATTTTAAGGTTTGCAATATAAAAATGCTCTTTTTGAATTACGTCTGAAACTGTAAGTCCCAGTTTTAATACTTCTTTTTCCAATATTCCCTGATATATAATTGCTTTTTTACCATATTTTTTCAGCTTATATGACATATATTCTATAAATGGATATTTGCGTTTATTATCATTCAAGTTTTTAAAGTTCTGGTTGCCCGTAAATATTCTTTTTTTATTTTCTACTGTCTCTATTGTTTTTTCAATAATACTTTCTACTTTAAACTTCTGAATCTGAGAAGAATAAATCTCTTCACATATTTCTTTTATATGTGAAATAATTGATATTTTGAAAAATATTCCTATATTGCATATTTCTTCCATGCTGAGTAGTTTTTTTCTTTGATATGAATTTAATGCAATATCTATTGTTTCTCTATCTAGCTTGCAATCTGTAAATGCAATAATTTCTTCAGCCAAAACATAACATCTTGAAAACCCCGCATGTCTTCCATTTGCAATCCCCAACATTTTTCTATATTTTTTTAATGTAATTTCTTTTTCAATTAATTTAACATTTTCTTCAATAATATAAAAATTATCTAGTAACCATTCTCCAGCTGAATGCATTTTTATGCCAAGTTTTATATGCTTACTAAGTAATTTATATGTTTCTAATATGAACTTATAGTTTTTAATTAATGTTGGTATAGGATATGTTTCTTTGTTAGAGCTGTTCTTTACATTATGCTCAGATGCAACTTTTTCTATATATTTGCTCAACTGATTTTTGTCTAATAACGCTCCTCTAATATTCAGCTCTTTATACATGCTCATAAAACTCCCCTTAAATTTTCTGTAGTATTTTCCACATTTATTCTTTCCATTTAAGGTAATTTTATACAAAAAGTATACAAGGGGGACGGAGTAAAGTGTTCAAATCTGAAGATTTTAACACTTTACTCCGTCCCCCTTGTATATTAATTTATAGTTTTGTTACATTATCGACTATAATTGCTATGGTTACTAAAATTCCTGCACTTAAAATAAAAACATATATTAATGGTGATTTCTTAACTTTAGCTTTATGTATGGTTCCTATCATTCCTATTAATATAAATAAAATTGGAAGCATTAATAATACTATATTCATTTTTCTTGTCCCCTTTCATTTGTATGTTTACTTTTATTCTACAAATATTGTACTATATAAATAAAAAAATATCTACACATTTTTTTGTACAATTTTATTCAAAAAATAAATAAAATATATAAAAAAATATGTAAAACGCACTTGACATTTGATGTAAAGCATGCTATACTATAATTGTAAAGCAAGTTTTACATTAAAAGGAGAGTGATGTTTGTTGAATAACAAGATAGTTGAATTACGAAAACCTAATAAAATAACACAGCAAGAGCTTGCAGATGCAGTACACGTTACTAGGCAAACCATTATTTCTTTGGAAAATGGTAAATATAATGCTTCACTAATACTTGCCTATAAAATATCTAAGTTTTTTGGCAAAACTATTGAAGAAGTATTTGATTTAAAGGAGGAGGTTTAATTTATGTTAGTAAATGAAATTAGTGGTATGGATTTTAAAAAGAAATTGCAAATAACTATAGTATTATCAGTTCTATTAATAATTCTTGGTATTGCTTCTACAATGTTAGTATGTTTTGACAAGATAGGTGCCCCAGAAACAGATTTAATAGATGATCTTAATACTTTTGAATTTACTCAAGGATTTTATATTGGCACAGGTCTCGGTCTAATATGTGCAGGATTGGTTACTCTTATAAAAAATGTTTTATGTTTAAAAAATAAAGAGAACTTTAAGATTGCAGAAACTGCATATAATGATGAGCGAAACAAATTTATTAAAAATAAAATGTGGTCTATATCAGGTATTGTAATGTTATTTGCATTATATATTGCATTACTTATTTCTGGATTATTTAATATTATAGTTCTTAAAACATTGGTTATAGTTTTAGGTACATTTGGTATTATAATATTAATAACAAAAATCGTATTAAATAAAATTTATTAAAATATACAATTTGCTCCGTCCCTTTTGTATATTTTTCTCTTACCTCCATATATTTCAATATGGAGGTAAATTTTTATGTTGGTTTTAAGTAGAAAGCGAATCTTGTTTGTTAGTTTAATTATAGTTACTTCCACGTTTTTGATTTTAAATCTGCCAATGGGGACACCTCTGCCAGGAGAACCGTCCCTACTGGCAGGGGTGTCCCCTCTGGCAGAAACTTCTTCAACTCCTGTTTCAAATCATACAATAATTTTGGATGCAGGACATGGCTTGCCAGATGGTGGTGCTGTGGGCATTGACGGCTCATATGAATCCGATATAAACTTAGAAATTGTTTTAAAGCTTCAAAATTTATTGGAGGCCTCTGGATGCACAGTTATTTTAACTCGTTCTGATGAATTTGGGATTTACGAAACAGATAAAAAAAGTATTAGACAAAAAAAAATATCAGACATGAAAAATAGAGCCCAGATTGGCAACAACACTGGTTCTGAAATTTTTGTATCTATACATATGAATAAAATTTCTGATTCTAGATATTACGGCTGGCAAACTTTTTATAAAAAAGACGACGAAAACAGCAAAAATATTGCAAAACTAGTACAGGAAAATCTTAATTATTATATTCAAAAAGAAAACAAGCGAGAAATTAATTCTATTTCTAGAGTTTATCTCGCAAAAAATGTGGCAATTCCATTAATAATTGTTGAGTGTGGGTTTCTTTCAAACGCAGAAGAAACTAGACTTTTGCATACAGATGAATACCAAAACCAATTAGCTTGGGGGATATTTTGTGGCTTAATGGACTATTTTAATAATTAATAATTGATAATTAATAATTATTAATGTATAATAAAGAAAGAAATTTGCGAAGCAAATTTCTACAATAATTATTAATTATTAATTATTAATTATTAATTTGGAGGTTAAAATGAACCATCGGCTTAACATCTATAGAAGCAAAGCGATTACAAAAAAAATATGGTAAGAACGAATTAAAAAAAGTGAAAAAGTTTAAGTTTTTAAGAGAACTAGTTCAAATTATTTCTGAGCCTATGTTCTTATTATTAATTTCGGCTTCAATTGTTTATTTTATCCTTGGAGAACCTAGAGATGGAATAATAATGTTGGTATTTGTTATTGCAATAATGTTTATTGATATAACACAACAATTAAAAACAGATAGAACATTACAGGCACTTAAAAGCCTTTCTTCTCCACATATAAAAGTTATTCGTGACAATACAGAAAAAAACATAGATAGTAGCGATTTAGTTCCTGGCGATATTATGATTATTGAAGAAGGAGTAAAAATTCCGGCAGATGGTAAAATAATTAAATATAATGATTTATGTATTAATGAATCTTCTTTAACTGGTGAATCTGAAGGAGTATGGAAAGTATCTACAGAAGAAATATTGGAATCAGAGGTATCTTCATATTGGAAAAAAGATTATTGTTATGCAGGCACATTGGTTATACATGGCAGTGCACATGTATTGGTAGATAAGATAGGATTTCAGACCGAACATGGGAAAATAAGCAATGATGTTATAAATGCACCTGATGAGAGAACTCCGCTACAAAAACAGACTGGAAAAATAGTAAAAGTATGTGCATTGCTTGCAGGCATTTTGTTTTTGCTTGTATGTTTAATTACATATTTCAACATTCCAGACCATGAGCTTAAAGAACGAATTATTGAAAGTATTTTATCTGGTATTACTCTTTCAATGGCAATGATTCCTGAAGAGTTTCCTGTTATACTTACTGTATTCCTTTCAATGGGTGCATGGAGATTAGCAAAAAAGCAATCACTTGTAAGAAAGCTTCCTTCTGTAGAAACACTTGGTTCTGTTTCTGTTTTATGTGTTGATAAAACTGGAACAATAACCAAAAATCAAATGAGTGTGTTTGAAACTTTTACTTTAGATGAAAATAACTTAACTGAAATTATGGGTTTAGCATGTGAAATAAATCCATATGACCCAATGGAAAAAGCAATATTATCTTACTGCGAAAAAATGAATTTATCTAAAAAAGACTTGTTTAATGGTGAACTTATAGAAGAATATTCTTTTACAAATGATTTAAAAATGATGGGCCATATATGGAACAAAAATAATCAAATTATTGTTTCTGCAAAAGGTGCACCTGAAAGCATTTTAGATATATGCAATATATCTAAAGAAGAGAAAACAAGAATTGAAAACAAAGTAGATGAAATGTCTAATAAAGGGATGCGAGTTTTAGCTATTGGTAAATCTTCTTTAAACAGTTCTAACGAGATTCCTGAAAATTTAACAGGCTGTAGCTTAACTTTTTGCGGGCTGGTTGGTTTAATCGACCCCCCAAAAGAAAGTATTGTAGAAGATATTAAAATTTGCAATCGCGCTGGAGTAAGAGTTGTTATGATTACCGGAGATAATGGAGCTACTGCTCGCAGTATTGCAAAACAAATTGGTATAAAGAATTGTAAAAATATAATTACAGGTGAGCACTTAGATGAAATGAATGATAATGAATTAAAGGAATGTATAAAAAACACAAATATTTTTTCTAGAGTTATACCTGAACATAAAATGAGAATTGTAAAGGCATTTAAAGATATTGGCGAAATTGTTGCAATGACTGGAGACGGTGTTAATGATGCTCCTGCTTTAAAATATGCAGATATTGGTATTGCAATGGGTAAACGTGGCTCAGAAGTTTCTTGTGAAGCTGCAGATTTAATTTTATTAGACGATAATTTTTCTACAATTATAGATACAATAATAGATGGTAGAAGAATTTACGACAATATTAGAAAAGCAATTGGATATGTACTTGCTATTCATATACCAATTGCACTCGCATCATTATTCGCTCCACTTCTTAATGTTCATCCTGATAATCTGCTTTTATTGCCATTACATGTTGTATTGTTAGAACTTTTCATAGACCCTACTTGCTCTATTGTTCTAGAAAGGCAACCAGCCGAAAGTAATATTATGAATAGAAAACCTCGTAGTAAAAAAGAAAGTATTTTAAATAAACCTACATTTATAAAAAGTATTTGTCAAGGTATGGTTATTTTTATAATTTCTTTTGGAATATATTTTAATGTATTAAATCAAAACATTTATAGTACAAATGTTGCACGCACTATGGGAATTAGCGTAATTATTTTATCAAATCTATTTTTAGTATTTGTAAACAGTTCACAAATAGACAGTGCATTTTATTCAGCAAAAAAATTGTTGAAAGACAAAATTGTTTGTTCTGCAATTGTTTTTACATTAGTTGTAATGTGCCTAATAATTTATACCCCTATTAGAGAATTTTTAAAACTCGCTCCTTTAACTATATCTCAGCTTTTATCTGTTGTTACTGCTTCTTTCATTGCTGTGTTCTGGTTTGAAATTGTAAAGTTTGTGAAACGAAGAAATCAAAAGTGAGTCAAATGGACGTGGCAATTTTTTCTCTCATTAAAATTAATGCTTTTTTTCTAGCACTAATTTCATTTTTTTCTTCTGGTTTCATTTCTGCTAATGTAACACCTTCTACTTCAAATATTTCATCATAACCAAAACCGTTTTCGCCTCTTAAAGTGTCTGCAATATATCCATCTATATATGCTTCCACTACAATAGTTTCTTTTCCTTTTTCAGAAAAAGCAATACTTGTTGTACATTTTGCTTTTCTTCTTTCTTTTTGAAGCCCATTCATTTTGTCTAAAATATATATATTTCTTTCTCTGTCGGTTTTATTTTCACCTAAAAATCTTGCTGTTTTTACTCCTGGCCATCCATCATATTCATCTATACAAAGTCCGCTATCATCGGAAATACATGGCAGTTCGAAATAATTAGAAAGTTCTTTTGCTTTTTTGGTTGCATTACCTGCGAATGTATCTTTATCTTCTTCCACATCTATATTGCAGTTTAATTCATCAAGTGATTTAAATTCCGCATTTGGAAAAACCTCGTTTAAAATATTTTTTATTTCTCTTACTTTTCCTTTATTGGTAGTTGCTACTACTATTGTATTTTTATTATTCATCATATTTTTCTCCTAGTTCTACGTTGTCCATTTGGCATGCCAAAATCCCGTCCCCCGTTTCATTTTTTCTAATTCTGTTACAATTTTTATTGCCGATTCCTCTATAAATTCTTTTAAAGAATCAAAGTCTATAAATTGTGTTTTTCCTTCTGCACATGCTTTTTCAAATTTCATTTTTACTTTATCTATTCCAGCTTGTCCTGTATCCGTTTCCAGTTCATCCATATTAGTTTCTATATTAACAAGATTGGCATTTAAATTATATGTATCTATTAATTGTTTATTTAAAATATTATAGTCTCTATAAATTCCATCTTTTGAAAACATTTTTTCTTTAGAAAATTTAATTTTTATTCTATCTGTTAATTTTGGTAAATAATCTGAATAAAACCATTTATCTACCATAAGATGTGCGTATACACCTTGTATAAATGGTTCTTCCATTCTATTTCCATATTTTTTCATGAACAATTCTATATTTGGCTTGTCTGATATATGGTCTATATCGTTACTAAAATGCGATTTTTGTTTTTGAGATATTGATGTTGTCATTATATCTGGTGCAAGACAACCTAGTAGAAATGCATTTTCATTTGATATATTTATATTATTTAATATTTGTTTTCCAACAGCTAAATGTATTGCATATCCTGGCATAATTATTTCTCCTCACATACTTATTGTATCTACTACTATAAGTGTTATATTATTCATTTTACAGTTTGTCAATAGCTATATGAAAAAATTACAGCCCTACACTGCTTGGTTTTGGAAGGTTTTTTAAATATGGTGTAGTTACACCTTCGTCTATTGCCCAGATAATTGTAAAATCAAATCCCGCAAATGATGACTGCCTCTTTAAGTCTTTATCTTTCAACTCTGCCTCATTTGTTATGGTTCCCGACATTCCCGTACCTATCCCTTTTGTTATATTTGAAGCTCCTTTATACCAATAGCAATTTTTTACTGTACACATATTACTCCATCCAACAAGCCCTGCTGAATAGCTTTCTTTATTGCTACCTACATTACCAATATTGTAACAAGTTTCAATATTTGAACTACTTCCATATCCTGCAATTCCACCTACATAACACTCTGTAATTCCTGCTCCATTGGTAAGCGTAACATCATTAATTCCAAATATATTTCCTGTGTTAAAACAATTAATTACATTCCCGCCACTGGCAATTTCTCCTACAATTCCTCCCACACAATTATATCTTGCTCCATTTCTGGAAACATTATTACTCCCTTCTTCCATATCAACAATTTGTGCTTCATTGTAACAACTTATTATAGAACCTCTGCTTACATATCCCGCTATTCCTCCAGTAGCATTTATCCCTGTATTTGTTTCAGAAAGGTTTCTAGCATTATAAATATTCCCTGTTACATAACAATTTATAATTATTGAACCTGAATCTGTTAGACTTCCTACAATTCCACCTACATAATCTGACGACCCAGTGGTAATAGTATTTACAATATCTACATTTTCTAAATGAAGGTTTTTTATTGTCCCACTATTAGTACTAAAAAGCCCTACAACAGCTCTACTTGCGTTTATTGTTAGATTCGATACTGTTTTGCTGTTTCCATCAAACACTCCTGTAAATGCTGGTAATGGAGTCCAGTTTATTCCACTCAAGTCTATATTGTTTTCCAATCTATAATTAGAATCCGCTTTAAATTGATATTCAGCGTCTTCCAAAACTAAGATGGTTTCGTTGCTTCCAATCTTCGATAATTGTTCTTTTGTATAAATTGGAATTGGTATTCCTAATGTTATAAATGATTTGCTTTCAGTTCCACCTTCTCTATTCCTAACCCATAAATAATAATTTGTTTCGCTCGATAATCCAGTTATATTTGTTGAGAACAATAATGCAGGAGCTACAGTTATCCATTCAGATTCATCTGGTTTTTCTGAACTTTCAGTTACAACATATTCCGTTATCTCAGAAGTATCTCCAGTTACAGTTACTTTGGCACCATTAATGCTTCGTATAATATTTGTAATAACAGGAGTTTCTACAGGCTTTGCCAACGGAGGTAGCTCTATTGTGTTTGTATCTTCCGTATCATTTGTATTATTTGTGCCCTCATCTGAAATACTTTTTGTGTTTTTTACAATTACCATTCTTTGAATTTTCCTTTGGTTTCCACTTGAGTCTGTTACTCCATACGTTATATAATAAATACCTATTGTACTTGTATCTACTGTACCTGTTATATTAATTTGAGCTGTTATATCTCCATCATAATTATCGGTTGCTATCGCCCCAAGTTCAATATATTCATTATCTTTATTTATTATAATTACTCGTTCTCCATTTAATTTTAAATCTGGTTTCTCATTGTCTCTTACAACAACTGTCCTTGTTGCTGTATTGGTCTTCCCTTTACTGTTTGTTATTGTATATGTTAAAACATATGTGTCGATTATATTGGTATCAACTGCTCCTGTAACTAATATATTACTACTAATATCGCCGTCCAACTTATCAATAGCTGTAAAGCCTGGTTCATTATATATTGTTTTTGCTTCTACATATTCTGTAGAATATCCCATTAATATAATAATTGGATTTTCTGCATCTATTACATTTACTGTTCTTGTGAGTGTACTTGTATTTCCTGAGCTGTCATTTACTATATAAGTAAGCACATATGTGCCTAGCACACTTGTGTCAACAGTTCCTGAAATCTGTACCTTATCTGATATATTTCCATCTACATTATCTAATACATAAGCACCAAGTTCAGTATAGGTGTCTCCTATAATTATATCTAGCGGGTTATTCCCTACCAATACTATTTCTGGTGGTTTTGTATCTACCACTTCCACTTCCCTTATAATAGTAGTGTCTCCATAGTTGTTGGTTATATTATATGTCACATAATATATTCCTGGTATGCTTGTATTAACACCACTATTATTTATATTAATTGAATCTGATACATTTTCATTATCAACAATTGCTGTTGCTCCTTCTTCTATATAATCTTGTCCTGCCTCTAAAGTTATTTTCGGTTCACCAGTTAAACTTAGTACTGTAGTTTGTAATCTGCAAATTAGCCAAAGTGCAATTAATAAAATTACAATAATGAATGTACCAGTTCTTCTTTTTCTATACTCACTTTGTGTTAAATTATTGTTCATATATACCCTCCATAATCTGTCATTATTATTTGCAGATTACGAGGATTTATGCAAAATGAACATGGGGGACGTTCCTAAATTGTTCAAAATGAACATTCGGGGACACACATGCCAAAAAGGGCGAAATACAGCAAGCTGGACTAAAAATAAAAATTCAAAGCCACGAATGGAAGTATATATATTAAAAACAGATTGACGCGCAGTTTGGGAACGGGGAATTGATATAGATATGGTAAGATACACACATTATATTCAAACAATCTATAGCTTCTTTATAAAATAGATAGTGACCAGTAAGGAAATCTGTTTTTAATATATATACTTCCATGGGAGGTTAGTAAATCTTATTTTAGTCCAGCTTGCTGTATTTCGCCCTTTTTGGCATGTGTGTCCCCGAATGTTCATTTTGAACAATTTAAGAACGTCCCCGAATGTTCATTTTGAACAATTTAGGAACGTCCCCCATGTTCATTTTTACGTCCCTTTTAATTCTCCCATTCTGCTAAACATATATTTTATGGCTGTGCTAATAGGCACAATTGTAAATGCAATTAGCCCAATTAAAACTATATGGTTTATATTTAACCCCACTGTTCTAAATACTGTTCCGCCAAAATAAACAATCACTATTTGTATTAGCCCTATAATTCCCATAATCCATATAAACGGCTTGTTTGCAGATATATATTCAAATATATTTATTTCATGTGTTCTTACACAAAAGCTTCTAAATATTGCTGAGAACATAAACAATGTGAAAAATCCTGTCATCATATATGCTTCTCCATGTGAATAAAATATATTTTGTAATTTTGGATTTTTTAAAAACACCAAACAAATTAATGTAGTATATATACTGTTTATTGCAATCTGTCTTGTCATATATTTATTTATAATAGGTTCGTTTCTGAGTTTTGGTGGCTCTTTCATATATTTTAATCTAGCCTTCTCTCCGCTAAATGCAAGGCCTGCCAATGTGTCCATTACAATATTTATCCATAGCATTTGTATAATTGTTATTGGCGAATCCACTCCAATAAACGAACCTATTACTGTAGTTGCTACAGCACATATACATGTACTTAACTGAAAGATTATAAATTTCCTAATACTTTTAAAAATTGTTCTTCCATAACAAATCGCTTTAGAAATCGAACTAAAATTATTGTCAAGTATTACAATATCGCTTGCTTCTTTTGCAATCTCAGTTCCACTTCCCATTGAAAAACCAACATCTGCTTTTTTAAGTGCAGGTGCATCATTTACTCCGGTCACCAGTCATACCCACAACAAGATTTTTATCTTGTGCAATTTTAATCAATCTGCTTTTATCTGTTGGAAGTGCACGTGACACCACTTTTAAATTAGGCAATATATCAGAAATTTCTTTATCTGATAATTTATTTAGTTCTTCTGAACTCATAACTATATCGTTATTATTTTTCACGAGGCCTATTTCACTGGCTATAGCAATCGCTGTAGCCTTAGCATCTCCTGTAATCATTATTGTTTGGATTCCTGCATTTTGTACATCTTTTATTGCCTTAAATACCTCTTTTCTAATTTCATCTCTTAAACTTAAAAGCCCAATCAGTTTTAAATTTTTAAAATTCCCCTCTTTTGTAACTGTATTGTCAGATATTGCAACTGCAATAATTCTTATAGACCTCTCTGCAAACTCTTTCAAAATATTTTCTAATTTCTGTTTGTTCGTTAGGTTACATACATTTCCAAATTCATCATAATAATGTGTGCAAAATGGAAGTATTTTTTCTGGTGCACCTTTTATAAATGTTAATCCAGAAACAGTTGTCGCCATAAATTTTGTCTCACTTGAAAATGGAATTTGTGTGCCAATGTGCGTGCCAGGAGGGCCGGTTCTGTTTGGCATGCCAAACAGAACCGGCCCTCCTGGCACGCACATTGGCACACAAATTCCATTTTCAAGTGAGACAAAATTTATGGCGACAACTGTTTCTGGATTAACATTTATAAAAGGTGCACCAGAAAAAATACTTCCATTTTGCACACATTATTATGATGAATTTGGAAATGTATGTAACCTAACGAACAAACAGAAATTAGAAAATATTTTGAAAGAGTTTGCAGAGAGGTCTATAAGAATTATTGCAGTTGCAATATCTGACAATACAGTTACAAAAGAGGGGAATTTTAAAAATTTAAAACTGATTGGGCTTTTAAGTTTAAGAGATGAAATTAGAAAAGAGGTATTTAAGGCAATAAAAGATGTACAAAATGCAGGAATCCAAACAATAATGATTACAGGAGATGCTAAGGCTACAGCGATTGCTATAGCCAGTGAAATAGGCCTCGTGAAAAATAATAACGATATAGTTATGAGTTCAGAAGAACTAAATAAATTATCAGATAAAGAAATTTCTGATATATTGCCTAATTTAAAAGTGGTGTCACGTGCACTTCCAACAGATAAAAGCAGATTGATTAAAATTGCACAAGATAAAAATCTTGTTGTGGGTATGACTGGTGACCGGAGTAAATGATGCACCTGCACTTAAAAAAGCAGATGTTGGTTTTTCAATGGGAAGTGGAACTGAGATTGCAAAAGAAGCAAGCGATATTGTAATACTTGACAATAATTTTAGTTCGATTTCTAAAGCGATTTGTTATGGAAGAACAATTTTTAAAAGTATTAGGAAATTTATAATCTTTCAGTTAAGTACATGTATATGTGCTGTAGCAACTACAGTAATAGGTTCGTTTATTGGAGTGGATTCGCCAATAACAATTATACAAATGCTATGGATAAATATTGTAATGGACACATTGGCAGGCCTTGCATTTAGCGGAGAGAAGGCTAGATTAAAATATATGAAAGAGCCACCAAAACTCAGAAACGAACCTATTATAAATAAATATATGACAAGACAGATTGCAATAAACAGTATATATACTACATTAATTTGTTTGGTGTTTTTAAAAAATCCAAAATTACAAAATATATTTTATTCACATGGAGAAGCATATATGATGACAGGATTTTTCACATTGTTTATGTTCTCAGCAATATTTAGAAGCTTTTGTGTAAGAACACATGAAATAAATATATTTGAATATATATCTGCAAACAAGCCGTTTATATGGATTATGGGAATTATAGGGCTAATACAAATAGTGATTGTTTATTTTGGCGGAACAGTATTTAGAACAGTGGGGTTAAATATAAACCATATAGTTTTAATTGGGCTAATTGCATTTACAATTGTGCCTATTAGCACAGCCATAAAATATATGTTTAGCAGAATGGGAGAATTAAAAGGGACGTAAAAATGAACATGGGGGACGTTCCTAAATTGTTCAAAATGAACATTCGGGGACGTTCTTAAATTGTTCAAAATGAACATTCGGGGACACACATGCCAAAAAGGGCGAAATACAGCAAGCTGGACTAAAATAAGATTTACTAACCTCCCATGGAAGTATATATATTAAAAACAGATTTCCTTACTGGTCACTATCTATTTTATAAAGAAGCTATAGATTGTTTGAATATAATGTGTGTATCTTACCATATCTATATCAATTCCCCGTTCCCAAACTGCGCGTCAATCTGTTTTTAATATATATACTTCCATTCGTGGCTTTGAATTTTTATTTTTAGTCCAGCTTGCTGTATTTCGCCCTTTTTGGCATGTGTGTCCCCGAATGTTCATTTTGAACAATTTAGGAACGTCCCCCATGTTCATTTTGCATAAATCCTCGTAATCTGCAAATAATAATGACAGATTATGGAGGGTATATATGAACAATAATTTAACACAAAGTGAGTATAGAAAAAGAAGAACTGGTACATTCATTATTGTAATTTTATTAATTGCACTTTGGCTAATTTGCAGATTACAAACTACAGTACTAAGTTTAACTGGTGAACCGAAAATAACTTTAGAGGCAGGACAAGATTATATAGAAGAAGGAGCAACAGCAATTGTTGATAATGAAAATGTATCAGATTCAATTAATATAAATAATAGTGGTGTTAATACAAGCATACCAGGAATATATTATGTGACATATAATATAACCAACAACTATGGAGACACTACTATTATAAGGGAAGTGGAAGTGGTAGATACAAAACCACCAGAAATAGTATTGGTAGGGAATAACCCGCTAGATATAATTATAGGAGACACCTATACTGAACTTGGTGCTTATGTATTAGATAATGTAGATGGAAATATATCAGATAAGGTACAGATTTCAGGAACTGTTGACACAAGTGTGCTAGGCACATATGTGCTTACTTATATAGTAAATGACAGCTCAGGAAATACAAGTACACTCACAAGAACAGTAAATGTAATAGATGCAGAAAATCCAATTATTATATTAATGGGATATTCTACAGAATATGTAGAAGCAAAAACAATATATAATGAACCAGGCTTTACAGCTATTGATAAGTTGGACGGCGATATTAGTAGTAATATATTAGTTACAGGAGCAGTTGATACCAATATAATCGACACATATGTTTTAACATATACAATAACAAACAGTAAAGGGAAGACCAATACAGCAACAAGGACAGTTGTTGTAAGAGACAATGAGAAACCAGATTTAAAATTAAATGGAGAACGAGTAATTATAATAAATAAAGATAATGAATATATTGAACTTGGGGCGATAGCAACCGATAATTATGATGGAGATATAACAGCTCAAATTAATATAACAGGTACAGTAGATACAAGTACAATAGGTATTTATTATATAACGTATGGAGTAACAGACTCAAGTGGAAACCAAAGGAAAATTCAAAGAATGGTAATTGTAAAAAACACAAAAAGTATTTCAGATGAGGGCACAAATAATACAAATGATACGGAAGATACAAACACAATAGAGCTACCTCCGTTGGCAAAGCCTGTAGAAACTCCTGTTATTACAAATATTATACGAAGCATTAATGGTGCCAAAGTAACTGTAACTGGAGATACTTCTGAGATAACGGAATATGTTGTAACTGAAAGTTCAGAAAAACCAGATGAATCTGAATGGATAACTGTAGCTCCTGCATTATTGTTCTCAACAAATATAACTGGATTATCGAGCGAAACAAATTATTATTTATGGGTTAGGAATAGAGAAGGTGGAACTGAAAGCAAATCATTTATAACATTAGGAATACCAATTCCAATTTATACAAAAGAACAATTATCGAAGATTGGAAGCAACGAAACCATCTTAGTTTTGGAAGACGCTGAATATCAATTTAAAGCGGATTCTAATTATAGATTGGAAAACAATATAGACTTGAGTGGAATAAACTGGACTCCATTACCAGCATTTACAGGAGTGTTTGATGGAAACAGCAAAACAGTATCGAATCTAACAATAAACGCAAGTAGAGCTGTTGTAGGGCTTTTTAGTACTAATAGTGGGACAATAAAAAACCTTCATTTAGAAAATGTAGATATTGTAAATACTATTACCACTGGGTCGTCAGATTATGTAGGTGGAATTGTAGGAAGTCTAACAGATTCAGGTTCAATAATTATAAATTGTTATGTAACAGGGAATATTTATAATGCTAGAAACCTTTCTGAAACAAATACAGGGATAAATGCTACTGGAGGAATAGCGGGATATGTAAGCAGAGGTTCTATAATAAGTTGTTACAATGAAGCACAAATTGTTGATATGGAAGAAGGGAGTAATAATGTTTCCAGAAATGGAGCAAGATATAATTGTGTGGGAGGAATTGTAGGAGAAATTGCCAGTGGCGGGAATGTAATTAATTGTTTTAACACAGGAAATATATTTGGAATTAATGATGTTACGCTTACCAATGGAGCAGGAATTACAGAGTGTTATGTAGGTGGAATTGCAGGATATGGAAGTAGTTCAAATATTGAAACTTGTTACAATATTGGTAATGTAGGTAGCAATAAAGAAAGCTATTCAGCAGGGCTTGTTGGATGGAGTAATATGTGTACAGTAAAAAATTGCTATTGGTATAAAGGAGCTTCAAATATAACAAAAGGGATAGGTACGGGAATGTCGGGAACCATAACAAATGAGGCAGAGTTGAAAGATAAAGACTTAAAGAGGCAGTCATCATTTGCGGGATTTGATTTTACAATTATCTGGGCAATAGACGAAGGTGTAACTACACCATATTTAAAAAACCTTCCAAAACCAAGCAGTGTAGGGCTGTAATTTTTTCATATAGCTATTGACAAACTGTAAAATGAATAATATAACACTTATAGTAGTAGATACAATAAGTATGTGAGGAGAAATAATTATGCCAGGATATGCAATACATTTAGCTGTTGGAAAACAAATATTAAATAATATAAATATATCAAATGAAAATGCATTTCTACTAGGTTGTCTTGCACCAGATATAATGACAACATCAATATCTCAAAAACAAAAATCGCATTTTAGTAACGATATAGACCATATATCAGACAAGCCAAATATAGAATTGTTCATGAAAAAATATGGAAATAGAATGGAAGAACCATTTATACAAGGTGTATACGCACATCTTATGGTAGATAAATGGTTTTATTCAGATTATTTACCAAAATTAACAGATAGAATAAAAATTAAATTTTCTAAAGAAAAAATGTTTTCAAAAGATGGAATTTATAGAGACTATAATATTTTAAATAAACAATTAATAGATACATATAATTTAAATGCCAATCTTGTTAATATAGAAACTAATATGGATGAACTGGAAACGGATACAGGACAAGCTGGAATAGATAAAGTAAAAATGAAATTTGAAAAAGCATGTGCAGAAGGAAAAACACAATTTATAGACTTTGATTCTTTAAAAGAATTTATAGAGGAATCGGCAATAAAAATTGTAACAGAATTAGAAAAAATGAAACGGGGGACGGGATTTTGGCATGCCAAATGGACAACGTAGAACTAGGAGAAAAATATGATGAATAATAAAAATACAATAGTAGTAGCAACTACCAATAAAGGAAAAGTAAGAGAAATAAAAAATATTTTAAACGAGGTTTTTCCAAATGCGGAATTTAAATCACTTGATGAATTAAACTGCAATATAGATGTGGAAGAAGATAAAGATACATTCGCAGGTAATGCAACCAAAAAAGCAAAAGAACTTTCTAATTATTTCGAACTGCCATGTATTTCCGATGATAGCGGACTTTGTATAGATGAATATGATGGATGGCCAGGAGTAAAAACAGCAAGATTTTTAGGTGAAAATAAAACCGACAGAGAAAGAAATATATATATTTTAGACAAAATGAATGGGCTTCAAAAAGAAAGAAGAAAAGCAAAATGTACAACAAGTATTGCTTTTTCTGAAAAAGGAAAAGAAACTATTGTAGTGGAAGCATATATAGATGGATATATTGCAGACACTTTAAGAGGCGAAAACGGTTTTGGTTATGATGAAATATTTGAAGTAGAAGGTGTTACATTAGCAGAAATGAAACCAGAAGAAAAAAATGAAATTAGTGCTAGAAAAAAAGCATTAATTTTAATGAGAGAAAAAATTGCCACGTCCATTTGACTCACTTTTGATTTCTTCGTTTCACAAACTTTACAATTTCAAACCAGAACACAGCAATGAAAGAAGCAGTAACAACAGATAAAAGCTGAGATATAGTTAAAGGAGCGAGTTTTAAAAATTCTCTAATAGGGGTATAAATTATTAGGCACATTACAACTAATGTAAAAACAATTGCAGAACAAACAATTTTGTCTTTCAACAATTTTTTTGCTGAATAAAATGCACTGTCTATTTGTGAACTGTTTACAAATACTAAAAATAGATTTGATAAAATAATTACGCTAATTCCCATAGTGCGTGCAACATTTGTACTATAAATGTTTTGATTTAATACATTAAAATATATTCCAAAAGAAATTATAAAAATAACCATACCTTGACAAATACTTTTTATAAATGTAGGTTTATTTAAAATACTTTCTTTTTTACTACGAGGTTTTCTATTCATAATATTACTTTCGGCTGGTTGCCTTTCTAGAACAATAGAGCAAGTAGGGTCTATGAAAAGTTCTAACAATACAACATGTAATGGCAATAAAAGCAGATTATCAGGATGAACATTAAGAAGTGGAGCGAATAATGATGCGAGTGCAATTGGTATATGAATAGCAAGTACATATCCAATTGCTTTTCTAATATTGTCGTAAATTCTTCTACCATCTATTATTGTATCTATAATTGTAGAAAAATTATCGTCTAATAAAATTAAATCTGCAGCTTCACAAGAAACTTCTGAGCCACGTTTACCCATTGCAATACCAATATCTGCATATTTTAAAGCAGGAGCATCATTAACACCGTCTCCAGTCATTGCAACAATTTCGCCAATATCTTTAAATGCCTTTACAATTCTCATTTTATGTTCAGGTATAACTCTAGAAAAAATATTTGTGTTTTTTATACATTCCTTTAATTCATTATCATTCATTTCATCTAAGTGCTCACCTGTAATTATATTTTTACAATTCTTTATACCAATTTGTTTTGCAATACTGCGAGCAGTAGCTCCATTATCTCCGGTAATCATAACAACTCTTACTCCAGCGCGATTGCAAATTTTAATATCTTCTACAATACTTTCTTTTGGGGGGTCGATTAAACCAACCAGCCCGCAAAAAGTTAAGCTACAGCCTGTTAAATTTTCAGGAATCTCGTTAGAACTGTTTAAAGAAGATTTACCAATAGCTAAAACTCGCATCCCTTTATTAGACATTTCATCTACTTTGTTTTCAATTCTTGTTTTCTCTTCTTTAGATATATTGCATATATCTAAAATGCTTTCAGGTGCACCTTTTGCAGAAACAATAATTTGATTATTTTTGTTCCATATATGGCCCATCATTTTTAAATCATTTGTAAAAGAATATTCTTCTATAAGTTCACCATTAAACAAGTCTTTTTTAGATAAATTCATTTTTTCGCAGTAAGATAATATTGCTTTTTCCATTGGGTCATATGGATTTATTTCACATGCTAAACCCATAATTTCAGTTAAGTTATTTTCATCTAAAGTAAAAGTTTCAAACACACTCATTTGATTTTTGGTTATTGTTCCAGTTTTATCAACACATAAAACAGAAACAGAACCAAGTGTTTCTACAGAAGGAAGCTTTCTTACAAGTGATTGCTTTTTTGCTAATCTCCATGCACCCATTGAAAGGAATACAGTAAGTATAACAGGAAACTCTTCAGGAATCATTGCCATTGAAAGAGTAATACCAGATAAAATACTTTCAATAATTCGTTCTTTAAGCTCATGGTCTGGAATGTTGAAATATGTAATTAAACATACAAGCAAAAACAAAATGCCTGCAAGCAATGCACATACTTTTACTATTTTTCCAGTCTGTTTTTGTAGCGGAGTTCTCTCATCAGGTGCATTTATAACATCATTGCTTATTTTCCCATGTTCGGTCTGAAATCCTATCTTATCTACCAATACATGTGCACTGCCATGTATAACCAATGTGCCTGCATAACAATAATCTTTTTTCCAATATGAAGATACCTCTGATTCCAATATTTCTTCTGTAGATACTTTCCATACTCCTTCAGATTCACCAGTTAAAGAAGATTCATTAATACATAAATCATTATATTTAATTATTTTACCATCTGCCGGAATTTTTACTCCTTCTTCAATAATCATAATATCGCCAGGAACTAAATCGCTACTATCTATGTTTTTTTCTGTATTGTCACGAATAACTTTTATATGTGGAGAAGAAAGGCTTTTAAGTGCCTGTAATGTTCTATCTGTTTTTAATTGTTGTGTTATATCAATAAACATTATTGCAATAACAAATACCAACATTATTATTCCATCTCTAGGTTCTCCAAGGATAAAATAAACAATTGAAGCCGAAATTAATAATAAGAACATAGGCTCAGAAATAATTTGAACTAGTTCTCTTAAAAACTTAAACTTTTTCACTTTTTTTAATTCGTTCTTACCATATTTTTTTTGTAATCGCTTTGCTTCTATAGATGTTAAGCCGATGGTTCATTTTAACCTCCAAATTAATAATTAATAATTAATAATTAATAATTATTGTAGAAATTTGCTTCGCAAATTTCTTTCTTTATTATACATTAATAATTATTAATTATCAATTATTAATTATTAAAATAGTCCATTAAGCCACAAAATATCCCCCAAGCTAATTGGTTTTGGTATTCATCTGTATGCAAAAGTCTAGTTTCTTCTGCGTTTGAAAGAAACCCACACTCAACAATTATTAATGGAATTGCCACATTTTTTGCGAGATAAACTCTAGAAATAGAATTAATTTCTCGCTTGTTTTCTTTTTGAATATAATAATTAAGATTTTCCTGTACTAGTTTTGCAATATTTTTGCTGTTTTCGTCGTCTTTTTTATAAAAAGTTTGCCAGCCGTAATATCTAGAATCAGAAATTTTATTCATATGTATAGATACAAAAATTTCAGAACCAGTGTTGTTGCCAATCTGGGCTCTATTTTTCATGTCTGATATTTTTTTTTGTCTAATACTTTTTTTATCTGTTTCGTAAATCCCAAATTCATCAGAACGAGTTAAAATAACTGTGCATCCAGAGGCCTCCAATAAATTTTGAAGCTTTAAAACAATTTCTAAGTTTATATCGGATTCATATGAGCCGTCAATGCCCACAGCACCACCATCTGGCAAGCCATGTCCTGCATCCAAAATTATTGTATGATTTGAAACAGGAGTTGAAGAAGTTTCTGCCAGAGGGGACACCCCTGCCAGTAGGGACGGTTCTCCTGGCAGAGGTGTCCCCATTGGCAGATTTAAAATCAAAAACGTGGAAGTAACTATAATTAAACTAACAAACAAGATTCGCTTTCTACTTAAAACCAACATAAAAATTTACCTCCATATTGAAATATATGGAGGTAAGAGAAAAATATACAAAAGGGACGGAGCAAATTGTATATTTTAATAAATTTTATTTAATACGATTTTTGTTATTAATATTATAATACCAAATGTACCTAAAACTATAACCAATGTTTTAAGAACTATAATATTAAATAATCCAGAAATAAGTAATGCAATATATAATGCAAATAACATTACAATACCTGATATAGACCACATTTTATTTTTAATAAATTTGTTTCGCTCATCATTATATGCAGTTTCTGCAATCTTAAAGTTCTCTTTATTTTTTAAACATAAAACATTTTTTATAAGAGTAACCAATCCTGCACATATTAGACCGAGACCTGTGCCAATATAAAATCCTTGAGTAAATTCAAAAGTATTAAGATCATCTATTAAATCTGTTTCTGGGGCACCTATCTTGTCAAAACATACTAACATTGTAGAAGCAATACCAAGAATTATTAATAGAACTGATAATACTATAGTTATTTGCAATTTCTTTTTAAAATCCATACCACTAATTTCATTTACTAACATAAATTAAACCTCCTCCTTTAAATCAAATACTTCTTCAATAGTTTTGCCAAAAAACTTAGATATTTTATAGGCAAGTATTAGTGAAGCATTATATTTACCATTTTCCAAAGAAATAATGGTTTGCCTAGTAACGTGTACTGCATCTGCAAGCTCTTGCTGTGTTATTTTATTAGGTTTTCGTAATTCAACTATCTTGTTATTCAACAAACATCACTCTCCTTTTAATGTAAAACTTGCTTTACAATTATAGTATAGCATGCTTTACATCAAATGTCAAGTGCGTTTTACATATTTTTTTATATATTTTATTTATTTTTTGAATAAAATTGTACAAAAAAATGTGTAGATATTTTTTTATTTATATAGTACAATATTTGTAGAATAAAAGTAAACATACAAATGAAAGGGGACAAGAAAAATGAATATAGTATTATTAATGCTTCCAATTTTATTTATATTAATAGGAATGATAGGAACCATACATAAAGCTAAAGTTAAGAAATCACCATTAATATATGTTTTTATTTTAAGTGCAGGAATTTTAGTAACCATAGCAATTATAGTCGATAATGTAACAAAACTATAAATTAATATACAAGGGGGACGGAGTAAAGTGTTAAAATCTTCAGATTTGAACACTTTACTCCGTCCCCCTTGTATACTTTTTGTATAAAATTACCTTAAATGGAAAGAATAAATGTGGAAAATACTACAGAAAATTTAAGGGGAGTTTTATGAGCATGTATAAAGAGCTGAATATTAGAGGAGCGTTATTAGACAAAAATCAGTTGAGCAAATATATAGAAAAAGTTGCATCTGAGCATAATGTAAAGAACAGCTCTAACAAAGAAACATATCCTATACCAACATTAATTAAAAACTATAAGTTCATATTAGAAACATATAAATTACTTAGTAAGCATATAAAACTTGGCATAAAAATGCATTCAGCTGGAGAATGGTTACTAGATAATTTTTATATTATTGAAGAAAATGTTAAATTAATTGAAAAAGAAATTACATTAAAAAAATATAGAAAAATGTTGGGGATTGCAAATGGAAGACATGCGGGGTTTTCAAGATGTTATGTTTTGGCTGAAGAAATTATTGCATTTACAGATTGCAAGCTAGATAGAGAAACAATAGATATTGCATTAAATTCATATCAAAGAAAAAAACTACTCAGCATGGAAGAAATATGCAATATAGGAATATTTTTCAAAATATCAATTATTTCACATATAAAAGAAATATGTGAAGAGATTTATTCTTCTCAGATTCAGAAGTTTAAAGTAGAAAGTATTATTGAAAAAACAATAGAGACAGTAGAAAATAAAAAAAGAATATTTACGGGCAACCAGAACTTTAAAAACTTGAATGATAATAAACGCAAATATCCATTTATAGAATATATGTCATATAAGCTGAAAAAATATGGTAAAAAAGCAATTATATATCAGGGAATATTGGAAAAAGAAGTATTAAAACTGGGACTTACAGTTTCAGACGTAATTCAAAAAGAGCATTTTTATATTGCAAACCTTAAAATAATAATAGGTAATTGTATAAAAAGTATAAAAGACATAAACAGAATTAGTTTTAGTGAAATGTTTAGTTATATAAATGCATCAGAAGAAATTTTAAAACTGGACCCGTCAGGAATATATTCACTGATGGATCAAGAAAGCAAAAACTATTATAGAAATATTATAGAAGAAATTTCTAAAAAAAGTAAAATTTCAGAAATATATATTACAGAAAAAATAATTGAACTTTGCAAAAGATATGCAAATTACAATAGTGTTATTGAACACAAAAAATCACATGTAGGATATTATTTAATAGATAAAGGAATAACTGAACTAAAAAATGCACTTGAAATAAAGTCGTATAATTTAAAAACAGATAAAGTAAAACTGTATGTAGCATGCAATGTATTAATGCCAATATATATATGTTTTTTATTTTACTCTTTCTTCTATATAAAAACTAATAATATATATTTGAGCGCATTAGCTTCCTGCATTTTATATATACCAATTTCAGAAATATTTTTAAAAACATTAAACTATATTATGGGCAAAATAAAAACTCCAACACTTATACCTAAAATGAATTATGAAAATGGAATACCAGAAAATGCAAAAACATTTGTAATTATTCCTACAATATTAAAATCTAAAGAAAAAGTTAAAGAGATGTTTCAAAAATTAGAAGTATATTATTTGGCTAACAAATCGGATAATATATTTTTTGCGTTACTTGGGGATAGTTCGGAAGAACAGGTTCCTACGAAAGATTTTGATGAAGAAGTAATGAAAACAGGAATAGAACTTGCAAAAGAATTAAATGAAAAATATGTAGCTGAAAATTTTAACAGATTTCATTTTTTATATAGAAAGCGAGAATGGAACGAGGGCGAAAAATCATATATAGGATGGGAGCGAAAAAGGGGACTACTGGTGAATTTTAATGAATATGTGAAACAGAAAAACGATAAATTAAAAAACAACAAATATGAAAATGTTTTTCTAGTAAACACATTAGATAAAAATACAAAAACAGAAACAAATATAATTCACACAATGCCTCAAATCAAATACATTATAACACTAGACAGTGACACAAATTTAAACTTGGGCTCCGCATCAAAATTAATAGGTGCAATGAGCCATATATTAAATATACCAATTATAGAAAATGGTGTTGTTTCAGATGGATATGGAATGATGCAACCGAGAGTTGGGATGGATTTATCACTTTCAAAAAAAACAACCTTTATAGAACTGTATAGCATGCAAGGTGGGATAGATTGTTATACGAATGCAATATCAGATATATACCAGGATTATTTTAAAGAAGGAATTTTTACAGGGAAAGGAATTTACGATGTAGAGACATATAGCAAAGTATTAGGCACGGAGATTCCAGAAAATACAGTTCTTAGCCATGACTTAATAGAAGGAAATTTTTTAAGATGTGGACTTCTTACAGATATAATGCTTTTAGATGGGTATCCATTAAGATACATTCCATATATTTTGAGGAACCATAGATGGGTAAGAGGGGACTGGCAAATAATATCGTGGCTTAAAAGCACAAAGTTAAATATATTATCTAAATTTAAAATATATGATAATTTAAGACGAAGCTTATTAAATATTTTTGGTTTTATTGGAATTATTTTAGGAAGTATAGATGTTTTTGGTAACACAAAAGTATCGTATACGATACTTTTGATATCTGTTTTGTCAATAACTATTTCATATATATTAGATATAATTAATTATATAGTTTTTAAGCAAAGCAATATTGAAGGTGCAGTTTATGCCCACAAAAAATTTTCCAAGGATTTAAACAATATAACCATAAGTGCTATAAGATGTGTATTTAGTATAGTGTTTTTACCATATGAGATGTACAAAAATTTAGATAGTATAATAAAAACTATTTATAGAATGAAATATAGAACAAAACTACTTGAATGGGTGACTGCAGAAGATGGCGAAAAAAACTCAAAAACAGACCTAAACTCATATTATATCGAGATGAGGATTAATATACTTTTAGGTGTTATTGCTTTTCTTTTTAGAAATACATTTATGAATATACTTGGATTTTTATGGGTAATTGGTCCTAGCGTGGCATGGTATATTAGTTTGCTGAAAAATAAAAAAAGTGTATTAAAAGATAAAGATAAAAAATATCTAGAAGAGATTGGAAGAAGAACATGGGAATTTTTTGAACATCATATAACCAAAGAAAATAATTATTTAATAACAGACAATTATCAGGAAGACAGGTTGAGAAAAATTGTTGATAGAACATCATCAACAAATATAGGGCTGGAACTGTTGGCTATAATTTCTGCATATGATTTAGGATATATAAAATATAAACAAGCAATTGAATATATAAGTAAAATAATTGAAGTTATAAATTCGCTTTCAAAATGGAATGGGCATTTATATAACTGGTATAATACTAAAACGTTAGAGCCATTAATACCAATATATGTATCGACAGTTGATAGCGGGAATCTAATAGGGTATTTATACATTGTAAAACAGTTTCTAATTGAAAATAAAAACAAATATGATATGCATGACACTCAAAACTTAATAATTAATGTAATAAATATAATAAATAATGCAGATTTTTCAGAACTATATAGTAGAAGAGATAGACTTTTATCAATAGGATATAGTTTAGAAGAAAATGAACTAACAGATTCATGTTATGATTTTTTGGCGTCAGAAGCAAGACAAGCAAGTCTTGTTGCAATTGCAAAAGGAGATATACCAGCAAAACACTGGAATAATTTAAGTAGAACATTAACCAGCTTAAAAAAATATAAGGGACTTATATCTTGGACAGGAACAGCATTTGAATATTTAATGCCAAATATTAATCTTAAAAGATATACAGGAAGCTTATTGGACGAATCTAGTAAGTTTGCTGTTTTAAGTCAAATAGAATATTGTAGAAAACTAGGTGTGCCATGGGGAGTTTCTGAATCTGGGTTTAACCTAAGAGATTTAAATAACAATTATCAATATAAGGCATTTGGTATACCATGGCTTGGACTAAAACGAGGATTAGAGGAAGATATTGTTGTTTCACCATATAGTACTTTTTTATCACTTCAGGATGAATTAAACAAAGGAATAAATAATTTAAAAATATTAGAAGAACATGGTGCATTGGGGAAATATGGATTTTATGAGGCTGTTGATTATACTCCTAGCAGATTAAAAAACAATAGAAAAAGAGAAATTGTAAAATCATATATGGCACATCATCAAGGCCTAATACTTTTATCCGTTAACAATATTATTAATGATAATATTTTACAAAAACGATTTAATAGAAATCCGGAAATTGAAGCTGTAGATATATTGCTTCAAGAGCGAATGCCAATTAAAATGATAATTACAAAAGAGAAAAAAGAAAAAATAGCAAGAAATAAAAGTTTAGCAGATTCTGGGTATACAGAGAGAATAATTAAAAACCCAAGTAAAATATTTAAAAATGTAAATGTAATCTCAAATGAAAAATATAGGATTATAATAGATGATTTTGGAAACAGCGTAAGTGAATTTGAAGGGAAAATAATAAACAACTATAAAGAAACTGGAGAAATAAAACAGGGAATATTTTTCTATATAAAAAACACTAAAACAAAACAAATATTAAGAGTAGAAGAAAATACCACAGTTACTTTTGCACCAGATAAAGTAAAGTTTTCTAAAACAGAAAAGAATTTAAAAATAGAGACAACTGCATTGGTAGACCCAAATAAAGCAATAGAAATAAGAAGAGTTGAAATTGAGAACCTTGGAAACAGTGAAGAGGTTTTAGAAGTTATTGGAGAATTTGAGCCAGCAATAACTTATAAGAGACAAGAATATGCACATCCTGTTTTTAATAAGCTGTTTCTAAAAATGAATGTTCAAAAGGAAAACATTATTGTAGAACGAATGGATAGACGTTTAAGAGAAGAGGTATATTTGGGGGCAACATTGTATACAGAAAATGAAGAGATTGTAGATTTCGAATATGAAATAGATAAAGAAAAATATTACGGCAGAGAAAATATTGGGTTGCCTCAAATGGTGAAAAACCATAAAGTGTTTTCTAAAAATATTTCACAAGTAACAGACCCTATTATTTCAATGAAACGAACATTGAAAATAGTTCCAAAAGGTAAACTTGCAGTAAATTTAATTATATCTGTTTCTGACAATAAAGAAGAGGTTAATCAGCTTTTAGAAAACATGAAAAGTGAAGAAGAAATTATAAGAACAATGAGCATAGCAAAAGCGAGAAGCGAAGAAGAAAGTAAATATTTGCAAATTACTTCTGAAAAAATAGAAATATATCAAAGATTATTAAGCTATGTTTTAAAATTAAATCCTATAAAAAGAGTGAAAAACAATAATGAGTATTCTAAAAACAGTATATGGAAATATGGAATTTCAGGAGACAACCCAATAATTCTGGTAAACATTAAAAACATAGAAGATATTTATGTTGTAGAAGAGGTAATAAGTTGCTTTGAATATTATAGGGCAAAAAGTATTTTCACAGATTTAATATTATTAAATGATGAAAGTAATGTTTATGAAAGGTTTATTAAAGAAAATATAAATGAAGTTATTTCAAATAAACAACTTGAATATTTAAAAAACATAAATGGTGGTATATTTATAATAAATAAAAATGAAATGTTAAAAGAAGATTTAGATACAATTGAATTTATGGCAAGGATTACAATAAATGCGGAAAATGGAAGTTTGCAAACACATTTAAAAGAAATGGAAGAAAAAATACAAAGTGTTAATAATGGCTTCGAAAAAGGAAAACAAACAGATGGAGAAGAAGAAATAATACCATTAAATAAGACGGAATTGCTGTATGACAATGAATTTGGCGGATTTTCTTTAGATGGGAAAGAATATTTAATTTTCAAAAATAAAGATAATAAACTGCCTTCTGTATGGTGCAATATTTTAGCCAACAATTTCTTTGGTAGTTTAATTACAGATAACTTGGGTGGATATACATGGTATAGAAATAGTAGATTAAATAGATTAACTGCATGGAATAATAATCCAGTTTTGGATTTGCCGTCTGAAATTATATATATAAAAGATAAAGATAATGGTAAAATATGGACATTAAATACAGGTGTTAGGCCAAATAATAATTATTACTATATAACACATGGTTTTGGATATTCAAAATTTAAAAATATAAATGATAATTTTTTACAAGAACTCAATTTTTTTGTACCAAATGATGAAAGTTTGAAAGTAATTAATTTTAGAATAAAAAATATAATAAATGAAGAGAGAAGAATAAAGCTATTGTATTATATTAAACCAGTAATGGGTGAAGATGAATATTTAACGAATGGAAATTTGAAATTGGAAAAAGAAGGCAATATTATATTTATAAAAAATGTTTTAGCCGACGAGGATTTTAAAGAAAGAACAATGTATGTATCTGGAAATGTTGACATAGGTAGCTTTACTGGAGAAAAAGAAAGTTTTTTTGGAGATGGAGATATTGCCGAGCCAGATGCATTATATAAGAGATTAAATAATAATTCTGGACTGGGAAAAAATTCTTGTGTTGGAATAGAATTGAATTTGGATTTTGCAAAATTTGAAGATAAATATTTTAGTTTAGTAATGGGTGAAGAAAGTAACAAAGAAAAAATTAAAGAAATTGTAAATAAATATAATGAGAACACTCATGCTGAACAGAAATTAGAAGAGGTAAAACAGAAATGGAAAAATGTATTAAATGTAATTAATGTAAAAACTCCATCTGAAAGTATTAATATATTAATAAATGGATGGGCAGTTTACCAGACAATTTCAAGTAGAATTTTATCAAGAACAGGATATTATCAATCTGGTGGTGCATATGGGTTTAGAGACCAGTTACAAGATGCATTGGGAATAAAATATATAGATTCCAGGTTTCTAAAAGAACAGATAATAAATTGTGCAAGACATCAATTTTTAGAAGGAGACGTATTGCATTGGTGGCATCTGGAAACCAAAAGAGGAGTAAGAACCAAATTTTCAGATGACTTGCTTTGGATGGTATATGGGGTTATAGAATATATAAAATTTGAAAATGATATGAGCATATTGGAAGAACAAGCACCATATTTAAAAGGAGAATTGTTAAGAGAACATGAAGATGAGTTATACGATATTTATTATGAGAGTGGAATAAAAGAAAATATATTTAGTCATTGTGTAAGAGCAATTGAAAATGTAGTTAATAAAGGAATAGACTCATTTCCTAAAATTGGAATTGGAGATTGGAATGATGGATTTAGTAATATTGGAAGCAAAGGAGATGGAGAAAGTGTATGGCTGGCTTTTTTTCTATACGATGTTTTAAATAAGTTTATACCAATATGTGAATTAAAAGGTAGAAAAGATTTAAGCGAAAAATATACTAATATAAATGAAAAGTTAAAAAAAGCGTTAAACCGGAAAAGGATGGGATGGTAGATGGTATAAAAGAGCAATAACAGATGATGGGCATGAAATAGGAAGTATTAACAGTGAGGAATGTAGAATTGACAGTATATCACAAAGCTGGTCTGTTATATCTGGAGCAGGTGATAATGATAAAAAATTTATATCGTTAGAAGAGGCAGAAAATTATTTGGTAGATAGAGAAAAAAGAATCATAAAATTATTTGACCCGCCGTTTGAGAAAGTGGATTTTAATCCGGGATATGTAAAGGCATATCCACCAGGTATAAGGGAAAACGGTGGACAATACACACATGCAGCAATTTGGCTTGCAATAGCAGAAGCAATGCTTGGATTTGGAGATAAGGCAGTTGAATTTTTAGAAATAATTAATCCAATAGAACATTCTAAAACAAAAGAAGAAGCAAAAAAATATAAACTGGAGCCATATGTTTTAGAAGCAGATATATACAGTAATAAAGATTTAATGGGAAGAGGCGGCTGGAGCTGGTATACCGGGTCGAGTAGCTGGTATTTTAAAGCGGTGGTTGAATATATTTTAGGACTTAAGATAGAAAGTGGAGTTTTAAAAATAGAGCCAACAATACCAAAAGATTGGAAAGAATTTGAAATACAATATAAATATAAAACTACAATATATAAAATAAAAGTGAAAAACAATGATGGTAAAAACACAGGTGTTAGAAAGTTTGTTTTAAATGGAGAAGAAGTGGAAGACATGCAGATTTTATTACAAGATAATGGGAAAATTTACAATATTGAAATTTTTATGTAAAAAAATGCTTGTATTAAAATATTAAATGTGATATAAATGTAATATAAATGAAATATAGGGCGTTTAAGTTGAGACCAGGATGTAGGAGCGACTGGCGGTTGCTCGCACAGAAAGGCGGGAGTTTTGTGGAAAATATAGAAAATATAGTAGAAGAAAAAGACAAAAAAACAGTATTAATAGTAGATGATGAAAAAAGCATTATGGAGCTATTGGTATTTAACTTAGAAAAGGAAGGATATAGAACATTAGAAGCATACGATGGTCTTACTGCTGTAGATATGGCAATAAATGAAAAGCCAGATTTAATATTGCTAGATGTAATGATACCAAAACTAGATGGTATATCTGTATGTAAAAAAATAAGATATGCACTTAATATATCAAATATTCCTATATTAATGATATCTGCGAAAGATACAGAGTCAGATAAAATTGTTGGATTAGAAATGGGAGCAGACGATTATATAACAAAACCTTTCCAGATTAGAGAAGTAATGGCAAGAATTAAAGCCAATTTAAGAAAAGCTGAACTAAATACAAATGCAGAAAACAGCCAAAACCAAAAAGGCGACGATAAAAAAGACATTATGAAAGTTGGAGATTTAACACTTGACCTAAAGAAAATAGAGGTAAGGGTTAAAGGAGAAGTTATAAACTTAACTAAAAAAGAATTTGATGTTTTAAAATATTTAGCAAGTCAACCAGGACAAGTTGTTACAAGAGAAATGCTACTTCGTGATGTTTGGGAATACGAAGAATATATAGGTGCAATTAGAACAATAGATGTTACTATGAATAGAATTAGAGATAAAATAGAAAAAGATAAAGCAAATCCGAAAATACTAATAACCAAAAGAGGTGTAGGATACTACGTAATGGATAAGAATTGAACTAGAAACTAGAGACTAGAAACTAGAAGCTGGAAAAAATCCGGCTTCTTTTTTTGTGCCAGTGGGTTGCCAGTAGGGACGGTTCTCGTGGCAGACGTGTCCCCCTTGGCAGAAATAGTACAGCAAGACGGAGAAGGCAAGTACCTAAAGATAAAGCCATGCTCCTTCGGGCTAATTTTCGCAGAAATTGTAATTTAAAATTTGTACAAAGGCGGTTATAGTACGATAATATTAAAAATTAGTACCAACCGCCTTTCAAATTAATATGTAATGTAAATACACATTCTGCACTACAAATTTCAAATAACAATTCCTATGCTCAAATTACCCTCAAAACGCATGTCTTTATCTTTAGGTACTTGCCTTCTCCGTCTTGCTGTACTATTTCTGCCAAGGGGGACACGTCTGCCACGAGAACCGTCCCTACTGGCATGCCTCTGTAATGCGTAAATCCGTAACGATTATAAAGAAAAATAGCATTAATGTAATTGAAAAATTATCAAAATATAATATTATAAAAAGCATAGTCTTAAACCTAATTTTCCGTAAATAAAGTTAGTTAAAAGGCCTGTGATACATGAAGTTTGA
>Ga0082212_10001096_pt1 | contig 39706 bp, 32 predicted proteins | sample TergutNt197P3_FD_71548 | JGI IMG/M metagenome (GOLD analysis project Ga0082212, IMG submission 71548) | Neocapritermes taracua P3 segment gut microbial communities from Petit-Saut dam, French Guiana - Nt197 P3 | ecosystem: Host-associated > Arthropoda: Insects > Digestive system > Gut ...
CCGCGGCAGTTGTGATCTCCAAACTTGACGTACTCAAGGAACTGGCTGATAATGACGCCCAGTTCAGAGATCTTGCCGACGATTTAAGCAGCGCGTTCAGCGACAGCCCGCACTGCCCGTCTGAAGACCGGGTACGCAGAGGGGAGTACGGCACATTTGACGCTGCCGACGCCGCTAACGTTAACGGAGAAGTCGATAAGTTCCTGTTCAATTACAAAGGTTTTCAGAATTTCAGGAACAAGCTGTCCCGCAAACATAAGAAGCATTATTACTTTACGGTTTCAGCCCTCGGCTTTGGCAACAACCCCAGCGGCACCAGCATAAATACCCCCACTCCGCACAGGATCGAGGACCCGTTCCTGTGGATCCTCAAAGAAAAAGGCGTTGTTCCGGCAACGGACAAACCGGCGCAGACTATAGTAAGAAACTCTGTGAATACAGTGTCACAGTATTCATCCAAACTCATCAGGTTCGCTGTCAAACACAAGGTCACGGTTTGCATTGCAGCGCTGATACTGGCCGCTTTGATAGCGCTGACGCTCTTTTTGAGTCAGCCGCGCATCAATCCTAAAAGCGGCGAGCAGATTGTAAGAATCCCGGTTATGGATCGAAATGTTACACTGATCGTGCCTTTAAGCCCGCCCCGCAATGAATATTCTTTGAACGATGTATCCGCTCATCCGGCGGGCAGGAATATGGCAGTCGGCAATATCGGCGAGCTTAAACCGTCCGGCAGAGTCGGAGACGGACGCACGTTAAGAGGCAAAGAAACTATATACGCGGACATTTCAATCGCTTGGAAATCACTGGCCGTCAGCCACAGGGTAACAGCGACGCTGGAACAGGAAGTAAACGGCAGTTGGGAGTTCGTAAAAGTGGTCACAAAAAATATAAGGTTCAGATTGAATAACGGATCGTCCGTCCCGTACGAGTTGTTTACGCATGATTTTTCCCGGCGGAACTACCGGGTGTTTCTATATGTTGACGGCTATTTAGTGCGGGAGGATTATCAGATGCGCGGCGAAGAGGAGGGCTAAGACAATGTCTGCATGGCCAAAGAGAACAAAACGGATCGTTATCGGTTGCACAATAGCCCTTGTACTTGCGGCAATCGCGGTGTTTATTTTTCTGAAGGCTTTCGACAGCAAGGGAGAGGAAGCTTACATACGCATCGACGAAGCGCTCAGCGAGATCAGGGTGGGCCTTCCCGTCGGATACGGCCCGACGACACAGCTCCTCGGCGAGCTGTTGTCGCAGCCGGAAGGGTATAATGTACCATATATCACTGTAGACCTGGATTTTGAAAGGATATTACACGACGTTCAATATGATGATTTTAACAGCATAGGGGACGCGAGATCAAAATTACTGCTCAATGACTTGTATATCAGGCTCGGGCAGTTGTTTGACAGGACCGACGACTTGAGGATAAAACAGAGCAACTCATCCGCCTGGGACAGATTCGACCTTCCCGACGACATGAGGGAGCGTTTTGATTTTACTACGGAGAATGACTTTCCGATAAATATCAGCCGCTTTTTAACAATGGAGCGAAATAAGCATTTTCAACTTGAAACGGAATTCGGCATACTGGAACTGTATTCCGAGTTTTTCTACGGTAAATCGCAGGATGGCGATAATGATTTTATAGCCGGCGGGCAGGAAGACGCGGTCTTGCACTTTGGCTACACAGAAGAGCCTGACGGGAATGTCACGATCCACGTACTGCTTGAGGACGCCGACGGAAAAGAGATCCTTCAGACAGAGCGCCCGGGAAAAAGCCTTTTGCTCACGCTGCCCTTATCACTGGACTTCATGCGTGACTCAAACGGCAGTGTCCTGTATAATGCTGTCCAGTACTCAAAGGACACCGGGCTGTTCGACTACGGGATACTCCCCAGAAGCTTTACGGACGGCGACAACATGTATGTCTTCATGAACCGCCTGGGCCGTTTCCAACCGGTCAGAACGCCGCGGGGAACTACCGTGTCGTCAAATATAGCTGATTTTCTAAGCGACAGAGATATAGAACTGAAATCGGTCAGAGGCGCCGGAGGTGAAGCGCTCACTACCCGCGCGAGTTTTTTTGCCGCGCTGATGCACATACACTGGTTTGAAACTTTTGAGTTCTTCACCGGAGATACGCTGGATTTCCCCGACGTATCAGACCCGGAGCTGAACAGGATCCTTACCGTCGGGAAAGCGCACGATATCCTGCACGGAATGCCTTCGGGAAACCCTAGGCTGGAAAATCCCTTCTTTCCGGACGATCCGATAAAGCGCGGCGAGATGTTTTCTATGCTGTCGAGATATATACAGATATATGAACTGTCCGCCGGGGCGCTGATGCCCACTGACCCGAGGGCTGAAGGTCTTCCTGACGGGGACAGGTGGTGGTATGGCGACGATTTCTTTTATCTTGTAAACATAGGGTTTGTCCCCTACAGAAGGATTGGGCAGACCAACTATGTACTCGGCGATGATTACGCGTTACTCAGCGAATGTCAGGAAGTACTTTATAAGCTGCTGACGTCGACTAATTTCTAGTAACAGTTCACGGGACGCCGGGGATGAACTCTGATGAGGCATGAATGGAGGTCACTAATATTGAAAAACAGAAAACTATCGCCTGATGCACGAGAGCCGGGCGAGAGTCCCGGGCTTGACGCCCTGTATAAAGCATATGAAGAGAGGCGCGACGCATCGATCGCCCCGGACGTTATTATCAGGATGGACGGATACATAAAAGAGTTCAGGGAAACCCGCAACTCCCGCCCGAAACATATAGTCATTAAACCATTCGACATACCCCGGGGGAAAATATCCTATATAATCGGAAAAAGCGGCTCCGGTAAATCAACGCTGATAAAGATACTCTGCGGGTATGACCCGGGATTCAAAGGCTCATTGAAGATATTCGAAGAACCCGGCGACAACCGGAGCCTTGACTGGGACAGAAACGACTATGACCTGAGACGTCTCGTCGGATATCTCCCGCAGGAGACCAGAGCCTCTACCATTTACGAAAATCTGACTCCATACGAAACGCTCAGGTACTATATGAAACTCTTTTCCGAGACGGATATGGCCGCGCAATCGGGCAGGAAGCATAGTAAAGCAAATCCTGTCAGAGACTTCATAGACGACACTATTAAGGACGTTTTATCCAAAGTAGAGTTGTTTGAAGAGACCGGGAATTATGCGGGCGAGTCCGCGGAAGGCCGGTATACCCCTGCCGTCAGCTACTACGGAAGCGGCCGAAACCGCTCCGCCTTGAGCGATGAAGACAAGCCGATCCAGGACAGGCCAGTCAGAAAACTCAGCGGCGGCGAACGCAAGCGCGTGAGCCTGGCTATTGAGCTGCTGAGGCGCCCGCCGATTTTAGTTCTGGACGAACCGGACTCGGGGCTCGACCCTGAAAAGCGCAGGAATCTCAGAGAGATACTGCAACGGCTCATAGACAACGCCGAAGGACAAAAACCCACGATAATATTCGCTACTCACTATACCGACGGTTTGAGGGATGAGGACATCGTCAGGTGGAGCGATGATATTCCCGTCATCGAGCGGGAGCAAACAGCGAACCGGGCGAAATGGCGGACGGAACAACGGATGGAGAAGCAGGCGGAACAACGCGCGGAACAGCGCGCGGCAGAGCCAGGGCAGGCGGAGAAGCGGGCGGAAACCCGGGGAGCCCCCGCTGAAGACCGCCTGAAGGGCGATCTGGAAGAATTCTTCAGGCGCAGCGCGTACTACGGCCTGTTTTCAGACAACGGGAAGAGCCTCCTGTTTCCGGACGGGACCTTCTCACGGGAGAGCTTCAATCACTTGTACGATTCTATAAACCGTGAGAGGAGTGGTGATCGCGATGCAGAAAAGCAAGTATCTGAGCCCTAGGCTGCTTACGCTCATATCGATGGACTTTACGCTGTACTTCCGCAAAAAAGGCAACTACGTTTTCTTTCTTGTTATCCCGTTTATTTGCGGCGTTTTGCTGAGGGTCTCAACATCAGCCGATACGTTTGGTTCGTATGACAGCGCTTTGCCAATCGTATTCGCGCTTTCCTGCACAGCCATTCTGCTCGGGCTGGTTTTATCGATCAACATGGTATGCAAAGACTTTCCGATAATCCACCGGAAGCTGCGCAAGGGACTTCCCGCGGCATATGTGATTTTATCGAAGACCTTCCTGATCCTGGTTTTGTGTTTCATTATGGCGATTGTCCTGACCGCGACGTATCTAAGCACACTAAAGACAGAAGGCATGGATGCTTCCGGCTACATATCCTTCTACCTTTCCATCTTCTTTACGATGATAGCTTCGGCGGAGATGGGGCTGCTGGTTTCAACGCTGCCGAAAATAACCGCGGACCTGGCCTCGATGGCCGTGTCATTCATAATATCGTTCCAGATCCTTTGTTCGGGGCATCTGCCGGGCATAGACAGCCGGGTAAACGAGGGTTTGAGTATTATCTCTTTCAGCAGGTATTCGATAACCCTGCTCGGCGGCACTGTCGGCGTGGTCAGCAGCAGGTTTGCCAACACTTTCAGTGAAATGCTTGAAAGTTTCGGTTGGCTGACAGGCTTCTATGTAATATTTATACTGTTCAGTTGCTTGGTTCTGATGTTTATCAACACAGATTAATTTTATTGAGGCAAATAAATGAATAGATACCGTAAAAGCAATTTCGGGTACCGAAAGATAAATATCAAGTTCTGGATTTCTCTGGTATGCGCGGCCGCTGCCGCCGCTATGTTCAGTTTCAACTGGGTCAAAGTCACCTTTATGGATTTTTCAGACAGTTTCAGTCCCGTTAAGCTGCACGGCAGCATAGATGTTATCGGCGAAATATTCAACGCAAACGGAATCTCACTGTTTTTGAGGCTGTTCCTGTTACTATCCGCGCTTTCTGTAATCCTTCTTGTCGTTTCCATGTTCATGTACACTCACAAGCATGGGGTCCGCCTGTCATACGCGGGGTTCGGATCATTATGCGCCATATTTTTTATTTTCATATGCTTCATTATTTACATAAACTATTGTATACTACAGGCATGGATAATTAAGTTCACGGTCTTCCCGTTCGCAGGCATGGCTGTTACAATAGTCGCGATGATATTTTTCACCGAACGCTCCGCTCTCGGTAAGGGTACTGACAGCGGGCGTTCGGAGGCAGACGATACGAATGATTGGATCAGGATTCCGAGATCAACGAAAACCCGTTCAAGCGAAGAGCAAAAGAAGCGAATTGAGGAGTTCGAAGCAACTTTCTGGGCTGTTCTGATTATAATCGCTTTACCGACTTTGATCGTTTCGTCTTTCATTGGTATCCCGGAAAATGTTATACGGATATTTTACGGAGTTTTCTGGGCATTCCCGCTTCTTTTTTACGCGGCAAAGCTTCTGGTAGAACCATTACAGGAGACGCCTCCGACCCGGGGCACAACAGTAAAACGAGTCGTTTTGCTGGCTGCCTTTATATTACTTGAGCTGCAATACACCTATATGCCGGTAATACTCAAACATCCTGTAAACGCGGCGGCGGTTTACATCGCGGGAAAGCCGGTAATTATTGAAACAGAATATTATGACCGCGGTTTTCTCGGCATGTACAAAACCACGGGCCGCGGGAAAACGACCGGACCGGATGACGATGGCGACCTGTGCGTCCATGAAGGCGAGTATGTCAGAGGAATCCCTAACGGCAACGGGACTATGACCTGGGCTGACGGGACTGTATATTCCGGCGGCTTCGTTGACGGGGCGCAAAACGGTACGGGTGTTATGACCTGGACTAACGGCAACGTGTACAGCGGCGACTTTACCAACGGATCCCGCACCGGTACAGGCGTATGTACATGGGCAGACGGGTCTTGCTATACAGGGGAGTGGCTCAACGGCGCGATAACCGGGTCGGGCATTCTATACAACACGCAGGGCAACATCGTATACAGCGGCGGTTGGAAGAACAGCCGTTTCAACGGGGACGGAACCTATTACTTCCCTAACGGAACAACGTACAGGACTGATTGGTCCTACGGAACTTGCAACGACGGCGAGCCCGTAACCCTGCGCTCCCCATCGACCGGAGACGTTGTCGTCGAGGGATGCTGGCTTGATAATTCCTTTCACGGAAGATATCTCAGAGACGGCGCCTGGCGGTTCATTTCCTGATATTTTTTACGTAAGTTTGGAGTATATTTCACATGTCGCATTTTGATTCTTTGTCAGGAGCTTTCCATTACCTTATCGCGCCTGTCAGGGACGAGTACATTCTCAATTCCCTTGAGAGGCTCGGTTTCAAAGAGTTTATGAATCGGCTGCTCCGCGAAGACGGCTATGGCAGGGTTATATTTTTTGAACATAAATATCCTAAGCAGGGGTATTTGTATCACACTTTCGACAGGCTTTCATTTTTCTCATATCACTATCCGCTAAAATTCGAAAAAATACCGATAAAAGGTATCGTCGACAGAAAAACAGACAAAAAGGCTTTGAATGAGTTTTATAGTGAGGTCGGCGATAAATCAGGCAGAGCATACGCGAAGACATGCGATAATCCGGATTTATCCGGGCTATCCGCGGAAATCCGTGACAGAGTCAGGCCCGCGCTGGAATCAGCAAGAATTACTACCGCCGTTTTGATACCCGTCTCATTGATCGCGGAAGAAGGCTTCGGAGCCGAAGCGCTAAAAGCACTACAAGCAGCGCGTCCGGGCGCGGGCAATATATTGATTTTCTACGGCGAAGGCTACGACGGCTTTTGGGAACTGTGTAAAGATAGATATCCGCAAAACGATTTTTCAAGTGACTTTGCGAAATCGGTCGATGGACTCAACGCGGAAAACCGTTTCCACTATTTCGGAAAATCATCCTGCGGAGATATCCGGAATTATATAATGCGGAAAATGCTGACGGACGCGGACCATAGATACGCTTTGATCCCCCACGGCGCGGCGGAAGAGTTATCTGAAAAACTATATCAGCATTTTTTCAGCGAGCAGGAAGTCTTTGAGAATATACCTAAGAATCCTGACGACGGGCTCTTTACGCATTTTCTGGACGTGGTGTTCAGCAACAGTAAAAATGTCGAGGAAATCATCAGCTACGCGCAAACGCTCACTGAAAGGGAACTCGCGGCAACGCCCGGCGGGGATAGCGGAGTATGGATCGAGCGCGCCAACGTAGTAAGCGCTTCATACTTCTCGAACGCGATTAATCCGGAAACCGGGCAATCCGGGGCGTCCGAGCAGAATCAGCAAGATGAACAAACATACTCAGACCTGGCATTGAGTAACTTCACCGAGTCTTTGAGCAAGCATAAACTTGAACTGCGTAAAACCCTGTCAGAGCCAGATAAGTTTGACAAAGCTATAGGCCAGATCGCCTTATATCTGGGAGATAATTATACGAACCTGCGTTTCTTTTATACCGCGCTCAAGAGAAGTTATTACGACGGCAATTCTTTAAGAACAGATCCGGAGTATGTCGGCTTTAACAATTCTGACAAGCCTGTGAGGCTGCGTTTGAACGAAAAATCCGACCTTTACCTTAAGCCGTATGAGCTTAGGGTAAATCACGATAACTCCTATGTCCTCAGCGCTTTGAACAGCCGCTATGTCAAGGAGTTTGCCTGGAGGCTCGCAAAAAAATACCACTTTACTGAAGAGTACGTTGATAAGAACAATACTCTTAAAGTAAAACTCCAAGTCAAGCTGCCTTTACTCATGAAGTTATTGGGTACCGGCTTTTGGCTTGAGATATACGCGCAGAAAACAGTTGAAAATATGATCCGGGAAGTATCCGCAAAATTTGAAGTCCCCGCGGATTATTCTTACGTCGCTAAGGGCGTAAAGGTTTACATCGACGGCGACTCCCACGAGCTGGACGTCCTGATATATTTCTGCGGTCAAATCCTCTGCATTGAATGTAAAACCGGAGAGTTTGACCGGTCTAAAATGGAAGAGTTCAAGCGCAAGCTCAAAAAGTCCCTTATCAAAAAGAACAACGCGTTCTTTTTCGGATCCGATCAGGATATCGATCAGGTTGAAAGGGATAATTTTAAAAACGAGGACTATATAGTCTGTAACAGGGAAAGTTTCGATTCAGTGGTCAGAGGATCACTGGAGGAAATAGCCCGGCAGTGGCGCGAAGAGAGCGGCGGACAGGGAACAGAGGATAGGAGCTAGGTTCAGGGGTCAGGGGCCGGGAGCTAGGGATACCGCGTCGTACCGACGCGTAGGGAATAGAGGACAGATAACAATGGGAAAACCGATAGACAATCCGATCGCGATATGCGCGTATTTTCTTTGGGGCTATAATAGGCTTACCGGGAAAGACTATGACGGGTACGCGCTTCTCGTCGATTACGGAAGAAGTACGCTTAATATAACTCTTTGCGACGCCAGGCATAACGGGCTGACCAGCGCGCTGTCGATAATCAAGCGGATCGGGAGCGGTGAGAACCGCGCCGGGCAGGACTACCCGGCTAGAAATGTATTTACGAAAAGGGTAATATACCTTGCCGCCGAAGCGAGCGGCATAACCGTACGCGATATAGACAGCAACGCGGACTTCCATGAAGCGGTATTTGACCTTGAGGAGGAACTCTCTTACCGGAATGAAGACGTCGCGGATGTAATGAGCGATCCTTTGAACGCGTTTTTCAGAGAAGAAAACGAAGACGTGTTTTTTTCCGCGGCTATCGGAGAGCAAGATATCGACGTCACTTACGGAATGCTTGCGAAAGCATACCGGGAGGTGACAAAAGACTCCGGCTTCACAGAAAAACTTGAAGAAATGAAGAGTTACATGCGCGAGAAAGAGATAGATTTTTCCGCCGAAGCAAAGAATATAAAAATCGTACCGGCAGGCGGGTTTTGCGACTTCTTCCTGACCTTAGAGACAATAAGCAACGCGTTTCACAGACCGGTAAGCGGACATGCCGCATACGATTACCGGTTTCAGGACGTCCTGACAGATCAGGGTGATCGCGAAAAAGCGATATCCTCCGGGGCGGACCTGATTGTAAATGAAATCATCGACTTCAGGTATAAAGCCGGCTGCAGCGTCGGAATTACGGGACGCGAAATCGAAAACCACGTAGAGGGGTTTATGCCACATTATATAATACACATCGGCGACGACCTCAGACAGTGCGAAAGGAGAATGCTCGACAGGCCTGTTCTCGCGGGCTCCGTCCCTGAGCTATGCGTAGAGTTCGGCGACGGCAGCGCGCTAAGCGCAGTACCAAAGCCGGAGTATCAGCCTGCTTTCGCGATGATTACCGGATATTACTACCGAATAGGTTTTGCTTTCGACGGATCAGGCGCGCTAATGTTCTTTAAGGATGCTTACAGCTCAAGAGACGACGCGGCCCTCGAAAAAAGCCCCATTTCAAACGAGGCCTTCAGGCTGGGTGAGATTACGGATATACTAAGTGACTCTATTATTACGGAGGATCGGTGAGATGCCAAGAATCAAAGACATAACGGAGATCGGCAGGAATGCGGAGTCCGCGTTGAGTTTGCTGCAAAATGACATCATGGATATCATGGAGTACAACGGAGTAAAGCACATCATGGATGTGCAGGTCGCGGACGAGACGGCTTATTTTCGTAACATAGCTTCTGTTATGAACGCCCTGATCCGTCTTTACAGCAAAAATAGGAATCTTGCGGCTCCGTTTATCGAAAAGAATGAAAAGGACGCCGGAATACTGGAAGCGGACGTCGCTTCGATTCAGGACGAACTTGAGAAGATACTGCTCTCCGCGGAACGATCGGAAGCAAACCGCGAGAAGCTTGCGGCTGAGATGAAAAAGCTTAAAGACAAGCAGACTCAGCTCGACAGCGAGATAGAAACGCACGGCGGCGATCTCGCGGCAATGAAGGATGCTGTAGAAAGCCGAAAAAAGGAGATCAAGTCGCTTCAGAAAGATATACGGCTGGCTGTCAGGACTAAGGAGCAAAAAGAACTCAGCATTATTGAACTGAACGCGGAAGTTACTGAGTTTGAACAGTGGAACGCAAACTTTGATGAAAACAAAAAGCAACTGACGGAGCGCTATAAAAAGCTGCGAAACCATGCGCACTGCCTGACCGGGATATGGCGCAGCCTTGACGAGCAGGAGTTTCTGCGCGAAGTCTCTCTTGATCCGGACACGGAACTGAGCGGGATCATAGCGTTTACGGAACGGCAGTTTGAAAGTATGGCGGAAGATATTCAAGCGCGGCTGGATGAGTTTCAAAGGCAGCTTTCTGAACTTATCCGGGTCGCGGAAAACACCGGCGCCGGAAAGGAATGAGAAAGGCATGGAGTGTACAGTCTGCGGAAGCGCCATAAAGGAAGGGCGCGCGCAGTGCGGATACTGCGGGTTTTTCCCCGGCTTCACATTTGACGACGCCGGGCTTGCCGCAGAGCAAAGGGACGCGGACGATCACCGCGAAGCAATCGTCTCAAAACTGAAGAACTTCAGCGTCTCCGTCTATGACAATTCAAATGAGAACAGTTCCCGTTCAGGGCAAGGTACGCCGCGCTTGCTTTTTGGCGACGGCAAAGAATGCGACAATGACGTGGTGTGGAGCAGAGAGATTTTCACGCAGTATCGCGATGAAAAGACGGAACGCCTCACTATCAATTATGAATCCGCCGGTAAAAAAAAGAGCGGCGCTATCAGTATCGATATTCCGCCGACTGTCAATTATTGGAGGATCGGGCTGAAAATAAACAGCAACCTCAAGCTGAGGGTCTACCTGGGAACCACCGTGAAAGGCGCCACTATGAAAGATTTCCCTCTGTCGCTACGCTGACGTCCCGTATAGAGCATGCCAGTTCAGCCGCCGACGCGAAACGCTCTGAGGGCATGATTTGCATAGATTTTTCGATGATAAGCGCAATGTCATTATTATACTGCCCTCTCTCCGGTATGGCTGCCATGTCCGCCGTTCCCGCGGGAGGGCGCTCTCCTGTGAGCAGATGATACACTGTCGCGCCCAGGCTGTAGATATCTGAGAGTTTCCAACCGTCCGTGTCTGTCGCAGTCAACGAGATTATTCCCGGCATTTGTATGCCGGGATCTTCTTTATCCGCAGACTCGCGAAAACCATCGCGCGTAAGCATTACAGTATCGTCATCGCCGTCAGGCTCCGGCGTTTCCGCGTCTTTGCAAGCGCGCTTAAAAGCGTCCTGCCCCTTCCGCGCGCCCGCCGCGCCGCGCGCTTTCTCAAGTGATTCGAAATACGCGTACTGTTCCGGCGACGCGTATCCAAGGCTGCGGCTGGCAACCCTCGTATTATTTCCTTCCACCAGGGCGGCGTTGAAGTCAATCAGGCAAACGTCCCCGTCCGGCGTCAGCATTATATTTGAAGGCTTAATGTCGCGGTGGCAGATGTTTCGTCTGTGGAGCGTTTCCAGCGCGGCCGCGAGTTCGCCATACCACATTATCACTTGCGCCTGCGTGAACTTCTGTCCGCGCATAAGCAGCTTGTCGAAACTCTCGCCCTCGACGTACTCCATAACCGTATAGCTGCGCCTTCCCTTTCGTAAAAAGTCATAAACTTGCGGCAGATAAACGCACTTTACGTTCTTTAGCGCTTCAAGCTCGTTTCGTCTCTTTTTGACGTCGTCGTTTGTTCCGTACCCGCTCTCTTTGACAACTACATACTTCTGCAGGCGCTTATGCCACGCTTTATAAACGACGCCGCCGCCGCCGGATCCGATCTTCGACTCTGTACGTACTACGCGGTCAAGTTCATTCCTCCCAAACATAGTCCGCACCGGCATTGCCGAACGAGACGCGGCAGCCATGCCCCAGCTCAAACGGCGTGTTCGGCGGCAGCTTGTGCCCATTGATGAATGTGCCCGCGCTCGACGACAGGTCTACTATACAGTATCTGTCCCCGCTGCGTTCTATCGCCGCGTGGCGGCGGCTCACCGCCTTTGTTTTTTTGTCAAACTCAAAGCTCGACTGCTGCCTTGCGGCGGCAGCGTCGAACCGGCCTATCGTAAACACATCTCCCGCTGAAATGCTTATATTTATCACCGGCGGCAGGAGTACGCTTCCGACAAGCCTGAGCCTGGAACCGAATGAGTCCGCCGTGATGCTTTGCGTCACATCGTTTGCTTCATCGCGCGGGTCATATACCGGCATCGGCGGATACATCGGCGAGTCCGCGCAATCTTTACCATACTCGAAGCCGTCGCCAAGCACAACGCCGGTATCAAACGCGACATGACTGTCGCGCGCGACATGACTGTCACGCGGGGTACTTGCAGCTCGCGGGGTACTTGCAGCCCGCGAGGTACTTGCCGCGCGTTGATATGACGGGCCGCGCGCCGCGCGCGGAGCGCTTTCGAACGCAGGCGGTTTTTCCTGCCTTTCATTCCCTTTTCCCGCGAGTAATTCCAAAACGCCTTTTGACTTTTTCCTGTCCTTTTTCCTTCTCGCGTTTTTCCTAGCGGCGCTCTCTCCTGCAGGTTTTTTTGGCGCTTTTCCATCCGGAGGGAGATTGATTACTATATCTCCGGAAACGCAATGCTCACTCCCGGAAGTATCCGGCCAATCCGGTTCCGGCGGCAGAATTTCCGTCTGATCCGCAAATGAAATTATTGGCGGTTTATATACCGGCAGGTGTTCCTCCTTTGCTTCCGGTATGCTCCACTGCGTAATCGCAAGCGCATTAACCGTCGAATTAGATTCCAGCATGCGCAAAAACGCTTTCGGCTCGAAATCTTTCATTATCGCCCGCAAGACCTTATTCTCCAGATCGATGTCGGAAACAGAGATGTATCTGGAAATATCCGCGGCCATCTCCTTTATCGCTCCATGTTCCGAATGATCGCGGACGGAAGGGATGTACAAAAAGCAAATTGTTTTTTTACTTTTATCATAGTACAGATGATCGACGCTCAGCACAAACGAGTAAGGCTTCATAAACCAGTCGCCGCAGTTGAGCAGCGGATCGAGCACACCGAACCAAAGAAAAGCGTATTCTTTCGGCGAACGGGCGCCGGATATGTATTGCAGTTTGCTCTGCGAGCCTATCTGATAAATGAACTCGACCTGCCCGTCGATATTCCTGTAATGAAACGGCAGAATGAACTCAGGCCTGTCGGCCTGGATCGTGAATAATGCTTTTTTATCCAAATCGTCTTCGGGTATCCTGACGGATACGGTCGCGCCGGTCAAAAAGTCGTTCTTGCTTTCAATATCGTAGATCATAACCCAGCACCTCTCTTGTATTCCAGTAGTGTGATAAACTGCCAGCCGCGCTCTGTCAGTACGGGAGCGCTTCCGTTCGAGAAGCTTTTCGCTTCAATGAATACGGGTTCGATCACGACTTCCCCCCGCATGCTGATATATCCCCAGAACTCTCCGAGTTTTACAGCGGCCAAATGCTGCCCGAACGATAACGCGTCGTCGAATAAATAATCAACCGCAGGATTCCCGTCAATATCGATAAACCCCCATTTCCCGTCCCTCTTTACCGCGGCGAACCCTTCGTCGGAAAAGGGTCTGGCGTCTTCATACCATTCTTCTGTCATCCGGCCTCCGGTAAATAAACGGACTACTCCGTCTTTTCGCGCAAACACCGCTCCGCGGGCGTAGCATCTCCCCAGTTCGTCCTGAATGATCGCGTCATATTCAGGAGGTATGAGCCAGTTCGCCGCCATATCTATGACTCCCCATTTTCCGTTCGCTTTCGCCGCGGCGTGCCCTCCCGAGTACATTCCGAGCTGCTCAAACATTACCGCTCCGGCAACAAGGTCCTCTGTCGCCCGCACCCATCTTCCGTCTATCAGCAGCGTGACCCGCGCCTCGGAAAAGTTGCCGAAATCGGCGGCGTATTCCCGCAGTACCGCTACGCGGTTGTTGTCGATATCGACGGCATAGACCTCGCCGTTTTTTCTCACGACTGCCCTGTCCTCGCTGTATGTGCTGATCTTCTCATACTCGCACGGTATCACAAGAATACCGTCTGATTTCGCCAGCCCCCAAAGCCCGTCGCTTTGCACCTGCACCGTCGTCTCATAGATTTCCGCGACATAATCATATGTCGTACGGCTCATCTCATAGGCATAACGGCTGCTTTCATACATAGCCGCCAGTTCTTCGCTTCCTGTCCTGACGATGCCCGCCTTCAACGCCGAGAGCGCCTCCGGCACGCGCGAGATACTCAGGTAGTAACCCGCGGCTTCGGCGAAGACGTCAGGCCGGGCTCCCCTGCGGTTCATCTGCTTGTCGAGCAGGCCCGTATACCTCCGGCGAAATCCGCTCTGATCGATAAGCGCCAGATACACTTTCTTCAGTTCCGCTTCGGCTGCCGGCGTATATACTGTAGTGTATCCGGCCGCTTCCTCAAGCAGCGGAACAGCCAGGATATAAATCCCGTCGTTTGTCATCTCCGCGGCCCGGTGCATCAATTCCAGTTGCTTCTCGACAGGTGATTTTGAGCTGACGACGACTATCCACGCGACAATCAGTAACGCCGCGCAGCCCGCGCCGATCAGTATTCGATTCGTCCGTCTCAATTCAAAGCCTCCATTTCGGAGTATAACTACGATATATCATGTATCGTTATAAATCGGAGAACCCGGGCGCCGCCCTATCTTGTCGCGGCGGCAAAGAATACTGTTATCAGTATCCCAATGTACAAAAAAGGCGCAAGCGGTATCGCGTCGTCCCGCTTTATTTTTTTCAGCCCTATCAGCACAAGCGCGGTGATCATTGCCAGTATTGACCCGTACAGCATTGAAACCACTGTTCCTCCCAGCCCGAGGTATATACCCGCAACCGCCATGAACTTCACATCTCCGCCACCCAGCCCTTTTTTGCTGACCACATATACCAGCAGGAACAGCCCGCCGCCAGCCGCAAAGCCGAGCACAGAGTCAAGCAGCATCTTTACAGCCGTGTTTGTATCGATAAACAGTTTCGGCGTCATTATAACGATCCACGATACAAGCAGGATCAGAAGATATCTGTTCGGTATCGTCCGTGTCTTTATGTCTTCGACCGCCACGAGAAAGCCGATTATAGTAATCAGTTCGATCCTGAGCAGTATGAAGGCGTCCGAACCGCCCGCCCCGATAAGGAGCAGCGCGGCGCAGATAAAAGGAAGCCCTGCAAACGGCAGTAATTGCTTCAGCCATTCCGTTGCCGATCTTGCCCGTACCGTTTCTTCCGTCGCTTCCGGCGCGTAATTGTCTCCGATATCCATTATCTATACCCCTTTCCGCTCCCGTTCAGCCATGCCTTTGTTATCACCGTCTGTGATATTCGCAGCGTCGGGCTGAAGGGCATTGCAAGCCCGCCAAAGACATACCGGACTTCATACCTGACAGTAAGTTTCACGTTACCGTCGCCGTCTATTAAAACGCTGTTTCCCTGCCCGAGGTTTCCTATACTATAAAAGTCCAGCGCCGCCAGCCCTTCCGCGCCTCCGCTGTTAACAACGCCTGCTCTGCGGAGGTACTCGTCTCCGGTCATTTCTCTGTCAGACAGATATCTGCCGACAAGCGGCCTCGCCATTTCCTCAAAGACCTTGTTCCTCAGTTCATTTAGCGAGTAATTCATCAAATCCTGGAGCGCGCCTTTCGGATCGCCGACTATGTCCTCCCCGATACCGACCAGCATACCCGCTACGTCCCCGATCTGTCCTGCTGACGCCAGCAGGCCGGCCAGGGATTCTATCCCTGAGAGCACCTCGCCTATTTCGTTTCTGACCAAATTTGCCGTTTCGGCCGGTCTCTCCGCTTTATTACTGAGCGTCGTGAGATCATTCGCCACGCCCAGCACCTCGAGGGTATAGCTGTACATTGACAGAGTATTCGCGGCTTGAGTCATCGCATAGTGGACCCGGGCTTGAACCGTCACTATATTTACGAGGCTGAGTATAGATATTATCAACAGGACAAACGGGATAAACGCCCCGATAGTTTCCACAACTATGTATCCGTTTTCATCTCTCCGCCGCTTTGCGCAAACTTCGCCCATCTCTCAGTCCTCCCTAAACTCTCCACTCTCCACTCTCCACTCTCCACTCTCCAACTCCACCCTCCACCCTCCACTCTCCACTCTCTACTAGTACCCCCTGTAATCGCTCGCTATGATCGGTCTGGTCACCGGCATGCCTATCCCTTGTGAGCCGGCGAAATTCTGAGCGAAAATCATTGACAAAAACAGCATTCGCATTCTGGCGAACGAAGATATGACAAAGTCTGTGCACATGTTCTCCAGCCTGAATCTGCCGGCGTCCGCCAACGCTTCCGACATTTTCTCCTCATTCGCGCCGACGTCATTTAAGTAGTTGATCATATTCCATTCAATCAGATTACCGGTCCGCCGCGCGAGCTCGATTCCCGCGTCCGGCTCCGATGAGGGATTGAATATTCCCTTCGCGGCAAACAGGAAAAGCAGATAGTTTGAATATGACAAACCCTTCTCATCATTACCGTCCGAACTGCTTCCTCCCGGGCTGACACTGTCTGCCGTTACTCTCGTTATAGCCGCTATTATCCCCTCCGGACTGCACACCCACTCATTATTTGCCACCTTCTTAATCAGCGGCAGACTATGTCCGGAGCGCAGCGCGCTAAGGTCTATGAGGGATTCCGCGGCGACAAAAGCCGCGCGCGCCAGTTCTCCGAGTATAAGGCCGAGCGGCGGGGCCCACGCGAAAGCGGCCTGGATGCCAGACACGATCGACGTTATCGTCCCTACGCTGAACACCGTAATATAGTTACAAACCAGCCGTATCAGGAAGATCAGCCTCGATACGGCGCTCAGGTTTTTGTCCGCGTCCTGATCGCCGTGATAGAGGTACTCCCATTCCGACTGGAAGAAATAGTTCACCTCAGGGCTTATCGGCACGCCGGTTATCGAGTTCGGGAAGTTTATCTCATCGATCTGGTCGATCGTCTTTCCTACGCTTTCCGGGCGGGTTGTAGTATAATTTGAAAACATCGAACCGCAGTATGTCAGCAGCAGCAGATAATCGCCGGCGCTCCCGAGGCTGCCCAGCGGGTCCTGGATCAGCTTGATCACCGGTGATGCAATGGCTTCAGGGATAAGCTTGATAATACCGAGGAAGTTCAGACGGTCCGGGTCGGGGGTCTCGCTGTCGCTGATATATTTAGCTCCGAGGGGGTTGTTTGTCAGCCCGACATATGCTTCTTCCACAATATTCAGGAGCGCGTTGATTATATTCTCCTGTTTGCCTTCGGCGTCGGCGCCGCCTTCGTCAGCCTGCCCGTCAAACAGTTTCACGGGGTCGAGCTGCGGCTGGTTCATCATCGCGGTCAGCGCTTCGAAGAAAGCGCTGTTATCGCCTGTGTAATCAGCGAACTTCCGGAATCCGGGCGGCATGTTATATGATACGCTGTCTGAAGGGAAGTCCGCGAAACGCGCCGCCATGCTTCTTTCGGCCGAAACGCTACCGGACAGGGCAAAGCCGGAGTTTGAAGTTATTGTCGACATTTCCGCGCGCGTAAGGCTCACCGCGCTGCCGATGAATTTGTTTCTGTAGATCACCCCGTCGAGCATAGGTATCACTTCATTGTCAATGTATCTGTAGCCTCCGTCTCTATAGCTTAGCGCCATACCCTCTATGTTTTCCCATTTCAGGATATCGCGGTAGCGTTCAATCAGCGTCATCGGCGGAGTCCCCGTTCTCTCCGTCAGCGCATTTTGAAGTTCCTCGCTGCACTCGTTTTGCGCCAGTTTGCGCTCGAGCTCGTCAACTTTTCTGCTTATCTCATCATGCCTCGCGTCGATATCGCGGGCGATAGCAACCACGGCGTCGAACTTGGCCTTGAAAGCGCGCGCCTGATCCTTCGCGCCTTCGATCGTATTCTCCAGGCCTTTCGGTTGAGGCGTTGAAAATCTTGTCCACCTCCCGTTACTCCAGGTGTTCCCTGTCGGGCCGCCTACAATCAGGTGAGAAATGTTCACAAGTATAGCCTCGTAGTGCGCTTCATGATCAGCCTGCTTGTCCTCGTCTTCTTCGTTCTCCCATGCTGAGTAGCAGTTCTTGAGGTTTATAAACTGGCTTAATAGATTTCGAAGACCGGAAGAAACTGCCCCAAATGATCCGCCTGAGATCCCGCCTATCGGTAATATGCACTTATCCGCCGCGATAATGGCGTCGTACAACTCCTTGTATTTCTCATATAGGTCGGCTATTTCGGACTCTATTTGCAGTTTGTCCTGCAGCACCGCCGTGTCTTTTTGGATTGTGTTGCTGCCGAGCGCGTCCAGAAACTCCCTGACTATTATCACCGGGCCGCGAAACTTCATATACTCCTCTATTTGCCGGCGGAGAACGTCTTCGTTGCGAAGCGTCTTGCCGTTGACAAACATAGGGTCGTCCATTTGTATGTCCGATCCGTAGAACAGTTGCAGCGTACCAAGCGTTTTGTCGCGCGCTTCCTCGCCGAACACCGTCACTCTCACATAATCGTCAAGCAACTGTCCGAGGATAGGGTCGTCCCTCGCCACCCCGAAAACTCCGTACAGATCGTAGAGCAAAGCGTTATACTGGGTGAGGACGGAGTTCGCGGCCATCTGATTCGCGTCCTGGAGGATACTGCGCGCGGTATATATACGCGCTATATCCACCGCCGTGCCGCTCACCAGAATAGCGGGGATCAGCAGCAGTGTGACAAATATCGTCACCGCGCCTTTTGTCTGCCTAAAAAGATTCCGCATAACAACTTATATCCTCTCTTAACTCTCAGTCCCATCCGAGCAGTGAGGCCGCCCTGCTTCCAAACGAACTGATTGTGTCCGCCACGCCGGTCAGATTGAATTTTTCCATTATGAAATTGACGAAGTCAACTGCCATATCCATGTTCCGCACAAATTCTTCGCCGTTTTGCACTACGGCAGTAGATGTTATCGTTACAGGTATCTCAGTCGGAAACCCGATAAAAGACAGGTTGACCGGAGTTGTGAACCTCCGCGTCGCAGTTACTATGACTTCCTTGTAAACGATTTTATTGGCAATACGGCACTCCACTTCCAGCGTTCCCGATTTTGAGCTCAATGACCTTCCTTCGACCCTCTCGACTATGCTCTCTCCTTTGTCCTGCACGTCGCCGTTTGAAAACAGGGCTTCATATACATTCATCAGGTTGCCTTTATCATTTTCCCAGTAATATCTCATATCGCCTGTGTCGAAATACAGCCAGGCGTCGCTCTTTTCGGTGGCAATCGCCGTAGCCGCGAACTGGGTGGCCCGCTGCAGCGTCGCGCGCGTCGGAAGATACACCGCGAGCAGGAAGAGCGCCGCGAAAATCATGATCATGATCGGGAACATGATGGCCGCTTCCACAACAGCGTCGCCTTTCGTGTCTTTTACAATATTTGTTTTGTTACGCAAAGCGGCCATCTCCTCTCTCCGTTTTTTACAGCGCGGCTGTTTCGCTGGTGATCCTTTCCCACAATTCCACAAGCCAATCGCTAAGAAACATCCACACCAGCACTACTGCCAATACCGCTATCAGGATCAACAGTATCGCGACTACTACGCCCGACAAACCGCGCACGTCTTTCTTTACTCCCCGGAAAAAACCCGTGACCGCAAGCCAGGCTGCGAGAGGTAACGCGGAAATCTGTTGCAGCATATTCACGCCCTCCTTTCTGCTTTATTCTTTATCAAGGCTGTGCAGGCGGACAGGTTTACAGCCCTGAGAAATTCAATGCTACGGGTACCATAAGCATGACAAGTATAGCTATAAACAGCAGCATGGTCGGGATCATCAGCCTGGAATTCGCTTTCTCTGCCTCCCGCTTCGCCATATGGCGGCGTTCCTGCCATGCTTCCCTGGCCATGTTCTTAAGGAGTTTGCCGATCTCCGCGTTGCCTTTCGACAGGTTCTGCATTATCGCGGAAGCCAGCTTCGCGGTTTCTTTTGTATTGCACCGGCTTATGAAATTGCTGTACGCGGCTTCGGGGCTCACGAGATTATCGAGTTCTTCCGAGGTTTTCCGCATTTCCCGGTACAGTTCGGAATCCTGGCTGCAAGCCGTGACTTTCCACGCCTTGTCCATGATCATCCCAGAAGTAACAAGAAGCGCCAGCTTTGATACCACGTTAGGAAATTGCCTGCTGATCGTTTTCCTGCGTTTCTTAACGCGTTCGCAGAACTCGTCATACATCGCGTAAGAGAGGACAAGTATTATAGTCGTCCCGACGCCGAGGATCGCGGTTCCCGCGCCTTTGTAACCTGACCCAATGATAAGGGCGCTGAAGGTCAGCGCGGCCGCGACGCCAATTATCGGATAAGACAGCAGCTTTGCCAGTAAGTGTTTCGTCTTGTTCGCGGCGTGTTTCTTCCCGAATAACTCAAAGCTCTTTGACATTATCGCCTTATGCGCGCCGCCCCTGCCTATAGCGTCAAACTCACGCTGCAGCACATATCCGGGAAGTTCGAGCATATTAAGGCTTTTCAGGTCGCCGTTTTTCAGGCGTTCGCTCACGCGCTCGAGTTTGTGGATTTTCTTATCTGAAGCCCCTCCGGAAAAGATACGCGCGCCGACCGACGCCACGCCCTGGTACCTCGATAGTTTTTCGATCCGCGCGGCCTGCTTTCCGCGCAGTTTACTTACGGTTTCCATATTGTCAAAGACTCTGCTGTACGCTGATGTGATCCAGTCCTCACGGGTCACCTTCCCGAGCAGAAATATCCATGTACCCGCAAGCACGGTCGCGATAGCCATAATGACTATTATCATAATCATGACCATTCCTTTACTATCTAATACTCTCAGCGGAGCGCCGCTTGCGGCGCTTTGCGCCGTTTGAGTCGCTCTGCGCAAGGAGTCAGGGGTCAGGAGTCAGGGGACGGAAGTCGCGAAACTCTTGTTTCTATCGCGTCCGTTTACAAAGAAGGCGCTAAAGGACAACGTTGCTGAACTTTCTTGCCAGGAAAAAGCTTAAAATGAATACGACAAGTCCGCCGGTAGATACTATGCGCCCCGCCGTCGTTGTGTAAATGGCGTCCATGAAGCCCGCGCCTGCATATCCTATGACCCCGAGGATCACGAGCGGCATGAAAAGCATGATGTTTACTTCAGATTTCGCGGCTGTCATAAGCGTGTCGATTTCCATCTCGATCTCCATTTTGTCCGCGATTATCTGCTGTATCTCCCGGACGATTTCGTCCGCCCTTCCGGATTTGCCTTCGATAGTAGAGTAAATCGACGCAAAGCTCGCTATATCCTCAAGCCCGCTCCGCTGAGCCAGATCTGAAAATGCTTCTGACAGCGGAACAGCGTTATTGAATCTGCCAATGAGCATATCGAGTTCGACAAGAATATCAGCGTCGTCCGCGTAAATGAGCGTTAGGTCCTCCCGCGCGCTCTGCAGCGACTTGAGCAGCGTGTTCCCCGCCCTCATTGCTACGGCCATTGCTTCAAGCAGGTCATAAAACTGGACCCTCAGTTTAAAAGTGCGCTTTTTTACCGCTTCGCGCGCGGTTGAGAAGATGTGGACAACTCCGAATAACGCGCCTCCCGCGACGGACAGCGTGATGATTTTATAGAATATGAACAGCACCGCAAAGCCGATCGCGAATCCGATCAGAAACGCGGCGGCATGATCCATCGTTCCCGAGGGGCTTCGCGTGTAATCAGGAACAGTGATGCTCCTGAGGCCGCGTTCCTCGTCCTCATGTAGTTCCGCATTTCCCTGCACGTATGTTTGACTTTCCACTCTCCCGTCCCCCATCTCTGCGCGCTGTTTCAGCACGCTTCCCTAAATAGCTCTATAAATCCCGGCGGTATCCAGTTTCTGCCTGTTTTTCATAGCGTTTTCCGTCCGCGTCAGCTGTCCGGCGACCTTTCCCTTTGTGCTGTCTTTCGTTTCCTTGAACTCATACAAAGGATTGAGGACGATCCGGCGGTCGTCGCTGTCATAACCCAGAACTTCCGTGATCTCCATTGTTTTGCGGCTTTTGTCCCGCAACCGCGAAAGATGGATGATTATATCAACGGCGGATGCTATCTGCTGTCTGACCGCCTCCAGCGGCAGTCCTTCCGCCCCTTGAAGCACCATGGTCTCCAGTCTGCTTAAAATATCATGCGACGAGTTCGCGTGGCCTGTGGACAGCGACCCGTCGTGACCTGTGTTCATCGCCTGTAACATGTCGAGGGCTTCCGCCCCGCGCACCTCGCCGACGACTATCCGTTCCGGTCTCATCCGCAAAGCGGATTTGATGAGGTCCCGGATCGATATGGCTCCCATGCCGTCTGAGCCCGCGTTTCGCGTCTCGAGCTGTACAAGGTTGTCGATGTTTTTTATCTGAAGCTCGGCGGAATCCTCGATCGTAATGATGCGTTCGTCTCCCGGTATGAAGTTCGACAGCGCGTTGAGGAAGGTCGTTTTCCCGCTTCCCGTCCCTCCGCAGACAAAAATGTTGTATTTCGCGGTGACGAGCAGTTGCAGGACTTCCGCGACCTCCTCCGTGATCGAGCCGAATCCGATAAGCTTTTCAACGGTCATAGCTTCTTTCGGGAAGCGGCGGATCGTTACGATAGGGCCGTTCAGCGCTATCGGGGGCATCACAACATTGACCCTCGACCCGTCTTCAAGGCGGAAGTCAACTATTGGTTCGCTTTCGTTTACCGCCCTTCCCGCTCTCGACACGAACTTCGTGATGATTATTTCCAGTTCGCGTTTGCTTTCAAACTGGCTGTCGAGCTTGAATAAACTGCCGTTTTTCTCGATAAAAATATCCCTGAACCCATTTATCATTACCTCGGTCACGTCGGAATCAGAAATTATCCGGCCCAGGACGCCAAGCCCGCGAATCGACTCGAACACGCCTCCGGTAATGAGCTTTTTCTCTTTGAAGTTCAGAGACGATAACTCATGATATATCTCCGGCAGGTTTTCCTCAGCCCATCCGGTCTTTTTTTCCAGCGTTTCGGCGATAAGCGCCTGAAGCTGAGGGTTGCTCAGATTTGTCAGGTCCGCGTGGCCCTGCACTTCTGATTTGAGCTGCCCGATGATCTCATTCCGTGTTTTCTCTGTCACGCTTACTACCGTTCCTTCCTTCATAAACTAACCAAAAAAACTGTTTATCGGTGCAGTTCACGGGGCGCCGTGTCTGAACTCTGCTTCGCGTGAAGAGTCGCGTGGCCGGCTCCAATACTACTCCATCGCTTTATCCCTACCCCGGGATGTGCGTCTGCCGGCCTCCGCCTGACGATTCACGCATCATCAGAGTTCATCCCCGGCGCCCCGTGAACTGCTATTATGACCGGGTCTTTCTCAGAAGGCGCAGTTTGCAAGCGTTTTGTAAATCACGGATACGTCCGCGGACTGTACAAGGGGCAGTGAAATGACATTATCCACCGGCGGCGCGGCGACAACGGCGCCCCTGTTTACAACCAGAGCGGCCTTTGCCTTTACGCACTCAAAAACATTGTGCTGTGATACAAACTGCGAGAGTTTACTTTGCGCTGTGTCCGTCTGATCGGTTACGATGAATACTTTGTCCGCAAGTTCAAGCATCAGGCGGGTACGGTCGTCGCAAGCGCACGGCAGGTCGACGACCAGCTCATCCGCCACTCCCGCGCACGCTTCCGCCAGCACGGCTATGTTTTCGGCGGAGAGAATATTCATGTCGTCAAAATTCTCCGGCTTGCAGAACCAGGAGAGGCCGCTTCCGTCCCTGCAAAGGATGCTTCTGACAAGCATTTCAACATTGCCCTCCCGCGTTTCGAGCATTTCAAAAAGCGAGCTTATGCTCTTGCCTGTTTGCGCAAAGTACGCGGGAGTACTTGAAAAAGGCTCCAGGTTCAAGTACAGGGCCTGCTTCTCCTCGTAAGCGGCTTTTGACGCGTAAGCGAGCGCGACTGTAGTCTTTCCGACCCCTCCCGACGGAGACCATACCGCTGTGACGCGGGCCCTCTTTGAGTCTGAACTATGATGGCTTGCCGACACTTTCGCGAACTGCTCAAGTATATCCGCAACGATCACGGATACCCGTCTGTACTTCCTGATTTTTCCCGGAACCTCGCCGGTGCGCGCCTGGCTTTCTTCCTCAGACCATAGCATTAGCGGTAAACGGATGTTATGGAGGTCCGCGCTTTCGATCAGTTCCGTATCGATAAGCGCTACGTCGAACTTCTGGAGCCTGAGCAGTTCTTTCAGGCGTTCCTCCGTTGAGCAGACGGCCACATCGACCACATCAGAGTGGTGCGAGGAGATAATGCCCGACAAATGCCCTGTATAGCTTTCGTCTTTTGCTGCGACAAGAAGTTTCATTCGCATCTTACCATCGGACATGGCGGCCAGGCTCTGTCGGGTAAGTCCCCGGCACTGCCCGGCTGGCAAGCCCTGAGTTCACCTCTTTCTGTCATTTTCTTGATATTACGTTCTTTTCCGCTATATACTGCGCCCGGCACGGCGTTTCAATACAATAAGTTGAGTTTTCCTCGCCCCCGGCAAGAGATGTAAATCCGAGTATACAGACGCCGGTTTTGCCAGTCAACAACAGCAGACGGCGTATCGCGTAATATCTTGTAGCGTTTTAGCTCATTCGTTTATCACATTTTCTCCCCTGTTTTCTTTGTTTGGTTCGTCGCTTGAATTCCGTTTTGATGTAAAACCCGACATATGCGCAAGGACCATTTCAGAGTTTTTCTACTGTTAAGGATTCATTACATTCATGCCCGGCTGTCTTCCGGTGAAAACCGGAAAGGCGATTTCAGCGGTTCCCGGCAAAGTAAAAAATCTCAAAAAAAAACGGGCTGCCGGTTTAAACTCCCGGCAGCTCGAAAATCATAAAAATTTTATCGCGCCCTATATCGTTTTATTATTCTATCTGATTGTTTTCGTTGTTTCGTTCACGCTTTCAGTAATCCTGCTCTTCGTCGTCGTCGAAGTCGGATACCGGGGAGACAGGTTCAAAGTTCAGCGTGTCCGCGGGAGCTATCCCGCTCACATACTGCATCTGTCTCCACTGTTCTTTTGTGATGAGGACTGAACGCGGTTTTGAGCCTTCAAAGGGTCCTACTATGCCCATTTGCTCCATCTGATCTACTATACGGGCCGCCCGCGAATATCCAAGTTTTAGCCGTCTCTGCAGCATCGAAACGGACGCCTGCCCGGTCTCGAAAATCACGTCAACCGCCTGCGGCAGCAGTTCATCGTAATCGTTTTCAGGCTCGTCTTTTGCTTTTTCGCCGGATGTTTTTTCCATTGCGGCTTTTTCGATTTCATTTATGACCTCTTCCGAGTAATGCGACTCCCCTTGTTCCTTTATGTACTCGACTACTTTCTCCCTTTCCATGTCCGACACCCAAGTTCCCTGCAGGCGCATGGGCTTTGTCGTGCCGATCGGCGCGTATAGCATGTCGCCGTTGCCGACCAGTTTGTCGGCGTTACCGCCGGCGTCGAGGATGATCCTGGACTCCAGCGCGCTTGAAACTTTCAGGGCGATTCGCGTAGGGATATTTGCCTTCATCAGGCCGGTGATGACGTCCGCGCGCGGGCTCTGCGTCGAAATGACAAGATGCATCCCGGCCGCGCGCCCCATCTGCGCCACGCGGCAGACCGACTCCTCGACTTCTTTTGCGGCCATCAGCATCAGATCCGCAAGTTCGTCGATAATGACGATGATGTGCGGCAGCGTTTCGCGGTCTTTCGACCTGGCGGCGATCTGGTTATACCCGTCGATCTCCCTCGCGGTCGTTTCGGAAAACAGCTTATACCTTTTCATCATTTCAAAAACCGCCCATTGCAGCGCGCCGGACGCTTTTTTAACGTCGGTGACGACCGGAACCAGCAGGTGCGGGATGTCGTTGTAAACCCTGAACTCAACCATTTTAGGATCGATCATGATAAACCGCACGTCGTCCGGCGTCGCCTTATACAATATGCTGAGAATGAGCGAGTTAAGGCATACGGATTTTCCTGAGCCTGTCGTTCCCGCGACAAGCATGTGCGGCAGCTTGGAAATATTGCCGACGATGGCGTCGCCGGAAATATCCATACCGATCGCGAATGTGAGTTTTGATTTCGCGCGCGAGAAAGCGGAGGACTCGATGATGTCTCGCAGCGAGACAGTGCTGATAACTTTGTTCGGGACCTCTACGCCGACGGTCGATATTTTATTAGGCATAGCCGCGATACGGACGCCGCTTGTGCCGAGCGACAGCGCGATATCGTCCGCAAGGCCGGTCAGCTTGCTGAGTTTGATTCCGGCTTCCAGCTCCGCTTCGTATCTGGTTACGGACGGGCCGCGCGTCGATCTTGATATTTTTACGTTAACTCCGAAACTCTTGAACGCGGCTTCAAGCATGTCCGATACTGTCCGCGCTTCATCGACGCCTGTGTGCGCTTTTTGTTCGCCGGATTTCAGGAGATCAAGCGGCGGGTAAATATAGTCCGCGTCGGCAGGAGAAGCGCCGTGCCGCGCGGCCGCGGGAGCGCCCGGAAGCATGTCAGGTCCTGCGCCCTGTTCCTGACGCGCGCTTGTGTTCTCTTCAGCCGCCGCCTTGTTCTCACGCGTGTTCTTCGCGCCGCCGGTTCCGGGAATCCTGCCGGATGCGTCCGGGTTTCGTTTTCTTTCCATGAAAGGAATGTCCAGCGGGACGTCCTCAATATCCGCGGCGCCGCCCTGTCCGTCTTTTCCGCCGTCCTGTCCGTCATAGCCGACCGATCCGTCAGGCGAATACTCAGCGATAAGCTGGTCGGGCGTTTTGACCCTCGGGGATACTTTGAAAAAACTCTCCTTCGGAGGGTCGGGAAAATGGTCCTGCGGAGGCGCGGGCGAGTCGTAGTCAAGCGGTATGTCTATAGCCCTTCTTCTTTTCGGCGACGGCGGCGCCGGGCGCCTCGGAGCAGGCGGGACGTACTCAGGTTCAGGCTCCGGTATATACTGGCGCCGTTCCCTTCTTTTAATGGCGTCTACTATGCCGGCGATCGTTCTGTTAAGCGCCGACAGGATCAGGAAAAGCGCCGCGCATACCAGCAGTACTGCTGCGCCGGTCTTCCCGAACAGCCAGTTAAACGCCTCCGTCAGCGCGCCGCTGATCACGCCTCCCGCCAGAAGCGATTTCCCGTCGCTCCATAACAGGGGAAACATGCGGAATGACATCTCATACGCTATCTTGCAGCCGAACAGATGGACGAAAGACCCGGTAATAACTGTGAGCAGAAGGGTGCACGAGGTTCTGTAGCGCACCGGCCGCCCTCTGTGGAAGGTCAGTATCGCCGAGCAAAGCAGCAAGGCCGGCGGCAGCGCGAAAAAGCCGCTGCCGACCAGCCCTTTGACCAGACCTATAAAGAACCCGATGAATGCGCCCTCAACATTCCAGTAACCGATAAACGAGAACACCGCTAGTATGAAGCAGACGGCGGCCATGACCTCCCTCCGGCGCGGAGGCTTTGCCGGGCTGCGCGCGGATCCCGACGACGCGCTTGAGTTTCTTGCCGCTGCGCCGGTTTTCGATCCGCTTTTTGCTGACGACGATGATTTGCCTCGACTTGTTTGTGCCATATGCTGAATTTGCAACCTTTCTTTTCCCGTGTCAGAGCACTATAGAAAGTATGATCGCCAGGGCGCCAACGCCCCAGCAGTAATACGCGCATTTTCCGAAGCTGCCCTTCGACATCAGTAATCTGACCAGTTGAATGGCGAAGAACCCGACGACGGTCGCAATGACCATCCCGGCAAGGTAAACAGGGAAAAGGGAGAAGTCTATCCCCTCCCTGATCGCCTTAAACAGCGATACTACAGTAGCTCCCAGAACCGCCGGTATCGACAGCAACAGCGAAAACCGCACCGCGAAACCGCCGCTCAGCCCGCGTGACAGGCCGACCGATATCGTCGTGCCGGACCTGGACAGGCCCGGTATGATCGCCACAGCCTGCGAAAGCCCAATGATGAGCGCGTCTCCGAGCGTCATCGTTTTGTCCGTTTTCGTTCCCTTCTTAACGTACCGGTCTGATACAAACAAGAGCCCGCCTGAAATGAGCAGCGCGAAACCTATAAAGCCGGTGTTGCTGAACAGACGTGAGACCATACCTGTAAATATAATAGCGACGAACATAGGCAGGGTCCCTATTAGCACAAACAGCAGGGTTCTCGCGGGAGGTTTGAGGTAGACAGCTTCGTCCATGTCCGAATCCCGTTTCATCCGGAGGTACTCTATCCCGTCGGAGACCATCTCCCGCAGCTCGCTCCAGTAAGCGACGCAAATAGCTATAAGCGTGCCCAGATGAAGCAGCACGTCGAAAAACATGTTCCCGTCCTCTGAGTAATTCAGGTTGAACAGATTTTGCAGTATTGAGAGGTGCCCCGAACTGGAAACAGGGAGGAACTCGGTTATCCCCTGAACAAGCCCTAAAAGTAAAGATACGATCACTTTCATGTTTGATTGTCACCCCTTAAGGAATGTTATGCCCGGATTTCTCTATCCAGTTCCGCCAGTTCTTTTTCCATGTCGAGCCTCGGGAAAATGATCCCGCCCTTCTTCACCGCGGCGTTTGCCGGCAGCGCCCCGAATGATACCGCGCTCCCGTACTCCGTCGCAAATCCCTGCGCGCCTGTCTGCTCAAAAATCTTTTCGCATGAGTCCGGCATGAAGGGCCGCAGCATGACCGCGCAGATGCGGATCGTTTCCAGAAGATTGTACATGACGCACGCAAGCCTCGGCGCGCGGTCCGCGTCTTTAGCCAGAACCCACGGCGCTGTTTCGTCGATATATTTGTTCGCGCGGGAAGTCACCTTTTGAATCTCCATCAACGCGCTCTGGAATGCGTACTTCTCCATATTCGCTTCGTACGCTTTATGCAGGTTCGCGGCAAGCGCGATAAGCTCATCGTCTTCCGGGCCGCTCTCGCGCGTTTCCGGCAGCGTCCCCCCGAAGTACTTTTCGACCATCGCGACCGTGCGCGCCACGAGGTTCCCGACGTCGTTGGCAAGGTCCGAGTTGATCCTTGTGATCAGGAGTTCATTCGTAAAACTGCCGTCGGTCCCGAACGGGAACTCGCGCAGCAGGAAGAATCGCAGCGCGTCTACTCCGTAACGTTCAGCGAGTATCACCGGATCCTTGACGTTGCCCTTCGACTTGCTCATCTTGTCGCCGTCAAACAACAGCCAGCCGTGTCCGAACGCCTTGAGCGGGACCGGGAGGTCAAGCGCCATAAGCATGGCGGGCCACAGGAGCGAATGGAGCCGCACGATTTCCTTTCCCAGAAAATGCACGTCGCAGGGCCAGTACCGCAGATCGTCGTACTTGTCGTTGTAGAGCCCCAGCGCCGTCATGTAGTTGAACAGCGCGTCGACCCAGACGTAGACTACATGCCCCGGATCGAAGTCGACCGGGACTCCCCATGTGAACGATGTGCGCGATACGCATATGTCCTCAAGCCCGGGTTTCAGAAAATTGTTCACCATCTCGTTGACGCGCGACGGCGGCTCCAGGAATCCGGGCAGAAGTTCCATCAGCGCGCCGGCGTATTTTGACTGGCGGAAGAAGTATGCTTCCTCCTCCGCGTAAGCCACTTCGCGGCCGCAGTCCGGGCATTTCCCTCCGGCGAGCTGGCTCTCGGTCCAGAAGCTTTCGCAGGGTGTGCAATACTGCCCTTTGTAGGCTCCCTTATATATCTCCCCGCGCTCATACAGCGCGCGGAAAACGTTCTGTATTGACTTTATGTGATAGTCGTCAGTCGTTCTGATGAACCGGTCGTACGATATGTTCATCAGCTTCCAGAGATCAAGAATCCCGCCCTCTCCGGCGACTACTTCATCGACGTACTGCTGCGGCGTAACGCCCGCGGCTTTCGCGCGCTCCTCGATCTTTTGCCCGTGCTCGTCAGTTCCGGTCAGGAACATGACATCATATCCGCGCATTCGCTTATACCTCGCCATGGCGTCCGCCGCTACCGTGCAGTATGTATGCCCGATATGCAGTTTGTCCGACGGGTAATAAATGGGCGTCGTGATGTAGAATGTTCCCTTTTCCATTGTCTTGACCTTTCCTTTCCGCTTAATTTGAGCGTTTGCCTGACCCATTATAACACATTTGTCAAATTATTCAATAAGCGGACGCGCGAGCGCCGGGCAACTTTATTCTTTCATTATACTTTCAATATTGAAGACGGCGTTTGAACCTGTTATAATGTACGCACTGCTCTGTCGATATGAACTAATTTGCGCCGAATATGGCGGAATGGCGGGTTATTATGCAATATACAACTGATCAAGGCGCGGGAAATAAGCTGTCTGTCCTCGGGTTCGGATGCATGCGCTTCCCCCGCAGCGCTGAAAAGACGGAGGAACTGATATTGTCCGCAATAGCAGGCGGCGTAAACTATTTCGACACGGCGTATGTTTACGGGAACAGCGAAGTAACGCTCGGCGCTATCCTGCACAAAAACGACGCGCGCGGGAAGATCTACCTCGCCACCAAACTGCCGTTTCAGAAATGCGCATGCTATGACGATTTTGAGCAGATCTTTCAGACGCAGCTTGAACGCCTGAAGACTGATTACATAGATTATTATCTGATCCACAACCTGTCCGATACCAAGGCCTGGCGAAACCTTTGCGGGATGGGCATAGAGAAATGGATAGACGAAAAGAAAAAATCAGGGCAGATACGACGGATCGGCTTTTCATTCCATGGCTCGCGCAACGAGTTCCTCGCCCTTCTCGATGAGTATGACTGGGAGTTCTGCCAGATCCAGTATAACTATATGGATGAAAACTATCAGGCAGGGCGGGCGGGGCTTGAAAAAGCGCATGAAAAGGGCTTGCCCGTAATCGTCATGGAGCCTCTGCTCGGGGGCAAGCTGGCGACAGGTTTGCCGGCGAAAGCCGTAAAGATTTTTTCGGAAGCGGACGCGGGCGCCTCACCGGCTTCATGGGCGCTGCGGTGGCTCTGGAACCAGCCCGGCGTCACGGTCGTCCTGTCGGGCATGAACGGCGCGGATCAGCTTGAAGACAATCTGAAGACCGCGGAGTCCGCCGGGCCGGGCATGCTCAGCACTGCAGACGCCGCCGTTTACGAACCTGCGATCGCCGCTATCCGCGAAGCCTATAAAATCCCTTGTACCGGCTGTAATTACTGTATGCCCTGCCCGAGCGGGGTAAATATCCCGAACTGCTTCGCGGCATACAACACATCGTACGCCATGGGCTTTGTCTCCGGTATCACGTTGTATCTCACAAGCACGGGTACGAATCGCCGCGAGAAAAATTACAGCGGAAGTAATTGTGCCAAGTGCGGGGCATGCGAGGCAAAATGCCCGCAGCATATTGAGATCATGAAATCCCTTGAGGCGGTGACTAAGCGGATGGAACCGTTCTGGTTAAAGCCGATACTTTGGCTGGCGCAAAAGGTCATGCGTTAGAAGGGTGAGTTGTTGACATGCGGAAAAACCGTATGCCGGCATGAATTACTGAACAGACAGTCTGTTTGAATGTTGCAAAGACTTAGGCGAGGGAGGCGGGCCGCTATAAAACTCCAAATGCGAAAAACGGTGATGATCCTTGCGATCTTTATAGCGATCACGCTGATACCGGCGCTGATAGTTTACAGCTCGACGTCCTCGCGCGCGCAATCAGGCAGCGCAACCGTAGCTGCGGTCACGGAAGACGGCGCGGACGATGAAGCGCCGGGAACCGGCGATCTTCCTAACGGCGAGGATTCCGGCGCCGGGGATATAGCCATTGGCGTTCCCGGAGATACAGGCCGCGTTTCCGACGCCGCGCCGCCCGTCCCGGCTGACGAGGCGACGCCTGACGCTGGGGACATGACGCCGCCGGACACAGACCCGCCGGTGATAAGCGGCGCTTCAGACCAAACTGTTTTCACAGGCGACAGTATCTCATACAGGAACGGCGTGTCAGCGTTCGACGAAGTTGACGGCGCGGTCGGCTTTACCGTTGACAGCAGCGCGGTCAACATATATGAAATCGGCGAATACGAAGTAACTTACAGCGCGGTGGACTCCAGCGGCAACACCGCGGTCCAAACCGTGGTGATTTCTGTCATTGATCCCGATACCGACGTCGTGTACGAGATGGCCGACAATATTCTCGCGGGGCTTCTCAGGCCGGAGATGAGCCTGCTGGAAAAAGCGCAGTGGATACACAACTGGATCAGATGGAATATTACCTTCACGGGCGCTGCCGAAAAGACGAACCCGATCAATGGAGCCTACACCGGTTTCAGGACAAGACAGGGCGATTGCTTCACGTTCTATTCGATTGCTGAAGTCCTGCTCACGAGGGCGGGCATCCCTAACATGCGCGTCACGCGCGTGGGCGGCTACTCCTCACATTATTGGAATCTCATCAATGTAGGGACGGGGTGGTACCATTTTGACGCCACCCCCACGAGAGAGCGCGTCAATAACTTTATGTTCACAAGCGTGCAGGCTGAACAATTCACAAGGATGATATCGCAGGTCCCGAACTACTACGTATACGATAAGTCCTTGTATCCGCCGGTAGTCGGCGACGACGCGGAACCGGAAGCCGGTCCTGCAGCGCGTTTCCCGGCTGCGCGCGGAGGTTATCCGGGCGACGCGGATCGGCGGAGGATGCCCGGCGGAATCATTCGGGCGGGAGCGAGGTAGCGGGTGGCAGGCAGCGCGTAGGGAAAACGCGCTGGAACAGCGCGTAGGGAATAGGGACGAGGGCGTAATCTTGGATGGAGCAGGGATCCCGGATGAATGGAGAATAACTTAAATTGCACAAGAAGAGGCTCGGCGTTATCGGGGGCATGGGCCCCGCCGCTACAGCGTATTTTTTTGAACTGCTGACGCAACTGGCGGACGCCGGTACGGATCAGGAGCATGTCGAAATTCTTATAATAAGCCGCCCGTCCATACCCGACCGCACGGACTATATACTCGGGAGAAGCGCGGAAAGCCCTGTCCCTCCGATCATAGAAGCCGGCCGGACGCTAGCCGCGTTGGGCGCGGACCTGATCGCTATCCCTTGTGTGACCGCTCATTTCTTTTTTGACGAACTTGCGGGCGGAATCAACGCGCCGCTTGTAAATATGGTCAGGGAGACTGCCGGGCTCCTGACGTCGAAAGGCGTAAAAAGCGCGGGCCTGATGGCAGCGGACGGTACTGTTTTCAGCGGCGTGTTCAGTCGCGAACTGGAAGCGCACGGTATTCGCGCCGTCCTTCCGGAAAAGCCCATGCAGAAGCTCGTCATGGACCTGATCTACAATAATGTCAAGGCAAACAATCCGTACGATCTTAACGGCTTTACGAAAGTAGCTGATGACCTGAGAGCAAATGGCGCCGAAACAGTGATCCTCGCGTGTACAGAATTGTCGCTGTTTAATCGCGATTGCGAACTGGCCGAAGGTTTCGAGGACGCAATGGAGATCCTTGCCCGCCGCTGTTTGGAATTATGCGGCTCGAAGGTAATACCGCGCATGCCGGCGACCGGCCGGCGACGAACCGACAGCGCTCCTTGAGATGGATAAGGGGTATACAAGCACAATGCAGATAAATGTTTTAGAGTATCTGGAAAAAACATTGGATGATACGCCGGATAAGACGGCATTCACGGACGGAAACCGCGGACTGACTTTTCGCGAGGTCTCAGGGCTTGCGAGATCCGCGGCAACGTTCCTGTGCCAAAACGGTTACGGCAGGGAGCCGGTGGCCGTCTGCATGAAAAAGAGTCCGGAGATGGTCGCCGCTTTCTTCGGCGTCGTATACAGCGGATGCTGTTATGTGCCGCTTGACGACGATATCCCGCGCCACAGGATCGAAATGATTTTCGGAAACGTCCGCCCGCGCGCGGCTATATGCGACAGTTACATGCTCGAGTATCTGAAAGGCATGTCATATCCCTGCGCGCTGTACAGTTTTGACGAGATAAGCCGCACTGCCGCGGACAGCGGTTTACTAACCGGAGTAAGGGACAAGGCGATAGATACTGATCCGGTATATATAGTTTTTACATCAGGTTCCACCGGGACGCCGAAAGGCGTCGCAGCCTGCCACCGCAGTGTGATCGACTATATCGAAAATCTCTCGGAAACGCTTCGTTTCGACCGCGATACTATCTTTGGCAATCAGGCTCCGCTCTATGTCGACGCATGCCTCAAGGAGCTGTATCCGACGATAAAGTTCGGCGCGACGACGTATCTGATCCCGAAACAGCATTTCATGTTTCCGACAAGGCTGACAGACTATCTGAATGAGCACAGGATCAACACGATTTGCTGGGTCGTGTCGGCCCTGACCATGATTTCCGGTTACGGCGCCCTGGAAAAAAACGCGCCCGCGCATCTGCGCCTCATAGCTTTCGGCGGAGAGGTCTTTCCCATGGCGCAGTTGGGCGCATGGAGAGCCGCGCTCCCGGAAACAAGGTTCGTCAATCTTTACGGGCCGACCGAGGCTACCGGTATGTCCTGCTACTATGAAGTGGATCGCGAGTTCGGTCCGGATGAAACGCTGCCGATCGGCAAACCCTTCCGAAACACGGACATTCTGCTTCTGGGCGAAGACGGCCGCGAGGTCAGCCCCGGACAGTCGGGTGAAATATGCATCAGAGGCACGCCCCTGACGCTCGGGTACTGGGGCGATCCTGAAAAAACAGACGAGTCCTTTGTTCAAAATCCGTTGAACGGCGCTTACCGCGAACTTATCTACAAGACAGGCGATATCGGGAAGTACAACTCTTCCGGCGAGCTTATGTTCGTAGCCCGCAGAGACCACCAGATCAAGCATATGGGGCACAGGATCGAACTCGGCGAGATCGAGGCAGTCGCGGGAAAGCTTGACGGTATCCGCGGCGTTTGCTGCGTTTTTGACGACATTCACAAGAAAATTACGTTGTTTTATACAGGAGGCCTCACAGCCGCAGAGGTCGCGGCAACACTTAAGGAGACTCTGCCGCGCTACATGACGCCTCATGCCATATTGCAAAAGGACGAGATGCCGCTGACGGCAAACGGTAAAGTCGACAGAGCGGCGCTCAGCGCCGAGGTAAGATGATTATTCATCAGGATAATGCCGCCCTGTTTTAAAAAAAGTGCCGGTTCCCATTTTGGGAACCAGCACTTTTCTCATCTATCGGCGCCGGCAGCGCTTTTTCGCGACAGGTTATTTCGCGAACGCGCTGTAGGAGAGCATCAAGCCGCCGCAGGTGTTGTTACCGTCGGCTTCGAATCCGTACTCGCCGAAAGTAAACTCGACGATGAACGGAACCTCTCCGGCGGCTTGTTTGATGAGCGCGGCAGTTTCGTCGATACGGTCGCCGATGCCGGCCCTTCTTCCGCCGCAGTGGACAAGATGGTAACCGGCTGCGTCGCCCAGTTTTGATTTGAGTTGTTCGAGAGTCGAAGCCGCTGAAGCGACCAGCCCGTCAACGGAGCCATCCATGTAAATGACCGCTGTGTTTGTCGCGAGGTTGCTTCCGATATTGATTGTAAGGTCGTCATTCCCGTTCATCGGGTGGCGTATAGCCACTAGATCACCGAGGCGGTCCTTAACGCCGAGCGGATTGCATATCGAAGCGACAAGCAGGTCCATTCCCTTTAGCTGATCCACGCCTATACCGCTCCACTGCGAGTATTTTTGCAGCGCGGGAACGCCGTCGATCTCTTCAAGGACACGGTTATCCCTGATTTTCGTTATTATACCGACCTTGTCGGTCTCCGCGTACGCGCCGGTGTATACATTTGCAAACGCTTTGTCTGAGTATATAAACGCGACTGCTACGCCGTCTGCGGTGACAACAGAGTCTGTGAACAGTTTCCACTCGCCCGCGATCGCATTGTCCGCCGCGCTTCCGCCGAAAAACGGGACGCGGCCGATGACATTAGTTATTCCCTTTAAGAAGAACTCCTCCTCCCCCGGGGACGCAACCATATAAAAATAGTCAGGCGCCGCGGACATGCCGGCTTTTTGCATCGCTTCACGCGCCACTTTTTCACCGGTCGCCACAGGGCAATCGCCTCTTTCCGCTCCCGCGACGCCCGCTTTGACGTCGCTGCCTTCAAAAGCCATGACGCCGGCAAAATAATCGCCGCTGACATAGCCCTGCGGTGTGATTATGCCTGTAAATGAAGTGTTTCCGATGATAGGCGTGTCCGGCATTTCCTTTTTCAGGCAACCGATCAGTTCGGACTGGTCATAATTCACGCTGGAGTACAGGAACGCGAGTTTTGCGCCGCTTATGCCGTTTGCCGCCTCCCGCGCGGCCGCGGCCGGATCCTGAAGCACTGTTGAGTTTACTTTTACGTTTGACATAACTACACAACCTTTCAATATTTTTTCAACCGCCCGCTAAAAGCGGCATGACTGTTACAGTATCCCCGTCCTCAAGGACGTCGCCTGCTTCTCTTTTTCTGCCATTGACCAGTGTTGAGTACTTGTGATTCGTTTTTGATACCTCCGTCGCGGAGAGCGCGTCGGCGACGGTCATTCCCTGTGAGTATTCCAGTTCGACGTATCCATTGTTTGGCGCGTACTCTTTCAGAACCGCCAAAAGCTTAACAGTGATCATATCCCCTCCAGATACCCTATGTAATCTTCCAGCCCGAGCGCTGTTAATGTCTCTTTTGTCGGTATACCGTTCTCGTCCCAGCCCCTCAGCGCATAATAATCGCTGAGCATCTTCTCAAAAGCAAACGGCGTTTTCCCGGCGCGCCCGCCTACGACCGACGGCTGCAGCATCTTTGGAGGAAGTGAGTCATCTTTACGGGTAATACCGTCGCGGACGTTGACTAGGCGCTGCAGCGCCAAACCTCGCTGAGCGGTCTTGAGCAGCTCCATGGTCGTAAGTTTGATCCCCGTGGCGTACTCATATTCCAGAGTAATATCGGTTATTGAAAGCCCGCCGTTGTTGACCATGAACTTGCACATTGTCAGGTTGTTGAACAGCAGGCTGGCGTCCTGATAAATAGAAGCGCAATATGCTGCTTGGTCTTCATCAAAGCGCTCGGGCGGCACGTCCATTTCACAATCGGGGTAGAAGAGCCCCAATGCGCTGGCTTGCGGGTTACCGCGCTCATGGCACGCGCCTCGCGGACTGGTCGCATAATTGACCGCAAGGGCGTAAACCGCCCGGGCGTCATGCGCCGGCATATCGAGGTTTTTGACCTCCGCCGCCAGCGCGGCAGTTTCCGGGCCAAATTCCGCGACAGCCCCGCGGATGCCTTTCCTGAATTTCGCGCCTATACCTTCAAGTTTCAGGATTTTATCAGTCAGGTAAAGCAAGGTTTCCTTGTCGCCCCATTTCGGAACCACTCCGATCTCATCCTGCGACAAAAAGCCGCTCTCATAGCACTCGATAATAAATCCGATGAACGAGCCGACCGAGATCGTATCGGCGCCGGCGCGGTTAATAATATCGTTTGCCTCGGAAATAGCCTTCAGGTCGTCGACCATGAGCCCCGAACCAAGCATACCGAGCGTCTCATATTCAGGCCCGTTCCCTTCAATAATCCTGCCGTCGTCCAAAGTAACATTGATGTGTCTGTGACAGCCGACCGGGCAGTTCTGGCATGGCAGCGGCTTTACGTTGAGGAATTCCGTATATCGCGGAGTCCCGATCATTTTCGCGCCGTTGCGCCATAGATCGCCTCGCCAGTATCGGATAGGCACGTCGCCCAACCCCTCGAGCGGGACCATCACGTCGGGCGTGCCGCCGCCGCCTTTTGCTGTTTCGTGCAGCGACTTGAATAAATCCTTTGAAAGCCGGTTGGCTTTTTCCTCGTCCGCGACCGGAGGTTTCTTTGTACCCCAAACCGCTATAGCCTTAAGGTTTTTCGAGCCCATTACGGCTCCCGAACCGCCCCTGCCCGCAAAAGAATGCCCGTCGCACGTAATGCACGCGATGGGGTTCATGATTTCTCCGCACGGGCCGATGTTAAGCGCGTTGATCCTGTCGCTGCCAAGCTCTTTTTTTATTGCCGCGGAGGTTTCGACCGAGTCCTTTCCCCAAATGTGCCCCGCATCCCTGAATTCGACGACGTCGTCGTTTATATAAAGATAAAGGGGTTTCTTCGCTTTTCCCTCAATAACAAGGGCGTCATATCCGGCTTTTTTTAGCTGTGGCGCCCATGCGCCGGTTCCCGCTGAATCCAGGAAAGTGCCTGTAAGCGGGCTTTTTGTAATTACGCTCCATTTCGCGTTGCCCGGGTAGTTTGCAGCCTGCATGAACCCCAGCGCAAATATGATTTTGTTCCCTTCAGATAACGGGTCGGTTTTTCCCGGGACTTCTTCGAGGAGTATTTTCGCGCCCAGCGCGGCTCCTCCCAGTAAAAGCTTCAGCGATTTCTCATCAATATCTTCCGTTTTGGCGGTCTCTGTTGTAAGGTCCACCCTGAGTAGTTTCTTCCAATATCCGTACATAATATTGCACGCCTCCCTCCCAGTAACCTCTTGGTTACTTTGTGACCCTTTAGTCGCTCTTTGATCTCCGGTTGCTTTTTATCCGTCGGTTGCTTTGAAAATGCTTGAGGTAAAGCAGAATTACGGAGTAGTTTTACTATAGTCTTGTAAACTCGACAGCCCTGCTCAAATCTATGTATAGCCACATATCACCATCGTTATTAGCCATTACGCCAATTAACAAACATGATTCACCGCTAGATGTTCTACCAAATCCATACTCAAAAATTCTATCCGCATATCATAAGCCAATAGAAGATACCAGGTCAGTAAAATATACTTTTCCATTTGATGTGGTATATTTCCCTTCGGTAGAGCTTGCATGACTTCCTTCAAACTCCAGATATTTAAAAGTTCCGTCGCTATTAAAAGTATAGTAACGAGTTGCTAAACTTGTCGTCTCATCTATCCAGTTGCCAAGTATTGCTGAGTCAATGCTACCACTCGGCGTCGTGGGCGTTGGCGTTGGCGTTGGTGTTGCGCTGACCTCCGGCTCGTATCCCTTGCTTGTGTCAAGCGTGATGGCTTTTGTCGCGTTGTCATAGCCGACAAAGACGTCGATCGCTTCCATCAGGTCGCGCAGCTTAAAGAAGTTGTTGCCGCCAATGAGATAGACCGTCAGATTCAGCTCTACTCCGTTCAGGTATATCCTCGACGCCGTGGGCGAGGCTGTCTTCGCGGTTCCGTCGCCCCTTGCCATTTCGCCGCCGTCAGGCGTGTAGGCCTGCCCGGTTGTCAGCGTTATCGCTTTGGTGGCGTTGTCGTAACCGACTTCAAACTGTTTCGCCGTGCCGTTCAGCGCATATGCAAGATCGCGCAGCTTAAAGTAGTTGTTGCCGCTAATGTTGTACGCTTCGAAAGCTGTCGCTGTGCCGTTTAAGTACACCGTCGAAGCCGTGGGGTTCGCGGCAAGCGTCGACGCCGCCGCCGTTACTGCGAATACTCCGGTCATGATTGCAAGTACAAGAGTAATAACTATGATTCTCTTTTTCATCGGTTGCAACTCCTCCCAGTTTACATACAATGATTACTTTTTATCCTGCTGCGCTGACAGGGCTTCGACTTCATCATGGGTCAATCCGGAAAGCTTGATAATTGTATCTACATCAACGCCTAATTCAAGGGCGGCTTGTGCAACCTCAACAGCCTTTTCCTGTTTACCTTCCTGCTTGCCTTTTTGCTCCCCCTCACGCTTTGCGTCGTTAATGAACATTCTAAAGTCACGTTCGCCCTTTTCGCGGCGCTCAACCATATCGCGGGCCTTTTCGTCCGCAGACAATTCACGCAACTTGACTACGGCTCTCCGTACCTG
>Ga0082212_10001098_pt1 | contig 39672 bp, 33 predicted proteins | sample TergutNt197P3_FD_71548 | JGI IMG/M metagenome (GOLD analysis project Ga0082212, IMG submission 71548) | Neocapritermes taracua P3 segment gut microbial communities from Petit-Saut dam, French Guiana - Nt197 P3 | ecosystem: Host-associated > Arthropoda: Insects > Digestive system > Gut ...
TGCCGACAGCAACGCCTCTTTCAGCGAAGCAGGATCTTCCGGCGGCACAAGGATAAAGATACCCGGATACTCCGTTACCAACCGACCCAGTTCCGTGTGCGCGTCAGCCGTCACGAGCGCGGCGCCACCAACCGCGAGTATGCCGGTAAGTTTCGAAGGCAGGAAAGCATCGGCGCCACCTTTTTTCTGGATCACCAGATGAACATCTGCCGTGGCCAAAAGCGACGGAACATCTTCGGGCGGTTGCAGCGGCTTGAAGACTACGTTGCGCAAACCAAGCTTTTTCGTTTTTTCCACAAGACCATCTCTTGCCGGGCCGTCTCCCACCATAAGGAACAACGCGCTTGGGTATTCTTCCCGCATCGCCGCCGCTGTCTCCAGGATCACCTCCAGCCCTTGTTTTAGCCCCATATTGCCGGCATACAGGACAATTCGCGCATCCGGCGCAAGGCCCCATTCCTCGCGGAAGTCGCGCCCCCGGATTCCCGGCTTGATTTGCTCCGTATCCACCCAGTTTGGAAACAATGCCGCGCGGGAATCGGCCAGCCCCAACTCCGAGAGCCGCGCGACCATTCGCCTGGATACGGATGAAACGATATCGAAGCGGCGCGTCAACCAGCCCTCGACCGCTACGATCCACTTTTTCAGAAAGCCACTCTTCAGGTAGCCAAGCCCGAAAAACGCTTCCACCTCGTAATCCTGCACATGAAGCCACGCCTCGGCCCCAGACAGGCGTGCCGCCGCCAAAGCTCCGGGCGCGCAAAACAATGTCGGCTCGACCGCAAACACAACATCCGGCCGCCAGAAGATCTGGGCCAGCGCTACGGGAAAGCTGGAGAGCGCAAAAGACAGGGGATGAAACAGGCGAGAAATCCCTTCCGGGCGTTTTGGAACCCATACGGGGCAACGGAATATCTCAACCCCGCGAATCGTTTCCTTGACGTACTTACATCCGTGGTATCCATCGCCAATCTTCCAGGCGGGATAATGCGGCGGCGCCGACATAACCCGCACGGCATGCCCCCGCGCGGCCAACCACTCGGCCATCTCGGACGTGTATTTGCCGATGCCGATCAACTCCGGAGCGTAGTTCATGCCGTAGATCAGGATGCGCACGCCGATTCTTGCCTGCGGAACAGAAAATCCGCCTGAATTGGTTTCCCGTCACGGCCAAAGACAGTGTTATATCTCGCTACAAACTGAAAATCCCGACCGCGCAGCCATTCGATTACCTCTTCCGCCAACACCTGGCCTTCATATAACTCGACATAAGAACATTCCACATATACATGGCCGAACAGTGTCAGTAACTCTTCGCATCCTCTCAGAGCCTCAAGCTCGTACCCTTGAACATCCAGTTTCAGCAATGCGTTGGGACAAAGATCCTCAGGCGACACAAACTCAATCAAGCGGCCTACTCGAACATTAAGCGTCGCCACTTCTCCGGTTCCGGGAAATATGGCAATCTGCATCGGCGTAATCGGCAACAGCGAAGAAGAATCGTTTTTTTTGGAGACATGCATGAGCGCGGTACCGGAAACCAGGCCAATGGCCGCTTCGAGCAACACCACTTTCTCGTCGCCCTCGAACACCTTTCTGAATGCCGCCGCAGATCCCGGCAACGGTTCAAAAAAAATAATCCGTGCCGCCGGAAAACAATTTCGTGCCGCCAGCGCGAACTGACCACGACCGGCGCCAACATCGATCACGGTTTGGCAATCAAGACCAGAAAGAACCTGTTCATGCTCCACTCCCGCCGCAACCTGATGAAAAAACAGTTTTTTCCTGTAACAGGGCGACTTGAGCAACTTTCTGAATTTGCCGATTTTAGTGAAAACCATTTTCCCGCTTGATAATGCTCATCAGCTTTTCCGCCACCCGCCGGACATCGAACCGACGCTCAAAGCACGCCCTGGCTTGCGTACGTATCCGGCGGATCTCTTCCGGAGACAGACCAAGCCAGCGTTCCAAGAGTCTGACAACCCCGTCAAGATTGTCAGTTTCCGCGAAACCCGCCCCGTCGCCGATTATTTCCTTCCATATGTTCACTTTGTCGGTAATCAGAACCGGCAGCCCGCACGCAAGCGCCTCCGCAACCACAATCCCGAAATTTTCCGAATGAGACGGAAGTATAAAAACCTCCGCCGCATGAAACGCGCCCCATTTCAAATCTCCGGTCAGCATTCCTGTCCAGGTAATCCTGTCTTCCACTCCGCGCTTTTTGGACAGCGCTTCGAGCTTTCTTTGCCACCCTTCCTGGTCCGGGCCCGCCATAACCAGGCGTAATTCGGGATTTCCTTCCGCCGCTCGGGCAAACGATTCAATCAAAAGGTCGCAGCCTTTCTTCCGATGAATGCGGCTTAGAAAAAGGATCAACCGTTTTCCTTGCAGCAACGGAAAGCGTTGCAAGAAAAATTCTCTTTGCCGATCCGGATCGCCTGCGTAATCAGGTACACAGCATTCGACCACTTCCTCGTTAGCCTGGTACATCCAAAACGATTGTCTGGCGAGATTTTTCTCTTCCTCGCAGGTAAATAACACCGCTTTGGCGTCTCGCAACACCCGATACTCCGCCCAAGGCCAGTAAAGCCATTTTTTCATGTGCTTTGCGGGATAAGCCCGTTTGAACCATGGATCAAGAGCGCCGTGTATAAATACGAAATATGGAAAAGACCGGGTACGGGCGGCTATCCATGTCCCGATGCTTTGAAACTGCCATATGCCATGGACTATGACGGCATCGAATTCACGCGCATGCGTTTTCAGCCACGGAATCAATCGTCTGTTGAAACGATACTTTCCGAAGCTTGGCCCCAATCCATGAACAATCCCGGGGAAATCGGCAATCCAAGGCACATCCTTCCCGTCCAGCGTGACCACTTCGGCACAATTTCCCATGCTGTTGATTGCAACGGTCATCTGCCGACATGCTTTTACCGGCCCGCCGTACGCCGGATTCAATGTGCCAATCACCTGTAGCAGCCTCATATGCCGCATTCGAACCCAAGGCAATTTTCCCAGCGTTCCTTCTCTTCCACCCGCAAAAACATTGGATCTTCCGAATCATTAAAGAACGCTTTGCGAATATTCCTGAATCCGGCGTCGGCAAGTTCCGCCTGCATCGAAGCAAAATCCCACATCCACCTGTGCCGGGTATTTCCTAACCATTCCGCCAGAAATTCGCCCAGTTTCTTCCCTCTTCTCCATTGTCCCAACCCCGTTCCCTTCATAAATTCACAGGCCGAGACGGCGGAGTAATCATCCATGTAGCGCACAGCGTAATATCTCAAATCAGGAAGGACGAATCGAAATCTGCCCTCCTCGGCCAACAAAGCATGGGTATTCCTCAAGGCTATTTTTAAATCTTCATGGGAGAAATGCTCCAGCACATGACTACAATAGACACCTTTACAACTGTTGGGATTAACCGGCAGGCCCAGCAATATATCTCCATACCGAACATTTGGCGGAAACGGCTTGGGATTTCGCTTTATAAACCTGCCGATGCCCGGAATCTTTTCCAGGCGTAATGTCGGCGAGGCGTCGAAATTGAGCCATTCTTCGGGTGTACACCAACCGCAACCATATTGAACGTAAAGACCTGTGTTCATATTATTCGCGCTACCCAATGCTCCCGCTTTTCGCACGCCACATCAAACATCTTCTATACGGTTATGGAAGCGACACACTTTTTCATTTTCAAGACATTTCCAAGTCAATACCCGCGGTAACCGGTTCGACAATAAATAACGCGACGGCCCGAACTGAAAGGAAACCTGCATGGGTAAGGCCGGACCTGCAGACAACGGCCTCCATCAGCACCGCTTTGCCACTAACGTAAAAATTGCGTTGCTTCGCATCCAGAAACACCCGTCCGCGCGATCGAATCATGCGCGTAAACGCGACAATCATGTCGCCCGGCTGCCAAAGCGATAAATGAGGACTTTACTGATACTCACTTTTTTCGGCAACAACGAGAAAATTCTGGCTGAAGATAACCCCGCTATTTATATCTCCTGTCTCCACTGCAATGTAAAAACGCAGGATAGAGCGTATTACCTTCCAAAGCACAAACCGGATTGCGCTTTTTACACCGTGAGGAACCGGCGCGTCCTCGAAACAGCGGATATTGGAGAAACCGGAGGAAAGTAGCAGCTGGCTTATGGAATTGCGGGTGAAAGCCAGTTCATGGGTCAGGTCAAAATATCGTGATCGCCCGCAAAAAGGCGATCCCCCGTTCGGCATGTTAATGATCCAACGCCCACCGGGTTTCACCACGCGATAAATCTGGTCGACAAACCCCAATAACTCCTCTCGGGTAAAATGTTCGACCACATCAATAGTTATCACGATATCCACGGATTCCGAACGCTGCTCCGGCAAAAAAACCATAAGATCGGCTTCCTCTACACCCTCGATTCCAAGCTTTTTCGCCGAGGCAATCTGTTCCGACGAGCCGTCCACACCGCGAATATTTTGATACCCGGCAAGACGGGCGAAATAAATCAATGCGCCATGGCCGCAACCCAGGTCAAGAATCGCCGCGTTGCGATCGGCAAGAAAATGGCGTCGTATCAGCCGCTTCATCCAAGGCGCCCTCGGTTTTAAACCGCTTGTATCGGCAGGCACAAAATAACAGTCGCGCGAATTCACATAATGACGGTATATACGGTTCCGGTATTCAGTCACTATACAAACCCCTTTTCGTCTGTCCCAACCCCGTTCTTTCCATGAATCCACTGGCTAAAGCAACAGGGCTACCCGTGGTCCAGCTTTTCGCGCACCGCATCAAACACCTCTTCAACGGTTATAGAGGCGATGCATTTTTTTTCATACTCAAGACATTTCACCAGCATGCACCCAAAGCAATCAGTCCGATGATAGATAACGCTGTGGTCAAAACCAAAAGGAAACCATACGCCAGGCTCAATCCGCGCACTGAAAACCGCAACACACGGAACTCCGCATGCGGCCGCAAGGTGCATCGGCCCACTGTCGTGGCCAACAAAAAGCATCGATTTTTCGAGTACACAAGCGCTGACTCTTGGAGGGATTAGCCCGCAAAGGTTTTGCTTTGGCCCTTTCCATTTCGCGGCAACGGATTCGCTCTTTCTTCTTTCACCCTCCGAACCGATCATCACGAGCCCCAGGCCGGGGAACCGATCAGACACTCTGCTCAGCAAATCAGACCAGTTACCTTCTCCCCAATCGTTAACATCTACTTTTGTCCCAACACTTGCCACGATGAATCGAGCCGCCCCTTCCGGCATAAATCCATCCGCCGTCTTTCTTTCTGCTTCATTTAGCCGTAAATCCCAGCTTTCCGGTTTATCCACGAATGCATCACCCAGTTCCCGAATACACCGCGCCAGCCGATTTGCCTCGGATTCAAATCGGTCGTCCTCATCAAGTACCTTGTATTCTCGCAATTTGGCCGAATACGGTATTCCAACCATTTTTCGAATTCCGCAACCGGCGAAAAACAACGCATCGCGGTAAACGGGAATTTTTCCTCTTGGCCTCGTCAGATATACAAGCTGCTCGGGAGCCCATCGGCGAATTTCCCGCCCCAAAATCCAAAGCTTCTTTGGGCTACGAGTTCCAAGCGGATACTTGAAATACCCATGAACAAGACCAGACCCGCCGATAACAGATTCCATCGATGCCTCTTTGCCGCTGACAGGAAAATTAGTCAAAACACGGCGCTCCGCATCCGGGAATGCTCTTGCAATCAAGTGTATGCATGGAAGCGCCACAACCGTGTCGCCCAGGCTGCCCAGGTGATAAATGAGGACTTTACGAATGCTCACTCTTTTTCAGCAACAACGAGAAAATTCTGGGTAAAGATGCCCCCGTTACCTGCATCCCCAGTCTCCGCCGCAATGTAAAGACGCAGGACAGATCGGATTGCCTTCCAAAGCCCCCATCTTGCCGCACTCTTTACGCCGTGAGGAATCGGCGCATCCTCAAAGCAGCGGACATTGAAAAACCCGGAGGAAAGCAGCAATTGGTGGATTGACTTACGGGTGAAAACCAATTCGTGGGTCAGGTCTCCGTATCGCACACATCCGAAGAAAGGCGATTCCCCGTTTACTGTATGAATGATCCATCGCCCGTTACGTTTTAATACGCGACAGACATGGTCAACAAAACCCAACAACTCATCTTTTGTAAAATGTTCTATCACATCAAAAGCTATCACCAGATCCACCGATTCCGCCTGCTGCTTCGACAGGAAAACCGACAGGTCAGCTTCCTCAACTCCTTCGATTCCAAGCCTTTTTGCCGCGGCAACCTGTTCCGGAGATCCATCCACGCCGCGTATATTTTTATACCCGGCAAGACGAGCAAAGTGGATCAAGGCGCCGTGGCCACAGCCAAGATCCAGGATAGAAGCGTTGCGATCGGCAGGAAAATGATTTCGGATCAACTGTTTTAGGTAAGGCGCCCTTGGCTTGAAACCGCTTGTACCAGAAGGAGCCAGGGGCTCACCTCGCGCGCTCACATAGTAACGGTAACTACGATTTCTATATTCGGACATTACGCAAGAGCGCCTTTTGCCCGGATGTTCTTATTTCGCCCCACTGCCAGACATGCGGCCACAATATCGTCCGCGCAGGATTTTATGCTGTATTTCGAAACCAACTCCAGGCTGCGTCGCCCGAATTCCCGGCGCAGGCTGGCGTCGCGAACCAACCGGCCCAACGCATTTTTCAACGCATCGACATCCTGATAATCCACCACGAATCCATTCCATCCCTCTTTCACCAAATCAGCGGCACAACCAACCTTGTCCGTAACCACAATCGGAAGAGAAAAATTCATGGCTTCGTTCACAACAAGCCCCCATGTCTCCATATATGACGAAGGAAGCACAAAAATATCCGCTACCGAATAAGCGCGAGGTATCTCCGTCTGATTGAGAAATCCGGGTAGGATGACATCGGGAATTTGCCTACGACGGATCAGATCTTCCATGGAAGACCTCAAAGGCCCATTTCCAACCATAAGAAGCATGCACGGCATCTCTGCTCTCAAACACGCAAAAGCCTCGATCAGCAACAATGGCTGCTTTTTCTCTATGAATTTTCCGGCAAACATGATCACCGGGACATCATCAGGTATTCCAAATTCCAAGCGAAGTTGTTTTCTTTTTGATGTCAGTGCAATCGCCTTCCCGCGAAAGAAATCGTTATCTACACAGTATCGGGCAGGAAACAATCTGTCAGGCCGCATCCCATAATGCTTGAAATATCGACGATTGTTTTCTCCTATGTATAACCCGTAGGTACAGCAAAACAACCCCCGAAGCATAACCGTTTTCAACAGCCTCTTATACCAGGGTCTTCCGTTTAAAAGTGTTTGTTCCTCGCGAATCAAAATTTTCGTTCCGCTGAAACACGCAGTAGCAACAGCAAGCCAAGTATTAAGGTGTGCATACCCATGAACCCATACAACGTCAAATTGCCCAAATACTGTCTCCCTAAGAATGTCCCAATTCGGCATTTGAAAAAAATTAATTTCCAATTTTTTGTTTATTGCGCTTGGACACCATCGAACGTCATACCCATCCAGTAACGAAATATTCCACTCAATCTCCTGGCCAAACTCCTTATCTTTATGCCGCATCAGCGACTCATCAGAGAAATAAAATACTGTTTGATGAATTTCCTGACGGCCGGCAAGCTCTTTATACAATGGAGAAAGATATTGAATCGGATGAGACACCAGATGAGCCACGCGAATTATCATAAAAATAAAACCTTATTTTTTATTAATTTTAAACCATTAAATGATAATACACGCTATTTAAATATATGCACTTTATTTATTCCAATAAAAATAGAAATAATCATCATAACAATGATTTCCTGCGGCAACACTCTAAGAATAACAGCCATATTTCCCTGGAATCCTCCTTCCACAAACGTATTATTTATTGATGCCAAAATAAATATAGCCCAAACATTGTTTTGAATATCAAGGCCTGTTGCTTTTTTTATAATTAAAAACATTATTATTGAAATAAACAGCGGAAATACGAAAACACCAACCCAACCAAAGGAGACATATCCAACTCCAACAAGCGGCGAGGACAAGAAATTTCCGTATCTATACTCACCTGTATAATAATAATGTAACCAATCTCCCTCGCTGTAATCCACCGGCTTGTCAGGTACAAAAAAACGAGGTAAAGCAAATTTAATAGCACGACCAATTACTTCAAATTTAACATATCCAATACTATTAGCACCATCCATAAATAAATCTGTATTATTTACCAGACTAACTCTTTCTAAAAGATTGTTCGGCATTTCATAATAATTTAAATAAAATTTCCCTGTTAACGCCTCTGCATCTAACATATATAAATATTTCGAATAACTATCATTAGCCTCATCCAATCTTGTAAAAACTTGCATTGTAAAAAAAATTCGCTCCTTCCAACCTAAATCTTCCCGAAAATTCCGAACAACTAAAAATACTGGCGTGATGATTATCAGCAATAAAATAGCTATAATTGCGCTTGTAATTTGTTTTTTTGTGATTTTTCCGCGAAAAGCTATATCAGTAAGAATCAATGCCAGAAATACTTCAACTATCATCGCTCTAGAATTTTGTATGAAGGAAAAAATGATCTCAACCGCTAGCACCACTACCACCCAAACATCAAATATTCTACGCTCATCGCTCCGAGTAATTGAACTTGCGGCCGCGGAAATCAATGACAAATGCAGAAATGGCATAAAAGCGCTAGAAATATTCCACACAGGAATTGAAGAGCTTACCCGTAAGGCACATTCCAAGTTAGAAACAAACCCTATTAGAAATGAGTAATACGAAATACGGCGTAATAAACCATGATGGGTTATCGATCGAAGCAATGGCAAACCCACATTCATGCGATTTACAGAAATAAACCCGATAAAATAAGCAGCTACGCCGACAGCCACAGCCAAAAAAGCACATAAGGGGTTTTCCAGGTTGGTATCAAGCGCCTGCCCGAAAAACAGTTTTGCGAATAACGAAACTCCCACATATCTGAAAGCAACAAGAAAAACAAGAACTGCCCCGATATTTACCACTCCAAAGTTAGCAACCGGAACAACTCCCATCATTATGGCGGTAATCGCTAGCAGTGGAATCAATGAATCAGAACCAATGGCAACATGCAAAAATCCACAGATAATACATAAAAAAATCAGCCACCAGAATATATTCTTCCTTGTCGCCTCTTGTGCCAAAAAAGAAAGCTTTGCAATTTGCGGATTTATCACGATTTAAATATCACTCTTAAACGCATACCTATTTATTAACACCAGACCCTTGTCTCATATATTACCAAGTATCTGTTTAACAACTATTTCATTCAAAAACTTATTGTTTTGGCAACGTCGCTGACCGGCCTTTGTAATACTCAAGCGAACTTCCTTATTTTTAAGCAACCAGAGTATTTTCTCCGCGCATTCTTCCGCCGTGCTCCAAAAAACAGCTTCCTTGTTATCCTTGTACATTGCCTCGTGTTCTGAGGTTCGCTCAGCACAAAATAGACTACCTATATAAGGAATTTCTACAGATCGAGTGGTATGCAAATCTCTGTTTCTTTTAGAAAGAAGCCCAAGACATATTTTAGAGCATTGAATAGCTCTCACATAATCGACACCCATTTGAGGTTCTTGCCATACAGACCTCAGGATCGGCCATTCTTTGCTCTTTTTCCAGCGTTCTCCATAGATAGTCAACGGGACTCCCAGTTCCAGCAGACGGGCAAGGAATGGTCCCCGCTCCGGCATCCAGGTTCCGATAAAGGAAACTTCGCTTGCAAAACGTGATCTATCCTCCAACGTCAGCTTCAAGGGCGCGTGCGCAACTTCATCAGCAGAAAAATACACGCGTAACACCTTTCGGGCGCCAGCCTCATACGCCTCCGCAATATTCTCTACCCGCACCACAACAACCAGGTCATAAATCGGCAAAGCTTTTCGATAAACAGAAAAACGCTTTTTCGTCTTATCTTTAGACGGAAAAGGGTCATCGACATTGTAGTTGATTACAATCGGGATTGAATCTTTGAGGCGCTTCACCATATCCGGGCTGATCAACACTCCCTGGTCTACCCAAGCTATATCGTATCGCTGCTTTTGAATGGCGCGGTTCAAAAGCGGGCGAATACAGCGCTCCACCGCCCATGCGCCGCCTTCATAAATGAATTTATTTAATATCCTGTTCGCCTGTTGATGTTTTGGGAAAAAAGCCCCTGGTTCGGCTATGTTAACTATGTCGACTTCATGTCCGATTCGCCTTAAAGCATTGGCGCGGTGCGCGGAAGTTCCCTCGTTTGCTCCAAGATAAAGAATACGTTTACAGATCGACATGCGATTCCGTCATCCCGGCAAGTATTTCCGATATTCGAGCGCCGTAATCATCCCATCCGCCCATCCCGGCAACTCGTTTAAGCGCATTTTCGCTTATCCGGTTTCTTTGCTCCGGATCATCCGCCATCAATTGCAACCGCTCCGTTATGGCACACGGATCTCTTGGCCTCACGATAAACCCTTCCACTCCGTCAGTGAAAAGATCCGACGCCCCCGTGTTCGTCGTCCCGATGACCGGACATCCGCAGGCCATCGCTTGTGCCTGAACTAATGCCAGACCTTCCTCCACACTCGGTAGCACCATGACATGGGAACGGCTCATCACGTTTTTAAGTTCCTTTTGCGGCATGGCACCGAGAATCTCTACCTTGCCAGCAGGAGGATATCTCTTTAAATACCGCTCCATTTCGGGCTGCATCGGCCCGACAATGCGCAGACATTTCCGCGAATGACGTAAGCCCTCGAAAGCCTTTAGAAGATATGGAACACCTTTCTGGAAGCTTACTTGTCCCACAAACAGCACATCAAAACCGCCCTTTTCCGGATCGCAAGTTTTTTCGAAACAGCGAAGGTCAACCCCATATGGCGCTTTCCGCAGTTTCAACGGAGAAACTCCCATTTCAACAAAGGAATTTCTGGCAAACTCCGAAGGCACTGTTATGATATCGGCCGCTTCATACTCGGCCTCTTCCTTTGCGATAAAGCGAGGATCTATTCCGGGAAATCTTTCACCCCATTGGGAAAACTCCTCTTTTAAAATCGCTTCCTGGTAGCGGATGTGGGAAGACCCCCGATCGCAAACTGTCCTGATCCCCAGCCGGGACGCGACGCGAAAACTCCTAAGTCCGGAACCGGATAAAACAAACAGAACATCGCATTCAGGAAGCCTGCGGGAAACGTAAGTATCCAGCGCCTCGTGAGCCGCCCATGCCAATTCCCTTTGCAGAGGTTCTTTCAGCATCCCCCACCTGGACAACGCCATGTATGGCGTTGTAAACCATGGAAAGGTAACAACCTTTTCCGATGGAAGATCCTCGCCGCGCAATTTCCAGCCAGGATAGCCGGCAAAAAACTTCACCAGCATGTCGCGCTTTGACAACTGGCGGGCAAGATCAAAATGATGAAACCGCGCGGAACAGACAACCGTTACCCGTACGCTCAAGAAACACTCTCTCTTGGGGCCATCACTGACATGCGAGTCACATCCGCGCCCTGCGGGCGCGTAAATCAAACTGCGTCAAACCAAAAAATAACGGATAACAGGCATATTTTTCGCCAACAGTATTGTTAATCGCGTTCAACAACACCAAATTATTCTTCCCGTGGTATGGTTTTAACAACATCCCGAAATAAATCCAGATATCTATTCGCAATGGCTTTACCTGTGTATTTTTTAAAATGAGCTTTAGAATCCAACAGGCAACGGGATATTATTTGTTGGTCGAATAATGTTTTTCGTATGCAAACCGCCAACGCTTCCGCATCCCCATTCGGGAAAGTCAACCCGCCGGGACCAATTGCTTCCTTAAGCCCTCCTCCTTCCGAGCCCACCACAATACAGCCACATGCCATTCCCTCCAGCGCAACCACTCCAAAAGGCTCATTCCATACGGATGGAACGACCAAGACCTTATGTGAATTAAGAAGCTCGGTAAGTTCATACCCCATTTTCACGCCAACAAATTTCACTTGAGCGGACAGACCCAATTCATCTGTAAGGATTCGCCAAGCCTGTTCTTCGGGCCCTTTCCCGACGACCGTCAAATTTGGCTGTAACCCGTCCTTTCGTAAAAGAACCAGCGCATGCAAAAGAACAGGAAGTCCTTTTTCCGGAACAAACCGGCCAAGAAAAACCAGATCTTTTTCTCTTCGCAACCCTGAAGTTTCCCGAAAAACATCTTCATCATAAGGGCTATTTATGACAACAGATTGTTGCTGGAAATCTGCGGCTATTACGCTACTTACTGATATTTGTGTTGCCCATCGAAGAACAAATCTTTTTAACCGGCCATTTAACCTGTCTTTCGCAATCCATTGATGATGCGTAACAACCCATGGACGATGGATAAAAAGCATCGGCCAGGCGTTCCGAAGGCTGATATGGTTATGAAAAACAAGGTCTGCCCACGCGGTTAATTTCAAATGCTTGAAAACAGAAGGCCGCCTAATAACTTCATAAGGGAAAGTGTCGTTTATTTGATTTGATGGCGTATTGGTTACTAATTTAACCACATGCCCGGACCTGACAAATCCTTTGGCAAGCACTGCCGCCACTGTTTCAGTACCACCAACACTCGGAAAAAAATGGTATGAAGACAACAGTATTCTCATGGGGTTATATCTTTTAACCAGCCAAGTTGTTTTTTTGGCAGACGGCATAGTTCAAATTACAACCCTCAAATCCTATGCCTTTTTCATATCCCTATTCGCTCTGATCAAAAACCACGGCGGCTTCGCAATTCCAGCTACCCAGGATGAAAAAGATTCTCCGGCAAGCGAAAGCATTTTCGGCAACGCATATGCCGCCATTATCGATTCACTAAGGAAAACCGCCACTCCCGCGCCTGTAATACCCAGCTTATTCAACAACAGGATGGCGAAAACAAAGGTTAGTCCGCCGTACACCACGGAGTAGACCATCGCTATTTTTACGTGGCGATTCGTAGCATAAGCCGCCATCAGTGCGACGTACCAAATGGAATTGACTACCACGGCAAGCAGAAGGAACAAATAGAGTGGCCAATACATCGCTACTTTTCCATGGGTCCACAAACCAAGAAGCCATTCTCCCGAGACCGCCAGCAGCAGACAAAAAACCGCGCCCAACCATAGCGACGCCTGACATGAACGGTTAAACAAGCGGCGGAAATCCTTCTTGCGGTCTCCCCCATAAGCAATCGCCATCTCCGGCTCGATTATGCGGCTGATAATAGCGGCAGGCTGCATGGCAAACCGGGAAAGTGTGCGCAGAACGCTTACGGCAACAACCGACGAGGGACCAAGCAACAACCCAACGACCAACACTATCCCCTGAATATTGAGCGCATTGCCCAATGGAAACGCAAGAGAAGCAAAAGCGGGAGCCGAAAGGTGTTTTATTTCCGCCACCGTAGCCGCATGCCACCCATACCGCAACCATGGCGTAGCGCGATACAACCCAAGGCGCATCAGAGCCAAACCCGCAAGCCGCCCTCCCAAGTATCCGCAAGCGGCCGATACCGGTCCGCCGCCCCAAAAAACCGCTGCGCTTAAACCGCCAAACTCCATCAGTTGTACCGTAGCAGATAACACCATGCCTTCCGCATAGCGTCCATCGCACCAAAAACCGCCGTTTACAAGCCCCGTCTGGAAGCCCGTCAGCACATAGGCGACAAGAATAATGGCCGAAAGCTTCGCGGTGTTGGACCCCATTTCCTTAAATCCAAGCCAATCTGAAAGCGGCACAACCGGCACAACAAGGAATGCCAGCATGCCAACGCAAAGCGATACCAAGAGAAGCAAAACCCAAGTGCTCTGGAAGACAGACAATGCGCCGGCGCGATCTCCCGCGCCGCTACGAATGCTCATCTCCCGGCAGGCGGCGCCGGCAAACCCGCCGTCGCACATACTCAAATACATCGGGATCGCGGCCAGCATGAGCCACTCCCCATAAAGCTGGGCGCCCCAGCAACTCAATAGAAGAGGCACCTCCACAAGACGGATCAGGATATGGACCGCCTGCGAGTACCCTTGCGCCCCAAGTCCCTTCGTAAGGCGGGATCGAAGGTCGGATTTTTTCGGGATGGTCATTCCAAAAGAAAACAAAGGAGAAGAAACGCGGAGGCGGCTCTACCTCAAGCCGCCGACATTTTTTGAACCGCCATTCTCGCGGATGCAGAAAAAGACCCAACTGCCGATCAACGCGAGGAACATCGATACGCCGGCGTTGTAAAGCCTGCGTGGCCGGATTTTCCTGTCCGGGGCGCGCGGCGAATCTATCACCCTGAAGCCGAACTGCTCCCGGTTCCGGGCCATCATCTCCTGCTCCACCTCATGGCCAAGAAGTGAATAGAGACGATCTCGCGTAAGAGCATCCATCGTCTTTCCAATCTGCTCCTCGATGAATTTTTTATTTTTCACCGCGCGGTTCAATGCTTCTTCCTGGAGGCGGCTTCTACCTTCTTCGAGATAATGCTTCACAATCTCGGCGGAACCTGCCGGAGAAGGAGAATCAAAAGAAATGGTCACTGTGCCCGCTCTACGGTTGACCAAAACCCGCAGCCGCTCTTTCGCGGCTCGAATGGCATCCCATTCGCCAGGCACATCCGATCCGTTCTTGCCGGAGAGGCGCTCTATCCATGACCGGCGGATCTTTCCGGACACGGGGTCGTATCGGTCTTTATACAGGATCAACCAAAGATTATGCTTGCCGAACACGCGTACAGTCAGATCGTCACTTCTAAAAAGCGCCTCAAGATCCTCCACTCGAGTTGCTCCCCCAACATTGATTCCGAAGCTTGCCAGCATTCCCAAGCCCGGATTTTCCCTTCTCTCCTGCGGCGGAGGGGCGATCACCGCGGAGGCCTGATAAACATTTTGCTTCATCAACAAAAAAATAAACGTCACGACCCCGGCCGCCAGACAGATCAGCGTGATCTTGCTCCATGACTGAAACAGAGTACGGATGTGCCTGCCAAGGTCTATAAAATCATCCGGCCGGCCGGCCGCTGAAAACCGCTCTTCCACCCCGGCCTCCATCAGAACGCTATCACCAGCACGCCCACCGACACGGCGATCTGGTACAAGATCTGTACGAGATCTTTTACATCCTTCATTGCGCGAGCCTCGGCCAGTTTCTGCGGCACGACAATGGAATCGCCCGGTTCAATCTTGGAAGACATGAACCCGCCCGTGAGGAAATTGCCGCCGGCGCTGCTTCGGCTTACCACAGAACCGTTGGCCTTCAACACAAAGATGTTATCGCGATCCGCTTTATCCGCGGGGCCGCCTACTTTTTTCAGATAATGACTGACTGAGTCGTTTGCGGGATCATAAACAACACCGGTCGGGTTATATACCCGGCCAACGACGTTTACCACATTCATCTTCGTCGGCACAAACAAGCGGTCGCCATCTTCAAGGAAAATATCATCGCTGCTCCCCACCATGGCGTCCGGATCGCTCAGCTTGATGATGACGCGCCCCTGCGCTTTCACCTTCTTCAACTGGGCAAGAAGCCCCCGCCTTGCCTCCAGAAGTTGCCGGTTCGATTCGACATCCTCACGACTAAGAGCAGCCCCCACCTCCTGCGCTTTTTCCGCAACCGCGATCTCGAGCTCCTCGATCATCTTGTCTATCGCTTCCTGCTGCGCCTCCTGCGTGGAAACGCGCGTAAAGACGGCGGCTTTTATGTAGGCTCCGTTTGTGTACCCACCCGCTCTCCTGATAACAGAACTAAGCCGCTCGCCCTTCTGCGCCGCGTACGCGCCCGGAAAGCGGAACTCCCCCGCAAGGGTAATAAGGATTTTTTCTTCCCATTCGGGAATCTGCCGGACATATAGAAAATCATCCGCTACAAGCGGAATATCAGCCTCCTCTTCTCCCGCAACAGCGCGATCCGGATAGACGATGATCGTCCGCGTGCTGACAAAATCTCCCTCTTCGCTTATTTCCCGCCGAATCAGCTCGGCTTCTTTCTGGTATGAACTTTCCAGGAAACCGCCTGATTTGAACAGCAGATCCGAAAGCTTCATGTCCCGCGTCAAGATGAAATCGCCCGGCTGCCTCACCTCCCCTGCGACGGAAACAGTTCTGCGCAGGGACGCCTCATGAATCGAATGAATCCGGATACGGTCCTCGTCATGCAAAAGCTTGTTCTCTTGCGGATCTCCGGCCATCGCCTTGCCCAGGTGGAAGTAGATCGTCTGGTAATTGCGACTCTCGTCAACACGCACAATCTCGGCGCGCTCGAGGCTGGCAAGCCGGGTCAACCCGCCCGCCATGTTCACGAGATCGGCTACCCGCGTTCCCTCATGAATCTCGAAAACGAGTGCGTTGCGCTCGAAATGAGATTCCGCGCGCCGGGCGTCCACAGCGCGGGTGTCCGCGCCGCGTGTTTCCGCAAACCTAAGCTCTGCTTCCCTGATCTCTGATGCCTTGAAATCACGGCGACGGATCCTCTGGTCGCGCAGGATGGCCTCCCGGGATTCCGCCAGAGCATCGGCCTTCGCCTTTTCTCCCACGCCATCGGCGCTTTTGACCATGTCGTCTCTACGGATATGGTCTTCCTCCCGCAGCGATTCCCGGAACCGTTCCTCCTTCGATTTTTCCGGCTCAAAAGAAAACCGCGTACCGTCGTCGGCCACGGGCTTCTTCAGCAGCTCCACCCGCGCCAACCGTATTTCGCCGGAAATGGAGGCGCGCGGAAAATCCTCGAAATCTTTGCGATGGAAAACCCTCAGCGTATCTCGCGGCATAAGCGTTACGTCCGCGCCACGCTTGCGCTCAAGAACAATCTCCCGCAAGTTCACCGGAACGATTTCTTTGCGCAGGTCCGGCGGAACAAGCCGGACGATCAGGGCATATTCATAATGCGTCTCCGGCAGAAACTCGCTTTCGTTGTTAAAAAGCGACCCCACCGTCATGCCATCCTTGAACTCATACCTGCCCGGACGCCGCACATTCCCTTCAAGCGCCACAGCTTTCTCATCGGCCAGAATGATCGGGAAAACACGAACCAGGTCACCGTCCGCAAGCGCAAAACCGTCCTGATTCTTTTCCAACTCGTCGGCGTCGGCATCGAGTACCACGCGAGCGGTATTTTCTTCGAGCCGCTCCACTTGCACGCGCCGTTTATAGGCCGCGGGAGTAAATCCGCCCGCAAGATGAACCAGGTCCAGAAGGTTCTCGCCGCCCTTCAACTCGTAAATGGCGGGCCTGCGCACCTCTCCCGCAACAGCGGCAAGCCTGCCCACCACGGGAACAAAAACCACATCGCCCTGGATCAGGCGGATATCCGAACGGCTATCTCCTTTGAGGAGAAAATCGTACAGGTCTATCTCCCCAACAACAGAACTGCCTCTCAATATGCTTATGCGACGCAGCGACCCGATATCCTTTAACCGGCCGGCGGAAGACAGCGCTTGTATCGCCGTGTTCAGGGAGCTGATGTTATACCACCCTGGGTTGCGCACCTCGCCCATCACGGACACGCGAATCCCCTTCATCTGTCCCATGCCGACATCGGAGTTGACTTCAGCTATGGTGGATACTTTCGACTTCAGCAACTTCTTTACTTCCTCAAACGTCTTGCCGGCCACATAGATGGAGCCAAATTTTGGGAAAAATATCTTCCCGTCGCGGTCAACCACCATTCGCTGGGTTCCCTCGACACGCCCCCACATGCGTACGATGAGCTCATCGCCTGGGCCCACGACATAGTTCGAGGAAACCGGCAGGTTTTCCGACTGAGGCGTAGCCGCGCCAAACGGCACGAACAGATCGTGGCCGAAATGGACAAGCGATTCCCGTTCTCTGGCAGTAAGACGATTGCTGAAAAGTCCGCCGACGTAAGTGGATTTACGCCAATCGTAAGGAGACTCCGCCGTACCCCGCCCCACCCCGGCGATCGTATTGGCTTCGGGCCTTCCGGCGGCCGGTTCTCTCATAACGGCATCGCCTTGCGCCTCGCCCGCCCTTTCTTTCAAAACATTATCCAGCGCCTGTCGATAGCTTTCAGGGTCGGAACCTATATATTGTCTGGCCGCGGCCGCCTGTTCGGGCGTAATCCCATACTGAAGAAGCTGCGTGTTTCTCCCGCCAAACGGCTCCCCCGCAAAAGCAAAAGACTTGACCGCAAAAAGGAAAAGGAAAAAGAGCGCCGTGGTCTGCCGCAAGACAGGCCCAAACCGCGAAACAGTTATATCCCTCTTGTTTATCAAGAACTTTTCCTTTTTAAGCAAAATTTGGGAGCGAAACGCAAGCTACCGCCCATGCAAACAGCGAAAAACTTATCCCTTTCAGACAACCCCCGCATTAGAACGCGATAATATCACCTAAAACACCCTCTCCTGGCAATCATCATTTCACTATATCAATGTGTGTAAGCCCGGCGCGATGCTCGGCTATCCTTACGACGAACACCGCAAGCAATGCGGTTTTTGCGTGGGAAATGTCCGGTTTAATAGGCTCAACTCCTATCTGCATGGGCGGCTTCGTTTGGGCAAAAGATCTCCCCCGCAGGCACTACTTTCTGTTTTTATGCGTAGCCAGAGACGGTTTCGCCAAAAAACAGGGCAGCGTAGGCATGTACATGAAAACCGCTTCCATACCATCGGACAAATCGCGGGGAGGTTCTCCGGAGGGGTATGCCTTCTGTTTCGCCGCGTAGCCAAGGACGGCGAAGCAAGAAACAGGGATGACGAGAAAGCGTACCCAAAGGAGAAGCCTCCCTGCGATGGCCGTGCCGCGCGGCTTTGGCATACGCAGCATCCAGCTTGGCGTTACCATAGGCGGCTATCAAGCGTACCCGGAGGAGAGTGTAGCGAGCGAAAGAAGCCGCCTCTGCTAATCAAGAGTGCGGCTGGTTTCTATTCGAGAGACAGTTTTTCAATGGTGAGACGATAGCTCGATACGGCGTCAAGAAGGAGTATGACGCGCTCGCGGTCGGGCAATTCTTCGAGAAAAATTGCTTCCAGTCCGGCAAAGGGGCCTTCTCCGATCCTGACCTTTTGGCCGGGAGACAAATCAACTCTGCGCGGCTCAAGCTTGATAAATCCTTCGCCATCCATCCGCTCCCGGATGGCGGTTACGATTTCCTCTCCGACTTCCTGTGGTTCAAGGCCAAAACAGATGACGCGGGCAACACCGTGGGTATATTTGATGGTCTTGAGCTCGTCGCCGCGAAACCGTACGAACAGATAGGTGGGAAAAAGGGGCCGAACCTCTAAAGCGCCACGGTTGCGACGAGACTTCTTATGAAATCTCGGATAAAGAACTTCATATCCGGCGCCGTTTAGCCGGTTGTAAACCCGGTTTTCGTTCAAAGCTTTAGTTTTGACCAGGTACCATTTGGGATCCAAGAACAGCCTCCGCCGCACAACCACCGCCGCACCGTTTCACACCGATAACTTGGGATAGTAGTCGTTCCGTGGTTTAACTCGATTAACATCCCGGTTTTGCCGATTCCGCCTCCAGGAGCTCACGGAAATAGGCAATGGTTCGGATCAACCCCTCCCGCAACAAAATGGCCGGTTCCCAACCCAGCTTTTCTTTGGCAAAAGAGATGTCCGGCTTACGCCTGACAGGATCGTCTTGAGGCAGCGGATGAAAAGCGAACTCTGACCTGGAGCCGACAAGCTCCCTGACCATCGCTGCCAATTCCATAATAGTAAATTCGCCCGGATTTCCGAGATTGACCGGCCCGGCCAGCTCGTCCTGGTCCATCATCCTGATCATCCCGGTAACCAGATCGTCAACGTAACAGAAAGAACGTGTCTGGTCCCCTTTCCCGTATATGGGGATCGGCTCGTCTTTAAGCGCCCGAACGATAAAATTCGACACGACGCGTCCGTCGTTTGGGTGCATGCGGGGGCCGTACGTATTGAAAATACGGATAACCCGAACCTGCAAACCGTGCTGGCGATGGTAGTCGAAAAAGAGCGTCTCGGCGCACCTTTTCCCTTCGTCGTAGCATGCCCGCAGCCCGATCGGGTTTACGTTTCCCCAGTACGACTCTTTCTGCGGATGCTCCACCGGATCACCGTACACCTCGGAGGTTGAAGCCTGCAGAATCCTGCACTTAAGGCGCTTTGCAAGCCCCAGCATATTGATCGCGCCGTGGACGTTCGTTTTGGTCGTCTGGACCGGATCGAACTGGTAGTGCACGGGGGAGGCCGGACAGGCAAGGTTATAAATCTGGTCCACCTCGACGTATAAAGGCCAGGTGATGTCGTGCCGCATGAACTCGAAGGACGGATTCTCGTGGAGATGCTTGATATTCTGACGGCGCGAGGTGAAGAAATTGTCAACGCAGAGAACTTCATCTCCACGCGCAAGCAGCCGCTCGCAGAGATGCGATCCGATAAACCCGGCGCCGCCGGTAACCAGAATCCGTTTCATTACGTTTTTCTCCTGACTGTTCGTCTTCCGCGCTACCGCGGCCGTTTAAGCCTTGCCTCAATTTTTTTAATGGAATCGTTGTTTACAAACGGCCTGGATTTTTGCTGTTTGTAAGCTCACAAAAAACCTTGCGGCCCTCGCCGGGCGGCTCTATCCCGGCATCCTCCAGATCCGCGTCCATCATGATCCGGACCAGTTGGGAAAAAGATATTTTCGGTTCCCAGTCAAGGAGCTTTTTGGCTTTAGATGAGTCGGCAATCAGGTTTTCCACCTCTGTTGGCCGATAATACTTCGGATCGATCCTGACATATTCCTGCCAGTCGAGCCCCGCGTAGCTGAACGCTTCCACAAGAAAATCTTTCACCGAATGGGATTCTCCGGTGCCTACAACAAAATCATCCCCACGGTCGTGCTGAAGCATGAGCCACATCGCCTGAACATATTCGTACGCAAACCCCCAGTCGCGTCGGGCATCGAGGTTCCCAAGGAACAGCTCTTTTTGCTTGCCGGCCTTTATGTTCGCGATCGCGCGAGTGATCTTCCTGGTCACGAACGTCTCGCCGCGCCGGGGAGATTCGTGGTTAAAGAGTATGCCGTTGGTGACAAACATGTTGTGCGCTTCCCTGTAGTTCACCGCCATCCAGTAGGAATACACTTTGGCCGCCCCATACGGGGATCTGGGATAAAACGGGGTTTTCTCGTTTTGAGGCGGAGGAGATGCCCCGAACATCTCGCTGGAGGAAGCCTGATAGTACCGGGTTTTTACTCCCGTGCTGCGCAACGCCTCCAGGATGCGGGTCGTTCCCAAACCGGTTACATCGCCTGTATATTCCGGGATATCGAAAGAAACACGCACATGGCTTTGCGCGCCCAGGTGATAAATTTCGTCCGGCTGGATGTTGTAGATAAGGTTTATCAGTTGCCCGCCGTCGGACAGATCTCCGTAATGCAAAAACATACGGGCCTCGTCAACGTGCGGATCAACATACATATGGTCCAGGCGGCCGGTATTGAACGTTGAGGCCCGGCGGACAATCCCGTGGACCTCATATCCTTTCGACAAAAGAAATTCCGCGAGGTACGATCCGTCCTGGCCGGTTATACCGGTAACCAACGCTTTTGGCATTTTTTTCCGCTCCCTTGCAACCAACCATATGTGATAAACGGTAATTCATGGAATGTATCCCGAAAAACAGGCGAGTTCAATGATCGACCCGCTGGAATTCCTTCAAACATACGTCCGGATAGACACTTCTAACCCGCCCGGCGACTGCCGGGAGGCGGCAAAGCTGCTGAGCGGGATTCTTGAAAACCACGGGCTTTCTCCGTCGGTCTTCGGCGCTACCCCGGAGAAACCAAATGTTTTTTGCCATGTCGGCGGCACAGAGGAACCGGGACTGATCCTGATCCATCATATGGACGTCGTCCCCGCGCGGGCGGAGGAATGGAGCGTGCCGCCGTTTTCGGGAGAAATCCGGGACGGGTACATGTACGGGCGTGGAACGTTAGATACAAAATCATTGGGAGTCGCTCACTGGTGCGCCGCCCTGCGGGCGATGAAAGAAGGAATCCTGCGGCGAAAGTTATTCCTGGCGGCAAACCCGGACGAGGAAGTAGGCGGAGGCGACGGCGCCGAATATTTCGTCAAACACCTCCCTTTTTCCCTCGGAGAAGTTTACGGGCTCAACGAAGGCGGGGTCGGCGTACCTAACATGTTCGGCATCAAAGGCAAATTCTTCCTGCTGGACATGTGGGAAAAAGGACCCGTGTGGATGAAACTCGAAGCGAAAGGCTCGGCGGGCCACGGAAGCCGGCCTTCGAAGCAGGATGCGCCCGCCCGCCTGGCAAGAGCGGCGGCGCGGATCGTCGAACACCATGAGCCGGCCCGGATGACAAAACCCGTACTCGACATGTTGCGGACGCTTCGGGAAAAGGGGTTTGCCCGCCATCTTTTTGATGAAAAAACCATGGACGATCCCGCGTCACTTGAAAGACTTGCGTCGGAATTTCCCGAAATCGCCCCTCTGCTGCGAAACACCTTCGCCCTGACCACGCTTTTGGCAGGGTTCAAACCGAACGTAATCCCATCCGGCGCCGAAGGAACTATCGACTCTCGAATCCTGCCGGGAGAAAATCCCGACAATGTGGCAAAAAGGCTGAGGGAAATGATTCAAGACCTGGATGTCTCGCTGGAAATCCTGTTTGCCGAAATGCCGACCGGCTCCGCCGGGGGGCCGCTATATGACGCGTTGGAGGACGCAATCCTTTCGGTCCATCCGGACGCGGTCGTTACCCCATATCTGGCAACCGGCTTTACCGACTCCCGGTTCTACCGCGGGATCGGCATTCCGACCTACGGGCTTATGCCAATGCTTTTGCCGCGCTCCGAACAAAGCCGGGTCCATGGAGTGGACGAGCGAATTCACTTGGACAACGTCCGGGAAATGACCGACATTACTTTCGCGCTGATCCGGCGCTGGAACCAGGACTCCGCCGCGTCAATGTAGCCGGAGCGCCAACCTCCACGCCCCGACACAGTCTCCGTAAATAGCGCGTTCGCCTTAATGCCGGATTCCGGTTAGCATGTCCGGCTTCATTTGAGCGAGAACCTTCTCCCGCAAGAGACGCCTTCTGTTTCGCTGTGCAGCCAAGGATGGCGAAACAAGAAACAGGGCAGCGCAACCTGCCAGGGATGGCAGGTAAGCGTACCCGAGGGAGAGGGTTTCGAGCGAAGAAGCCGACCATGCTAACAGTGTTTCGCAACCCGTAACGGTTTTCCGGCTCAAAAGAAGATAAGCGTCACCAGTATGAACACCGGCAAGAGAACAACGCAGGACCACCCCATATAGCCGAAAAAGGATGGCATGCGAACCCCCGTTTCTTCAGCAATCGCCTTCACCATGAAGTTGGGGGCATTCCCAATATATGTATTCGCCCCCATAAAGACGGCCCCGGCGCTGATAGCCTTCAGCAGCGGCGCGGAAACACCGGCTACCTGGCTCACATCTCCAAGCGACTGCGCGAGGCTTAAAAAAACAAGATAAGTGGGAGCATTGTCGAGGAAACTTGACAGCAGGCCGGTCGCCCAAAAAAAGTGGGCCGGATTTGTAATGCCCAGCCCAACCCCGCGCGCCTTCAGAATCAGCATCGCCGGAAGTATGGTGGCGAATATCCCCGCAAAGAGAATAGCCACTTCATTGATTGGGTGATAGGTAAACCCGTTCTCCTTCCGGATCGCAGCGGGAGTCAACCAGATGGACGCGGCAGCCGCGGCTGCCATAAGAATCTCTCGCCACGGAGATGAAAGGAACACACTGCCGACCACAGCCGCAAGGAGCAGGAAATTTATCTTCCCTTTGACGGAAACAGACACCTTCTCTTCCGGCAAGGAAGGCGCGGCATCGGAAAAAACACAAGGAGCAGTAAAAACGGAAGCCGCATGCCTGACGCCTTTGGCTTCATCCGCCGTAGCGGCCTCCCGCGCCCGTTGTTCAATCATAAACACGCGGCGGTCAACCATGTAGAAAACGCTAATCACCGTTGTGACCACGAAAAACCACATCCATTTCATGTGGACCAGCGTCCAGAAAAACGGCACTCCCTTCAAATAACCAAGAAACAGCGGAGGATCGCCTATGGCCGTCAGCAGTCCCCCGATATTGGCGACGACGAAAATGAAAAAGACGACCACATGCGCGGACCGCTTTCTGCCCGCGTTTGCCCGCAAAAGCGGGCGAATCAGAAGCATCGAGGCTCCGGTGGTCCCAAGCAGGTTTGCCAGAACGGCTCCTCCAGCCAGGAAAACGGAGTTTACCGCCGGGGAACCGCGCATCGCCCCCCGGAAAAGAATCCCGCCGGAAACAATAAACAGCGCCCCAAGAAGCACGACGAACGAGACATACTCCATCGACAAATGAAGCAACTCGCCCGGAGCGCGAACAGCGAAATACGCGGCCGTGGGAAGACCAAACGCAAGCGACACTCTCCCGTAATGACGCAGCCAGAACGCCGGCGCGAATACCGGGAACAGGGCTATCGCCAGAAGAAGTCCTACAAACGGCAGAACCGACCAGAACGGAAGAGTCAGCCCCAAGACCAGCGGATCTTGTGCAAACATGAGCATTTTCCTTAAAAGAGTTTCACATGTACAAAAAGAGGTTGCGGCGTCCCTCGTTCAGAAGACAGCCGGTAATGGAAAATCCCAACAGATCAGTCCAGCGGTGCTCTCCCCACCCGCCAAGAACAGCGAGATCCACATTTTCCTTTTCGCAATAATCGGAAAACGCCTCCTGCTTGCGCCCATTTATAACGCGGGGTTCCCACGAACCGTATCCCGCATTCGCCAACAGGTTTTGCGGCATCGCTATACGCTCTTCCCCATCTTCCGGAGAATCGGCCACCGTCAAGAGGATTCCGCGACAACCGGACTTCCAAAGAGACAGCTTCGTCATCGCCCCCACAACACGCTCGGTGCGAAACCTGCCGCCGCATCCGATCACCACCGTTTGAATCGGACGGTATGGCGTGCACGCCAAAAGAATCGGGATTCCGCCATCCCGCATTATTTTGAGGATCATCTTCCCCGGCTTGTCCTTCATATCCGGATTGAAATGTGAGTTGATCGCTCCCACAACCAGATCATGCCCGCCTGACGAAGCGATAAACTCCTCCGCCGGTTTTCCTTCCCGAATATCTCCTTGGGACTGAACTCCGGCGTTTGCGCAAGCCTGGCTGACAGATGAAAGAATCTCGGTCGCCTCCGCCATTTTCCGCCGTTCGGTCTCCTCCGCCGCGTGCTGCGCCATGTGTATCGAGCCAAGGCCTACGCCTCCCTCAATCCGCCGGATCTCGGACTGGTCGATGACGTATAGCACCCGGATCGTCGCGCCGTAGACCTTCGCAACGTCAATCGCCAGTGCCAAAGCGTCTTTAAAAGAAGGATCATTGGAAACGGGAAGAAGGATATTCATAAGCGCCTCGCAAATTAATGGAAACTCAAGATTTACGCCAGCTATCGAATTGTAGCGCGAATCATTTCAGGGCATAATCCGGATTCGGCTTCACAAGACATAAACCGGGAGACCATTTCGATGACAGGCAAACAGATATTGCGGTTTTTCCTGTTTTTCCTTTTTCTTGCCGCGGCAAACGCATGGGGACAGGATAACACCGCCGCTACGTCACCCGAACCGGTTCAATCAATAGAAATACAAGCCTCGCTTCCTGCGGAGCCAACACCCGCCGCGGAATCAACGCTTAACGCATCGCCGTCAGAGCCGGCGCGGCAAACAGAAGCGCAAGCTCCGCTTGACACAGAACCGGCGCTTGCCATGGAACCCGCGCCTGACGCGGAGCCTGCGCTTCCCGAGGAGCCCGCCGTCATCCGCGTTTTTGCCGTCGGCGACATCATGATTGGAACCACCTTCCCGGAGAACATTTTGCCTCCAAATGACGGCGCGGACTATTTTGATCCGGTCCAGCCATTCTTGAATGGAAGCGATATTCTTTTCGGCAACCTGGAAGGACCGCTTACAGAAGGAGGAAAATCCACCAAATGCGGCGATTACAAGCCGGGGCCGGGCATAAAACGATGCTTCGCCTTCCGTAGTCCGCCAAGGTACGCCAAGCTGCTACAGAAAGCCGGATTCAACGCTCTTAACGTAGCAAACAACCACGCCTTCGATTTCGGAGAGAAGGGAATGGAAAATACTCTTGCCGCGCTGAACAATGTCGGCATTCAGCCGGTTGGAGGCAAACAGGTGGCCTTCTTCCATGTGCATGACAAGCGTATAGCCGTAGTCGGATTTTCCTGCTCAACAAGGCTTACGCCGTACATGTACTCAATGCTCGACATCCCCCAGGCCATACGGATCGTTTCGAGTCTGAAAGCGGAAAATGACCTCGTCATTGTGTCGTTTCACGGCGGCGCGGAAGGATCAGCGGCGCTGATCGTCCGGGACGCCTACGAGGAGTTTCTTGGAGAAAACAGGGGAAACCCTGTCCGCTTCGCCAGAGCGGTAATAGACGCGGGCGCGGACCTTGTGTTGGGGCACGGGCCGCATGTTCCCCGCGCAATCGAAATATACCGGGATAAACTTATCGCCTACAGCCTGGGTAATTTCGCCGCGTACAGCATGTTCAATCTCACGGGTCCAAGCGGCATGGGATACGTGCTGCAGGCCACCTTATCAGCGGAGACTGGAAATATACTCTCCTTCCGTACCCCTTCCACGGTGCTTCTGCAGCCGGGAATCCCGGCCATCGACAATAAAGGCAACGCGGAAACACTGCTTCGAAAACTCTCGATGGAATTCATTGCGGGAAAACCAGACGTAAAAACCAAACGGGAAACCCTTATAAAAACCTGGGAGCAAAGCGACGCGCCTTAGTTGGCGGCTTCATTCTCGTCGAAGAAAAGCCGTCTGGCCCCGATATAACGCTTTTTGTAATACGGATGATCAATAGAAGTGATCTTAACGCAGCGGGACCATGACGACGCGTGTATGAACTTATCGTCGCCCAGGTAAATTCCCACATGCGAAGGATATCTCGCGTAAGTGCGGAAGAAGACCAGGTCGCCGACGGACAGCTTATCCCGGTCCACACCCATGCCAACCAGATATTGCTCTCTTGCCGAGCGCGGCAGCTTCATATCCAGCGTGTCGAAAACCTTCCACACAAACCCGGAACAGTCTACCCCGCTCGACGACGTCCCTCCCCACGCATACGGAGTAAACAGCATTTTCTTCGCCACGCGGACAACCTTATCCCTGGCCAACTCCAAGTCGCCGCCTTGGGGCACAACCTCCCCGGCCGGTTCTTCCTCCGTAGCGGCATGAAACTGCTCGGCGGCGGCATCTGGCCCCGGTTCATCCTCACGCCCGAACAGCACAATCCGTCGCCCCGGCACAAGAATATCGGAGTCGAGGCCGTTGCTCACCATAAGCTCTTCGACCTCCATGCCGAACTTTCGGGCGATCTTGGCAAGCGAATCTCCTTCCTCGACCGTATAGGTTTCAGGCAAAACCCTGCGGATGACGATCAGCGCCCCGGACCGTAGCCTCTTTCCTTCCCGCATACGGTTTATGCGGCGCAGGTCGTTTACCCGCACGCCATATCTGCTGGAGAGCGACCAAAGCGTGTCACCACGGCGAACCATGTGGATCTGCGGCGGACCGGCAGGAGCATCGACGGTGAAAGCTTCGTTAGGCCTGTCACCGGAACTCACATGGACATCATTGTCTTTCCCGCCGGGTGATTCCGCGATGCGCTTGGGCGCCTTTTTCTCCGGAATCTTCAGGCTTTTCCCGGCCCTGATCATGTTCGACTTCAAGCCGTTTTCCGCGCGAATCTCTTCCGTGGAAACATGGAACCGTTTAGCTATCTTGTAAAGAGTATCTCCTTCCTTTACCAGATAGGTGGCGGAAGGATCGGCCGGACAAGGCTTAAGCAGCAGAAAAAAAACCGCGGCCGGAATAACAAGTCGCCGGATCTTCATGACGCCGAAATCTTTCCATGGAGCGCAAATGTTGGCATCTTGTATTGGCCCCGTGCTTTTGCCGTTCAGATGATGGGTTGATGGCGAAGAGTGTTCGCGCGAAACAAGCCGGAAGAAAATGCTATCGGGCGCCTTTTCTCAAGTCGTTCAGAACGAGCTTTATGATAGCCTTCAGCGTCTCGAACACTCCCATTCCGGTTCTGGCGCAAGCCTCAAACTCGGGAACATTTCGCGTGTTCAACAAGGCGTGCATTTCGACAACGGAGGCGATGTCTGGCAGATCTCGCTTATTGTACTGAATTACCATGGGTACTTTTCCCATGTTGTATCCCTGTTCCTCGAGGTTCAGGCGCAGGTTTTCGAGCGACTCTATGTTGGCATCCATCCGGGCAAGCTGCGAATCGGCACAGAAGACCACGCCATCAACCCCGCGAAGAATCAGGCGTCGGCTGGCATCGTAGAAAACCTGGCCCGGCACAGTGTAGAGGTGGAAGCGGGTCTTGAAGCCACGAACCTCACCCAGTGAGAGCGGAAGAAAATCGAAAAACAGGGTGCGCTCCGTCTCGGTCGCAAGGGAAACCATCTTTCCCCGCGCGTCGTAGTTCATCCTCTTATATATGTAATGAAGGTTGTTCGTCTTCCCGCAGAGGCCAGGACCGTAATACACGATCTTGCAGTTAATTTCTTTAGAAGAGTAATTTATAAACGACATCAGCAGAACAAGCTTTCGATATCTTCCTCGGTCAATTCTTCGATCAGTACCTCCTCTCCCGTTTTTTGCTCGGCGGAGGCCAATATCCTGGACAACTCTTCGGATGCACGCCGGACCCGCAATCTGACCAAGCCGATGGATGACTGGCGGTCAAAAACCACCACCAGGATCAGCCGGTCGCCAACGACCGATATGTGCATGTTGTCTCTCTCCCCTTCATGGAAGAGGATCGAGAACTCTTTCTCTCCTATAAGGTTGGCAAGCCCCCCCGTTGCGGCGATGTTTCCCGCCGCAAGGGAGGCTAACGCGGTAACATCAAACCCTGCGGTCTCACCAGTGGACGCAATCAGCGCCCCATCTTTATCAACAAGAAATACCGCTTTCGCTAAAGCGGTGGCACGAAATTTTCTCAATACCGCCAAGAAGGCGTTGAACTCTTGTTCCCTCAAAACAAAACGACTCGGGCTGTTCATATGCAAAACGATACCATACTTGTCCTTTTATTTACAGGTATGGATTCTTGTGCATCTCCTTGAGCCTGATCCAGCGACGGTCTATTTCGGCCTGGAACCGATCCAGCGCCTCTTTCATTTCAGGGTTCAGCATGTGCTTGGTCTTGCCCATCGTCTTCAGCCACTCTGACACCGGGATTTTCTTTCCCTGCTCCTCCGGGTCGTAGTTGATCGTTGTAATGCCGCGCTCAACTTCATACAGCGGGAAGAAACAGCTATCCACAGCCGCCTGGACGCACGGAATAGCTATGCGCTCCTCGACTCTCCATGCCAGCGTGCACAAAGAAATCAGCTTTACAAAAACCACTCCCTCTTCCGCATACTTCTGCGCCTTGGCCGCTTTGCGAATCAGGTCGCGAGGATTGCTCTCGGCCGCCTGGCAAACGTACGGCGAGTTACACGCCGCAAAGATTTGCGTGGTGTCTTTATGGTGCGTCCCCTTCCCGCGCTGGAACGGTCCGTAATTGGATGTCGATGTGGACTGCCCCAGCGGCACGGTAAAGGAAAGCTGTGAGCCGGTGTTCTGGTAACCCTGGTTGTCATATTCGCAGATGATCATCCGGTGGTTGCGCATAACGGCGCCGATCGAGGGGCCCATACCGATGTCGTGCCCGCCGTCGCCGGTAATCATGATAAACGTGATCTTCTCGTCCTTACCGATCTCGCCGCGGCGTTTGCGTTCCTCGAACATCTCGACCACGCCGGAAAGCGTCGCCGCTCCGTTCTGGAACAGGTTGTGGATATAGGTGCTCCTGTGGCCGGACCAGGGATAGCCGGTGGTCACGATCATGCCGCAGCCGGTATGCCACAATGTCACGACGTGCCCCTCGATCCCCTTCAGGAACGCATTGATGCTCGCGGTCAGACCACAGCCCGGACAAGCCCCGTGCCCCTGAGTAATTCGAGAAGGCCGCTCGGTGAGGTTCCGGAGTATGTTCCCCTTTACATCCAGCTTGCCGTCTTTTTCCTCGACAGTGATAAGCCCGGTAACTTCCGCTTCTGAAAGCGGGTTGAAGGCTTTGGGCGCTTTATATGACGAGTCACCCGGATCGGCGCCGACGTAGTCGTAATAAACTTCCACCTTTCCGGTTTTGGCTATCTCAACCGCCTCGCGCAGCATCGCTACCGCGTCTTCCACGAAGAACTCTTTACCGCCCAGGCCAAACACCTTGGCCGCAATCTGCGTCCGGTTGTCCGCAAGCCCCTGAAGAGCCGCGCGAACCTCGATCGCCATTGCGCCGCCATAAGCGCCGAAGTTGTCTTGCCGATCCGCCACGACAAGCCCTTTCACATTTTTGAGAGCCGCGCGAACTTCCTCGATCGGGAACGGACGAATGAGGTTGGGCCGTATCAGCCCCACCTTAAGTCCTTCCTTGCGAAGCGCATCGACCGCTTCTTTTGCGGTCTCGGCCGCGGAGTTCAGAATGAACAGCGCCGCTTCGGCATCCTCCATACGGTATAGTTCCAGCACATCGTAGCGCCTGCCGGAAATGGCCTCGTATTCATTGAATACTCTCTTGACCACATCGTTTGCGCGCAGAATTGCTTCGGCCTGCTGCTTTTTGTTGTTGATGTAATCCGGATCGTTCATATACGAGCCGATAGTAACCGGGTTTGCCGGGTCCACCGTGGACGCCGTGGGAACAAAGGGGCCGACAAAATCGCGCACCACCTGCGCATCTTCAAAGATCTCGATCCGGCGTTTCTGGTGCGAAGTGAAGAAACCGTCATACGCGACGAAGATGGGGAGGCGCACCGACATGTCCTCGGCAATTTTCGGCGCCATGATGTTCATGTCGTAAACCGCCTGCGCGTCAGCGGCCATCAGGATCACCCAGCCTGTGTTCATCGCCAGCATGATGTCGCTGTGATCGCAGCGAATATCGAGCGGACCAGACACGGAACGCGTAACAATGTTGAACACCATTGGGAATCGCGTGCCGGACTGCACCGGAAGCTGCTCATACGAGAAGAGCAGACCGTTTGCCGATGTGGCGTTGAAAACCCGCCCGCCCGCGGTTGACGCGCCGTAACAGATCCCCGCGGCGCCATGCTCGCCGTCGCCGGGAATCATGGAAACATTGTGCTCACCCGCAGCCTTCATGCTGTCAAGCGTCTCGGCAACTTCCGTGGAGGGCGTGATGGGGTAATAACCCATAATGTGGTAGTTGATTTGCTTGACCGCCGTCGCGGCAATCTCGTTGCCGTTTTGAACAACTTTCACCTGAACGGGACGACCAATCACCGATTTCGCCGTCTGGGCCATGCCTTGATCTCCTTATTTCAGAAACTTGTGTTTTACGGTTATCTGCTCAATGTTCTGCTCAGCCTCTTTGACAGGAACAAGAGCGCCCGGCTTGCAGATATGAGTGCACCGCAAGCACCCCTTGCAGTACTGGTAATCGATTCCCCGAAGGATCATTCCTTCTTTGCCGCTTTTCGGGTCGATCCCCTTTTCCCACACAAAACAAAAGTCGGGGCAAGTGAGGTCACAATCGCCGCAGCGCACGCATTTAGAGAGATCAAGCAGCGGTATGATGCCCGTGCGACTCGTGGAGAGATCTTTGAAGCGCATGTTTCCCATTTCGAAAAGCACGCCGCCGATCGGCGCCGTTTCATAGCCATACTTGGGCACATCCCGTTGGAACGGCTTGTATTCGTACTTGCCGTCTTTCGGAAACTCCTCGATCTTCACTTCTTCGTAGCCGCGCCGCAGCGCCTCCATGTTTCCTTTCATCAGGTTGGCGTATTTCTCGCCAAACATATCGTTGACCGCCCACTCCACCGCTTTCCATTCAAAGAAACCGGAGATCTTGGCGATCGCGCCGATCATGACCATGTTGACTCTGGAGCGGGTGGCCCTGGCGATCTCCATTGCGTCGATCACGCCGATCGCGCCTCCGGAGAGCTTAAGGAAATCCCTTGCTTCCGTAGGCGTCTTGCGCGTGTTCAGAATAACCGTGGTCTTTCCCGGCGTCGCTCCGGCCGTCACCGGCACCGCTCTGATCAAAGCTTCGTGGAATATGGCCAGAATATGAGGTTCCTCGACCGGACTGTTGATGCGGACTTTGGTGTCCGCCTCGCACACACGGACAAACGCTTTTACCGGTGTGCCTTTCTTCTCGGAGCCGTATGACGCGAATCCCGCGCCATTCATTCCCATACCAATGATGGCGGCTTCCGTCAGGATCTTTCCGGCCACATTGGCGCCCAGCCCTCCAATGCTTTCCATTCGAATCTCGAAGAACCCAAGATCGTTCTTCACCGGCAACGCGACTTTTTCACAACTCTCGCTCATAACCATCTCCCCTTCGGGAAAAAGTTGGCTCCGACGCCTTTTACAGCTCTCTCCGTCCTTTAATCGCCCTGCCGACGGTTACTTCGTCGGAGTACTCCAGATCGGCACCCATCGGGAGGCCATACGCAATGCGCGTCACGCGCGCTCCCAACGGTTTCAAAACACTTCCGAGATATGAAGCGGTTGCCTCTCCTTCCGCCGTCAGGTTCGTTGCGAGCACAACCTCCGAAACCCCTCCCAACGCAACCCTATCGACAAGCTCCCGTGCATGAATATCATCAGGCATCACTCCGTCAATCGGGGAAATCGCCCCCCCTAGAACATGATAACGCCCTCTGAACTCGCCGCTCTTCTCAATCGGAACTATATCGGATGGTCCTTCAACGACACAGATCAGGTCGTCGCGTCTCAACGGATCGGCGCACAAAGAACAAGGATCTTCGTCGGCGATGCCAAGACAACTTGAGCATCGTATCACAGATTCCGGAATGCAAGAAATCGAGTTCCCAAGCTCCCGAACAAAATCGGGCGGCATTTTAAGCAGGAACAGGGCAAGCCGCGTCGCCGTCTTTTCACCGATCCCCGGAAGACGGGACAACAACTGGATAAGCCGCCGCAGCGGTTTGGGGTATACCGAACTCAAAACAGACCCGGCGGCAGCACCCCGCCCGCGATCTTGGTTATTTCGGAAGCCATCGTCTCCCGCGACCGGACAAGAGCATCGTTTACAGCCGCGCAAACCAGATCCTGCAACACTCCGATGTCATCTGGGGAAACAACTTCCTTCCCTATCCGGACAGACACGATATCCTGTCTGCCGTTCGCCGTGACAGACACCATTCCACCGCCGGAAGAACCTTCCACCTTTACAGCGGCAAGCTCCTCCTGGAGACGCTGAAACCGGTCGCGCATCTCCTGTGCCTGACGCACCATGTCGCCTAAATCATTCATGTAACCTCCGCAAGAAAACCCGCGGCTTCAGGCCGCGGCTGCTTTCTATTCCTCTTCAGGCAGCGCTTCCGTAAACAGAGCCTTTTCGCTCTCCTCGTCTCCGGCCGCCGGAACATCCGGAACTTCCGCAACCGGCGTCGCCGCCGAAAGCGGAATTATCTTCGCCAGCATGGCCCCGTTAAATACCCGGAGCGCTTCGAGCACCACAGGGTCCGAAAGAATCTGCCGCTCGAGGATTTCCTCCCGCTTGACGCCTACGTCATGCTCAGGACTTTTTTTTTCAGCCGACATCTCGAGGCGAACAGGGACAGGGCGATTTAGCGCTTCCTCGACAGCGGAAAGTACGATGCTCCACTTGTCCGGTTCCTTGAGACGCTCGATAAAAACCTCGTTGCCGCAGTAAACAACAAACTCATCCTCCCGCATCTCTCCCGACAAATGAGGCAAAAGGCCGGTCAGCACGACCTTTCGTTTCCCTTCGATGATCCGTTTCACGTTGTTCCAGACATCATTGGACAACGGGCTTTCTTTCCCGGCGGTGGTCGTGATCGCCCCGTCGCCGGACGCCGCCTGCGCGGTCGCCGGTTTCCGGGAAGAAACCACGGGCTTTGGCAAAACTTGCGGGGGGGGCGGTGCCGGAGAATCCGAAGCACCGGCTTCCAGAGCCCCGACAGCCAGCAACCCTTGCGCGTTTGCAAGGCGAAGCAGCAACAGTTCGAACCCAAAGTGAGGAAACTCGGTCCCAAGCACATCCCGCTCCGAGCGGAAGGCAATATCCAGGAAAAACATCCATTCTTCCTTCGCCCGCCTGGAGACAGCTTCCTTCATCCGTTCGAGAGAGCCCGGCGAATATCCGTACAAAAGCTCCGTGTTCCCCGTAAATGACAGGACCGCCGCATCGCGCAAAACATCAATGAGCGAGCGATAAAGATGCTTCAGATCCGCCCCGCCGGACCTAAGCGCATGGAAGCGGACAAGCGCTTGTCCCACCCCTTCCAGGACAGCGGCTAATGTCAGGTCTATGGCCGCCTCTATTCCGACCAGCCCAAGCATCCCCTCTATCAACGGGGCGGTTATGTTCCCCGCGCCCGAAACCGTCGCCTGCTCAAACAGCGACTGCCCATCCCGCATCGATCCAAAAGCGTACCTGGCCATGAGGGTTAGGGCATCCTCTTCCGCCGCCACCCCTTCGGCCGCCGCCATTTCCGCAAGCCGCCCGCGAATCTCGGCATCGGTAAGCATCCGGAAATCGAACCTCTGGCAACGGGAAAGGATAGTGTCTGGAATTTTGTTTGGCTCTGTTGTGGCCAGAATGAAAATCACATGCGGCGGCGGCTCTTCCAGCGTCTTCAGAAGGCCGTTGAAAGCCGCGGTCGACAGCATGTGAACTTCGTCAATGATATAGACCTTGTAGCGAAGGCGAGAGGGAGCGTAAGCAACTCCCTCTCTTAAACGGCGTATATCGTCTATTCCGTTGTTGGACGCCCCGTCGATCTCCTGCACATCGGCGCTGCCGCCGGACCCGGTTTCTTCGCACGCCGGACAGGATAGACATGGCGTGGAAGTGGGGCCGCTCTCGCAATTGAGCGCCCTGGCCAGAATCCGCGCGAAAGTGGTTTTCCCTACGCCTCGGGTGCCTGAAAAGAGGTAAGCATGGTGGACCTTGCCGGAGGAGATAGCATTGGAAAGGGCGCGGGAGACATGGCTCTGCCCGACGATATCATCGAACGTTTTCGGGCGCCATTTCCTTGCCAACGCCTCGTAAGCCACCGACTTTCCCCCCTGGGCCGCCAAATCATTCCAGATAAACAAGACCTTGAAGCGCCCTTCCGGGAATCCGCCGGCGGCCAGGGTGACCGACGGCACACGGAGATATGCGGCTGCCGCTGCTTCCTTCCGGACCTGACGGGGTTTACCGCTTTCCGTTGCGGCGGGCCTGACCGCCGGCGCATTCCCGTGAGGACGCCCGGACGATCCCGCGAATCCGACAACGCGGAAAACGCATTTTACGAAATTACACCGAAGGATTCAACCGGCAGGCTTTTTCACGCGAACACGCTTAAAACATCCCGGCAAGCAGGCGGTTTGGAAGATTAAAAAAGGAGATCTGTTTCTTTTTCCAATCAATTAGGAACTCCGCTTCAGTTATCTGTCCAATCTATTTGCTATGCCTATAGGCAACAAATTATAGATCACTAACGTCCCATGCTCCTGTCAATGGGAAGCGTAAACAGCACGAACATCAGTCGGATTTTTGGGGAGGTTTTGCGGCAATACAGGTCGCGGCGAGGAATCACCCAATAAGAGCTTGCCTTTCAGACAGGCGTTGATCGCGCGTTCATATATCATCCGGAACGGGGTGAATCCCCCGTGTTTAGTGGAGACCCGACCGTTTCTGTTGATTCCATGCCAATAGTTCGTTTCGTATTCGACCGGCGGAATATCGCCGATTGATTCAAATTCTGTACTATTGTTTAAAAAGGAGAATCTTAAATGACCCGATTTATACATATATGCTCGGTATTGATTGTGGTTTGTTTCGCCGCGATGGTTCAGGCGCAAGATTTTGACGCAACCAAACGCGCTATGGAAGAGTCAAAAGTACCATTTCCAGAAGCCCAATACCTCCTTGGAATTATGTACAAAAACGGTCAGGACACAGCACAGGATTATACCGAAGCCTTTAATTGTATTTTCAATGCGGCACAAAATGGATATACGGATGCCCAATACAGTCTTGGAATGATGTACGCCAACGGTCAAGGCGTAAGCCAGGATTACACGGAAGCCGTAAAGTGGCTTCGCGTGGCGGCGAGAAAAGAACATGAGGATGCTCAATATAGCCTCGGGATGATGTACGCCAACGGTCAAGGCATAAGCCAGGATTATAGGGAAGCCGTAGCGTGGTTTAACGAGGCGGCGAAACAGAAACATGCGAAAGCCTTGAAAGCGCTCGAAGCTATGAAAAGCAAGACTTCTTCGTCCGCAATGTTTCAAGCGCAAGACTTTGACTCGGTTAAGCGCGCGGAGAAAAAGGGAATCATGGAAGCTATGTTCAAGATTGGAAAGAGCTACAGCTTCGGCCGGCCTGGCGAAGCAAGTGATGATACGGAAGCCGAAAGCTGGTATCGCAGGGCAGCGGAACAGGGATATGCGGTTGCCCAGTTTGAGCTTGGGCGGGTGTACAAAAAAGGCCAAGGCGTTGCCAAAAATTATACAAAAGCCGCAAGGTGGTATCGCTTGGCGGCGGAACAGGAACACAGGGAGGCTCAGTACTGCCTTGGAGAAATGTACGAAAAAGGCCAAGGCGTTGCCCAAGATTACACAGAAGCCACAAAATGGTATCGCTTAGCGGCGGAACAGGGACACATGGATGCCCAGTACTACATTGGAAAGTTGTATGAAAAAGGCAAAAGAGTTGCCCAAGATTATACGGAAGCAGCAAAGTGGTATCGCTTAGCGGCGGAACAGGGACACATGGATGCCCAGTACTACATTGGAAAGTTGTATGAAAAAGGCCAAGGTGTTGCCCAAGATTATACGGAAGCCGAAAACTGGTATCGCCTGGCGGCGGAACAAGGAGATAAGATTGCCCAAAAAGCGCTCGAAGCCTTGGAGAAAAAACGCTATAAGCCCTGAGCCGCGGCAGTCTCGATTTGATATGACAGTTACCCCTTGAAAATCACGCAACTACCGCAGATAACCCTATAATAAAGTTTATAGCCATATAGCGACAATACTGGTATGTTTGATAGCATCGTTAATCATGAAATGCCAACACGCAATAGATGCTGGCAGAGCTTTAAGAAACCGTGATCTGTGAAATAAAATCTGTCTCAAAGGCACAAAAACCCTCTGATAATAGGTGATTATCTTAAATATGGGGAAAACGCATGATACAGATGATGACTGGTTATACGGAAGAGATTGACGAGATAGATGGTGGCATTGCCGAGGTTTTGGAGCATATCGATTTTGAGTTATTGAGAAAAAACAGCGTAGGTATCATTACCTGCCATCCAGATTTTACCCGGTCTGAATTTACCGCCAAGCTCTGCGAGAAACTGCCGTTTGACGTCATCGGTATAACAACCATGGCAAGCGCGAATCAGTATGGCATGAGCATGTACGCGCTTACCTTGACTGTGTTGACCAGCGATGATGTGGTATTCGAAACCGCCGTCTCCGAACCAATGGACCCCGGCAATTACCAAGAAAAAATCAAGGATGTTTATTCGGAAGCGGTAAAAAAACTTCCCGGCCCCCCCGCGCTGATTCTTGCTTTTTTCCCGGTTATCCAGGATGTGAGCGGGGCAATAATGCACAAGAGTTTTGACAAGATTTGCGAAGGCGTTCCGCTTTGGGGAAGCCTTGCCGCGGAAGTAGAGCTGAACTGGAATAAATGTTTTGTCTTTTATAACAGCGAGGCTCATAAGAACAAGCTTGCCATGATACTGATGCACGGCCCCGTTGCTCCAGAATTCGTTATGGTATCCTTGCCGTCTCAGAACATCAGGGAAAACCGCGGACAGATCACGAGCGCCGACGGCTGTTTGCTCAAGGAGATAGACGGCATTTCTCCACGGAAATACTTTGAGGATTTCGGCATTATCCTCATGAACAATGTGCCTGTCATAACGCCTCTGATGCTTTATTACGATGGCGACTCCAAGCCAATAACCGTAGGCGTATATTCTATATCCGATGACGGAAGCTTCCTGTGCGGCAATGAAATGCCCGTGGGCGCGTCCATAGCCATTGGCGAAATCACTTCTGAAGGCATCATTTCCACGACAACGGAAGCCATGGACAGGATCATTAAAACCGGCAAGCGTGGCGGGGCGCTGCTAATGCCCTGTATTGCCCGCTACATAATGCTGGCGCCAAATCATAATGAAGAAATGTCTCTTGTAATCAATAAACTGGAGAACGGTCATATTATGCCCTTTTTAGTGAACTACTCCGGAGGGGAGCTTTGTCCGGTACAGGATAAGACGGGCGTACTGCGAAACCGTTTCCATAACCATACTTTTATCGCCTGCGTTTTTTAGAAGGAATAAAGCGTGGAAGAATTGACGACTGCGGAGCAACAAGCCCGCATTTCTGAACTGGAAAAGCTGCTTAGAAAGAAAGAACGGGAGATAGAGCGCCTTAAAACAGCTATTGAGCAAGAGAAGGTATACGCAAACGCCAAAGCTAACCTGATTACCGCGCAAACAACCGCCCAGCGGGTCAGGGATCGCTATTTGCGTCTTTTGCTGGATAATACCCAAAACGTTATTATCTGTTTTGACCATTCGGAAAAGGTTGTTTTTTGTTCCAACGCCCTTCTCGAACTTGCGGGAATCCGGGATGGCAGCGAGAACGGCAGGAAACTTGGCGAGCTTTTGGAAGGCTTATGCGATGACACGTTTATCGAGATTATTGCCGATAACCTTTCCACATTGCTTGTTGAAAACAAGTCACGGTCCGTTCAGGCTGAAACCTGCTTTTGCGGTCGGGAGCAGCGCAAATTCCGCGTTGTTTTCTGCCCTATGGCGTCAAACGAAATAGCCAACGAAGGCGCCATCATAATTTTTCACGATGTCACCGATATTGAACGCGCCCGTGAAGACGCGGAAGCCGCAAGCCAGGCTAAATCTGTTTTTCTTGCCAATATGAGCCACGAAATGCGTACACCCATGAACGCCATCATCGGCATGACACTCATAGGCAAGGCAGCCTCGGATCTGGAAAAAAAGAATTACGCTTTTGAAAAAATCGAAGGCGCTTCAGCCCATCTTTTAGGGGTTATCAACGACGTTCTGGACATATCCAAAATCGAGGCCGGCAAGCTTGAGTTGTCCCCGGTGGAATTCAGTTTTGAAAAAATGCTCCAGAAAGTGTTCGATGTCGTCAATGTCAGCATAGCGGAAAAGTGTCATAATTTCAGCGTACATGTTGACGAAAGGATCCCGGATACGTTAATTGGCGATGACCAGCGCTTGTCCCAGGTCATCACTAATCTGCTTGCCAACGCCATCAAGTTCACCCCTGAAAACGGTGATATACGCCTAAATGTGCATTATAATGGGGAACACGATGGCCTTGTCAGCCTGCGCGTTGAGGTAAGCGATACCGGCATAGGCATAGACGAGGACCAGCAGGCCCGTTTGTTCCAATCCTTTGAGCAGGTCGAGAACAGCACAACACGTAAATTCGGCGGAACCGGGCTTGGTCTTGCCATT
>Ga0082212_10001099_pt1 | contig 39667 bp, 29 predicted proteins | sample TergutNt197P3_FD_71548 | JGI IMG/M metagenome (GOLD analysis project Ga0082212, IMG submission 71548) | Neocapritermes taracua P3 segment gut microbial communities from Petit-Saut dam, French Guiana - Nt197 P3 | ecosystem: Host-associated > Arthropoda: Insects > Digestive system > Gut ...
TCGGTCAAATCAGCCGCAAGGCCGACCAGCTTGGCGGGTACGAGAGTATACAGGACTATTTGCGCGAGCGGGCCTGACGGCGTGATACGCTCAATATTTCGCGGCAGTTCTACCTCGCGGCCGGTGGAATCCGTGAAAATATACGATTCGCCCGCTGCCTCCTGTGATCGCGTTTCCTGTGAGTCAGCAAGTGATGAGTCAGCGTCCTGTGTCTGAGCTTGCTGCGGCTGACCGGCAGGCGGCTGCGCTGCCGACGGCTGTACGGGCGTAGTCTGTCCGGCCTGAGCGTCCGACGGCCCGGTTCCCGCGCACCCTGTCAGAGCCGCCTCGAGCATCAGCGCTGCAAGCAGTAATATTAGTAGTCTTTTTAACTTCATTTTCTCTCCAATCCGTCCGCATAGGGCCGCAAGCGGCGCATTTGGCGGACACCCCTCATATGTTTCAAAATTTGTACTCTAAACTTCTACCTATCTTTACTCAAATTCAAAGTATGCGCCTTCCGCGCAGGGTTTACACATTTCGACGCCATCACGGATGATTTGCCGTCCGTCGATAACCTCCTCGCCGCATACAGGGCATATCATCGCGTCGAGCGGCTTTCCGGGCAGATCCTCAGGACGGTACTTGATTTTTACGCGCCTGATAATAAACATATCCTCGTCGGGAATACTCCTGAAGAAATCGACTAAATCGGCGCCTTCCGGCGGTTTTGACTTGTTCACGCTGAGTATCCGTATAGCCTCGCCGGTTTTAAGATTTAGAAAAGATGCTGCTGACTTCCCATAATCCATACACTTCAGATTACGCCGCCCCAGCTTATTGCCCGTCACCGTGCCTATAGCGTCGGTCAGGCAGCGGTCGCATTCCACGTATACGATGAGGTCGCGGAATTTCTTGGGGTCGTCTATGCCGAGCGTCTTGAGCGCCAGCCTTGCCATACGTACGCCGCTTATCTGCCCACCGCATAGATGCCCGTGGAATGCTATTGCTTCCTGTAGATCCTGTTCAAATGTGTTCATTTACCACTCTCCTTATCTATAGTAAAAATGCCGAGTTCTTTGACGGCGGGGAGATAAAACGGGAAGTCGTCCCTTCCTGTATCTACAAGGTTCATTCCCAGGAAATCAGCGACCTCCTCACCGGTGGCTTCCGGGGCGTTATTCAGGATAAACCGCTCCGCGCTTTGACGGGACCGCAGCGGCTGACCGAACTCGATCGAGTGCATTTCAAGGCTGAAATCGATCCCTATGGAACGCAGTTCATCCTCGACTCCGGGAACTACGGATTTGACCGTACATCTGTAGCGTTCGGGGTATAGGCTGCTGCTGTTGCTTGCGCTGACAATACGAATAAGTTTACGTCGGCAAAGTTTCAGAAAATGCGTAAAGTCTGACTCCCCGAAAAAGCTCATAAGGACAACGTCAAACCTCTCAGTGAGCAATTCCGCGTCGATTATTTTCGTATGCAGATCGCGCAAACCGGCAGCGTCCGCGTCCCGCCGGACAGCGGCAATAACCTCCTCGTTCACATCGACGGCGGTCAGTTCTTTCACGTAGGGCGCAAGTTCGATACCAAGCCTTCCCAGCCCGCAGCCGGCGTCGCAAAGCGTGTCGTCCGCTTTCAGGTGTGGAATGATTTTTCGCGCCAGTGCTTTATGAAAACCCGTGTAACTGCTGGCGTCCAAAAACCATTCCATGTTTTGCTCGTTCCATTTAAAGCGCAATGTTATCACGTTCCTTTCAGTATGCCGGCCGGACTGTGTTGTAAGCCCCGGCCAACGCAAAGAAAATATAAAACGGCAGTCCGTTATGAGATTCAACAAAACGGACTGCCGTAATACTCTTAGCAGTTGAATGCCGGGCAAAGCTTCAGCATTCTTGTTTGTTTCCTTCTCAAATCAGAAGGCTGCGTCATTTCTAACATCAACCCCGTGAGCTCAAGGCTCAGGCCAGGCGTCCATTGGATAATCCTTTAGGCCGCAAGGCACGGAAACTATTTAGTTTGGCGGGATTCTATCACCTGTTGCTTTTTTTGTCAATAAAAAGTTTCTTGCGTGTGTTGTTTCTTGCGTGTTTCTTGCGCTGAAATGAGCGTAATATACCCTATCCGGCTTGACAAAAGGTAAGACCCCTCAAACCGTTGTGGCTCAAAGGGAAAAGCGCCGCCAATGCGGCGCTTGGTGGTTGCGGGGAGAGGATTTGAACCTCTGACCTTTGGGTTATGAGCCCAACGAGCTACCGAACTGCTCCACCCCGCGATATCTTCCTGAAAACCGGTGAAGATAACTTTAGCACAGGTAGCCGAAAACGTCAAGACCTCAGATATACATTTTTTCGCAATTTCAGCGGCTATTTTCAGCAGTATTGCTGATGCTGTCACGTATGGCTCCCACGGGTATCCGAAGCCCGGCGGAGCCTTGCTCCCGGGCTTCGATAGAAACGCGCCCCATAAGGCGCCTAGCCCTTCTGCGCCACATTCTCCTTGAGTATCACGTCGTGCGTGCTGCCTTCGACGATGGACGTGGCGGAAACCAGCGTCAATTTCGCCTTTTCCTGAAGCTCCTGAATAGTCATCGCGCCGCAGTTGCACATCGTTGAGCGCATCTTGCCGAGAGTAATACCGACGTTATCCTTCAGGCTTCCCGCGTATGGGACGTAAGAGTCGACGCCCTCCTCGAAAGACAGCTTTTGCGGTCCGCCCATATCATAACGCTGCCAGTTGCGCGCTCTGGAGGAACCCTCCCCCCAATACTCCTTCATATAGCTGCCGCCGATGCTGATGCGGTTTGTCGGGCTCTCGTCGAAACGCGCAAAATAGCGCCCGAGCATGACGAAATCCGCGCCCATGGCGAGCGCGAGCGTGAAGTGATAATCGAGAACGATCCCGCCGTCGGAGCATATCGGAATATAGACGCCGGTGCGTTCGAAGTAGTCGTTTCGCGCTTTGCACACGTCGATGACCGCTGTAGCCTGCCCGCGCCCTATGCCTTTTTGTTCGCGCGTTATGCAAATCGAACCGCCTCCGATGCCCACCTTGACGAAATCCGCGCCGCAGTCGGCCAGAAAACGGAAACCCTCGCCGTCGACGACGTTTCCTGCCCCGATCTTTACTCCGTCGCCATAGTTGGAGCGCACCCAGTCGATCGTGCGCTTCTGCCATTCCGTGAACCCCTCTGACGAGTCGATGCACAGGACGTCCGCCCCCGCCTCGATCAGGGCCGGGATCCTCTCGGTATGGTCATGCGTGTTGACGCCGGCGCCAACGAAATACTTTTTCTGAGCGTCTAAAAGTTCCAGCGGATTCTCTTTATGAGAATCATAGTCCTTCCTGAAAACCATGTGTATAAGCCTGCCGCGGTCGTCTATCACAGGCAGGCAGTTGAGCTTATTGTCCCAGATAATATCGTTGGCTTCTTTCAGGGAAGTGCCTGACGGCGCCGTAACAAGCTTGTCGATAGGCGTCATGAAACTGCTGACGATCTCCGTGCCATTCATCCGGCTGACGCGGTAGTCCCTGCTCGTTATGAGGCCGACAAGCCTTCCGTTGCACTTGCCGTCCAGCGTGACAGCGACGGTCGAATGCCCCGTTTTTTCCTTTAGAGCGAGAACGGCGGAAAGAGTCGCGTCCGGGCTTATGTTCGAATCGCTGACTACGAAACCCGCTTTATATGACTTCGCCTTGCCCACCATAGCCGCCTGATCATCAATCGCCTGAGAGCAATAGATAAAAGAAACTCCGCCTTCTTTCGCAAGCGCGACGGCCATGTTGTCGTCGGACACCGATTGCATGATGGCGGAGGTAAGCGGGATGTTTATGTACATTTGGGGCTCTTCGCCGCGGCTGTATTTGACAAGCGGCGTTCGCAGGTCGACATTGTCGGGCGTGCAGTCGGCGCTGGAGAAGCCGGGCACGAGCAGGTACTCGCTGAAGGTGCGCGAAGGCTCTTTAAAAAAATAGGCCATAAGAAACCACTCCTTTTCAAATCTATTCGCCAAATTGTATAATCGATTATTATAGAGCCTTGCAACCCGCGTTGTCAAGAATTATTTTCCAGGTGAGCGCTGATTAAATCGCAATGTTAGATCAATGCTGGATTTTTTCGACCATTTCGCAGGGTTTACGCTGAACAAGTTCAGCGGAGGCGAATACTCCTCGTATTTAACCGAAAAACGCGCGGAATGGGCGGAAAAAGACAGCGTTCAGATGACGTTGGGATTTAATCAGCGGTTACCTAAGGTTGAACAGGAGCGGATAATGGTGTATATTGATGCGGGAAGCAATGGCGCCTTCGGAGCCGCATCGCCAGGGGCAATATTCCCGGGGAGACACGGACGCCGTATTGCAAGGATCAACGTCAACGTAAGGAGATCGGAAGTTAATGGAGTATCTGACGCCGCTGAAAATAGCGGAGATCACCGGCGGGGAATATATAGGCGATAAGAACTCACGCGGCGTTCGCGTACAGGGCGCGGCGCGCGACGACCGTGACGCGGCGCCGGGTAACCTGTTCGTCTGTATTCGCGGCGCCCGCGCCGACGGGCACGATTTCGCCGGGAAGGCTTTCGCGGCGGGGGCGGCTTGCTGCCTTGCGGAACGCGAACTTCCGGACGCGCAGGGCCCGTACGTACTTGTAAAATCGACGCTTGAAGCGATAAAGGCGACGGGTAAATACTACAGAAGCCTTTTCCATATTCCGGTGATCGGCATTACAGGCAGCGTCGGCAAAACGACGACGAAAGAGATGACGGCGGCCGCGCTCGGCGCAAAATTCAAAGTCATGAAAACCGAGAAGAATCTCAACAACGAGCTTGGCGTCTCATTGACGCTGCTGTCGCTCGACGAGACGCATGAAGCGGCGGTCATCGAGATGGGCGTCAGCGAGTTCGGAGAGATGGGCCGGCTGGCGGACATGGTCCGTCCGGATATCTGCGTTATGACGGGTATCGGCTACTCGCACCTGGATATGTTCGGGGACTTAGCCGGCGTGCTGCGGGCGAAAAGCGAGGTTTTCGCGTATATGAAGCCGGACGCCGTCGCGATTGTCAACGGCGACGACGAAATGCTGCGCGGGTATGATCCCGGCATACGGAAAATAACATACGGGCTGAGACCGCATAATGACTACCGCGCGGAGGATATCAGGGTTAGCGGAGTGGAATCCGTTACTTTCATGATAAACGGCGGAACCGGAAGCTTCGCGGCGGCGATACCGGCGTATGGCGGTCATCTTGCGCTCGCGGCGCTGGCCGGCGCGGCCATTGGGCGGCAGTTGGGTATGACGGACGATGAGATCCGCCGCGGGCTGGCGTCGTATAAGCCTGTCGGCGGCAGGGCAAATGTTAAGAATACGGGATACATTACGCTGATCGACGACTGTTATAACGCGAACCCGAACTCTGTCATGGCGGCACTGACGTCGCTGTCAAAGCTGAGCGGCAGACGCGTGGCGATCCTGGGCGATATGCTCGGGCTGGGCGAGGCGGCCGGTCAGTTGCATCGAAAGACAGGGGAGTTTGCCGGCCGCTGCGGGATCGACGAACTCATTTGCTGCGGTGACGACGCGGTGTATATTTATGAAGGATACTTGTCTGCGGGCGGCGAGAACTCCTGGCACTTTCCGTCAAAGGCGGAACTCATCGCCGCGTTGCCGGAGCTGATAGAAAAAGGCGACGCCGTTCTCGTCAAGGCGTCGCATGCGATGAAGTTTGAAGAGCTGCTCCCGATACTTGAGGAGCGGCGCGGATAACGGTCCGCGTGACACGCGGCGTCGGGCGGCGGCTGTATTGCGAGCGCCTGACCGGGAGATGACGACCGCTATTCGCAACGGGCTACTTCCCACTTTACGCAACGGGCTACTTCCCACTTTACGCAACGGGTTACGGCCCGCTATTCGCAACGGGCTATATCCCGCTTTACGCAACGGGTCACATCCCGCTATTCGCAACGGGCTATATCCCGCTTTACGCAACGGGTTACGTCCCGCAATACAAAGCAAGCTATTTCCCGCTGTACGCGGCGAAGTACACTGTGACCTCGTAGACTCCGTCCGCGGAGTCGGAGGACGCTCTCGTCGTAAACGTTATTCGCTGCTCCCGGACGCCCTGCGCCGCGAAAGCGCTTATGATCGCGGACATCAGCGTTTCCGCGTCCTCATCCGACAGTTGCGGCATTTCTACCACGATAGCGCTGTTTTGAGCATTCCCGGGTAAGCTTAAAAAAACGCCGATCAATGAAGCCGTTTGCGAATCCAGAGTATTCCCGCTGTCAGGGGAAAATAAAAACGAGAGCGTACCCTCGGAAGGATCGACACTGCCCTGGCCTGTTCCCGGAGACGGGGGCGGACTATGTCCTTCTTGCCCCTCCTGGCCATCCTGCCCCTCCTGTCCGCCGTTTCCGGTCTGCTGCGGATCGTCTGTGGGTTGAAGCCCGCCACCTGACGGCGGCGGGCTGTTTGATTGCGTCGACGCGGGTCCGGCGCCGGTAGGTGTTGGACCCTGCATACTCACGGGAACGTCGTCGTCTGCCGGCGGCGGCGCCTGCGCGGCGATGGTTTTATACACTAGAATCGCCGACAAAAGCAATAAGAGCAAGGCGACCACCACAGCTATCACAATTTTTCCGCGGTCGGTCAACTCATAGCTATTTATGGAGGAACACCTCCCCTCTTGTCAGGCGCGCTTGCGCTCCTCATCTCCCGGCTGCCGGCCACTCGCGTAAAGCGCCGTAACGCGTAAAGCGCCGTAATGCGTAAAGCGCCGTAATGCGTAAAGCGCCGTAATGCGTAAAGCGCCGTAATGCGTAAAGCGCAAAAATGCGTAAAGCGCAAAAATGCGCTTGAACGACGCAATGCGCGCTTTGCGGTTCGCGTCAGCCTGAAATAAACGTTAAAATCTCTTTCAGCCGCTGGGCTTCGGCCTCGATCGTGAAAAACTGTCTCTTGTGCAACTCCCTGCGCCCCTCGATCAAGGTGCGTATCTTGAGGATCTGCTGCTCGAGCTCGTCAAGCTCCGAGTTGCGGGCGTTGACATAGTCCTCGGTGTACTGCGCGAAACGCTCTGCGTACTCTTTAAGCATCTTTACGCGTAAAACTCCGTCGCCCATCAAGCGGTCGAAATCGAACCCCGAGGCTGCGACGATCTTGATAACTATTTCGCGTCGCGATTCGTCGGGCAGCGAGTCCGGGAGCGTCCTGAGATACTCTTCCACAAGATATATCGAGTCGGTTCTCCTTGATTTTATCGACAGGGCGTCATAAAGCTCTTCGACCTCAAGATATCTGTCAGTGTAGTTCTCCGGGCGGATTTCAGCCGGCCTGTCCGCCGTGAACGGCAGGGTCGAGGCTCCGGACACGTTCGGGATATCGAAAGGGTCGCCGCCAATAGAGCCGCCGTCTTTTACGGGAGCGGCAGACGGCGACGGAACTTGCCCGGACGCTCCGGTGATCCCCGGACGCGTTGCGGCTGACGCCTGCGCCGTGACCTCCGGCCGATTTGCTGCCGCCGACTGTACCGCGACCTCCGGTCGCGTTGCGACCCCCGGTCGCGTTGCGACCTCCGGACGCGTTGCGACCGCCGGTTGCGTTGCCACCTCCGGTCGGGTTGCGGCCTCCGGTCGCGTTGCGACCGCCGGTTGCGTTACGGCAGCCGGTTGCGACCTGACGGGCTGAGCCGGAAAAGCAGCGGGCCTTGCGGCCTGAGGCGAAACGTTTTCTGACGACCCGGCGGACTGCGGCGCGGCGGACTGCGGCGCTGACGGCGCAGCCTCGGGCGGCTTTGCAGACTGAGTTTGCGCGGGTTCCGGCGGCTTCGCAGACAGCGTCTGTGACCCCGGCATAACGGGGTTCATCATTCCGGGAACCGGCTGGCGCGGCGCCGGCGTTACTTTCGGGGCGTCGTCATCGGTCTGACCAAGTATAGCGCGAATATCTCCTTCGGGGCGCGCGTTCTCGCCGTCTGACCCGGTTTCGTCTATTTCTTCATCAGAATCGGCCTTACGCACTATCCCCCTGCGCTCCAGCATCGCCATAAGCTTGCTGTCGTTCGGTTTATCCGGCATGGCGCAAACCTCCTAGCCTGTCATTATTACACAGTTACAAAAAGTCTGCCAACTATCGGGCACACTTATAATTACGCTCATTCTATGCAAATCCGCTTCGTCTGTCAAGGATTTTTTACGTTTGAGCCGCTATTATGGCTGACTTATGTAAATAGCACAGCGAATATGCACATGACATATTGACATGATGAGCATATTCGTATATACTCGCTTCAAGTAATTAGCGCGTTCCACGAAACGCAAGGAGGTATCCGGAAGAATGAGCGTAACGAACATCAATATACGGACGGACAGTGAGGTAAAAGCTCAGGCGCAGGACGTCTTATCAAAGCTGGGACTCGATCTCACAACGGCTGTCAACCTGTTTTTGCGTCAGTTGATATGTAAGCAAAGCGTGTCTTTTGAGGTGTCTGTCGCGCCGCTCAGGAAAAAGGCAAAGTTGGGCGGATGGGAAGGGAAAATCAATATCCCGGAAGACTTCAACGCGCCGCTTGATGATTTCATGGAGTACATGCTATGAAGTGCCTTTTAGACACGCATATCATATTATGGCTCGCAGAAAATTCGCCAAAACTTTCTGATGCGATGAAGGCAGTTATCTTAGACGAAGAAAATGAAAAGTACGTAAGCATAGCCTCTTGTTGGGAAGTATCAATCAAACACAGCCTGAAGAAACTGGGATTAGTCGGAGGCACGTCAGAGTTTTTTCATATTATTCAAGAAAACGGATTTGAGTTGCTCAATGTTTTAAAGGACCATTTGATCGTTTTGGAAGCGCTGCCGTTTCATCATCGCGATCCGTTTGATCGTTTGCTCATCGCGACTGCGTTAGCCGAAAATTTGGGTTTAGTTACGGACGACGCGAGTATAAAGGCCTACGCGGGTGAAAAGCTGACCATTATATCATAACAGGAGGAAGCGTTTATGAAAAACAGGACGAAGAGATTGTTATCATCACTTATGGCAAAAGCGCAGCCACGTATGCGCATAAAACAACGGCTCGCATTACTCGTAGCGTTTGCGGTGGTGTTCGGACTGTTCACCGCATTGCCGCAGACGGCGGGCGCGGGCGGCGTCGAGCCGATGATCGCAGGCGGTTACAATCACTCTCTGGCGCTGGACAGCGACGGCATGGTATGGGCATGGGGGAGTAATTCCTATGGCCAACTTGGCAACGGCTCGACCGAAAACAGCAGCACACCGGTGCTTGTAACGGAACTGAGCGGGATTATTGCGGTTGCGGCAGGGCTCGGACATTCACTGGCGCTGAAAAGTGACGGCACGGTCTGGGCATGGGGACATAATTTCCATGGTCAGCTTGGCGATAGCTCGACCGAAAACCGCAGCACACCTGTGCAGGTGGTCGGACTGATCGATATCATCGCCATTAGCGCAGGTACCAACCACTCCATAGCGCTGCGCAGAGGCGGTACGGTCGTGACTTGGGGGTATAATGGCGCCGGTGAGCTTGGCATCGGCTCGACCGATAGCAGCAGCACCCCCGTGGCGGTGTACAGCGGGCTGAGCGGCATCCGCGCCGTTGGAGCGGGAACCAGCTACTCAATAGCGCTGCGCGTCGACGGCTTAGTCTTCGCTTGGGGACTTAATGAATATGGTCAGCTTGGCATCGGCTCGTTCACCCGCAGCACCACCCCTGTGCAATTGGGGCTGGTTGGGATTACTGCTATTGAGGCAGGATTCTGGCACTGCCTGGCGTGTAAAGACGACGACACGGTCTGGGCATGGGGATATAATGAAAATGGCCAGCTTGGCAACGACTCGACCGTAAGCAGCAACATACCTGTGCAGGTGGACAGGCTGCGCGAGGTTACGTCGTTTGCGTCAGGTGGTGAACACTCCCTTGCGTTGCAGAGTGACGGCACATTTTTTGCTTGGGGACTTAATGATTATGGTCAGCATGGCAGCGGTAATTATTTAAGCAGCAACATCCCTTTGTCGGTATGGTATCTGAGCGGGGTAACCGAAGTTGCGGCAGGCAACGGGCACTCCCTGGCGATTAACGCCGACGGCACGGTTTTGGCCTGGGGGCGTAATAGTGAAGGCCAGCTGGGTGACGGCACGACCAATAACAGTAGTACTCCCGTGCAAGTATTAGGCATGGGTGGCGTAGGGTATCTGAACCTGTACGGCGGCCCCCCACCTTTGACGCTGCCGGTTATATGCCGCATCGGGACTAAAGATTACGTCAGCCTTGAAACCGCATTGGCGGAAGCGGCTTCAGGCGATACTATAACGCTTCTGGAGGATATCGACTATGACTCGAAGGTAGACGTTATAGGGAAAACCATCATCTTCGACTTAAACGGCAAAACTCTGAACATTGGCCGCGCGGGAGACCGGGGGCTCTATGTTGAAAACGGGGAGGTCAGGCTGCAAAACGCGGCCAACGGCGAGCTGAACGTCAACGGTCACGGAGTGTATGCCATAGACGGCAGCAGGGCCGAGGTACATAATATAACGATGACCTCCGGCGGCTGGGACAGCGGCGCGTTCGCCGGCGAGGACAGCGAGGTCTTCGTCCACGGCAATATTACAGTCACGGTCAGCAGCGACACAAACAGCGGCGCGAGTGTTGCGCTTGGCGGCAGAGTCACGATAGAAGGGACGATCACGGTACCGCCGGGCTCCGCATATGTAAGAATCGGAGCCGCGATCATACGGCAGGAAGACGGCGTCAGCAGAGACGGATACATCGAATACGGCTTTGATATCAACATCGTCAGAGTGAAAGATACCAGAGTCAGGACAGTCACGGTCGGCGCTCAGTCCGGCGCGCTCAAACCCGGCGAGGCGGGGACGGTCACGTTCCCTGTGACTACAGCCGGGATAGACAACGGCAAGACCGGGGCCGTGTCGTGGTTTACGAGCGCAGCGGGAACAACGGCTGGCGCCGCACCGTCGGGCATTGCGGCGGCAGTCTCGAACGTTGCCTCAAACGCCGCGACGGTGACGATGACGGCGACGAACGCGGCAGTCGCGGGAACATACTATTTCAAGGTGACGATCGACGGGCAGAGCTCCGCCGTTGCAACGCTTACGGTATCAGCAAAGACGGTCACGGTGGGGGCGCAGGTCGGGGCGCTGAAACCCGGCGAGTCGGGGACGGTCACATTCCCTGTAGCCACAGCCGGGATAGACAACGGCAAGACCGGCGCCGTTTCGTGGTTCACGACCGCTGCAGGGACGACGGCTGGCGCCGCACCGTCGGGCATTGCGGCGGCGGTATCGAATGTTGCCTCTAACGCCGCGACGGTGACGATGACGGCGACGAACGCGGCAGTCGCGGGAACATACTATTTCAAGGTGACGATCGACGGGCAGACCTCCGCCGTATGCACGCTGACGATCGCGGCGTCTGCGGCAGGGATGCGCAACTTCGTGAAAGTCAACGCTTACGTCAGAGGGTATTTTCCCGATGTGAACGAAACCGCGTGGTACGGCTTCGACGATCAGAAAGTCATCGCCCTGGCTTATGAGTACGGGTTGATGCAGGGCAATCCAAACGGGACGTTCGACCCGCAGGGGAACGTCACGCTCGCGCATGCGCTCGCTGTAGCGTGCCGGGTACACAGCATATATGAGACGGGCGACGGGGAATTCACCCAGGGTCCAGTGTGGTTTCAGGTGTACGTTGACTACGCCATAGAAAAGGGAATAATAACCGCCAATGATTTCGCGATCGGCGGCGCGTCGCCGGACTACTCGCGGCCCGCGACCCGCGCTGAAATGGTGTACATCTTCTCGCGCGCTTTGCCGAAGGAGGAATTCGCAAAGCAAAACACGGTAAACTCTCTGCCCGACGTGCACAACAACACGCCTTATTATGAGTCCATAATCATGCTGTATGAAGCGGGCGTACTGACCGGTAACGACGAGCGGGGAACATTCTATGCGGGCAGCTTCATCACCCGCGCGGAGGCGTCGGCGATCATCAGCCGCGTGATACTCCCCGCAGCGCGGGAGAAAGACAGGACATACGGAACATAAGGGGATGAGGAACATCATCAAAAAACTTATCGCGGCGGCGGCTGTTCTGCTTGTGCTGATCGGAATGGTCACAGCCTCCGCCTCGCCCGGCTCGTCCGGAAACCCCCTCATAACGCTGAGCTACCTGAGCGGAGTATTCGCGGAATCGCTCGGGACCGAAGTCTCGTCAGCGCTGGGAAGCGCTGCGGACAGGGCTCAAAACCGTCTTGACGTAATATACAGAACGTATGTCGGGTACAGCTTCGCCCCCGGATACGTCCTGTTGGCGCTCGCCGAGGGAGAGACGGTAACGCTCTCCACGGGCGGCAGTTTCATTCTGCTATCCGGGGCGGCGGCTCTGACGGTCGAAAGCGGAACGGTGATCAACGTGTCAACCGGGGATGAAGCCGCGACAGGCTCCCGACTGGAGCAAAATCTGAGATACTTCTGCGCGGAGAACACGACTGCGGTGATCACGGCCGCGACCGCGCTGACAGGGCATGTCGACGGTTTCTACCTCACCGACGGCGCGATACAGGCGCCGCCGCCGATGTATGTGTTCACGGACGTCGCGGAAAACGCCTGGTATTTCGACGCGGTCGATTACGTTTACAGAAACGGGCTCTTTGCGGGAACTTCCGCCAATACGTTTTCACCCGGTACGCCGATGACCCGCGGGATGTTCGTGACCGTCCTGCACAGGCTTGACGGACGCCCCGCCTCTGACGCCGGAGACGGGTTCGACGACGTCGCGGACGCGTCGGCGTATTACTACGACGCCGTCGGCTGGGCAAACGCCAACGGGATCGTCACCGGATACACCGACGGCACGTTCCGGCCGGACAGATCGGTAACAAGGGAAGAGATGGCGGCGATCATGCACCGGTACGCCTCATACAAGGGGCGGGATATGCAGGTCTCCGGAGATGAGTTCGACGCGTTCCCGGACAGCGATGAAGTCTCGTCATACGCCGTCGCCGCGATGCGGTGGACTGTATCGAATGAGATCATTCGCGGGTCGGGCGGAATGCTCCTGCCGCGAAATACCGCGACCAGGGCGGAAGTTGCGCAGATAATCTACAACTATTGCGAAACTATAGGCTGACAGCCGCGTGAAATTCAGATCAGTCGTTCATAACAAAAACAGCGGGCTGACGGCTATATATTAAAAAACGGAGGTAAAAAGCATGCAATACCAAAATGTTCTCTCGCCTATCCGAGTCGGGAAGTTTCTGATGAAAAACCGCCTGATAGTAGCGCCGACAAGGATAAACTCGATGCACAGCGGTTATCACATCCCCACCCCCGAGGCAATGGCCTGGTGGACGAACCGCGCGAAAACCGGCGCAGGCCTTGTCACGATCACCGGCGTCGCCCTGGATCCGGCGGCGGAGGACAGATGGGATATGTCCTACAGAAAGACAAGGGACAGGCTCACAACGATGGTCGAGCGCATACATTTTTACGGCGCGAAAGCCTCAATGGAACTCACGGGAGTATTCATGGACGACTACGGCGTAAGCGACGGCGCGCGGGGCATGTTCGGGGCGCCGCTGCGCGAGATCCCCGTCGACGCCATGATGCGGTATCGCGACAAATACGTAGAAGTCGTGACGATGCTGAAGAAACTCGGCTTTGACGGCGTGTTCCTGCACTTCGGGCACAGCACGCCGCTGGCGCAGTTCCTCTCGCCCTTTACGAACAAAAGGACGGATCAATACGGCGGCTCTTTCGAGAACAGGACGCGCTATATCCTCGATATCCTCACGGCTGTCCGCCAGACAGTCGGCTCCGATATGTTTATCGACGCGCGCATATCCGGGGACGAGTACCAGCCGGGCGGCATCGACCTTGACGAGGGCATACGCATTGGGGAGGCGCTGTCTCCGTATCTCGATATTCTGCAGTGCTCCGCCGGCATGCACAATCCCGACTGGATGACATACACGCACCCGTCGGGCTTCCGCCCGCGCCTGCCGAACGTCCACGTCGCGGAAGCGCTGAAGAAATCCGGGCGGGTCAAGTGTAAAATCACGACGCTCGGCGCGATACGCAACCTCGAGGACGCGGATAATCTTATCGCAAACGGAACGGCGGACTTCACCGCGGTAGCGCGGGCGCTGATAGCGGATCCGGAAATGATCCATAAGTGCATAGACGGTCAAATAGACGACGTCACACCGTGCATCCAGTGCATGCGCTGTCACGACAGCAGCGCTTACGGGGGCCACAACCAGTGTTCCGTCAACCCGAAAGCGGGCCTTGATTTCTGGATAAACGATATGATCCAGCCGCCGAAGAAGCTGAAAAAGGTCGCTGTTATTGGCGGAGGGCCGACCGGGATGAGAGCGGCTCTGACGGCGGTCGAGCAAGGGCATGACGTCACGCTGTACGAAATGTCGGAGTCCCTCGGAGGGCTGATGAGATACGCGGAGCATGTTCCTTTCAAGTATCCGCACGCTCGGTACATTAAGTTCATGGCCGAAAAAGTGACTAAATCCCCGGTCAACGTCGTGCTTAATACGAGGGCGACTCCCGAAATGATCAAAGCCGGGGGTTATGACGCGATAATATCCGCCATCGGTTCGGAGCCGGTGATCCCGCCGATCCCGGGCGTCGAGCACGCCGTCCCCGCGATCGAGGCGCACTACGCGGTAGATTCGCTCGGCGACCGCGTGGTTGTGATAGGCGGCGGTCAGGTCGGCATTGAAATGGCTATTCATCTTGCGATGATCGGCAAGGACGTTACGGTCCTGGAGATGCTTCGCGAGATCGCCCCGGACGCCTCGCCGACGCAGAGAGGGGAGCTTTTCGTCGAAACGAAAAAAAGCGGCGTCAAGATCATCAACTACGCCAGATGCACGGCGATCGAGCCCGGAAAGGTAACGTTCGATCATGACGGCGCCGCCAAAACCATAAGCGCGGACAGTATAATCCTCGCCGCCGGCATGAAACCGAAAACAGACGAAAGCGACGCTTTCATAGGAGCTGCCGACTCGTTTGCCGCCGCCGGGGACTGTAATAAAGCGCGCATCCTTGAGTGGGCGACGAAAGAAGGGTTCTACGCGGCGATGGCCCTGTAGATGTCTTTTTGACCCGGGCGCCGCAAGCCGCGACTCCATGAAACAGCGGGCGCGGCGAACGCCCGTATGATAATCAAAAGAGAAGGCCGAAGTACCATGTCTCATGGACTTCGGCTTTCTCTTTTGGAGGGAGGGAGAGCATTGAAAAATATATTTACCAAACGCGCGGGAAAGGTATTCATTTGATGTAAGGCTTTCGTACGCGTTCAGGAAACAACCGCTGTTTCAGTATTGCTTGTGATCGTAATCACGTCATTCTTTCATCGTCGTCTTACTATGGTTCCGCGTTTTACTTTTCCTTTGTGATTCGCATTATAAACTATGGTGTCGCACCAGTGTCAAGCTTTTTTTTTGTATTTTTATTAACTATTTTTGTAGTATTGTTTTGTTAACATGATGAAATTTGCAGAAAAGCAGACAAAGCGCGGTGAAACACATAATGAACCGTACTATGGTGCAGGACGACAGTTCCCGCTTGATATACCGGGAATCATGGTATATAATTTGGCTTGTTGCAGCCAATGCAAGCGCGGCTCGCTTTGGCCGGGCTGCGGGCGAGGCTCGCGTGAGGAGGTAAAATGAAAAGAAAAGAAATATTCTCGGTAAGCGATTTTGCTAAATTCGCGCGTACCACGCGCGACACGCTGATCTATTATGACAAGATAGGGCTGCTTTCCCCGGTATCCCGCGGCGAAAACAACTACCGGTTCTATTCCCACAGCCAGCTTGCGACTATCAATCTGATCCGTACGCTTCAGATCATCGGCATGCCGCTGGGCGAGATCAAGCGGTTGAGGGACAAACGTACGCCGGAACTTGTGGACGCTGTCCTTGAAAACCAGATAAAGCTGTTTGAGGAGCAGATAAGCGATATGGTCCGCGCGCAGCAATTACTAAACGTCCTGAAAACGACCGTCCACGATCATCTGAACATAGACGAGTCCACGATAAAAACGCTGAACCTGCCGGAGCAGACCATCATGCTTGGAGAACCCAACGACTACAGCGGGGACAGGAACGATTACGACGCGCTGTTCAGTTTTTATAAGTGGTGCATCAAGGAGTATCCCGACCTGGATCTGAACTATCCCGTTTGGGCGCAGTTTTCTGAAGAGCGCATACGCCGGCGGGACTGGGTCTGGCCGGACCGGTATTACTTCTACACTCCCGCCGGGCGTGATAAGAGGCCTGCCGCGACGTACGCGGTTGGTTATACGCGGGGCGGGTACGGCCAGAGCCATGATTTGTACGTACGTATGCTCGATTACATCGACTCGAACGGTCTTGAGATTTGCGGGCCGGCTTATGAAGAGTATCCGCTGAATGAAATATGCGTGCTCGAAGAAAAAGACTACCTGATGCGCATTATGATCACCGTGAGGAAACGGTGATTTTGGGGATAACGCGCGGTTTCAGCGCGCGGGACCAAGGATAACGCGCCGTCTCTGCGCGCGGGATTATTGTCAGCGCGCCGGTCAGGGAATCAAATGGAGACTTGCCGGCGCCTGATTTGCCATCTGAAGCAGACCGATAAGCTGACGCATATGGCGGCAAGCGCTATCGACGCCTGACTGACAAGGAGCATCCTCAGCTCGACGTCGCGCAGCCCCGGCGCGGCGCGGAAGAACTCGCGAAGCCCGCTTGAAGCCTGATCAAGAAGCGAAACCCAAAATGAAAAATCGCTCCAGCGCGTCGGGACAGACCAGGATGGCAGCAGATCCAGTATAGGCGGCGCCAGAGCCGCAAGCGCTATCAGAATCATAAAGAGAAAAGGAGCGCGCATCGCGGGGAAGCGTTTCCCGACGCCCGAGATAAGAAGCGCAAGACCGTAAACGCAGAGTATCAGCAGCGGCGCCGCTGCCAGAAACCCCGCGACTGACGACGGGCCGCGCATAAGAATGGCGTCCGGTTTACCGAGGCCCGAGGCCAGCGCGAAACTTTCAGCGTCGCCGCGCGCGCAGTCGGCGGGTCCGCCTGAAAGCTCTACGGCTGTCCAGCTTTGCGACGTGTTTTCATCCCTGTAAGAAATAAGCGCCATTTCGTTCGCGTTTTTAAAGACGCCGCGCACTATGCGCGCGGCGCCGTCGACGTCTACGCTCATGCCGACGACGTCGCTGCTTCCCCACAGCCGCCACGCCAGGGCTTCCGATACGCTGCAGCCATGGTCGTCGACCACGCCGGGAGAGGCGCCGCTTATATACGCCGCCGGCCAGACGAGCGCCGCGTCCCCTGAAAAAGATATGCAGTCGACGTCTGCAGTGACGAACTCGCTTTTTATCGTCGCTGTGTGTTCTTTCCAGAAAGCAGGCCAGAACGGTCTCTGATCGTTTTGACTGATAGAGTACAGGCGAGCCGCGTAAGCGGCTTGTCCGCTTATTGGCGCGTCGTATCGCAGGGAAACCGATGAGTACTGCCTGACTGCGCCGCGGTTCAGCGACCCGGCTATAAGCAGGGCGCAGAGCAGGCACCAGAGCAGCGCGTCGGCGATCTGCAGTTTTATGGTTTTATCCCAAGTAAACCAAGTTCTCACTTCTCAGCTCCCGATTCTGACGCGGTCTCCGGAAGCTATCGGTTTACTGCTTCCGGTGACGATCTGGCTGTCCCTGCCGACCGGGCCTCTGACTGAAGCCATATGACTGTCCGACGCTACGAGATTTACGTCGATCCGGAATACGACGTTTTGCGCGCCGAGAACAGTGCTTTGCTTGTCTACGGCGTACAGATAGTATCCGGAGTTATCAGAGTGCAAAGCGGAGATCGGGACGCAAAGGTCATAGTTCCCGCTGCTGACGACGAACCGGACTTCGACCCTCTGCCCGTGCGTCCAGTCGCCGCCGGGCAGGCGGATCGTCACCGTCACGTTGTCGTTGGAATCCGGCAGCGAGAACAATGACGCCGCCGCTGTAACGGTCGGGGTGAAGTAAAGCGAGCCGCCTCCCGTTGTCACTTCGCATTCGTCACCGACCGCCAGCTTGTAAGCGTCGGAGCCGCTTAATTGCATCTGCGCTTCATACCCCTTCGCGCCATCCCTGAATGTGACGACCGGAGCCGTGCTTGTAACGCTTCCTTCGGCCATTACGGAGGCGACGACGCCCTCGATGCTCGAGTGCAGTACGCAGTCGTTCGCCATGAGTTCCTCAAGAGCGTCCACAATCGTTTTCTGCGCTTCGATATCCAGCCTCAACGTTGAGGCGCTGAGCTCGTTGAGTACTGAATTCTCGCTTATCTGCCGCTGGCTGTTGGCGTAATTCTGCTCGGCGGTTCTCATCGCCGCCTCGGCGTCCTCGACCCGGCGCTGAGCGCTGAGCAGATTTTCTTCCGCCCTTATTTGCGCGTTTTCCAGCGCTTCAACGGCCCTGTCGATCGCGCTTTGGAATGAATCCAACGTCTGCTGCTCGTTCCTGCCGTAATCCAGCTCAGCCCTTTCGTACGCGGATTCTGCGTCTTCAAGGCGCCGCGCGGCGCTGAACAGGTTGTCCGCGGCCCTGCTCCTGGCGTTGTCAAGGGCGTCCTGCGCCCTGTCGATATCACTTTGCCTCGCGTCCGCCGCCTGCTGAAGACCTCTGGCGTAATCCTGTTCAGCTCTTTCGAGCGCGGCTTCGGCGTCTTCTATGCGGCGGTTTGCGGAGATGAGATTGTCTTCCGCCCTCCTTTGCGCCGAACCGATCGCGGCCCAGGCCTGGTTTATCTCACGGTCGCTTGCGAGAAACGGATCGAGCGCGTCGAGCGCGTCATACGCGTCGGAAACTTCCGCGTTTCCCTGCGCCCTTGTTGTTATATAGTCCTCCCGCGCCCTTTCCAAACTGCGCCGCGCCGTCTCGACCTGGCTGTGATCGACGTCGGCGGGCGGGTTATTTTGAGCTTCTTCCAGAGCCTCCAGAGCAGCCAATATGTCGGCCTCTCCCTGCGCCTCTGCGATGGCATAGTCCTCACGCGCCCTTTCAAGACTCCTCAGCGCGGATTGGAGCGAAGACGCGTCGGGGCTTTCGATCCCGCTATCATCGAGCGCGTCTAAGAGCGCTTCCTGCGCGGCGGCAATATCGGCCTCTCCCTGCGCTATCACGGCTTCCAGGTCTTCGCGCGCCCGCAGAAGGCTGCGCCACGCGGAGTTTACCGACGATCTGTCAGTCGTTTCGGCGCTGACGAGCCGTTCGAGGTCCAGGAGCATTCTGTCGAGGCTGAGCGTCTCACGCGTGAGTTTTTCCCCGACTTCTTCGATATCGAATATCGTTATAGCGTCTCCCGTACTAACAGTCTGACCGACAACGGCGACCATTTCGGCTATAGTCAAGCCGCCCGGAGCCGTTATTTCCAGCGTTTCTATCGTCGAAACGACAGCGTTTCCGGTCACCTCATCGACGATGCTGCTTCTTGTCGGTTCGCTGATCTGTACCCTGGCCAGAGTCGCTGCGCTGCTCCCCCTCGCAATAAGGGTCAGCGCCAGGAGAAACGCGAGGAATTTGAATATGTTGCCCGCCGCGCGGCGCTGTCCGGGGTCTGCGGAGCGCACAGCGACAGCGGCTCGTGTGACGATGGAGGGTTGGAGTTTGGAGTTTGGAGTTTGGAGTTTGGAGTTTTGAGTTTGGAGTTTGGAGTTATGAGTGTGGGGCGATGTGAGCGCGTCGTGAAACTCGCTCTGCAAGCCCGGCGCCGAGTCTGTAGTCACCTGATCAGAGCTATGCAAATCACCGGAGGCTAAACTCTCCGTTTCTAAATCCAAATCTGTATTTTGAACTTTCGCTGTACTTTTTTTCATGCTATAGTTTTCCTCTCATTTATGAATGCCCGGATCGTAACTCCACACTCGCGCCGTGACGGCGCGCTCAACACTTGATTCCACTGCAACAACTTTTCTGTCTTTCTGAGGGAGCAAAACGACCGAAGAATCTTATAAAACTGTAATAAATGTACGCAAAAAGATTCTTCGCCTGCGGCTCAGAAAGACATATGATCGGCGTTTGCCTAACACTCCCCACCGCGCTCAAAGAGCGAGTCTACTCTTTTACCCCCGCGGCCTGGATTCCGAGCTCAAGGTACTTCTGGCCGAACAGGAAGACGAGTACGGCGGGAAGTAGCATCAGCAGCGACGCCGCCATCGCAAGCCCGAGCTTTTCAGTAACGATCTGCGGAAGATACAGAGAGAGCGGCCAAAGCGCGGGATCGCGCAGAAACGTCATAGGCTGCTCTATCGCGCTCCAGCACTCAAGGAAGCCGAGAACGAGCGCGGCCAAAATACCGGGCATCCCGACCGGAAGTCCTATGCGGGTGAATGTCCTGAAGAACCCGGCGCCGTCTATTGAAGCCGCTTCGAGAAGCACGCGCGGCACCGCGTCGAAGCCCCTCATCATAATAAACACCGGAAAAGCGGAAAAAGCGAAAGGCGCGATCACAGCCCAGAGAGTATCCATCAGCCCGAGCTTGTCCATAACAAGATAATTCGGGACCATAGTTACCTGAAACGGCATCAGCATCAGCGCGATATAGACAGTCGTTATCAGCTTGCGGCCCCGGAACCGGAGGCGGCTCAGCGCCCAGCCGGCAGGCGCTCCGATCAGGAGCTGGCCAAGCACGGACGGGATAACCAGTTTGAATGTGTTCCAGAACATCATGAAATACTGCGGGGTATCCAGAATCAATTCAACGATTGGCTGCAGCGTCGGCCATGACGGCAGCAGCGGCCATTGCGCGTTTCCCTGCGTTCCCGTCAGCGCCGGCCCGACGGTCGCGTCCAGTTCTTCCACAGACATCAGGCTGCCGATCACCATAAACCATATGACCCACCATACGAAAAGCGCGATGGCGGTAAGAAGTATCAGTTGCGGAAGGCGTCTTTTTCGCATTTCGTCAGTCCCCTGGTGGTTGTTTGATAGTAGTCAGAGAAACGGCCCTTCATTTTACACCGCGCCGGAACGGCGCGTTTTACACTTTACACTCTGCACTTTACACTTTACACCGCGCCGGAACGGCGCGTTTTACACTCAAATCACTCCGCCTCCCTGAAGAGCCGCTGCAGCGCCAGAATAATTACAAGTAAAACGACGCTGAGTATCACTGCGGCGGCGCACAGGCGACTGACGTCAAGATCCCGAAACCAGTTGTTGAACAGATGCTGCAGCAGATATATTGACTCATGCGGGTATGAACCGGCGACCAGATACGCCTCCCTGAATACCTTGAAACCGTTGAGAAGCGACAGGATCGACACAAGCCCGACCGTCGGCAGCAGCCCGGGCAGCGTAATGTATCTGAAGCAGCGCCATGAGCTGGCGCCGTCCACTCTGGCGGCTTCGTAAAGGTTGTCGTTGATGCCGTCGAGTCCGGCCAGCCACAGGATCATGTCATACCCGTTGTTTTTCCATAGGTATGTGAAAATCAGCACCCAAAAGGCGGCTGAAGACCCCATGAAGTCGATGGGTTCGGCGCCTAGCGCCGCAAGGACTGTGTTTGCCAGCCCGTTTTGGCGGAAAACGACCTGCCATAGAAGAACGACGCTTGCCACAGGCACGGCCATCGGCAGGAGATATGTCGTCTTAAATGCCCTGCCCCTCGGGCGGACTGCGCGGATCAGCAGAGCAGTTATCAGGCTTGCGGCCAGCAGCAGCGGTATACATATCACGGCAAACTTTGCAGTGTTTGCGGCGGCAAGCCTGAACGCGCTGTTTGCCAGCACCGATTCGTAGCCGTCCAGACCGATATAGTTCTTCCCGCGCGCGTCGTAAAAACTCCGACGTATGGTCTCAACGAAAGGGATCAGAAAAAACACGGAGATCCCCGCCAGGCTCACGCCCAGAAAGGCGATCGCGGCTATGCCCTCGCCCTTTCGCGCGGAGGGGCGCCGGCCGCGCCGGTTTCGGCGGGCTGCCGGACGTTTGTCCCGCGAGGCGCGCCGACCGGACCCGAGTTTCCCGGTTTCCTCAGGGCTGCCTAGAGTATCACCCGCCGCAGCTATGACAGGCGCCGATATCATGCCGTTACGCCCGTTCCGCGAGATAGTTTTTGACATTTTGCTCGATCTCCCTGACCGCTCCCTCGACGTCGATCTCACCTCGGCAAAGCCTTTCGACGCTGCCCCACATCATATCTGTCAGCGTAGTATCGTTAACGGACGGCGATATGAGCGTTGCTATTATCGCGTCCATATCAAGATTGAACGGTTCGCGGTCCATGTCATCCATAAGCTCGTTCATAGCCCGTATCTGCGCTTCGATTCCCGCCGCGGTCACAGGCAGCCCCACGCCGCAGTTTATCTGCTGCACTTCGACGGAAAGCATCGTCCTGAGAAATTCAACGGCAAAATCCGCAACGGAGGTGTCGGCGGATATTCCGGCGACTGTGGACGGCCTCCACGCGCCGCTTACGAGACCGGGGAACGGCGCCATCGCCGATCCGTCGCGGTCCATGGTGAGCTGAAGCAGCATAAGGTTACCGGCTGCGAACGCGCCCATGTTAGTCATCTGCGACGTATAGCGCACAAGCGAACCGGACAGCACGGTTGCGCGCCCGCCGCTGGAGAACGCCACGCCCATCCCCATCGAAAACTCATCGTCCGTTCCGGTCAGGGAATACTTATCGCTGATAGATTTTATCGCCGTAAGATATTGTCTGAGCGCGTCCGTATCGAGAGTGTTGTCTCTTATAATCGCGGGCGCTCCCGACATCCACATGATCTTGCACAGCTCGCCCAGATCGTCGAAGTAAAGCTCGGCCCGCTCTCCTTCCGGCAGACCCGAAAACGGGCCCATACCAGCGCCCGGCCTTATTACCGCCGTGTCGTTTCCGTTTACGACAAGCCTCACAAGGTCGTCGAGCGTGCGCGCGTTGTCAAGAGCTTCCGCGCTCCCGATCAGCGCGGGCATATAAAACTGCGTCGGAATACTAAACATGCTCCCGTCTGTCATGTATGGAGATATGAAGTTTCGGTACACGTCGCCAACGTCCACAAGGGAGGACAAGTCCATCAGTATCCCCCTGCCGGCATAGCTGTCAGCCGGGCAGTCGTCGAGTATTATGACGTCCGGGCCGCTGCCGCTGAGAAGCCGCGTATTCAAAGTATTGATGGCGTCGGTCGGCGAAACCGCGCTTGCGCCGTCCATCGCGACCTCGTATGTTATCAATGAGTCGGGGTTTCTTCTCCGCAGTTCCGTTATCGCAGCGCGCACGAAAGCGTTTTCTTCGAGCGACCAGACGGATAAAGTCTTGTCCGGGTTTATCTCCGCGTTTTCATCCCATACGTACCTATACAGATGGTTTGTTTCCATATTATCCAGCATATTCACTATGAACGACCCGTCTTCAAGCGCGAATACGGATACCGCCGCGCCGTTTGGCGAACCGATCGAGTATGCTGTGCCTTCCAGCGCCGTATAGACGCTCCCGCCGTCTTCGCAAAGCAGAAGGTCGCCGTCATACAGCGCGTACACGCCGCTGTCCCCGCTGACAGCCAGAAGTCCGCTGCTCATACCGGGCATCGTGAAGAAACTGCCCCCCCGGCCGCCGCTCAGGTTCACCGCCGAGCCTCTTTGCTGCGACCCGTCGCTCAGATTATACTTGGTCATACTGCCCATGCCATCCATGACATACAGCGTTTCGTCGTCAGCCGTCGCCGCGATAGCAAACTCTATAGGCAGTTCAGCTATCAGCCTTCCGCCTGACAGTTCAAACAGCGCGACCTTGCTTAACATGGAATTTGAGAACGCAGCCGTGGTCCCGCCTCGCGAATCCGAGGCGTTGCCCTGCGGGTCCTGCCTTTGCGGTCCGCCGCTCTGCGCGCCTTCTCCGGGCGTTTGCGCTGAGTCGCCTTGCGAGCCGTCGCCGGACACCGGTACGGCGTCGATTACGGTTACCGATCCCGCGCCTTCCGTGACGATCACGCTTGCAGCGCCCTCCGGAGACGCGGAGGCGTCGATCCGCGCGCCTCCGCTCTGGTTCGGCTGACCTATCGGACGGCCTCCGATCACGCTCATTTCCATTATGGAGTAAGCGATAAGCAGTCTGTCGTTTCCGAGCGACTGGAGGATCGTGACCGAGACGGTTTTACCGTCGGCGGCGGCCGCGTCTATATCCGCGACCGGATAGCGCTCGCCTCTGCCGTCGGGCGATATCAAAATCAAACCTTCGCCTTGTATGTAAGTTAGCAGCCGGCCGTCCGGCAGAAGCGTTCCTGAACGGACGTTCAAGTACCGCTCCGTGCTGCTTGCGGTAAAGCTGGCCGGCCCCGGCGACGCGCTCCATGTCTCGCCGCCGTCCGCGCTGTCGTATCTCATCTGCAAACCCGCGCTGAAGCAGACGATCGCGCCGTCGCCGGTGACGAAGCTCATGAACCAGCCGTCAAAAGGCGGGGAGACGTCTATTTCAACATATCGCCCCGGGCGGTCGGGCAGGCCTTTTCCTTTTTTGCCGGAGTTGCACGAAGTTGTGAGCGCCAGTATCAGCGCCAGCAGCATACATATCACGATCCTGAGTTGTTTCATTACAAGATTCCTTCCTCTCAAGCGCCGCGTTCGCGCGGCATTTGATTTGTCCGTAAGGTACTATACGGCGCAAACCTGAAATGAAACTGAAATAGGGACAGACGCGATGCCCCGTGAGCTGCAGCCGGCGTGGGGGTCAACGTCGTATTGCCGACGCGGAGGTAGACCGGGCGCGATGTTTGTAGTACAATGCTGTTTGATGGAGATGACTCAGCATCGTTTCAGCTTCATTTTAGGTTCGGGCGGTATAGTATTATAAAAAAATAGTTATACTTGCAGTCAAGACGAAGGGCGACGAGGGTGACGAAGCTGTGCGACAGGAGCGGGGTGGTTTGAGTGAAAGTGCTGATGGTCGAGGATGAGCGCGATCTGGCAGACGCGGTGAAGACAGTCCTGCAAAAAAATAATTACGCCGTCGAACTTACGTACGACGGCGAATACGGACTTGACTGCGCGCTGACCGGGACATATGACCTGGTGATACTCGACGTCATGCTCCCTAAGATGGATGGACTGCGCGTGCTGAAGGAGATGCGCGGAGCGGGCGTCGAAACGCCGGTGCTGATGCTGACCGCGCGCGGCGATATCAGCGACAAGGTCGCCGGCCTTGACGGCGGCGCGGACGACTATCTGCCAAAACCGTTCCATATGGATGAGCTCCTGGCGCGGCTGCGCGCTTTGGCCCGAAGAAAAGCTGAACTGCGGATTGGCGGCGTTTTGCGGCTCGGCGGGATATGCTTTGACCCGCAGTCGCTTACGCTTTCCGGCGAGGGTTTTGAAGTGGGCCTGACGCTCAAGGAGTCGCAATTGCTGGAGTTGCTTTGGGAGCGCAAAGGAAACTTCGTACCAAAGGATATGATAATCGAGAAGCTGTGGAGCTATGACGCCGACGCTAACGACAGCCATGTCGAAAGCCAGGTGTCGCTGCTGCGGAAGAAACTGGCGGCGGCCGGCGGCGGATTCGGCATAAAAGCGTCGCGGGGCGTAGGGTACAGGCTAGTTGAGAGTTGAGAGTTGAGAGTTGAGCGAAACACGCTGTAAAAGCTCGCGGGTGGGTTCGAGGATTGGCTATGTTTAGAAAAACGCGCAACAGGATCATGCTTGTGAATATGGCTATGGTTTCGGCGGTGGTGATCGTCGCGTTCGCGGTGATTTTCGCGGTCGCGTACTCCCGCGAGCGCAACTCCAACACCGCAAAGCTTTACAACTATATAACTCCGCATGTATCTGTCGCCGGGGGACCGTTTGTCGCCGGTACCATACACGCTGAGCCGCTGCCGGACGAACTCAGGGCCTCCGGGTTCTCGCGGCTCATTATGCCCGGCGCGGGCTTGTCTTTCTCGATCCTCGTGGACAACGACGGCAACTTGATCGAAGTCAACTCGATGCTCGACCTCCCCGACGCCGTATATAAGCAGGCGGCCGCCGAAATCACGGTGAAGGGCGTCAGCGGCGCCACCGTTTCGCTGGAGGGGCGCACATGGCAGTACGCGACTACGCCGATCACGGTTGAGTTTTGGGAGTCGAGCAGTATAGCGTTCTTCGTCTCCGGGGTGTACAGCGACGTCCGTTTTCTGGACGTTACGGACTCGTACCGGATGCTCAGAAACCTCGGCCTCACGCTTGCCGGACTCATGGCAGTGATCCTGACGTCGTTTTTCTTTATCAGCAGGTATTTCGCGAACCGGGCTGTCCGTCCGATGGAAGAGGCTTTTGAAAAGCAGAGCCGTTTTGTCGCCGACGCGTCTCACGAACTGAAGACGCCGTTGTCGACAATTAACGCGAACTGCGGCGTTCTGTACGCTAACAAAGAGGAAACGATGGACAGTCAGATAAAGTGGGTGGACAGCATAATGCGCGCTTCAGACAGGATGAACGGCCTCATCGGCGATTTGCTGTCTTTGGCGCGCATGGAGGATAATGGGCATGAACTTCATATTACCGCTTTCGATCTGAGCGCGGCGATATCCGGCGCTCTTACCGATACGGAGCAGGCGGCAGCCGATAAAGGGCTCGCGGCGGACAGACAGATCGAGCCGGATATCGAAGTAATAAGCGACAGGGAAGATATTCTCAGGATCGCGGTGATCCTGCTGGATAACGCCGTGAAATACACGGACGAAGGCGGCTCGATCTCCGTTTCGCTGAAAAAGGAGAAACGCTGCGCGGTTTTCACCGTCCGAAACAGCGGCGAAGGGATTCCGCAAGAGGAGCTTCCGCGTTTATTCGACCGCTTCTACCGCGGAGACCCCGCGCGTTCGTCGGACGTCGTCGGATACGGCCTCGGCCTCGCAATAGCCGGCGCGGCCGCCGAGCGGCTGGGCGCGAAGCTCGTCGCCGACAGCGAACCGGGATACACGGAGTTTCGTCTGCTGATAGACGTTTAAAAAACCGGGTCGCCCTTGTAGTATAGTTTCCGGCCGGGGCAATTTATGTAATCAGACCGCCAGAGGCAGGAGGCGCAGTTGAGGCATTTCCCTGTATCGCGGCCCTCTTTTGCGTCGTTCGCCCAATTCGGATTGACCAGCATCCCTCTGGCGACGTCCGCCATATCGACGCCCGTAAGCTCAAGGACGCCGCGCGCGTCTGCCGCGTTCTGAATGCCGTACACCGCGAAGACAGGGCAGGAGACGCTCTTTTTAATCTCACCCGCCGCGTATATAACGTCCCTGTACGGGAAATCATCCGGCTTGACCGGTTCGTCCTCGCCCCGGAAACCGTATGACACGTCTATGAAATCTATGCCACGCGCGTAAAGCTCCTTTGCATGTGCGATACCGTCGGCAAGAGTCGGCTCGAACGCGCCCAGGCGGATCCCGACGACGAAGCTTTCGGGAACGACGCTTTTTACGTCGGCGAGTATTTCCAGCGCGAAAAGGTTTACGTTTTTGCCGTACTCGTCGCTTCTTTTGTTGACCCTGTTGTTGTAAAACTGGCAGATCAGGTACTGGTGGCAGCCATGAAGCTCAACGCCGTCATAACCCGCCTCGACCGCGCGGGCCGCTGCGTCAGCGAACGCTTTCCGGGTTGCCTTGATCTCTTCGACCGTCATTTCGCGGCCTTTTTTTAGTATGTCTTTATGGGTCAGTTCATATTCCGATGAGCAGAACATTTTATCATCCGAGATTCCGGCGATTCCCGCGTGATGGAGCTGAACGAAAATCGGAATGCCTTCCGCATGGACGGTCTCGACGATCCTCCTGCAGCCCGGTATTTGCTCGTCCGACCACAGCCCAAGCTGTTCGGGGAGAAGCCTGCCCCCGGGATCGACGCATGTAGCTTCCTGGATTATGAGGCCGGGTCCTCCTTTAGCGAGGCTTCTGTAATGAGCGACGTTTGCGTCGGCGACGATCCCGCTGTCGTCGCTGACGCCGAAAACGACGCATGGCGGCATGCAAATCCGGTTTTTGATCTCAACGCCTTTGATAGAAAACGATTCAAACAGTTTGTCCATTTTAATCCCTCCTGTATTACGGATCATCAGTGAATTGATACTGGATTTTTGCCGCTTATGAGTATATCAAACAACGTGTTTGACCGCAAGGGAAAGATTTTGGTATAATGGTATAGCGATTATTTCAAAGGAGCTGTTTAGCAGTTCCTAAGGGTGGCGGATGCTCTAATATGAAGCTCGGTATAAAACTGTTTGTCTCTGTCGCGTGCGCTGCGTTGCTGCTTATCGTGTGCTGCGCGTGCAGGTACGCCTCCGGGCCGGATCAGACGGATGAGCGGGAGTCGCCGGCGAAGGCGTCCGGAGGGCTAAACGGCGCGTCGTCCGCCGGAGACAACGATGACGCTGATGGTTTGCAGCCGGGAGCAACGGGAGCGCAGCCGGGAGCAACGGGAGCACAGCCGGGAGCAACGGGAGCGCAGCCGGGAGCAACGGGAGCGCAGCCGGGAGCAACAGGGGCGCAGCCTGGGCCTGACGCGGCCGACGGTTCCGTGCTGTCCGGCGGAATACTGCTGCCGAACGGCCTGCTGCCGGAGGGCGGGCGCGAGTTGCTGCCGCCTCCGGAGCGCTTCTATGAAAACACAGTTCTCGAGCTTATTCCCTTCGACGGTTACGGGCGCGTCTGGCCGTATATCGGCGGCTATGTCAACTCATATATGGGCATATGGAGCGGTATCATAGGCGTTTGTGACGATGCGGGCAGAATAATCTGCGACCCCGCGTATAACAGCGCCGAACTGATCGAAAACGGAGCGCATACGCTGTACGCCTTTACGAAATACGGCGTCAACCGGACCGGGCGGTACGGCGATATGTACGTTACGACTATCGCCGCCGTCGACGGGAGTTGGGCGGAGCCATTCGAGCGCGCGCTTTGGGAGGAAGCGTCGTCATACGAGTATACCCCTCCGATCGAGTCATGGTACGGCCTGTCAAGGGGATATTTATGGCGCGACGTCGTGAAATACGACTATATCACCGCGAAGCGCGACGGGCTGTGGGGAGTTATAGGCTGGGACGGCGCCGTACTGCTGCCGTTTGTTTATCTTGAACCCGTCTGCTTCCACGATGGCCTGGCTTCGGTTTTATCGGAAAACGGCGAGACGTATAGGTATATCGACATAGAGGGCAATACCGTCCTCGGCCCGTATGAAGCGCCGCCAAGGCCGAGAATGGAATATGGCTTACAAGGCTTCGATCTCAGCGATACCCCGATAACATATAAACTCATGTTTTACGACGGGTACGCAAAGTTTTATAAAGACGGAAAATTCGGAATAGTCGACCGCTCCGGGAATATAGTTATCCCTGCGGAATACGATTTCATAACATGTATGAACGGCGGACTGGCAATGTTCGTGGCATACTTTGACGGAGACAGCGAACAATCGGTGTACGAAAGGTACGGCGTCGTAAACAGCGCCGGCAGCGTGATCGTGTCTCCGATGGACTATAATTACAGATATTACCAAACTCCGGAGTTTCTGGACGGCTGCGCCCTTATAATGCAGTCCAACAATCCGGAGGGTGACCTTATATCCAACGATGGTACGCGGACGACGTATGAGGCAAACTTCCCATACTACACAGCGGACAGATACCTGGCGTTTCATGATTCGAACGTGCGATTTTCTATGGATCTTTATTCATTCGATTATATTAACAGCAACCTGATCCATGGCTGTCTGGTCATCGTGTTTGACCGGGACGATCAGACCTGGTCGATCTACGATGAGGGAGGAAACGCGGTTACGCCGAAGAATCCGGGATCGAGTCTGTTTCGGACGATGGGGTGGAGAGAGACCGAATATCTGCTCATAGGCGTATCGGCGCCCGGGGTCCGGGTATGGCCGCCGCCGGTCATGATATACGACCTTCAGGGAAGGGCGCTTCTCGACGAGGCGTACGACGTTATAATGCCGGTCGGCGACAGGTTCATGGTACGCGGGAGATACTCCGCCGGCCTTGTAGACGCCGACGGTAATTATGTTATCGAGGTGGACGTCACGGCGTATAGGACGGATTAGGGGAGAAAAGGGGGAGCAGCAGTGAGAAAAGAGTGGACACGCGCGCGCATACTATTGATCGTTGTCGCGGTCGCGTTTGCGTTTTCGCTTGCGTCGTGCAGAGACGGCGGGCAAACGCCGGAGGGCGCTGACGCGCAAACGCCTGAAATCTCCGGCGGGAGAACGTCAGTCACTGCGGAAAGCCCGGCAGCCGCCGGGGAAAGCCGGGAACCCGGGGCGGCGGGAAGCCCCGCCCCCGGAGCTGGAAGCCCCGCCCCCGGAGCTGGAAGCCCCGCCCCCGGGACTTCGGGGCAATCGCCGCAGACGGAAGGGTTCGTGTTCACCGTGGAAAACATGCCGGCGATAGACGGTTCCACAGCGACTATACCGCTCATCGAAGCCGTTTACTCAGTGCTGCTCGGCGTCCCGCGCTCGGACGCGGCGCTAATGGTGAACACAAGCGGAACCGATAACGCTTATGAAAGGCTCATATGGGGCGGCGCCGACATACTGCTCGTATACGCTCCTTCGCCCTCCGTTTTCGACAGCGCAAAGTACGGCGGAGTCGAGCTTGAAATGGCGCCGATCGGACGCGACGGGCTGGTGTTTCTTGTAAATGTCGCGAACCCGGTGCAATCCCTGACTCCGAGTCAGTTGGTCATGATATATTCGGGAAGGATCGATAACTGGAGCGAGGTCGGCGGCGAAGACGCGCGGATAAAAGCGTTTCAGCGGCCGTACCGTTCAGGAAGCCAGACGATGATGGACGAGCTTGTCATGAAAGGCGTTCCGATGGCGGAAGCCGAACCCGGTTATGTCATAGGCGAGATGGGCGGGCTTATCGAGGAGGTCGCGCAGTTTGACAACGCGCAGTCGGCAATAGGGTACAATGTGTATTATTTCGTCAGCCAAATGGAGATGAACGAAAATGTGCGTATGCTTGCCGTGGGCGGCGTCGCGCCGTCCACGCAGAGCATATCGGACGGCTCGTACCCGTTTGTCTCCGATTTTTACGCTGTGATAAGGACCGACGCGCCGGAAGATTCGCCGGAGAGACTGATTTTCAACTGGATTCAATCCGCAGACGGACAGGCCCTCGTCAGGCATGAGGGCTACGCGACAGCCGGATGAAGAAGATGAGCGATTTTTAAAGACGATTCACGCATCATCAGAGTTCATCCACGGCGTCCCGTGTACTGTTACTTTCAAAGCCGGGACTGGCGCTGAAATCAAAAGAAAGGAACCAGGTTGGCGCGAACGCCGTGCGTATTTTCATGACCTGTTTGCGCGACTTGGAGCATGACGTTTATTATGAAAACAAAGCTTCCCGCAAAAAAACTGATCGGCGGAGCCATCGGCGCCGCGGTCGTCCTCGCGGTAACCTCGCTGCCATGGAGCGCGCCTCCGCAAAACGCGCTGGCAATGGGCGACGCGGCGACCTCGATATCGGCGAGCGGTTTCTACAGCACGGCGGTCAAGAACGACGGCAGCCTTTGGGAGTGGGGCGACGTTACCCAGCTCACAAGCCTGGCAAACGTGGTGTACCTCGACCCTGTGAAGGTCATGGACAGGGTCGGCGCCGTATCCTCCGGCAGCAGCCACGCGGTCGCCGTCACATCGGACGACTGCCTTTGGGCTTGGGGCTCGAATCTGTTCGGCCAACTCGGCGACGGAACCTGGCAGACCCGGCGCGAGCCTGTCCTGATAATGGAGGACGTTGCGTCAGCCTCGGCCGGGCACGCCTTTTCTATGGCCGTGAGAACGGACGGGACCCTCTGGACGTGGGGTTCGAACGAATACGGTCAGCTTGGAAACGGCACAACGATGCCGCTGACTGTCCCGTCGCAAATACTTGACAACGTCTGGGAGGCTGTATGCGGAGGGTTCAGCGGTTTTGCCATAAAGACGGACGGCAGCCTTTGGGCGTGGGGCTGGAACGGCTCCGGCCAGCTCGGCGACGGCACGAATAACGACCGTTTCAGACCCGTAAGGATCATGAACGACGTTATCGGCGTGGCTTCGGGCGGAGGCCATACTTTGGCGCTGAAAGCCGACGGCAGCGTTTGGGCCTGGGGGACCAATTACTGCGGCCAGCTCGGCGACGGCACGAATACGGACAATTTTGCGCCGTCGATGGTCATGGAAGGCGCCGCGTCGATTTCCGCCGGGTATTTTCACAGTCTGGCCGTTAAGACGGACGGCAGTCTCTGGTCGTGGGGGCTCAACGACTACGGCCAGCTTGGGGACGGCACGAACGACGATCGCAACGTCCCCGCGCAGATCGCAAACGGTATGGCTTGCGTGGCCGCCGGCAGCTTTCACAGCCTTGCTGTGGGAACCGACGGAAGGCTTATGGCATGGGGACTAAACTCCAGAGGGCAGCTCGGCGACGGCACGACGACCGACCGCAGCGCGCCTGTTTTGGTTATACGCGGGGCTATGCTCCCTGCGCCATTGGGGCAGCCGCCGTTATTGGGCGCGCCGTCTCAGGAGGACGGGGAGGACCTCGACGGAGAAAGTTCGCGGCCGGGCGGCGGTAACGCAGGTGGAGAAAACGCCGATGGCGCCGGAGGCGAAGACAGTAGTGAAGACGCCGCGGGACCGGCGGGCGGCGGCGGGGCAGGGAGCTCTCCCTCACCGGTCGTGACCGGCGGTTCACCGGTTACGACCGGTGGTTCGCCTGCGGCAACCGGAGATTCGTCGGCGGCGACAGGCAGCGCGGCAGGATCGTCTGGCGGCGGCGCAGCCGGAAATAATGGTGAAGGCGCCGCTTCACCGGCGGAGTCCGGCGGAGGCAGTATGGCCGGCGCTGAAGGAGAGAATGCCTTTTCGCCATCCGGCGACGGCGAAGACGAGGAGGAAGGCGGCGACGGTTCAATCGTTATATGGATCATCGTCGGCGCGTGCGTGCTGGGCGTGACGTCATTTCTGAGCAGGCGGGCCTGGGGCGGCGGTAAAAGGTACCCGTGAGTAATTACGAACAGCTGGTAACTGTTCAGAGGCTGGTTCGTTTGCAGAGCTGCGTGGCATGGTTTTTGTTGTTCGCGAACCTTTGGTTCGCTGGTCAGCTACCGGCCTTTTCACCGGTATTCCCTCAACAAAAAAACCATACCTCGCAGCCCTTGACGGGCAGACAGTAAATAGTATCAACAGCTGTGAAATGAGCGAAATGTGTAAAGAAATTCATATTGAACAAACCCGCGAGGTATGGTAGAATACTGAAATTATTACTCAACGCGCGTAATAGGAGCGCATTTAGCGGGAGAGGGGCGCCATGATAGGGTACGTCATAAAACGCCTGATATACGCCGTTCTTACGGTTTTTCTCATTTCTGTCATAACTTTCGCGTTGATGAAACTCGTACCCGGCGGGCCTTTTCTGTCGGAGAAAGCCCCGTCCGCCGCAACGACCGCAGCCCTTGAAAAGAAGTACGGGCTCGACAAACCGCCGCTGCGGCAATACCTGACCTGGATAACCGACGCGTTGAAGGGCGATTTCGGCCCGAGCATAAAGAAGCGCGGCCGCGAGGTATCAGACATCATATCCTCCGGCTTTAAGGTCTCGGCGAAGCTCGGCGGCGTCGCGGTGCTCGCTTCCATCGTCGTCGGCGTGCCCCTTGGATGCGTCGCGGCGCTCAGGCGCGGCAAATGGCAGGATAACACAATACTCGTTTTCGCGACTTCCGGGATATCTATGCCCAACTTTATCGTAGCCTCGTTCCTTATAGTCATTTTCGGCGAACGGTTCGGGCTTACGTATGGCATAGATACCCCGGCTCATTATATCATGCCGGTGATCGCGCTGGCATTTTTTCCCACATCATATATCATGCGGCTGATCCGCAGCAGCATGCTCGACGTCATGGGCCAGGACTATATCAGAACGGCGAAGTCAAAGGGATTGGCGCAGATACTGGTTCTGTTCAAACACGCGCTGCGCAACGCGGTCCTCCCCGTGATAACATATCTGGGACCGGCGATAGCGTATATCCTCACAGGCAGCTTCGTCGTCGAAAGGATATTTACCATCCCCGGCCTTGGTAACGAATTCATATCTTCCATAACGAACCGCGACTACCCGATGATCATGGGCACGACGCTCTTTCTTGCCGTGCTCATCATATCAATGAACGTGATCGTTGATATCGCTTACAAGATCGTCGACCCGCGTATCACTTTTTTGAAGTAGGAAGGCAGCATGGACAAGCCGAAATTTCCGTCGTTTCACGTTAATATCGACCCTTCGGACTACGAACCTGCAACGATCGCGCAGAGGGAGAGCCTTATGGTCATGCGCGACAGCGTCAGTTTCTGGCGCGAAGGCCTCGGCCGACTGAGGCGCAACAAGATCGCCATGGTGAGCCTTGTTGTGATCGTGCTGTTTCTGATAGGCGCGTTTATCGTGCCGTTTTTCTACCCGTATTCTTACGAGCAGCAGATTCGCGGCAGCGAAAACCTGAGACCGATGCAATACTCCGCGGCGGAGCAGGAACGCAGGGCGGGCGGCGAGAAGGTTTTCCCGCACATCATGGGTACAGACACTCTGGGGCGGGACATGATGATACGGCTGTTCATGGGCAGTCGGATATCCCTTCTTGTCGGCATAATAGCCAGCGGTATCATTTTGGTGATCGGCTCGATATACGGCGCGGTTTCCGGGTACTTCGGAGGTAACGTCGATATCGTAATGATGCGCATAGTGGATATCATTTATACCGTGCCGGACATACTTATCATAATACTGCTGACAGTCACGCTCAAGTTTCCGCTGATCAGCCTGGCCAATAACGTACCTGCGTTCGCGTGGATAAACAAGGTCGGAGTTCCGCTTATCTGCATTTTCGTCACGTTTTCGCTGCTGTACTGGGTCGGCATGGCGCGTATCGTTCGGGCGCAGATATTGTCACTGAAACAGCAGGATTACGTCACGGCGGCAAGGGCTCTCGGCGCGTCGCACGGGCGCATCCTCCGCCGCCATTTGCTGACAAACAACATAGGCACGCTGATCGTGACGACGACGCTGCAGATACCGAGTTCCATCTTTACCGAGAGCTTTCTCAGTTTTCTCGGGCTGGGGGTCGCGGCCCCTATGACGTCGCTCGGGAGCATGGCAAGCGACGCTTTGAGCGGTATGCGATCGTATCCGTACAAGCTGATATCGGCCGCCGTTATGATATGCCTTCTGATTTTATCATTCAATCTGTTTGGCGACGGACTCCGCGACGCTTTCGACCCGAAGCTGAAGCAGGGCGAGGAAGGCGAAGAATAAGAGTAACTGTTCAGGGGGTATCCAGCGCGCTGTGCGCAGCGCACTAAACTCGCAATGGTTACAGCCCGCACACAGATTTACAGCAACAATGCCGTTTTCACAGCAGTACATAGCGCTGCAAGCAGCGCTTTGGGCGTCTGGCTGTAACCAACCTGTGTTTTTTGGATGCCCCCTGAATAGTTACGAATAAGAAACTATAAAACGAGGGAACGGTATTGGGTCTGCTGCTTGAGATCAAAAACGAATATCTGAGTTTCTTTACGCCCGCCGGAGAGGTCAAGGCGATAAACGACGTCAGCCTTGCCATCGAAGACGGCGAAGTTCTTGGCATAGTGGGAGAGTCCGGTTCCGGGAAATCGGTGACCGCTTACTCTGTAATAGGACTGGTGCAAAGTCCGGGCAGGATCGTCGGCGGGAGCGTCAGTTTCCACGGCCGGGAGATACACAATCTGCCGGAAAAAGAGATGCGTAAACTCCGGGGCAACGAAATCAGTATGATATTCCAGGACCCGATGACGAGCCTGAACCCCGTTTACACCATTGGGAATCAGATACGCGAGGTCATTTTGAGGCACACGGACAAAACGAAGAGGGAAGCGCACGATCGGGCGGAGGAACTGCTTCGCGAGGTCGGCATAAACGAACCGCAAAAACGCCTGAAACAATACCCGCACGAGTTGTCGGGCGGAATGAGGCAAAGGGTGATGATAGCGATAGCGCTCGCGTGTGAACCCAGGCTTCTCATTGCGGACGAGCCGACGACCGCCCTCGACGTAACGATCCAGGCGCAGATACTCGAACTCATGATGGAACTCCAAAAGAAGCTCGGTATGTCGATCATCGTTATAACCCACGATTTAGGAATCGTCGCCTCCATGTGCAGAAAAATCGCCGTTATGTACGCCGGGCAGATAGTCGAATACGGAACGGCGCGCGATATATTCTACAACCCGATGCACGAGTATACAAAGGGGCTTCTCAACAGCATCCCCAAGCTCAACGAGATAGATTACAAGCGGCTCGTTCCGATACCGGGCGTCCCGGTGGATATGCTGAATATCCCGCCGGGCTGCGCTTTCGCCCCGCGATGTGAGAGCTGTATGAAAATATGCCTGAAGCGGCAGCCCCCCGTGATATACGGCGCCGAAGGGCATTACGCCTCCTGCTGGCTGGAGAACAAGCGCTGCCAATTTGAACAAAAGGGGGCGGACGCCGTTGTCTGACAAACTGGTCGAGGCTGTCGGGATCAAGCAATACTTTCCGGCGGGCGGCGTCGGCGCCGGAAAACGCTATGTCAAAGCCGTCGACGACGTCAGCCTGCATATCCTCAGAGGGGAGACGCTCGGCCTGGTCGGCGAGTCCGGATGCGGCAAAACCACGTTCGGGCGAACGCTCCTGAGGCTGTACGAGCCGACCGAAGGCTCGATTTTCTACGATGGACTGGATATAACCGCGCAGCCGATGTTCCCTTATCGTAAGAAAATGCAGATCGTCTTCCAGGATCCATACGCCAGTCTGGACCCCCGGATGACCGTCGGCGATATCGTGGGCGAAGCGATAGATATACACAATCTTGCGGACAATAAAAAGCACCGGCGGGAAATGATATACGAGCTTCTAAGCAAGGTCGGACTGAACTCGGAACATTCGAACCGCTATCCGCATGAGTTTTCGGGAGGTCAGCGACAGCGCATCGGCATAGCAAGGGCGCTTGCCGTGAACCCTGAGTTCATCGTTTGCGACGAGCCCGTTTCCGCTCTCGACGTATCCATACAAGCCCAGATCATCAACATGCTGGAAGACCTGCAAAACGAGAACGGGCTGACATACCTGTTCATCGCCCACGACCTCTCGATAGTCAATCACATTTCAAGACGGATCGGCGTTATGTATCTGGGCAAACTCGTTGAACTCGCCGAAAGCACTGAACTCATATTCCACAACATACATCCTTATACCCGCTCGCTTGTGTCCGCCATACCCATACCCGACCCGGACGAGGCTGAGCGCAGCGAACGCATAGTCATCGAGGGAGACGTGCCCAGCCCGCTCGACCCGCCGAGCGGATGCCGTTTCCGTACGCGCTGCGCCTACGCGCAGGACAGGTGCGAACATGAGGAACCGGCGCTTATGGAAGTCGCGCCGGGGCATTTCTCAGCGTGTCACACCCCGCTGGTGTGAGTGAAAAATGTAGAATGTAAAATGTAAAATCAGGGACGGGGGAGCGAATCCAAATCCATGTTTCCGTGTATACTCAGGAGTATAGATCTGTAATATCCCGAACATGTTCGGTATATATAAAAAATTGAGGAGGTAACAGAAAAAATGAAAAAAGACATGAAGAGATTGTGTAAAGCGCTCGTTGCGTTGCTGGTCGTATCGACGGTTATTTTTGCCGTCGCCTGCGGTCCGAAAGACGCGGCGAACGACAGTACTCCGAGCCCCGGGCAATCGGGCGGGACAACGGCGTCGGGGTCGCCCGAAGTATCGGGGGGCGGAGCGTCCGGTATCCCTGAACTGGCCGTTTGCACCGGACCGGATCCCGATACCATCGACCCGGCGCTCAACAGCTCGGTCGACGGCGCGACGATGATCATCCACGGCTTCGAGGGTCTGTACACTCTGGACAGAAACGGCATACCGATCCCCGGGCAGGCGGAGAGCGTCGACATCAGCGAGGACGGTACAGTCTATACGTTCCATTTGCGCAGCGGCTTGAAATGGAGCGACGGTTCACCGTTCACGGCGGGCGACTTCGTGTATAGCTGGAACCGCGCGATCGCCGAGGAAACGGCGGCTGACTATGAGTACATGTTCGACGTAATCATCGGATACGAGGACGGAACGCTGGACGTCAGGGCCGTCGACGACCTTACGCTTGAAGTGCGGCTCATCGCGAGGACGCCGTATTTTCTCGAGTTAACAGCGTTCCCTGTGTATTTCCCCGTCAATAAAACCGTTGTAGAAGCAAACGGAGAAGCCTGGGCAGTGTCCCCGGCCACATATGTAGGAAACGGCCCGTACCGCATGATCGAGTGGGTCCCGGGCTCGCATATTCTTTACGAAAAGAATCCTAACTACTGGAACTTTTCCGCGCTGGGCCCCGAAAAGATCAGATTCGTCCTCATGGACGATAACAATGCGCAGCTTGCGGCGTTCAACAGCGGCGGCGTGAGGTTTATCGACGACGTGCCGAACGATGAGATCGAAGCGCTGAGAAACCGCAATGACTTCTTCATTATGGGGCAGCTCGGAACATACTACGTGTCGTTCAACGTGCAGGTCTATCCGCTTAACGATCCCAGGGTCCGCGAGGCGCTGACTCTGGCGATCGACAGGGATTTCATAACGAAGAATATCGGACAGGCAGGGCAGATCAACGCGGCGGCGTTCGTCGCCGAGGGCATCAGCGACGCTGCGCCGGGCAGTTCTTTCCGCGAGGTCGGCGGCAACTATTACGACCCGTCTCCCGGGGGGTACGCCGCAAACCTTGCAAGGGCAAGGGCGCTCATTGAAGAAGTGTTCCCGGACGGCAACGTCCCGACACTTGAGTACATCTATAACACAAGCACGGGCCATCAGTTGATCGCAGAGGCGCTTCAGTCGATGTGGGCGGAGATCGGAGTCAACGTCACGCTCGAGTCCCAGGAGTGGGCCGTGTTCCTGAACACGCGCAAAAACGGCGAGTATCAGATCGCCCGCAACGGCTGGCTCAACGACTACAACGACCCGATAGGTATGCTCGACATGTGGATCAGCGGCGGCGGCAATAACGACGCGCAGTGGTCGAACGCCACGTACGACTCTCTCATCGCCCAGGTTAAGTCGACTTCAGATCAGGCCTTGCGCATGAGGCTGATGCACGAAATGGAGGATATCCTGTTCGCCGAGTGGGTGCTGGCCCCGATCTACTACTACGTCGATATCTACATGATCGACACGAGCATCCAGGGCTTCTTCGCTTCGCCGCTCGGTTATAAGTACTTCATGTACGCGTACGAATAATAGGCAGCGCGACCGGGGTATATTCCCGCGTTGGAAAGCGCGGCCGTCCGGTTAGCATGGCGACCGAAAAATATCGCAAAGGAGGTTGGCGCCCATTGTGGACGCCAACCTCTCCTTGCATTCCGGATCCCGACGGGCCGAATGCGTCGTAACGCGCCGTAACGGTGTTACAGACCACTAGTGGTCTGTAAAGCCTAAAAATCCTACATCCTTTCAGTGTCTTTTTCCGCCTACCATCGTTGAAAGCCCTTGAAATATTTGAGTATTACTGCGGTCTTTCGCCTCGGTAGGCGAAAAAATCCACCGCAATTATGCAGAACTTTTAGACTTTACAGACCACT
>Ga0082212_10001100_pt1 | contig 39666 bp, 42 predicted proteins | sample TergutNt197P3_FD_71548 | JGI IMG/M metagenome (GOLD analysis project Ga0082212, IMG submission 71548) | Neocapritermes taracua P3 segment gut microbial communities from Petit-Saut dam, French Guiana - Nt197 P3 | ecosystem: Host-associated > Arthropoda: Insects > Digestive system > Gut ...
TTTAAATTTATATAAAAGTAACGCATATAAAATCCAAGCTAATATTGTAAGTATGGCAAACCTTACCCAACCATTTATACTTAAATTGTAATTCATAAAGTCATATAAAAATACAGCTAATACCACAATTGTGGCTATTAAGTTTACAATGCTTACAGAAACTTTACCAAATCTTTTTGATTTTACAGAAGAATACAATATTGCCAATCCAGCTATTGCAACTGCCGATATTATAGCTTTTATTCTTGCTTCTGATTTTTTATCTGCATTATTATAATTTTCATATTTTACTTCTGGCTCTGTTTTAACATGTTTTAATAACAGTCCAGTTAGTAAAGTATCTGAAGAGTTATCTATAATGTTTGCATATAAATCTGCTCCAGTTATTCCTTCTGTTAATACTATGTCTTCAAGTGCAAGTTTAATATTGTCTATTGATAAATCATTTTCAGCCAAACTTAAAACCGCTTCATCTAAAATACTTACCATTAATGCACTGTCTATATTGTTATTTGCTTTATCTTTTGTTGTAAAACTAATATTTAAGTTATCTCCAGGTTTATATTCTTCATTTTCAGAATGTATTTCTATATTTAGATTCTTATCTGGTTTTATGAAAATTGTTTTTTTGTTATAATTTGAATAACTGTAATAATCTGATATAACATAAGAGTTATAATCGTACATATATGGTGATTTTGCCATAACATATATATCAATTATTCCATACACATCTCCTAAATTTACATCTATGTTTTCGTTATCAGTTGAAATCATTTTTATTAGTTCTTTATTTTTAAATATATAAATTATATTTTCTGTATTGTTAACAGCAGATTTTAATGAAATATGAATATCATCTTCTACTTTATATTTTATTTTATCTGTTGTAACAGCAGTTCCATTATTGTTTGTAATATTTATAGTATATTTTAATGTTACTTCATTTTCATCTGTGTCTTTTAACACTACTGCTATGTTGTCTTGTACCATAGCCAAATTAGCAGTATCGCTTGCAGATAACACAATTTTTCCTATACCAAATTCATCTGTTATAACTTGTCTTGTTATATCTCCTATTGTAATTCTACCTGTTGTTTTTATAGGTGTGCCATCTGCTTTTTTAGTAATTACATAAACCTCGTTATAAATTCCTTTTATAATATCTCCATGTTCAGGCAATATATCTATTTCAAATACATCTGTACCAACAGATATTGTTTTATTTGTTTCTATCATATAATTTGATGTATCTACTATTTCAGCTTGTATTTTAACTTTTCCAAAAAGCTCAAATTTATAGTTTATATTAAATTCTCCATTACTGTTTGTAAAGCCCACAAATTCCTTTTCCTTTGTAGTATTCATCGTACTACTCAAATAATCTGGTGTAATTATAGTTCCTTTTATCTCGGCTTCTTTAACTGGCTCTCCAAAAAAATAATTTGCTTTTAGAGTTATATTGGCCTCTTCTCCCATTATATAACTGTCTTTATCTGTAATAATACTTGCTTCAAACTTAGGAACTATATAAGGGTTTACTGTAAAGCTTTTTGTAACTTCTTTATTTTTAGTTGATATTACAAGTTTATATGTACCACTATTTACTTCACTTGCTAAAACAAATCTACCACTAACTATTCCATAATCAGATGTTTTTGTACTATCTGAATAAACTCTATTATTGTTTCCATCATAAATATATACATTCACATCTATATTTTCTGGTTTGTCTGTACTCTTTCCAGTTATTAACGCTCTAAAATTAATTTCATCTCCTGGCTTATATATTCCTTTATCTAGCGAAATAGAAATGTTTGTATCTCGCTCATTTATAATGGCAACAGGCACTTCTACTATATCTTTATTGAATTTTGAAGTAACAGTAGCTTTTATAATATAACTACCGGTCTCTATGTTGGTTGGTAGTTTTATATTTACATTAGCACTTTCTCCTTCTGCTATTTCGTAAGTATCTTTAATTCCTCTAACTTTTTTCCCATCACTTTTTAAAAGCTCTATTTTTGCTTTACTTGCAACACTTAAACCTTTTTTCGAATCTTTAACTTTAAGTATCGCTTCAAGATTAGAATTTGTATAATATTGTTTTCCTGTTATTATTTCAACTGCCTGATTCCCTGCTCTTAGTGCAATAAATAAATTGTATATACAAAATATAACTAAGGCAGTAAACACTAGTATTACTAATGAATTAATAATTTTAGTTTTTTTCATAATTCCCCCTCATTTTACTATATCTTTTAGCCATTCTTTTACTTCATTTTTTAGCTCTTCTTTTTCTTTTTTATACACAAGAGCAAATTCATTTTCTCCTACAAAGTTGTTGTTAGGAAGATTTTTTCTCAGTTTTTCAAATGTCTTACCTCTACTTCCACCAGATGTACAAAAAAGAGCAATATTTTTATTTTCTATTTTAGTTTCAGATATAAATGTATTAATAGCAGGAGCATTAGTAAAAGCCCATATCGGTGTACCAATAAATATTAAATCATAGTCAGCTATATTTATATTAATTGGCTCTAGTTCTGGCTTTTCATTCATTATTGCTTTTCCACCCAAAGCATATTTTAAGAAACTTTTTATTTCTTTCTCTTTTTTCAGTTTTAGACGTAGTAATGTTCCATTAATTTCTTCTTCTATAAGGTTTGCAACTACATCTGTACTTCCTTCATATGAATAATAAACTATTAAGCTCTTCATTTTTCTCATCCTCCAATTATATTATATATATACTTTCACACAAAAACAATCTTTTTATTATATTATACAAAAAGTATACAAAAGGGACGTGTTTTTTTGTATACTTTTCTTTTACAAGAAAGAATGTAACTTTTCTGTAATGGTTTTGTTATGTTTTTGTAAAATTACTTTATGTAAATTGTTTTAACGATTTTTCATTTTTACACAAACATGTGGATAATGTGGATAACTCTGTGAATAACTTATTTTTATGTGCTTTTTGGGCACAATCTATACACATGCCTTTTTTCGGGTTTAAAGAATAATTTTTATGAATTTTTTATGTGTACAGTAAAAATGTTCGCTAAAATCAAGTGTTTTCGTTGATTTATTGGCCTTTAATCCAGTTTGTCTTTTGAGCAAGCGTGTGCCAGTGAGTTGCTCAAACAGAACCATCCCTCCCTTTTGCATAAATTTTATTTTTCTGCTTTTATTTTTTTTCAATTTGTGATAGTATAATGTATTATGGAATTCATCTTATCCAAATTTAAAAATATTAATAAACCAATACTAATAAAAATATTTACATTAGTATTTTTTCCTATTGTTATATTCCTATATTCACAATTTTTCTGTAATGGAAAAATGATATTTGAATTTGGGCGTATGGCATTAAATTTTATTTTTATATATTTTATAATTGGTATTTTTTATGTTTTGTTTGGCAAATTAAAAATAAGCCTTTATATTTCCATGATATTTATTTTTATTCTTGGAGTAATAAATTATTTCCTATCAACATTTAGAGGTACTCCGCTTGTTCCATGGGATATTTATTCTATAGATGTTGCATTAAGTGTGTTACCTACATTTAAAATATCAATTTCAAAAAAGGCCATATTCGGATTGCTTACATTTATTGTTGGTATTGTTTGTTTAAAACATACTCCTGTAAAAAGTTTTAAAAACAATATCCCTAAAAAAATCTATAGAGCTTCAGTTTTTATTTTTATATCTGTTTTCGTTGTATCTTTTTATACAACAGACATGATATCTGTATTTAAACTTAATGAAAACTGGGACCCTAAAGAAGAATATCGCAATAATGGTCTTGTGGCTAGTTTGTTTAAACAATCAAGAAACTTAATAATTAAAGACCCTGAAGATTATGATTTAAACCATGTTTTAGGAATTGCAAAACAAATTGAAATTCCCATTGCGGAGCATGATGAGTTTTATGAAAAACCTAACATAATTGTTATAATGAACGAGTCTTTCGCAGATTTATCTGTAATAGATAATTTCACAACAAATATTGAATATATGCCATTTTTTAAGAGTCTTACAAAAAATACTGTAAGAGGAAATGCCCATGTATCTATATTTGGAGCTACTACACCTAACACCGAATGGGAATTTTTAACATCAAACTCTATGGCATTTTTGCCCACCAGAACAGTACCTTATCAGCAATATGTTTTAAGAAAATCGTACTCATTAGCAACAATATTAAAACAACAGGGATATACTACATCTGCAATACATTGTTATAATCCGCAGGGATATAATAGAAATATTGCGTATCCTCTATTGGGGTTTGACGCTTTCTTTCATCTAGGCAATATGGGTGAATTAACATATATTAGAGAATACCCAGACGATATAAGCACTTACTATAAAATCATAGATATTTTTGAAAACAAAGAAGAAGATGAAAAAATATTTAACTTTACATTAACAATGCAGAATCATGGAAGCTATACTGACGAAAATTTTGAGAATACCGTAATTGTTAATAATGGCGAATACCCTAGACTTAACCAATTTTTATCATTAATAAAAATTTCGGATGATTCTTTTAAATATTTGGTTGAATATTTTGAAAAACAAGAAGAGCCTACTATTATACTTATGTTTGGCGACCATCAGCCATATGTTGAAGATGAATTTTATCAAAAATTATTGTCTTCATATGAAGATACATCTTCAAAATCAACTATAGAAAAGAAATATATAACACCTTATATTATTTGGGCAAATTACGATATAGATTACAAAAATTATAGCATACCAGCTATAAGTGTAAATTATTTATCTTCTGTTTTGATTGATATTGCCGGACTAAAAAAGACCCCTTATTTACAGTTTTTAGATGAGCTACGTTTAGATATACCTGTTATAACTGGCAATGGATATATGGATAAAACCGGTAAATATCACGATTTTTCGGAAGAAAACGAATACACTGAACTAATACAGAGCTATAATTATTTGCAATATAATAATATGTTTGATAAGTCAAACAAAGTAGCAGATTTATTTCGAGTACCTACCGAGTCTCGTGACTAAACAAAGAAGGTGTCCTAAAAGTGAACACCTTCTTTGTTAGTATTTATTTTTTTATTTTCTTTCTTACTATTTTTTTCTGCACCTGAACTGTCTCAAATTTTAAGCCTAAACTTATACTAAATAAAGTCCAGAATACAGTTGTTGCTACAATAGATAATGTCCCCCACAAAAAGTACAACGTATTATTGGGATAAACTGTAATCCCACTTGGAATTATAACACCTGTAGTGCCATTACTGTCATTATCTGTTAAGCTTTCACGTAACTTCATAAGTACATTTGTCTTTTCCAAAGAAGTAGCATCTACTGGCAGAGTATCTAACTCTTCATAAGCTAATTTCATATTCTTATACCAAAAATCCATATCATTTGCGGGATTCTTTAAGAAAATCGACACTACTCCTTCTGTAAGATCATTTGATTCAACATATTCAATAGCTCTTCCCAATTCAGTTTTTGCAAGCTCAATAGTATTTGCATTAGATGCTCTTTTCAAAAAAGCCTCACACTCAAATTCAAATTGTACTGATTTTACAATTCTAACTGTTGCCCAGCTTACAAGAATTAGCGTACAAATAATTGACATAGCCAAAAAAGTTTTTACATGTTTTTTCATTATATTTTCCTCCTCATTTCAAATAATTTTATATATACTTTACTATTTATTAGGCTCTGTACAATGACATTCACTAGAAGTACAAGTGCAATTTGGATTATAGCCACTAGCACATTCATCTGTACAAGTACATTTCCATCTTTTTAGATTAGATAAATAATCTTTCGATTGTTGTTTTATAATATCCTTTTCTTCTTGACTTTGAGCTTTTTTATATGCTGGATAATAACTTAATCCAATATCTACTTGCTCATCTAATGAAACATCATGTGTAAATTTCCCATTTTTGAAACAATAAAAACAATAGTCATTTGACAAACTACTATCTTCATTTGTACCTTTCTGTTTATCTTCTTCAATCGGCATTCCGCAACTTTGACATATTAATTCATTCATCTTTAATTCCTCCTATAAAATAATATTTTTCTTTATAATACATATTTTACCATAAATATATTTTATTATCTCCCAATAACTGGTGTGCTGATATGCCCTCGATTTTTGGTCCAACTTGATTGATAGTTTTTATGACCGAAAATCGGTAGTATAATCCTTACATCTGCTAATTGTATTTTAAACCTTAATTTTTAAAGTGTCAAGGGCTTTTGGACTATCAATCATACTGGTACAATTTCTGGGGGCAAGGTCAAAACATATATTGGCAATATGTCAAATTTTATCGAACGATAGTTAAACTTTCTATAGAAACTTCTATATTTTATTTATATAATAAATTTAGAGTAATTAGTTTGCTCAATTTATTAAAAAGGAGAAAAAAGATGGTAAGAAACTTAAGAAAAATTACTGCATTATTGTTAGTTTTAGTTTTATTATCGCCAATTTTATCTATAACTAAAAGTCTTGCAGTTTCAGAAAGGTACGAGCTTAGCTTCAAATGGTTTTACATAAAGAATGCTTATAGCGGAAGATATTTAGATGTAAATGGAGGGATAGGTGCAAATGGACGAAATGTAGAACAACATGGATACCATGGGGGTTATAATCAAAAATGGTATTTGTATCATGCAGGAAATGGAGAATATTGGATAGCAACAGAGGCTCGGAAGTAGTGGCGGTAGTCTTTACTATACATTGGATGTAGATAATGGCGGAAATGCTAATGGAACAAATATACAAATATGGGGTATTGATTTAAATAATAACAACCAAAGCTTTGCTTTTGAGAGAACATCTACTGGAAGATATAAGATTTTAACTAAATGTAGCAATTGGACTAAAGCACTTGCTATAGAAAATGCTAGTTGTTCAAGTGGTGGAAATTTAATACAACATCAATATAACGGAAGCATTAATGATGAATGGATATTAGAACCTGTTAATAAGGATTGGGGTTTGGGATTACCATATGCTAGCTCTAATTATAATAATTATTTCAATGGTGCATATCCAAACCTTTCTACTTTTGATAATGGCACTAGAGATTGCGCAAACTTTGTATCACAATGTTTATTAAATTCCGGAATACATTTTCAAGATAAATGGTGGATGTATAGAAAAAATGGTTCATATTCTCAGCCATTAAACTCATCTCAACTTTATGCTTCGTGGGATTATGATGTATACTCTGGAGGTAGTAGCCCGTGGATAAGTGCTCATTATTTTAGAGAATATTGGAAAGGTAAAGTTTCTTCTCAATACTGTACAGGAAGTTTTATTCTTCAATATCCTCATACAATATCTAATTTGTCATATTATGCTGGTGATGTCATTCAAATTGTTAATCCTCATCCTACCAATACAAACGAACCAGGTTCAGCGTTTCATACTTTATTTATAACAAATATGAATTATGATTACTCTGGAGGATATTATTATTATACTTTAACGGGGCATTCATATTCCCAAAGCAATAAATCTTTAATGGATTATGCTAATTCTTATCCGGATTCGTATTTTGTGTTTTATAAATTTATGTAATAAAAATATTTATATCTATTTTAACAATGTGTTATAATAGATATAAACAATATTGATAAAAAGAAAGGAAAAGGTAATATTATGAATAAGAAAAAAATAACAATTATATTGACAATATTAATAATTTTTGTAGTCGGAATTCCATTTATCGTGCTTTCTATTAGTGAAAAACCACTTTTCTTTAAAGATGGAATATTGATAGTAAGACCAGGAGACGGAATTCCAAATGTACCCCAAGGAACACCAATGGCAATTGAGCCAGAGTATAAATCTGAAGAGCAAAGAGAACAGGAACAAAAAGAATTAATACAGAAATTAAAAGAAGAGACAAAAGAACAGGCTAAAAAAGATTTTGAAAATGGTATCGTAAGAACAGATGATAGATTTAGTGAGGAAGAAATGGCTGAATTAAAAGAACAAGCCGCTAAACACAATGCAGAATTTGAAAGAAAACGTAAAATATTTAGAGATGTTATGGTAAGATTTTATGGGGAAGAAAAAATAGAAAAACTGGAGAGACAATCTAAAGAAGAATCTAAAGACGTGGGATTGATAACACCTTCAGAGATTAAATCTATACCCGAGACAGCAAAAGAATGGATTTCATTAATGCTAGATATTCTTGAAAATAAAAAAGTTTCTGATGAAGAACTCGAAATATTAAGGATGGATTTAGGGTCACTTCGCGGAAATTATATACACATAATGTCACAAGACTTAAAAGACAGGATTGAAAAAGCATTAGGATACTAAAAATTAATATATGCTTTAAAATGTGTTTTAGATAAGAATCTAAAACACATTTTTTTGCGGTAACGATTTTGACTAGACAACTTTGACTATTAACATTAAGCCAAAATTAAAGTCTAGTTTTACACTAGACTCTAAATTTTTATGTTTACAGCAAACCCTCCTAAAAAGTAGAAAAAGTTCGTGTAAGACTCAAATGGTTGGGCTGGTGGGATTCGAACACACGCATGCAGGAGTCAAAGTCCTGTGCCTTACCAGCTTGGCTACAGCCCAATGTTATGGGGTGGATGATGGGACTCGAACCCACGGTCTTCAGTGCCACAAACTGACGCGTTAACCAGCTACGCTACACCCACCATCTTATATATTGCTATTTTTAATAAGCAATTCTATTGTAAAGCATTATCATATTTTTGTCAAGAACAAAAGAGGATGTCCTAGAACATCCTCTCAATTTTACTAATTTAAGTTTGGATAAATTCTATCTTTCTTTTGCCCATATCATTAATCTATTAACAGCATCATCTGTGCAAGTTTGCAATGTAATTTCTCTTACTCCTTCTTCAACTTCTCTTGTAATGTGAGCTACATCATTTGGAGATGTTTCGTATATATTGTAAATTACATATGTAACTGTTGCTCCTGTTGCATCTGTTATAAGTATTGTATCTCCTTTTACTAATTTCTTATTGTTTGAGAAAAATACTCCATTTCTATAATTGTGACCAAGTAACACTACATTTCCTGGCTCGTTTAATTTTTCCAAGTTAATTGGCCATTGTACTCCAATTGCTATTTCTAATGCTCTTTTTGTAAACTCTGCAAGTATTGGATATTCAATTCCTGTTTTAGGAATTTTTATTTTACCCAAAACCTCATAGCCTTCCATATATGTCTTTTTTGTCTCTGGTTTTGGTTGCTCTACAGCTACTTCGTTTGGATTTGGTTCAAATGTATCTAATGGATTTTGAACATCCTCTGGATCAGAATTTGTATTATTTTCTGGTTTATCCTTTTTTACTGTAGATACAGCTTTGTCAAACTCATCCATAGCAGTTTGTGCATTATTGTTTATTGCTTTTTGAGCATACAATTCATAGCCAAAGTATCCTAATACTCCAACTATTCCAACTATCAATACAACTAAGAATATTGTTAACATGCTACTATATTTACTATTAAACATAACAATCTCTCCAATCTAACTAAAGTTTACTAATATTTTTTAAGGAAAGCAGTTGCTACTCAACTGCATAACTTATCCGTACGCATCAAAGATGCTACGGCTAAGTTAATTATACCACATTTTACGTTTTTTTTCAAATATTACTCTAAAATTGCCTTAATTCTTCTTACGCCTGCTGATGATGCCTCTTCTTTTTTTATTTTAAAATTGCCCAATTTCCCAGTGTTTTCAACATGTGGGCCACCACATATCTCTTTACTGAAATCACCTATTGTATAAACTTTTACTTTTTCACCATATTTACTTTCAAATAGCCCTATAGCTCCTTCACTTTTAGCTTCCTCTAATGTCATTTCTTCACATTTTACTGTTAAATTTCTCTTAATTTGCTCATTTACAATAGCTTCCACTTTTTTTAGTTCTTCATCAGTCATTTTCTCTTGATGTGAAAAATCAAATCTTAACCTTTCTTCTGTTATGTTTGAGCCTTTTTGTTTTACATGTTCACCTAACACCATTTGCAATGCTTTTTGTAAAAGATGTGTTGCTGTATGATACATAATTGTTTTTTCACTTTGGTCTGCTAGCCCACCTTTAAATTTCACATCACTTCCTAACTTTGACTTTTCCTGATGCTCCTTAAATAATTCTTCAAAATTTTTCATATTTACATCTAACCCATGTTCACTTGCAAGCTCTACAGTTAATTCTGGTGGAAAACCATATGTTTCATAAAGGTTAAATACAATATTGGTATCAATTTTTGTTTGATTTGAAGCTTTAATTTTTGAAACCACTTTGTCAAACTCTTTTTCTCCATTTTGAAGAGTTTTCATGAACTTGTCTTTTTCATCTATAATAACTTGAATTATAGTTTCTTTATTTTTATCCACTTCAGGATATAGTTCAGATACATTATTTATCGAAATTTTTATTAAATCTTGTAACTCATTTAAGTCAATTTGCAATTTATTTAAATGTCTTGTCATTCTGCGAATTAATCTTCTTAAAATATATCCGCTTTCAACATTGCTTGGTCTCCCACCATCATTTATAATCATAATGCTTGAACGCAAATGCTCTGCAATAATTCTTCTGCTTCCGAATATTATCTATTTTTTGTAGCTCTTCTAATTTATTCATTACAGTTGCAAACAACTCTGTTTCATATGGTGTTTCTTTTCCTTGTAGCACCTTTGCCATTCTTTCCAGCCCTAAGCCTGTATCTACATTTTGTTGTTTTAGTTTTGTATACCCAGATTCACCTTTAAAATATTCCATAAAAACATTGTTCCAGATTTCAACATATTTACCACAACCACAAGAAGGATTACATTCGTTTGAACAAGCTTGCTTACCTGTATCGTAAAATATTTCTGTATCTGGCCCACATGGCCCATTGTCTCCTGCTATCCACCAGTTATCTTCTTTACCGAAAAAATAAATTCTTTCTTCTGGTATTCCCATCTTTCTCCAACATTCTGCTGAAACTTCATCTCTTGGAGCATCTGCATCACCCCTAAAACAAGTTACAGATAATTTTTCTAATGGGATTTCTAATTCATTAGTTAAAAATTCATAACTCATTTTTATCGACTCTTCTTTAAAATAATCACCTAGTGACCAATTCCCAAGCATTTCAAAATATGTTAGATGTCTATTGTCTCCCACTTCATCTATGTCTACTGTTCTTACACATTTTTGAAAACCCGTAAGTCTTGTGCCTGCTGGATGTTTCTCACCTAAAAGATATGGCACTAACGGTTGCATACCAGATGTTGTAAATAATACAGATGGGTCATTTTCAGGTATTACAGGAGCAGACGGAATTACTGCATGTCCATGTTTTTCAAAAAAATTAAGATATTTGTTTCTTATTTCAATTGCTTTCATTTATACTTCCCCTTTTGATATTTTATTTTATATTATTATAACACATAATTTGGGGTTTGAACTATATTTTCACCTTTTTTGCTTATCTAATAACTAATAACTTTAACAGTTTTTAAATCTTCATTTGTTGATACCCCTACAGAAAGCTCACTGAATTTAACTGCACTTAATACCCATTTCCCCACAAAAAATACTCCATTTTGATAATAAGCCTCTGCTAGTCTTTCTACATATTCTTTTTCATAATATGGTTCCAATACTGTATTTCCGTTTTTATCTATTACACCCCATTTATTATCTACCAAAACACCTATGTAATGTCCATATTTCGCATTTGTAAACATGCCCATATCATCTTTTAAGTGATAATTATGTAATACAATTTCATCATATATAAAATCTGTAACATATGCCATATTTGCCACATAAGCCCATTTTCCATTTTTCTTTACTAATATATTATTCCAATTTTTTACTATTACGTCTTCAATATTTTCTCCCAAATTCAGTTCCTTTATGTTAGAACTAAGGTCTACAATAAATACACTAAAATTATTTTCTATTTTAGCTATTACATATCTTTCTTCTTCATTACTAGGATATATGTGTGGTTTTATTTCATCATATATACAACCTCGTAACTGCTTACCATTAATAGCGTCTATAAATCCCTTTTTACCATTTAAATTAACTACTACAAATCCATGATGTTCTAATTCTATTTTATCATATATGCAACTCAATAATTGTTTTCCTGTAACTTCCTCTTCTAATCCATATCTTTTGTTTTCATTAACTATAGTTAACTTTACGATATCATCATCATCTTTTGGTTCGCCATAATGTTCTTCCATATATTCCTCAAACGAATCTGAATTATATATAGAAAGTGGAATTTCTTTTCCTTCATAATTATAAATTTTTATAGGATTGTTTTCTTCGTCAACAAATATAACACATCTAGGTTCACTATATCCATATTTTATATCATAATATTGTGGATTAATTAGCACTTTTGTTTTATAAAAATATATTCCTTTTTTGTCATTTCTTTTTATAAAACAAGCAACGCCAGCATCACCCTCACCTGAGCTCCCTACACAATAATCTGGCTCATCTATATTATCTATAATTTTATTTCCATTATAATTATATAATGAATATTTTTCGCCCTTCTTCATGCATATTATATGCATCGAAGCCACATAATCAACTTCATTATACTGAGCAGATATTAAAACATTGCCTTTTTCATCTTTTACACCCTTTAAATTATTATTATAAAATATAAATCTATCTTCTATATTTCTTCCCGTAACTTCATCAGGAATAACTTCATCTGCTATATAATTTCCTGACAAATCTATTATTTTGTTTTTGTTAACATATAATAGCTTATTATCTATTACGGTAATACTTTCATATTTTGCATCTACTACTAAATTGCCATCGCTATCTATAACCCCATATTTGCCGTCTTTCATTACTGTGTAATAATATACATTCTCATTTATTGCTTTGGTTTTATTATTTGTTGTAATATCTATTGCCTCAACATCTACTGTTTCTATCAGAGTTTCTATTAATTCTTCATAGATTACATTAGTATCCTCATCAATAATATTTCTTGTAATTTCTGCTTTATTTTCATTTCTATCGTCAGCAATTTCTTTTACATTTTTAATTTTATTATACTCTATTATCGTACAACCACAAATAATTAATAACAATATCAACTCTACTATTATTAGCAATGTTTTTCGTTTCATTAATATTTTTACTTTTTTCCCTTCCATTTTATCCCCCAATCATTTTATTTCTTTTTGTTTTATTATATATAATTTTTACTTGATTTACAATACAAAATATTTAAATAAGTTACAAAAAAATGTATAATTTTTTATAAAAATGTCATAATAAGGATATATAAAAAAATTAGACAATAAAAGGGGACACAAAAAACAAAATGCTGTCGAGGACTATCCCCACATGAAAAGGAGGGAAATAATGAAAGCAACAGGCGTTGTAAGAAGAATAGATGATTTGGGTAGAGTTGTTATCCCAAAAGAAATACGAAAAGTTCATAGAATAAAAGAAGGTGACCCTTTAGAAATCTTTACAGACAAAGAAGGAGAAATTATATTAAAAAAATATTCTCCAATAGGCGAACTTACTGAATTTGCAACCAGCTATGCAGACACAATAACAAAAACAACTGGGCATATTACTTGTATTACAGATAAAGACACTGTTATTGCAGTTTCTGGTGGCTCAAAAAAAGACTTTTTGGAAAAGGGCTTAAGTAAAGAGCTAGAGGAAGTAATAGAAAATAAAGAGGTTTTTAAGAGCAAAGACAATAACGAAATATCTATACCTATAACTCAAACTGAAGGAAGAGAAAGAATATATAATTCTCAAGTTATATATCCTATAATTTCAGATGGTGATGTTATTGGAAGTGTAATTTTACTTTCTAAAGAGCCAAATAAAAAAATGGGAGAAATAGAATATAAAGTTGCTCAATCTGCAGCAGGATTTCTAGGTAATCATTTAGAAGTTTAGCAATGGTGTCAAAGAAGAAATAGCACGATTTGGAAATTCCCAAATCGTGCTATTTTGGCTCCATCACCATTTTCTAGTCACCTTCATACATATTAATTATTATATCCAAATCGTTTGCAAATTCTTTTATCATTACAAGTTTTATACTTACATCTTTTCCTTTGCAGTAATCGTCTAAAACTTCTTTTAATTTTTTTATAAATCCAAGTTCTGGTTCTAATACATTTTTATTTTTCTTAAATCTTTCTAATAACATTTCTTTTATCATTACAATATCTTCATTATTTGCACATGTTATTCTTTGAAACATCTGGTATGGCTCAAAATAATTTAGTATTGGTTTGTCCATACATTCTGCCACAAATTTATCGTAAAACAGTTCCATTTTCATAGGTATACATTTGAAAATTTCTTCTGCTTGTTTGCTGTATTTTATTCTTTCCAATTCTTTATTTAAGCTATTAAAACGGTCTAGCACTTCATTCATATCGTCTCCGGCATCTATGCCTATTCTAGATAATTCTTCATCAATATTGTCGCAATAATCTGATGTTTCGGAAGCCTTTTCCATTCCCTGTATAAATATTGGTTTTATTGTTTGCATATCATAATCTATTAAACCTTTCCTAATAAAGTAGCTATAATATGCAAACAGTTTAACTATTTCTACCAATTTTAAACTTCCTTCTTTTATGTTTTCAATTATTTCATCTATTATTTCTGGGAATTTTACATCTGTTATTTTCCAATATTCTTCTGTAAGAATTCGCTTGTAGCCTGGCAGTTTTTCTGTGTCAATTGTTCTTATAATTGTTTCCATTTCATCTTTAAATATTTTCATATCAAATATTCTTGTTCTAACATACATTTCTATAAATTTAAAAAACCTATAATCTGATTTGAAATTAAAATAATAATTAATATCAAATTCTTTTATATAGAACTGCCTATTATCCATTAAAACTCTTGAAGAAACCAATATCGCTTTATATTCTTCATTACTGTTAATGTTTATAAATTTGTCTTTTGTAATTTTACCTGCTTTAATTTCAAAAGATATAGCAATTGTAAATATTAGCATTGTTTGCAATACTCTTAAGTTTGTATTTGGATAAGATTTATTTACTACTTCAAAAATTTTTCTAAAATCATTTAATGCATGTTTTAAAATTCTAAGATTTCTAGTTCCAGATTTTATAAATGTATTTGTAATTAGGTTTGTATTTTCTCTTAAAAATCTTACTAAGTCTTTATTCTTCTCATATCTCATTAATATGCCATTTATAATGTAATTAAATTTAGGCGCATATTCAAATGTTTCACCTATTAATTTTTCTTTTATTCTTTCATAATCATTTGCTTTGTCGAAAACATACTCAATCTTATCACCAATTTTTTCTACCATTGGCTTGTCTGTTTCTCCCAATGCTCCTTCTTTATCTAGTAAATACGTTGCAATAAAAGTTTTCATTTCAAGATTTGAGCTTTTTAATTTTGTAGATAACTCTTTTTCATTACATATAATTATTGTTTTAATATGGTCATGTTCAACAAAGTTGTTTATATACCCTAAAATATCTATAACATCAACATTCGCTCGCTCTAAGTCATCGAAGCATAGTACTTTATTATCTGTAGCAAAAAAACTTGCATAATCAATTTTGTCGCTATTTTGTGTTACTCCAAAAAAGTGTGCCATATCTAAACCAGTTTTTGCATATTCTGGTATTGATGTTTGGTCATGTGTGTCCATATATTTTTTCATGTTTTTGTCCATTAATTGAGTTGTTTCTATAAATATTTTTTTACTAATTTCTTCTAGATTCGATATACCATATAAAGACATATATATAGTTGTATATTTTTTCCCGTTTAATTGAAGTGATTCTATTTTGTTTTTAACTTTATTGTTCCAAAAATGAGTTTTACCACTTCCCCATTCACCATTTATCATTATTGCATAATCAGTATAATCTGCTCGTACATAATCTAAAATGCTTTCTACCAGTTCTTCCATGGCTCCTCCTTTCTAATTTAGTCTCTTGCAATTACCAACACAAGTATTTCACTTGCTCCTGCTTGTTTCAATACTCTGCTACATTCATTTACTGTTGCTCCTGTTGTGTATATGTCGTCAAATAATATTATCTTTTTATTTTTAATCTTTGCATTGTTATTTACTATAAATGCATCTTTTACATTATCTCGTCTTTCTTTTTCTTTTAATATACTTTGTGTTTTTGTTTCTTTTGTTTTTAATAACATGTTTGTTTCTAATACAGGGATGCGCTCTGTACTTCCGTGTATTTCCACAATTTTCTTAATAATTAATTCTGTTTGATTATATCCTCTTTTCCTTTTCTTTTTTATGTTCATAGGAACTGGTATAATTATATCATAAAAATTAAAAATGCTACATATTTTTTCATTTTTTGATATTATTTGTGCAAAAAAGCTACTTAGATATGGTTTATTAGAAAATTTATATCTTAATATTAACTTTCTTATTATTTTATCATAATCAAATATGTAAAATAATTTATCAAAGTTTTTATTTGTTTTTATTAATATATTTTTTTCTAATATTTTTATTCTTTTTTCACAATTTATGCATAGCCAGTTTTTATTTATCTTGCCACATATTCCGCAGGACGGTGGAAATAAAAAATCGAGAACAAAATTTAGCATATTACCTCCCTAAAATTCGCCCCCGTTTTCTATGTGGACATTTTTCTCAGTTGAGCTGAGTCATAAGTGTCCCACATTCCTTACAATAGTTTTAGTCTTTCCTCTACTCCTTCTAATCTTTTTTTATAATCTTTTAATTTTTCCTTTTCTTCTTGTATTTTGCTTTCTGGTGCTTTGTTTGCAAATCCTGGATTTGAAAGCATTTTTTCTCCTCTCAACACTTCTGCTTCCAGTTTTTCTTTTTCTAAAACCAATCTTTTTCTTTCTTCTTGAACATCAACTAAATCCTCAAATGGTATATATAATTCTATATCTTTTAATAATATTGATATTGCATTTTTCTCTATTCCTTCTTTATTTTCTTTTATTTGAATCTCACTTCCAAATCCAAGTTTTAATAAGAAACTCTCAGATTCTTTTATTACGTCTTTATATTTTTTAGTTACAAATATAAGCAAAGATTTTTTTGTTGGATGTACATTCATTTTGGTTCTTACATTTCTAATTTCTGTAACAACCTGTTTTAAAATCTCTGTTTCTTTTTCTTCTTTCTCAAAATTATATTTCTCATTGTACTTTGGAAATTCTGAAATCATAATACTTTCATCAACATCGTACAGTTTTCCATATATCTCTTCTGTTATAAACGGCATAAATGGGTGCAATAATTTTAATGAGTTTTTCAAAACCTCATTCAACACATACTGTGCCTGAACACTTGATCTGTCTTCTTTATTGTATAATCTAGTTTTTACAATTTCTATATACCAATCGCAAAACTCATTCCATATAAAACTATATATTTTATCTAATGCTATACCTAATTCAAAATTTTCTATATTATTGTTTACTTCTCCGTGTTAATCTATTTAATTTAGATAAAATCCATTTATCTTCTAATTGGAGGTTAGCGGTTAGAGGTTGGAGATTGGATTTAAGATGTTTCTCCAAAGTCTCCTCTTTATTTCCAAATTCTAAATTCTCAATTCCAAATTCTAAATCTAAATTCATTAGAACAAATTTTGAGGCATTCCATAACTTATTACAGAAATTTGATGCCTGTTCTAATTTTTCGCTCATGTATTTTATATCATTTCCTATTGTTATACCTAATATTAAAGAAAACCTTAACGCATCTGTTCCATACTCATCTATTATTTCAATCGGATCAATCCCATTTCCTAAAGTCTTTGACATTTTTCTACCTTGGTTATCTCTTACTATACCATGTATTAGAACTGTATCAAATGGTTTTTCCCCTATTAGGTCTAAGCCAGATACTATCATTCTTGCTACCCAAAAGGTTATAATTTCATATGCTGTTACTAAAACATTTGTTGGATAAAACATTTTTAAATCTTTGGTTTCGTCTGGCCAACCTAATGTCGAAAACGGCCATAACGCCGAACTAAACCATGTGTCTAAAGTATCTTCATCTTGATACAGAGTTTTATTTCCGCATTTCTCACATTTTTCTGGTAAATCTTTTGCTACATTTATATGATTACATTTATTGCAATAATATGCTGGTATTCTATGCCCCCACCATAGTTGTCTTGAAATACACCAATCTTGTATGTTTTCCATCCAATTAAAATATGTTTTTTCATATTTTTCTGGAACAAATTTTATCTCTTTAGTTTTTACAGCTTTTATTGCAGGTTTTGCAAGCTCTTCCATTTTTACAAACCATTGGTCTGATATTTTTGGTTCAATAATATGTTTACATCTTTCACATTTTGCAATATTATGCGTATATTCTTCTTCTTTTACTAAATCACCTTGTGCTTTTAATTTTTCTACTATTTTTCCTCTTGCTTCTAATAAATCCATTCCTTTATATTCAGGAACTATGTTCCCCATTTTAAATTTGTCATCAAATACTTCTACTATTTCTAAATTATTTCTTAATCCCGCCTGATAGTCATTCATATCATGTGCTGGAGTTATTTTTACAGCACCTGTTCCAAACTCTTTTTCTACAAATCTATCTGCAATTATAGGGATTTCTTTATTTACTATTGGTAAAATACAAGTTTTCCCAACTAGGCTTTTGTATCTATCGTCATCCGGATGCACAGCAACAGCAGTATCTCCAAGCATTGTTTCTGGTCTTGTTGTAGCTACTGTTATATATTTATTTTCGTCTTTTATTTTATATCTAATCTGCCATAAATGAGTTTTTTCTTCATGATGTTCAACTTCAATATCAGATACAGATGTATTGCAGTTTGTACACCAGTTTACCAATCGCTTACCTTTATAAATTAGGTCTCTTTTATACAACTGAACAAATTGTTCCAAAACCGCTTTTGATAGCCCTTCATCTAAAGTGAATCTAATTCTATCCCAATCGCAAGAACATCCCAATTTTCTTAATTGAGATTGAATTGTTCCACCATATATTTTTGTCCAATCCCATGCTTCTTCTAAAAACTTCTCTCTTCCTACTTCATGTTTGCTTTTTCCTTCACTTTTAAGTTTTTGAACTACTTTCATTTCAGTAGAAATTGACGAATGGTCTGTACCTGGCAACCATAATGTATTAAGCCCTTGCATTCTTTTAAACCTTATTAATACATCTTGTATAACATTATTCAATGCATGCCCCATATGCAGTTTACCTGTTACATTTGGTGGTGGTATTACAATACAATATGATTCTTTGTTTTCATCTTCACTTGGTTTAAAATATCCATTTTTTTCCCAACTCAAATAAATATTTTCTTCAAAATCTTTTGGGTTAAATTTTTCATTTAATTCATGTTTCTTATTCATGTTTTATCTCCTAAATTATACAAAAGGGACGTGTTTTTTTGTATACTTTTATTTTCCTCATAATATATCATAAAAAATCCGATTATTCAATCATAAATTACACGGACGTAGAGTTCTCCATTTTCTAGCACACTATTTATCTTGCTTGGATTTTGTATCAATTCCTCTTTATCTTTTTTAGATAGCTTTTTTATTCGGTATTCCAATTTAGAGGCCAGAACTCTGTTTCCTGCCTCCCAAGCCATTTCTATCTTTTTTGCATTATGGTTAAATGTGTATTTTGCACATTTATTATCTTTATTAAAGTGTTCTGCCATTCTGCGATTTATATCAGTTGTTATTCCAGTATATATTGAATTATCTTCGCATCTTAACATATATGTATAATATTTTTTATTTTCCATTTCCCCTCTATCTAATCATTATAATAATCGCTATATGTCATATATTTATAACCACTTATATTAGTATTGGTTGCAAATTCTTCTTTCCCCAATTCTTCTCTTGGAATCAAATCTTTATAATAAGATAAATAAGTAACCAATCTATATAATCTTGTTTTTTCTGTAAATCTAAAAATTAAATCTTTCTGAAAATCATAGTCGTATTCATTTAAATCTCCATTATCATAATCAAAAATTATATAGTTATCTCCTGATGTCATCATTGTATTTATAGAATCAGGTGTAAAGCACCATAAATTAAAATCTTGCATAACTGAATAAGCCATTCTGTCTTCTGAGACTTCTAATAAATGTTCATAATTTTCATCATCTTTTTCAAATAGATAAAATCCATTTTTGTCAGATGATTTAAAATATATTCTATCAGGCTCTTTTTTATATGCATATGTATTTGTGAATTTTTGGTAATTATCTCCATAGTCTGCTTCATCTTTTTCTACTTGTGCTTTTAAGCTAGAATATTTTTCTTCATAGTGCACTCTATTTATATCAATAGCAATTACCATACCAAAAGAAGCTATTATAACTACTATTATTGCAAAAGCATTTTTAAATTTCTTGTTGAAATGTTCTCCCATAATCTTCTCCCTATTCCACAGTTCCAATGTAAGTAAATCCATCTGGAGGTGCTGGTGTATTTGTTTTATATACATTAAATCTGAAAGGCTTTCCTTCATGTTCGCTGGCTACACTCATATGGCATAGTGCAATCCCTACATCTAAATCGGTAAAATTGTAAAATCTGCCCATTGGCCCACCTATATTCTTCATGTAATAAACATGAACAAAATTATTTTCCACAATAAAATACCAAGGTTGTTTATTTATTCCAGATGGTGCCAATCTAACCGCCTCTAAACGTGTATCGGTTCCTTGAGCAATCTCTGAAATAGATTTTCGATTAAATTCTTCTGTCTTTCTTGTTCCTGGCTCTGCCGGCTTTCCAAAAGCAAAGCCAATAATGTGGTTTGAATCGTCTTTTTTTCCCTTCACTCCAGCAAGCCAACGAGTAGCAAATCCCATAGAATATAAATATAGCTCCACATGTTGAAAAAGAAAACCAGCACATGTATTACGCAGTGGTTGTTCTTTTCCAGAAATTAGTAAATAATGTGGTGCTTTCGGATTTGCTAAACCTTTAACTTCTTCTGGCCCCAATATTCTGTATGTAAATTCTGAACTCGGCAATAATGGTTTAACACCATTAATAAATGTTTTAATTTGCTCAATTGTTTCTGTGTTTAATGGTGTCATATCATATTTTCTGCATGACCTACGAGTAAAAATTGGTGAATAAATATCCATGGTTATTTTCCTCCTTAATTCATTTCAACTTTTCCTATTATAGAACATATATCTTCTATTTTGTTTTTCTTCATGTATTCTTCTATTCCTTTTATTGAATTTACACTTATTTCAGGGTCTACAAAATTCCCCGATCCAATTGATATTGCCGTTGCACCTGCTAGCATAAATTCAATTATATCTTCTCCATTCATTATTCCGCCCATTCCTAATATTGGAATTTTTACAGCTTGAGATATTTGATACACACATCTTACTGCAACTGGTTTTATTGCTGGGCCCGATAATCCACCTGTGTTGTTTGCCAAAGCTGGCCTTCTTTTATTAATATCTATCTTCATTCCAAGCAATGTATTTATAGCAGATATTCCATCTGCTCCAGCGTCTTCTGCTGCTTTTGCAGGCCCTATTATATCTGTTACATTAGGTGTTAGTTTTACTATTAGCGGTTTATCTAAAACTTTTCTTACTTGTGATGTTACTTCTTTTACCCCTTCATATGTAGTCCCAAAAGCCAAACAGCCTGCTTTAACATTTGGACAAGATAAGTTTAATTCAACTCCATCTATATCTACTGTATTTAAAATTTTGCAAAGTTCAACATATTCTTCTATTGTACTTCCACATGCATTTACTATTATTTTTGCATCTGTTTTTCTAAGCCATGGTAAATCATTTTCTATAAAATATTCAACTCCTGGATTTTGAAGCCCAATTGAATTTAACATACCACTACTTGTCTCACAAATTCTTGGTGGCTTGTTTCCTGTCCTTAATTTTAAGCTGGTACCTTTAGTTATAATTCCACCCAGCTTATTTAAGTCTATAAACTCCGCATATTCTCTTCCATATCCAAATGTCCCAGATGCAACTGTTACTGGGTTTTTCATTTTAATTCCACATAAATTAACTTCTAAATTCATTTTCTCCTCCTAAATTTCTACATCTTTTGCCCAAAACACCGGCCCATCTTTACAAACATGCCCATATTTTGGCTCTGTTTCTGTAATAATTTTTACAGCGCAACCCAAGCATGCGCCAATCCCACATCCCATTTTTTCTTCTAATGACATCTGGCATTGTATTTTTTCATCATTTGCAAATTGTTGAATTGCTTTTAACATTGGTAATGGTCCACATGCAAATATTATATCTGGTTTTTCTTTTTTGCAATCTTCTTTCAAATAATCTATTGAAAAACCTTTTTTACCATATGACCCATCATCTGTTGTTAAAATTAGTTCATCACAAACCTCTGCAAATTCACTTTCTAATGTTATTAAATCTTTACTTCTAAATCCAATGTATGTACTTACTTTTGTTTTTCCTCTCAATTGTTTTGCAAGTTCATACAATGGATATGTTCCTATTCCGCCACCGATTATAAATGCTTTTTTATATTCTTTTATTTTAAAAGTTCCATTACCCAGTGGGCCCAAAATGTCTATTTCTTCTGAAACTTGTTTCTGAGATAAAATCTCTGTTCCTTTACCTTTTACCTGAAATATAAATTCTACTATCTGGTTGTTAATATTATATATACTTATTGGCCTTCTTAAAAAAGGTTCTATTGAGTCTGACACTCGTATTTCTAAAAACTGACCTGGTTTTGCAGTTTTTGCTATTTCTGGTGCTTCCACTGAAAACTTATATATTCCATCAATAAGTTTTTCTTTGTTAATTAATTTTGATTTTGTTTGTATTGGCATGTTATTCTCCTTCCTCTTCATAAACTATTTTTCCATTTACAACTGTATATATTACTTTACCTTTTAACTTTTTATCTATAAATGGTGAGTTTTTTGATTTAGATACAATATCTTCTTTTTTATAAATATATTCTTTATCTGGGTTAAATATTGTTAGGTCTGCAATTGCGCCTATCTTTATTTCTCCTCTTTTTATACCAAGTAATTTAGCTGGGTTATAAGACATAAGTTTAACCATATCAATATATGTAATATATCCTTTGTCCACCAAATTCATAATAGTTGCTGGCAATGCAGTTTCAAAACCTATAATCCCATTTGGTGCAGTTTCCAGCCCTTTTGATTTTTCTTTTTCTGTATGTGGTGCATGGTCTGTAACAATGGCATCTATTGTTCCATCTTTAATTGCTTCTATTATTGTTTTTCTATCTTCTTCTTCTCTTAATGGTGGATTCATTTTTGCATTCACATTAGAATTTAAAACTTCTTGAACTGTAAAAGTATAGTAATGTGGGCAAGTTTCACATGTTATTTTAACACCTCTTTTTTTCGCATCTCTTATTAATGCAACTGTTCCTTTTGTACTAATATGGCATATATGTGTTCTTACTTTATTTGTACTTGAAATAACTATTTCTCTTGCTACCATTATCTCTTCAGCTTCTGGATATATTCCTTGTACTCCTAATTTCTCTGAAACTTCACCTGCATTTATTGCACCTGCTCCTACAAATTTATCTTCACAATGTGAAGCAACAAAAGTATTGTTTTCAGATGCTTTTATAATTGCTTCTCTCATTAACTTTGAATTTACAAGTGGTATTCCATCATCTGAAAATGCAATTGCACCAGCTTCTAATTGACTTTCAAAATCAACCAGCTCTTCTCCTTTTTCTCCTTTTGTTACACTTGAATATGGAAGTACATTACAAAGGTTAACTTCTTTTGCTCTATTAATTATTTGTTCTAAAATAATAGTGCTATCTGGAACTGGGTTTGTATTTGGCATTGGACAAATAGTAGTAAACCCTCCCTTAACAGCACTTTTAGAACCTGTTTCTATAGTTTCTTTATGTTCTCCACCTGGCTCTCTTAAATGACAATGCATATCTATCATACCTGGCATAATGTATAGGTTTGTACAGTCAATTACTCTATCTGCATCTTCATTTATTTCCTTTTCAAGTTTTGAGATTTTATCGTCTTCTATCAGCATGTCTAACTGTTCTTTTGTTTTAGTAAGATAATCTATAATTGTTCCATTTTTAAATAAAATTTTCATATACACCCCCTAAAATAATTAATAATTAATAATTAATAATTATTAATTATTAATTATTATTATACATTATTAATTGGTAATTATCAATTATTAATTATTAATTATCAATTATCAATTACATTGGTTTTGCTATATATTCTACAATCATTCTTATATTTTCTAAAATCTCATTATTACCAATGTTCAATATACCGTTATATTTCTCATATTCTCCATTTTTATAAGCAACAAAATCTCCAACTTCAAGATTTTCATATTTCTTATTATTTATTTTAGAAATTTCAGCTGTTTCTGTATTTAGCAAATATTTATTCCCTTCTTCCACACTGTCCACAATATATGTTGCTCCTTCATTAGGAATTATACTGTTATTGTGTAGAAATAGGTAATCATCTTCCACAAGAGTTTCGGATTCTTCTTTTGGGACTTTAACAAGGTTTCTGAATATGCCACTAGTGTAATAATCTCTTAATTCTTCCTCATTACTGTAAACGTTTATATTTGTTTCTAGTTTATATAACTTTAATCTTGCTTGTATTTCTTCATACTTTTGTTTTACTTGAACATCTTTTAAATTTAGTTCACCATCATATGCAACTGGCTTACCATCTCTCATAATTAAAATATCGCCTTCTTGCATATAATATCCTTTATTAAATCCTATTGTTTTACTTGTTATATGTTTACCTGTTTGTAAATCCAGTAATGTACAATAGTCATCTCCCATACCATCTACTGCATATAACTTCCCTTCTTTTTCCTCTCCTGCTGTTTTTTGCAGTTCTTTCCATTCGTTATTTTTTATTCTTGTATCTATTTTGTCTATTGTAAATTCTCCATTATTGTAATTAAATACAGTTCTGCTATTTACCGGTTCTGGCAACATGGCGGTTGGTATTTTTATACATTTTATCCCATTACTGTTATATGAAAGTAATGTATAATTTTCTGTATATGATAACACATTATAGTCAAGCGTTTTATCGTTTTTATCTAATAATTTATCAATTTTATTTTGAATTTTTGAACATACATTTCCCATTTCAAAATTCTTTATAGATTCTTTTAAATCTTTAATAAAGCCACTCACTTCTTCTGATTTTGAATTCATATTTTCTTTAGTTTTAGATAGGAAATTATTAATTTGCATAGAATTGCACCTTTCGAAAAAATATTTTAGAATAAAAATTTTTAGAAAAAATATTATAATTATATTATTATAACACCTTTTTATTAAAAAACAATGCTTTTATACAATATTTTGCAGACTATTTGTGCGAATTCACATTTGTGGTTAGCAAAGTTATTTTATTTTCTCCATTTTCATTTACTAAAAATATTGTGCCATCCCTGTCTGTTCTATATACTCCGTTTTTATTACATATTTTTATTAATCTATCTAAAACCGCTTGCACCGGATGATTATATTTATTATTTTCACCTACAGATATAATTGCTATTTCTGGAGAAATTACATTTATAAAGTATTCTGTACTACTAGAAGAAGACCCATGATGCCCAACTTTTAAAACATCTATTTCTCTCCATTCTATTTTTTTGTCGTCACTCCTTTTCCCTAAGTTTTCAACTTCCTTTTCTATATCTCCCATAAACAAATAGCCTTGTTCTCCTAGCGTCATTTCTATAACAACTGAGGAATTATTTACTTTTGATGGTTCATTATTATCAATATATTTTACAACACAGTTTGCATCTCCTATTTCAAAAGTATATCCTATTTCTGGATTTTTTATTTTATCTTCTCCTTCAAACTTATTCTCTACCGATTCTAAAACTTTTCTATAATCTGTTATCATTTTCGCTTCACTAATAAAAGGAACTAAAATTATCCCTATATCAAAATTATCAATAATATCTTTCATTCCGCCCAATATGATCTGAATGTGCATGTGTTCCAATTAAATAATCTATTTTAGTAATTCCAAGTTGTTTTATATATTTTACAAGTAACTCTCCATCTCCTTTATCTCCACTGTCTATCATCATTGTTTGTCCATTGTCCACCACCAAACAACTATCTGCTTGTCCTACATCGAAAAAGAATATTTGCAGGTCCGAATCTTCTGCCAAAGAAAAATTCTCTGGAAATTCTTCACCATAAACTTGCTCAATAACTTTTTCTTCATATGTATTTTGATTATTAACTAATTCGCTTCCAAAAGCCGATAAAAATATTACGGCTACAATTAATAATATATAAACTAAACTTTTCTTATTCTTCATAATGCTGTACCTCTTCTAGGTCTAAACAGTTTTGACATATCAACTCTTTCATGTTCAAGTAAGGCAATTTTTTTATTAAGTCCACCTGAAAAACCAGTTAAGCTTCCATCCCCGCCAACAACACGATGACATGGTATAATAAGTGAAATAGGATTATGTCCTACTGCTCCTCCAACTGCTTGTCCTGACATATTTTTTTTATTCATTATTTTGGCTGCTTTTTTACCAATTTCGCCATAAGTAGTTACTTCTCCATAAGGTATTTGGCACAAAATATCCCATACTATTTTTCTAAATTCTCCTCCTCTCGGAGCTAATGGAATTTCAGAAATACTTGGTTTTTCTCCCATAAAATATCTGTCCAACCATTTTTTTGTTTTCTTAAATATAGCCAATTCATTTTTTTCTATCATTTCTTCTGTTACAGTATCACCATAGTATTTTTGCCCTTCCATCCATAATCCAATAATATTTTTTCCATCACTAGCTAATGTAATAGAGCCTATTGGTGATTTATAATATGTTTGATAAATCATTTCTATACCTCACTATAAACCTAATATCTTTCAATATATTTTATACATTCACATATTATCATAAAACATATTTTTTTCCTATACTTTTTAATATTTTTTAAACAGCAAAAACATATTAGTCTTCCATATGTTTACCATGGAAGACTAACTAGATTACATCTATCTTATATAATTTTCTTTCATCCCAGTATAAAATCTCTTCTCTGCCAATTTCTCTTCAACTCCATTTAGTGCTTCTCCAAATCTTTGGAAATGTACTACTTCTCTTTCTCTTAAATAACGCAACACATCAACCACATCTGCATTATCTGCACATAAATCTATTAATTTTTCATAAGTAGCACGTGCTTTTTGCTCTGCAGCCAAATCTTCAACCAAATCTGCAACTGGGTCACTTTTTACAGCAATTGTTTGAGCTGACCAAGGCACACCTCCTGCAGATTGCGGATACACTCCCCAGCCATGGTCGGTGTAATATGCTCCAAAACCTGCTCTACTCATTTCTTCAGCCGACACTCCATCTGTTAGCTGATGTACTAAAGTACCTACCATTTCAAGATGTGCTAATTCTTCAGTACCTATATCATTTAATATTGCTTTTGATTTTTTGTCTGGCATTGCAAATCTTTGTGATAGGTATCTTAATGATGCTCCAAGCTCTCCATCTGGTCCACCATATTGAGATATTATATCTTTTGCCATTTTAGGGTCTGGTGTTTTTATATCTATTGGATATTGTAAACTTTTTACATAATAATACATTAATATCTCCTCCTTTCCCAAGGCCATGGCTCATCTATCCAGTGCCACCTATCACGATTTTCATCTAATAATGTTAATGGACCATATAGTTTTGCATATTTTTCAGAAAGCTCTCTAAGTTTCCCAGAATATTCACTATGAAGTCCAAGTGCTGTTGAATCTGTTGGGTTAATGTCTAAATATAATGATATATCAGTAACCGAAAAACCCAATGCCATAATTTCTTTTAGCAATTCTTCTCTACTATTCAAATTATCTTCACACATATTATTAACTCCTTTCACCACTTCTTAAAAATTCCATTATCGCATGTGACTGGTTCGGATAATATGGGTCAACCAATTCTGGAAAAAGTGTTCCATGTTTTAATGCAACTTCAGGTTCAAAAACTTCATTTAATCTTTGACGTGGTACATATGCAGCTCCAAATCTGTAGTTTTCTGGAAATACAGAGTTTGTCATTTGCATATTATCATCTATCCTGTTAGAATTCATTTAATTTCCTCCTCGTATTTTAATATTGGAAGTTTAAATTCCTATATTAAAATATGACATTTTTCTTAATTTTGTGACAAAAAGAACGTGGAAGATATTAATCTCCCACGTAGTTTGCAAAATTTGATTACTTATTTACCAGAGAGCGATATAATCGTTCCCAGTGCTGTGGCTCCTGCTCCACCAAGCTGTAAAGCTTGACGGCCCTTGTCATTAGGAACCCATGCGGAACCAATTGCAGTTCCTGCACCTATAACACCAGTAATTATACCAGCCTTTTGGGCTTTTGACATTCCCTGCTTCTGCTGAGCAACATTGTTGCCATTAGCATTTGCAGAAAATACTGGCAAAAGCTCTCCACCCGGTCCCTGCACATAACCCATTATCTGGGCATTCTGTGCTGGATAAGCAGTTTGCACATTGGCTTGCTGGCCTGGTACAACTGCTCTGGGTGCTGAAGAAGTCGGCGCCACTGCCCCCATTGTGGCAATGTTCGCGATTGTACGTCCAGTCGTTGCATTGGTTCTACCAACGCCACGGACTTTACCATCTCTCTTAGACAATTCATACATCTTTTCTGTGTAATCTGCCCACCAGACGCCTTCGTTATCCTCCAATAGGATCTGCATCCTATTGTCAGACGTAATGTAATAACAGTTTTGCGGTTGGACGTTGGGCGCGTCACAGTCAGAGTACTTTTCTCCCGAACCTTTAAGGTCCGGCATGTCTAAGCCCGCTTTTTCAAGTGGTGACAACTCAGTTGCCATTGTAAAACCTACCATCAAAAATACTACCATCAATACTGCCATCGTTGTTTTTCTCATATTGCCCTCCTAAGGCGTTTTATTTGGTTGTTTTTTGGTTTTGTTGTTAATCAAACTTCGTGCAAAGCATACATGCTCTACAAAAAAATTCAAAGTTTTCATACATTTATTATACCATATTTTACATAATTTGGCAAGTTTCTTTTATGTTACGCAGATGTATCAGGTTTGTTACTAAATTAAAAATTCAAACATCTTTTATAATTATGTAAAGCTGTTGGATTAAGTATTTCTAACAAAAAGGCAAACGCGAGGATAATTACATCCTCGCGCTTCCTTTTCTAGAGAATTAGGCATGCTTCTCGCCTAATGATTTACCATCTTCCAAGGTTAAAATTAAAGCTGAAACCAAACCGGTTCCCCACATAGCCAATAACAAACCTGGTGTCCCTATTAAATGAACGAACATTGCTTGCTACCGCTACGAAAGTTGTGGTTCCATACCGCTGGTACATCAACTGATTTCTGGAATTAATGTAGTACATATTGTACGCATTATCCCAATACCAATCGTTGTAACCAACAACATAACCATTGTATCGAGTTAGAGTTCTCACATTGCGAGCCCTCAACTGCCAGATATTGGTTCCATACGGCATCCACATCAGATCATAACCAGTAGTAATGTAAAATGCATTACCATAGTAGTCATAATCATAGTAGTTATAACCTAAAAGGTTATTGACGTACAAATCATTGCCATAATACAACCTATTTGGGTAAGTATTATACACGAACAAAGAAATATAAGTATTACCTCTGTTTGTGTAATGGTTGTTGTAGAACGTCCTCTCCACAACATGGTCATTTCTGTACATATTGTTTTGAGGAGTTCCCCTTGGCCCAAAGGTTGGAGTTGGCTGATACCTGGTTTCACCCCAGTTATGTGCACGCTGTGGCCCCATTACTGTATCCACTTTACGTGCTGGCGGAGTTCCCGTCTTCGCTGCTGGCAAATTATCCGGCTTTGGCTTTGCCTGCTGTGCTGGCGGAGTTCCCGTCTTCGCTGCTGGCAAATTATCCGGCTTTGGCTTTGCCTGCTGTACTGGCGGAGTTCCAGTCTTCGCTGCTGGCAAATTATCCGGCTTTGGCTTTGCCTGCTGTGCTGGCGGAGTTCCCGTCTTCGCTGCTGGCAAATTATCCGGCTTTGGTTTTGCCTGCTGTACTGGCGGAGTTCCCGTCTTCGCTGCTGGCAGATTATCCGGCTTTGGCTTTGCCTGCTGTACTGGCGGAGTTCCCGTCTTCGCTGGCGGGTTCTGATTTGCCGGCGGTTGTTGCTGTACTTGTGGTGGCCGTTGCGGTTTCGCTGGCGGGTTCTGATTTGCCGGCGGCTGTTGCTGTACTTGTGGTGGCCGTTGCGGTTTCGCTGGCGGGTTCTGATTTGCCGGCAGTTGTTGCTGTACTTGTGGTGGCCGTTGCGGTTTCTCTGGTGGATTCTGCCTTGCCGGCGGTTGTTGCTGTACTTGTGGTGGCCGTTGCGGTTTCTCTGGCGGTGGATTATCCCGCTTTGGCATTACCTTGCCCTGTTGTGCAAATGCTGTAAATGTCATCATGGCAAACATCACCATGATCAATGTTGCGAAAATTCTCTTTTTGTTCTTCATGGTTTTGCCCTCCTAAAGGCTAGTTTATACTGCTAATTCTCTCATAACGCAAATGCGTTATATAATTAATTAAAAGTTAACATCACGTTAGTATCTTTATTATACCATATATTTACAGGTTTTGCAAACTGTCTTCTTGTCAAATATAAGTTAAAGGTTAAGCGGGGATGTAATTACATCCCCGCAAATTTAAGTTTTGATTATTTGCTAAGCAAAATAGTAGCTCCTATCAAGCCTAACTTGATAATAGCTTCTTCTTTGCCAATCTCTCTTGGAGCATATCTAAATGGTGGTGGAATCCGAACAGCCTGGTTTACAAAACCATACTGGTCTTTTTCCAATTTCTGGATTCTGTTTTCAAACACTCTCCAATTGTTTCTTCCATAATCCATTCGCATAAGACGATTGGCACGGTCAATGCAATATGCATTACCTTTTCGGTCGAAACCATAGTACATTTGGTTGTTTCTCATTAATTCACACGCATGATTATTCACACGCACAAACCACTGAGCAGGCAGATGCCCTTTTTGCTGTTCAAATATTCGCATATTTATGCGACCATTTCCTCTTCCCATAAAATTGTTTGTATTGTAAACAACTTCATTTCGGCCTCTAAGGTCGATGGTTGGATTTCTCTGAGGCTGATGCACCGGAGGTGCTGCAAAAGTTGCTGGAACGGCGAAAATCGCCATCAAACAAACTGCTACAAAATTTTTAATGTTTCTCATTGTTGTGCCCTCCTAGGCAAATACTGTTAATTTTCAAAACTCACCCAGTGCAATTGCACTAAAAATTTATACTAAAACTGCTTATAATTTTATTATACTCTATATTTTCATAGTTAAGCAAGTTACATTTATATTACTATATTGTAAATAAATTTCTCTATGTAAAAGACTAACCGCGAAGAAAATTATTTCTTCGCGGTTATAGTTAGTTTTGGTTAGTGTACCTTATTCCGGTAACCAATCCTTTCGAATCAATTACTAAATACTGGTTGTTCCCATTGGGAGTCCAATCCCAAATAGCATCTCTTTCATATTTTAAAGAGTGTAGCAAGCCAGAGTAAGTTATAGCATACGCATAACCTCTTGCATCAAAGCCTATATAGCTTCGTTCCATTCCTTTAAGATGAACCAACATATGTTTATTCCTCAAAAAGGTTTTTCCGGTTTTAATCTCGTGGTCAACTACTATAGTTACATTTTCGCTACCCTTTTTATTGGGTTTGAAAGTAAACTCATGCCGTTCAATACGACTTTCTCCTTCACCCAAAAAGAATACTTTCTCTTCTATTTTTGGGTTTTTGAAAGGATGGTTTAGGCTAATATTCTGTGCAAACATTGTTGGCACAAACATTGTGAATAACGCTACTAACATCAAACAGTTTCTCATATTGTTTCTCATTTTTTGTCCTCCTAAACTACGTTAATTCCCAAAACTAAACTTCATAATAAAAGTATAACATAATACTGCTATACTTCTATTATACTACATATTTACATAATTTTCAAATTTATATGTCTTGTACTATCTCTAATTGCCCTATTTCTTGGTTTTCTCCTTTATTATCATAGTAATTTACAATATAATGTGAATCATTGTTCCATTCTAATGTAAATATATCTTTTCCGTGTGCCGTTTTCTCCTGTACCATATTGAGATATATCTCCTTTTAATTCATTTACATCTATATAATATTTTTTTTCTACTTCTTTTCCATCAATATCTATATAATCTTTTATAACATTCATTTCTTTTAATTTATCTATTACTATATCTGAACTGTACAATTCATCTATACTCACTTTAGTTTCAGTTGCAGTTTTGTGTGCATCTATATATATTGGTGCTAACAGCATATTTATCTCTTCTAAAACCTCGCTCTTATTCCATTCTACTTCATCTACTGTAACTTTTGTTAATACACCATTTTCTCCCCAAATGAATTTTATTCCCCATATTATTATTGCTATAATTATTATAATTGTTATTATTAATGTTAATATTTTTCTTATCATAAATTTTTCTACCTCTATTTTTATTTTACATCCTTTTAGTATATTTTTCAATAGTTAATTAAACAAATTTGAATATTATTTAAATTAATTTAATATTATTTTTTGTTACTATTTCTTCAAATGTTTCTATTACTTTATCTGTTGAATAAATTGCACCGCATGGTTTTGCTACACCATTATCTGTTATCTCTAATTTTATATTTGCTCTTTCACCACTAAAAAATTTTATTGCTCCTCTTAATCTGTTTTTTTCTTCTTCAGTTAAATTTGTTATATCTATTACAATTTTATTGTGTTTCTCTTCTTTTGCATTACCATTTGCTCTAACATTATTTCCCCCATCTTCTACATTATTATTTGAAAATTCGGTTATGTTATTTGCAACTATTTTAACTGGCTCATCTTCTCTAATACTTATTTTGCCTTCAATTATAACGATATTATCTTCAATTAAAATATTGTTACATCTCGAAAACACACTGTCAAATACTATTATTTCAGCACTACCATAAAAATCTTCCACTCTCACAAATGCCATTGTTGTATTGTTTCTTGTAAACTTTTTATTTATTTTGCTTATTATACCTGCATATTTTACAATTTGTCCATCTTTGTATTCTTCCGACTTCCCAAACTGCTCAATATCTTCATTAATTTTTGCCATATCTATTGTAGTTATATTTGTATTCTTTTCTATTTTCTCTCTTAGTTTTTCTAATGGATGCCCAGACAAATATAATCCAAGCATTTCTTTTTCCATATTCAACAAAATTTTATCTTCTAGTTCTGGCAATTCATCAAATACATATTTTTCAATTTTTATTTCTTCGTTATTTTCTGCCATTAAATCAAACATTGAAACTTGGTTTTCTATTTTGTTTTTATGTTCGTTATTTATTGTTTCAATTATTTTTTCAAATGATGCCAATAATGTTGCTCTTGTTTTACCCAAGCTATCAAATACACCCGATTTTATTAAACTCTCAATACATTTTTTATTAACAGCTTCTCCCTTTTTCTCAGCTGTTGCACCTTCGGTGCTTACAAATGAGTTATGCTTTGAGCACCTTTCACAAAATGTCTGGAAATCAATATATGGCCCGTTTTTCTCTCTTTCTTCCACTATACTGTTTACTGCAACAATTCCAACATTTTTTATAGTGCCTAATCCAAAACGTATCTTGTTATTAGTAGCTATAAATCTTGTTTCGCTTTCATTAATATCTGGTCTTAATATTTCAATTCCCATACTTTTACAGTCTTCTATATAAATTGGTATTTTATCTAAGTTCCCCAAAAAGCTATTTAGAGTTGCTGCCATTAATTCTTCTTTATAATATGTTTTCAAATATGCAGTTTGATAAGATATCATTGCATACGCCGCTGCATGTGATTTATTAAATGCATATTTTGCAAACTCTGCCATCTCATCAAAAATTTTATTTGCAGACACTTCATCAATTCCATTTCTTACACAACCTGGAACAACAATATTCCCTTGTTCATCTAAAACTCCATTAATAAATGCTTCTCTCTCTTTTGCCATTACATCCAGTTTTTTCTTTCCCATTGCACGTCTTACTAAATCTGCTCTGCTTAAAGAATATCCAGCTAAGTCTCTTACAATTTGCATAACTTGTTCTTGGTATACCATACAACCATACGTTACATTTAATATTGGCTCTAATGCAGGATGAGTATATTCATTATGTCCAGGGTTTAATTTTCCTTTTACATATCTTGGAATTTGATCCATTGGCCCTGGTCTATATAGTGAAACTCCAGCAATAATATCTTCCAAACAATCTGGTTTTAGTTCTTTCATAAATGATGTCATTCCAGCACTTTCAAATTGAAATATACCGAATGTTTTTCCTTCTTGCCACAATTTATATACTTTTTTGTCGTTCATCTTTTGGTCAAATTCTACATCTATTCCTCTGTTTTTCTTCACAAGTTTTTTGCAATCTTCAATTACTGTAAGTGTTCTTAATCCTAAAAAGTCCATTTTTAATAGTCCTAAATCTTCAAGTAATGTCATTGTATATTGTGCCATAACATTCCCCTCATTCGTATATAATGGCACATATGTATCTACTGGATCTTTTGTTATAACCACTCCACACGCATGTGTTGATGCGTTTCTTGGCATTCCTTCCAACCCTCTTGCTATATCTATTATTTGTTTTGTTACATCATTTATTTCATATGCTTCTCTTAGCTCTCTATTTTGCTCAAGTGCTTTGTCAATAGTAATATGTATTTCAAATGGTACCATTTTTGCTATTTTATCTACATCTGCATATGGTACATCTAGCACTCTGCCAACATCACGAATTACACTTCTTGCAGACATTGTTCCAAAAGTTATAATTTGTGAAACATGGTCTATCCCATATTTTCTCGAAACATAATCTATAACTTCATTTCTTCTTTCATAACAAAAATCAATATCGAAATCTGGCATACTTATTCTATCTGGATTTAAAAATCTTTCAAAAAGCAGATTATATTCCATTGGGTCTATATCTGTTATCCCTATTGAATAAGCCACAATAGAGCCTGCTCCAGAGCCACGTCCTGGCCCTACAGAAATATTGTTTGTTTTTGCATAATGAATAAAATCCCATACAATAAGAAAATAATCTATGTATCCCATTTTTGATATTACACCCATTTCAAATTCTGCTCGTTTTAAAATTTGTTCGCTTGGGTTCTTGCCATATCTTTCTTTTATTCCATCATTACAAAGTTTTTTAAAAAATTCTTCATGTGTTCTAAATTCTTTTGGAACATCATAATTAGGAAGCTTGGTAACACCAAACTCAAAATCAAAGTTGCATTTATCTGCAATTTTAACTGTATTTTCAGTTGCTTCTGAAACTTCTGAAAAATAATTACACATTTCTTCTGGTGATTTAATGTAAAATTCATTGTTTGGAAATTTCATCCTGTTTTCATCATTCATCTTTTTTGCAGTTTGTATACATAGTAAAATTTCATGATTATAACTATCTTCTTTTTTTAAATAATGTGCATCATTTGTTCCCGCAAGTGGAATATTTAATTCTTTCGATAATTGAATTAGTTTTTGATTAACCACTATCTGCTCTGGCATACCATTGTTTTGTATTTCAAAATAGTAATCTTCTTTGAAAACTTTTTTATACCATATTGCTCTTGTTTTCGCTATCTCAATATCGTCTGTTAAAATTGCTTGGCTTATATCTCCTTTTAAGCAACCACTTAAAGCAATTATTCCTTCACTGTATTTTTCCAATACTTCTTTATCTATACGCGGTTTATAGTAATACCCTTCAGTAAAACCAATTGAAACCAGTTTTATTAAGTTTTGATAACCTTGTTTGTTTTTTGCAAGTAAAATTATATGTGAATAATTGTCATCTATATTCACTTCTTTATCAAATCTGCTCCTTGGTGCAACATAAAGTTCACACCCAATAATTGGTTTTATCCCATTTTCTATACATTCTTTATAGAAGTTAACTGCACCGAACATAACTCCATGGTCAGTAAGAGCAATTGCTTTCATTCCAAGCTCTTTTGCTCTTTTAGGTAAATCTTTTATTCTACACATGCCATCTAGCAGACTGTATTCGCTATGTATGTGTAAGTGTACAAACTCCATACTTGCTCCTGCCGAACAAATAAAAATCTTTGTATTTTGTTCTTTTTAGTTTTATTACTACAAAATCTTAATTAGCTCATCAACATTGTTCATCTGTTTTTCTGGGACATTTAGGATTTCAAATCTTGAAACCTTGTCCCCAAATTTTATTTCAACAATATCTCCGACTTTCACTTCATAACTTGGTTTTACTTTTCTACCATTTATTGAAACTCTTCCATTATCTACTGCATTATTTGCAACTGTTCTTCTTTTTATTACTCTACTTATTTTTAAAAACTTGTCTAATCTCACCTATTCTCCCAACCCCTCTTTTTAATTAATAATTAATAATGTATAATTAATAATGATTGTAGAAATTTGCTAAAGCAAATTTCTTTAATTATTAATTATTAATTATCAATTATTATTCCTACTGCTGATAAAACAACTGTATCCTCTATATCTATTGATATGGCTTCATTTTTTACTTCAACTTTAAATCCTGTAGCACTATTCTTATTTACATCTGATGGAATCATAGCAATATATGGTTCTTCTATCCAATACACATCTGAATAATTCTCTATTAAAAACGTGCAAAAGTCACTTATACTGTCTTTCCCTGTACTCATTAGAAAATTAATATATTTTGTTCCCAAATCCTCTTCAAGTTCTACTTTTGTAGCTTTTATTTTTGTTTTCTGTGCCTGGTCTATTAATGCGTTTCTGCCAAGCACTGTATTTATAGTTACCCCAGCTATTATTATCATTGTTATAACTGTAATTACAAGAACAATCAACGTTATTCCTCTATTCCCTTTTACATTTTTATACATATGTTTACTCCTTGTCCAGGAACATCTCTAGTCTTCTTGCGGACAAGTGTGTCCCTGTTTTTTAATTATTATATAACAATATTGAGCGTTATTCAAGTAAAACATCTCCATTATTTATCTGTATCTGCATCTCTCATAATATCTTCTGTCTCTTGTTCTGTCGCTAAGCTCATCTGACTCTTTATTATACATTTCTTCAAACATTTCTCTGTCTGGATTATTATTGTTAATATAATATTCTTTGTATATATTACTATGTCTGCTTTCGTTTTCTATATTACTATCTTTATTTTCATTTCTAACATTTTTATTTTCTACATTATTATTTCTACTTTCATTTCTATTATCTTTATTTTCTATATTAATGTTCCTGTTTTTATTTTTTATTTCATTATCTCTTTTTTCTTTTTTCGCATTACCGCTCTTTTTCTTCAAATTGCAATCTATACATCATTCCAATAATAAGTATTATTGTTATAGTAAATGTTAAATAAAATAATATAAGAATACTGGCAAATAAAATAAACCACATATTTAAAAATCCCCTTCTATATAATATAAATTTATATATTATATTCATGGGATTAATTTTTGTGATTAAAACAATTCGGTGCTAGTATTCTACTTTAACTAAACACAGCCCATGTGCCGATAATGTTTTTCCTGCCTTTTTCCTGTCTTTACTGTTTATTATTTCTGGTATTTCTTTTGGTGATATTTTTCCATTTCCAACATCTACTAATGTTCCAGCTATAATTCGAACCATATTATATAAAAATCCATTTCCTGTAAGGTCTATGTAAATTCGTTCTCCCTCTTTTCTCACTTCTGCCTTATAGATTGTTCTCACACTACTTTTACTACTTGTCCCACTCGCTTTAAATCCTGCAAAGTCATGCTCTCCTTCAAAATATTTAACAGCTTTTTTCATTTTCTCCACATCTAGTGCTAAAGGAAAATGATATTCCATTTCTCTATAAAGTGCAGTTCCCATTGACGAATTATTTATTGTGTATCTATATGTTTTAGATTTTACTGAATATCTGCTATGAAATTTTTCAGGCATTTCTTCTGCACTTTTCACAACTATACTTTTCTTTAATTTTGAGTTAATAGCTATAGCAAATTTTTCTATTGGGATATTGCAGTTTGTTCTAAAATTCGCTGTTTGGCCTAAACTATGTACCCCCGCATCTGTTCTCCCAGAAGATATTAGATCTATTTTTTCTCCTGTTAGTTCTTCTATTGCTTTTTCTATTTCTCCTTGTATGTTAAGCCTATCTGGCTGTTTTTGCCAGCCATTAAAACTTTTACCATGATATTCAATTATTAACTTTATATTTCTCATATTTCCCGCCTCTTTCGTACCTTTTATAATACTACAATTTTCAAACATAGTCAAATTGTTGATTTAATGTGAAAACCGTGATATAATTCAAAACAATTAAAGGAATGAAGATTATATGGATATAGAAAGTGATTTTTATAATTACAGTTTTTTTACTAATGACAATGATGAATTTGGACCAGTATATCATTCAGTAAAACTTATAGCCAGTGATTTAGACGGTACCATAATTGATAAAAATAACAATATTTCCGAAGATAATTTTAAAGCAATTGAAGAAATACATAATAAAAATATTTGCTTTGTAATTTGTACAGGGAAATCTTTTGCCGTGTGCAAAAATATTTGTAGCCAATTTAATGCTTCTTATGGTGTTTTCGGAAATGGTACACAGATAATTGATTTTAAAACTGGACAAGAAATTTATAGAAACCTATTATCAAAACAAGATTTGTTGTATGCTGTTACTTTTGCAAAGCGATTAAATCTACATATCCACATTTATACAGATACCGAAATAATTAGCGAACATCTAATGTATATGGATTTAAGAAACTTTTTCAAAAAGCAAGATACAAGATCAGATTTGAAGTTTAAACTTGTTGATAATATACTCGATTACATTTCTCATAATAATGAAAATGTATTTTCTGCAATAGTATCGAGCGAAACTAGTTTAAAAGAATTTGAAAATCTACTTTTAACAGATAAAAATATTGTTTCAACTAATGTAAACAAACGTGGTAATTATAAAGATTGCACTATAAATAAAGAATATGAATATATACACATTTCTCCAAAAAATGTTGACAAAGATATAGCCTTAAATTTTATAGGAGATTATTTAAAAATAGATAAAAAAAATATGGTTGCAGTTGGAGACAATGTAAATGATTTAGAAATGGTTAAGAATTCAGGTTTTGGAGTTGCTGTAAACGATGCTTATAATGAACTAAAAAATGTTGCAACATATGTAACTAAAAAAACAGTTACTGAAGGCGCATTTGCAGAAGCTGTGTATAGGGTAATTTGAATTGTCTGAAAGTGGACGGAGAAAAGTGGGTTGCCAGTAGGGACGGTTCTCGTGGCAGGAGGCAGACAGAGGGACGTAACAGTTGTCTAATATTTAAAAATCACCCGTT
>Ga0082212_10001101_pt1 | contig 39643 bp, 41 predicted proteins | sample TergutNt197P3_FD_71548 | JGI IMG/M metagenome (GOLD analysis project Ga0082212, IMG submission 71548) | Neocapritermes taracua P3 segment gut microbial communities from Petit-Saut dam, French Guiana - Nt197 P3 | ecosystem: Host-associated > Arthropoda: Insects > Digestive system > Gut ...
ACAATGTGTCGATCACGGTGAAGCTGATCTGCCCGATCGCGATGGAGGAGGGCTTGCGCTTCGCCATCCGCGAGGGGGGCCGAACGGTCGGCGCCGGGGTCGTCGCTAAGGTTATCGAGTAACATTTACATCGGCGCGCGGGGCGAGTAGCCTTGCGCGCCCTGCTCTTTTGGAAAAATCATGCAAAGCCAGAAAATCCGCATCCGTCTCAAAGCCTTCGACTACAGGCTGATCGACCAGTCCGCGCTTGAAATCGTCGACACTGCCAAGCGCACCGGCGCAGTCGTGCGCGGTCCCGTCCCCCTGCCCACCCGCATTGAGCGTTTCAACCTGCTGCGTTCGCCGCACGTCAACAAAACCTCACGCGACCAGATGGAAATCCGCACTCACCTGCGCTTGATGGACATCGTCGACCCGACCGACAAGACCGTCGACGCCCTGATGAAGCTGGACCTTCCGGCAGGCGTGGATGTGGAGATCAAGCTGCAATAATGCAGCTTTTTCGTTCCGGACAATGTGGCCGTAAAATGACTTTTTCCAAACGGAAGCGCCATATTTGAATTGAGTTATCTCGGCCTGAAAGCCCAGAATTCCTCAATATGCGGACACTGTTTCTCACAGAAGTTTGAATAGCCAAAAAAGCCTGGGGTCTGGATGGAAACATCCAGACCCCAGGCTTTTGGATCGACCGCGCTTGTTGTAGCGCGGTGTGCCGCTGCCGTTCAGATGCGCCGACGGCGAGCCACCATACCGATCATGCCCAAGCCTATCAGCATCATCATGTAGGTTTCAGGCTCCGGAACTTGGGAGACAGAGGTGATTACGAAATTCACCTCGTAGGCTTGGCCCTTATGCAACTTCTCTCTCCCCCCCAGTACGAAACACGTTTCGAAACCAGAGAACCCGCATGCGTTGCCATAGTTTGTATCGCCTTTTTTATTATAGATGTCGTCACCGGCAACGACAGGCGTAAGCTTATTGCCGTTCTTGTCTGTCAGGTAGTAGTAGACTTCGAGGCCGTCTTGAAAGGATACGCCGAGGCCATCAGCGTCGAACTTTAGGGCATCGATATACACAAACCCACCACCAGGTTCTATGTCCCAGAGAAAGTCATTGGCACTTTTTCTCCATTCCTTCGTAGCCTTTGCCTTCTGGTGATATAGATCGAACGAGTCGGATATTGACGCGATCACTCCGTCGGAGGACACCACAGAAAACAGCGCATCCATCGTCATGTTTTCTGGGTAATAAAAGTCATCATTCAAGTAATTGTTATAGAACGTGAGCGTACTCGTCTTTACGTTTCCAGTGACGGGGTCAGTTTTCACCTTCCCGTTTGTAATCTCGAGCGCACTTTGCGAATAGGTGCTGGATCTGTTGAATATCGTATAGTCGGGCACTTTGCTTTTAACCCTCTGAACCCCATAGCCCCATACGATCGTTGTTGAGTCAGCAAAATATTCCGTATATTTTGGTTTCTCCTTTGCGTCTCCAGGCAGGTAGTTGATACTGTCGACATCCCAGCTAAGAATGACATCGTCAATCGTCCAGTCCGCCGCCTGTGAAGCCGAGGCCGAGAATGCAAAAACGCTGACGGCCAGTAGTTTTGTGATGGCTCTTGTTTTCATGGTAAAACTTCCTTCGAATGAGAGAGAAACTACTTACGTAACACTTCCTAAGCAATATCCCTTAAGCAAAAACCGAACCATTTTCTATCTATTTGATTTTTCAAGAGTAAACATCTCATGATAAAAAAATGTAAAAAGTATCGACAACAACGTCAAACTACCCGGGCATTCAGACTGGAGATTGCAGTTGAGACGAGACTTGAGCGTGATCATAATATGTTGATTTTTAATATGTTATTATTTTTATAATAGAGTTTCTTTATAGAATAGATTTTATTAATAATATTGGGTGTGTAAAAAAAACTGACAATAAACTCCGGGCTTCCTGGCTATGAAAAGAGGAGGGGAATTATCAGGCGCTTCGCGCAACCCATCCCCTCCTCTGCTCTGATTGGAGCATCCTTCGAGCACTCACTGAAGCTACTTGAATTTCCACCCCTTTCCGTCTTTTTCGACCGCCCCCACAGCACTCGCAAAGGGGAAATGTATCCCAGCGATCGGCGTTGCGTTCTGCTCGGCGAGAGCAAAGACGCGCTTGCGGGCAGAAATGGCCTGTGGCGAGTTCATATCGTATGACGCGCACTCATCGGGCAGGGCAAATTGCAGGGGCATGCTGTGAATCAGGTCGCCGACGATAAACAGGCTTTTTCCGTCAGCCGTGAGTTGGTACACCGTGTGACCCGGTGTGTGGCCGGAGGCGTCCAGCGCCGTAACACCCGGTAGTGGGACGTCTCCAAAGGCGATGGGCTGTACGTCAGCCCCATAGGCAGCAAGCATGGCCTTGACCTTGGCCGCGTTGGCGTTGGAAGGGTCTTTTTCCGCAAGGGCGCTCCACGATTCCAGTTCGGGTTTCGAGACCAGCACTTTTGCCTTGGGGAAAGCGCGTTTTTCTCCTTGCAGCAGCCCACCGATGTGATCCATGTGCATATGGGTGAGCAGGACGAAGTCAACGTCTTCCGGCTTGACGTTCAGGCTGGCGAGTCCCTCCAGCAGCTTTCCCGGTGATTGGAACAATGTCCCTGTACCCGAATCGAACAACGCGATCTTATCTCCCGACCGCAGCAGGAAAACGTTGATACCCGCTTCGGCCTTGCCGTTGGTGAAGTACTTTGATTTTTCCTCTTCGGAAGCGGGGCCGCTGAAAATGGAAGCCGACATTTCACCCGGCAAATCTTGGATGACCGTGACGGCCATGTTGCCCGCCTTCCAGATTTCGCGGCTCAAGGCCTCTTGGGCACAGACAAAGGACGGGATGAGCGTGCAAGCCAGGAACGCGATGACACTGCGCGATGTGTGAAGAGAAAACATATGCAGGTTCCTCCGAATTTATTCTTTTTCAGGAAAAAGAAAGGAAGCAATGACACCGGCAGACAGCATACCAAGAACAATGACAAGGCTCCATCCCGGCGAGAGATGGAGGCCGGTGTCGGAAACGGCGTGGTTCCAGGATTGAAGTGCCATTTTCGCGCCGATGAAGAAGAGCAGCCCAATGACGGCCTTTTCGAGGTGCACAAGATACTTGGTGAGCGCGGCCAGCACGAAATAGAGGCTGCGTAGGCCGAGAATGGCAAAAATCATCGCGGCATAAACGAGCAATGGCTCCTGTGTGATGGCAATGACGGCGGGAACGGAATCGAAGGCGAAAGCGATGTCGGAGGTCTCGATAGCCATCAGGCACAAGAAAGCCGGGGTAGCATACAGAGCATCTTTACCTATTCCCCTCCCTGGAGGGGTGGCGCGAAGCGACGGGGTGGTCATTCCCCTCCCTGGAGGGGTGGTAGAAGTGGCCTGGAGCGCCGGGACGGTATCGTTGCCGGGAATCTGTGAGTGGCGGATGAAGAAGCGATTCAGGTGCAGTTTGGTGTAGATGGGGAGCAGTCTGCCGGTAAGCCGGACAGACCAGTGGTTAGAGTAGTCTTCGATCTCTTCCTCGTGATCGGGCTGTTGCAGCATTTTGAACGCGCTCCAGATCACGAAAGCGGCGAACATGAATCCTACCCAGGGGCTTGCGTGGAAGAGCCCTGTCCCGATGACGACGAAAATGGCGCGAAAGACCAACGCGCCAATGATACCGTAGTAAAGAATGCGGTGTTGCAGGACGCCCTTGATGCTGAATGAGGCGAAAATAGCCATGAAAACCATCAGGTTGTCGACCGAGAGAGATTTTTCGAGCGCGTAACCCGCGAGGTAGAGATCGGCCCATGTTTTGCTGAAACGAACCCACAGATAACCATAGAACACGAGCGCAAGGGCAACCCAGAACAGCGTCCAGTAAGCGGCGTCTTTCAGCGAAATTTCAGTGCTTTTCTTATGGGCAAAGAGGTCGAGATAGACGGAGAGGGCGACGATGCCGACAAAGATCAGTATTGCTTCCAGCGGGAAGCCGAAGTGTTCCATGACGTTTCCTGTTGTTGCATCCCCTCTCCCGCTTGTGGAGAGGGCGCCCAAAAGGGGCGGGAGAGGGATCGGCGATCAGGCAGCATGAGGGTCATTATAGGCTGTCATCTTGCGTGGGTTGTTATTTCATCATTTTTTCGCAGCCAACCCAAAATTCGACTTTTTTCAATGCTCCATAATCCATTCTGAAAATTCACCGGGATATTGATTCTCGACTTCTCAAATAAACCTGGATTTTGTTGGATGATTTCAATTTCATCATCCTTGACTTCTGAGATAATCGCCACATGACCGTAGCGATTCCCTCCAAAAATCAGCAAATCACCAACCTTTGGCTGAGATTGGCTAGGATTCCTGTACTGAGTTAATGCACGTTTTTCATTAAAATCCCCGTCCTTGAGATTGCTGTTAAAAAAATCTTTCGCGTGACCATACGAATCCGGCATTTTGTGATGGTAATATTCATAGTAATAACGCTTCACGAATTCGACACACTGGTATTTTTGACCTAAATTATAATTATCGGCAGTCACATTGCGCCCTGAAACATTACTGACCGAACCATTGTAATAAACATTCACGCCATTGAAATTATCAATAACGTCACCAATCATGTGATCACTGAATACCTGAGTGTTCTCAATCATAATAAAAACGATTGCAGCTAGAATCAGCACACCCAAAATGAGCAAAAGTTTGCGTTTCATGTTAGCTTAATATTATAATAGAAAATTGGCGTGTCGTCGTCATCTGCTTCAGCCGACTGATATCAGGAGGCATCCTGGGAAAATTTTTTGATATGGCATGATTTCCATCTACCAATTAAAGCCCGCTTTTCAAGGGCTATTGCGCCCGCTGGTGCGCCGCCTTGCAGTGGCGGGCGTAACTGCCAACGCAGTCACGATCCTGGCGATGATCGTTTCGATACTCATCGGGGGATGGCTCTACATCGTCAGATGCGATGCCCCCCTCTGGTATCTGCTTGTGCCGATCTGGATGTTTCTTCGCATGGTGCTGAACGCTGTTGATGGGATGCTTGCGCGCGAATTTGGGCAAAAAACGCCGCTCGGAGCCTATCTCAACGAGCTATCGGATGTCATCTCGGATGCCGCGCTCTATCTGCCTTTCGCGTGGATCGCCCCTTTTAGTTGGCAAACCGTTTGTCTCATCATTGGGTTGTCTGTGGTCTCGGAAATGGCGGGTGCGCTCGGACCGATGGTCGGCGCGCCGCGCCAATATGATGGACCGATGGGCAAAAGCGACCGGGCTTTCCTGTTCGGTGCTCTGGGACTCTGGGCAGGACTGGCCGACGGCAAATTGCCGGACTGGGTTTTCTGGGTTATGGCCGTCGTTGTACCGCTCTGCATTGTTCTCAACATATTCAATCGTATCTGTAGCGGTTTAGCGGCTATTTCATCAGGGAAAGGTTCATGACACGCGTTGAAGAAAAACTCAATTTCACCACGCATGACGGGGTTGCCCTCTTTTACCGCCGCTGGCCTGCCACGACGGCTGCCCGACGCGGTGCGGTCGTGCTTTTTCATCGTGGTCACGAACACGGCGGGCGTATGGCGCATCTGGTCGATGAACTGAACTTGCCCGATTTCGATTTTTACGCTTGGGACGCGCGCGGTCATGGCCTGTCGCCCGGTGTGCGGGGCGACTCGCCCAGCCTCGGGCATTCGGTGCGCGACATCCAGGCTTTCGTCGATCATCTCTGCAACACTTTTGACTTTCAGGAATCCGACATTGCGGTGGTCGCGCAAAGCGTCGGGGCGGTGCTGGTGAGCACTTGGGCGCACGATTACGCGCCACGCATCCGCTGCCAGGTACTCGCTTCACCTGCCTTCAAGGTGAAACTCTACGTGCCTTTCGCGCGCCCGGGCCTGCAGCTGTTGCGCTCCTTGCGCGGTAATTTCTTCGTCAACAGCTACGTCAAATCGAAATTCCTGACGCACGACCCAGAACGTCAGAAATCCTTCGATTCCGACCCGCTCATCAGCCGCGCGATTTCGGTCAACATTCTGCTCGGCCTCTATGAAGCCGCCGAACGGGTGGTTTCGGACGCCGAGGCGATCACTATCCCGACCCAATTACTGATTTCCAGCGACGACTGGGTGGTACACCACTGGCCGCAACACGCTTTTTTCGCGCGCCTGGGCACGACGGAAAAGGAGAAACATGTGCTGCCAGGTTTTTACCACGACACCCTCGGCGAGCTATACCGAGCCGACGCGGTTGCCAAGGTGCGTGATTTCATCCTGCGGAAGTTCGACGCCCCATTCAACCGGCCCAGCCTGCGCGACGAGCACAAACACGGCCATACGTTCGAGGAGGCCAAGAACCTGTCCGTGCCATTTCCGCCCCTCTCGCCCAAAGGCATTTACTGGAGCACTTACAGGTTTTTGCTGAAACTTGCAGGGCGTTTGTCCGATGGCGTCAAGCTCGGCCATGCCACCGGGTTTGACTCCGGCAGTTCGCTCGACTACATCTATCGCAACACGCCTTCCGGGAAGGGGTTTTTCGGACGGTCTATCGACCGTATTTATCTCAACGCAATCGGTTGGCGCGGCATTCGCCAGCGCAAGCTCCATCTCGAAGAAATACTGAAAAAGGTAATGAACGATCTGGAGCAGGAAAAACGCCCCGCGCGCATCCTGGACATTGCTGCTGGGCACGGGCGTTATGTGCTTGATGCGCTGCAATACGGCATGCGCCCTGAAGCCATCCTGTTGCGTGATTTCAACGAACTGAACATCGAAAAAGGCCGCGCCATGATTACGGAGCGCGGCCTACAAAACATCGCCCGTTTCGAGAAAGGGGACGCATTCGACCGTAAAAACCTTGAGGCGCTCACCCCGAAGGCCACGGTAGGCATCGTCTCCGGCCTGTATGAACTCTTTACCGATAACGACATGCTTGCCGCTTCTCTGGCCGGTTTGCACAGCGCTATCGAAAAAGACGGCTACCTGATCTATACCGGCCAGCCTTGGCATCCTCAGCTTGAAATGATCGCCCGCGCCCTCACGAGCCATCGGGACGGCGTGGCCTGGGTGATGCGGCGCAGGACTCAGGCCGAGATGGATCAACTTGTCCGGGAAGCCGGGTTCGAGAAGATCACGCAGAGAATCGACGAGTGGGGGATTTTCAGCGTATCGCTTGCGCGACGAACAGGTAAATGAACATCCTCGGAGTTGCAGACGAAGACGCTCACTGGCTGCGTAAAGCCTTTGGGCGGGGTGTGCTCTGGCTCCTCTTCCTTGGGCCGTTTTTCTTTCTTACCTACGGCTTCGCCAACCAGCATGCTGCCCAGATAGATACTGCCTCCGGGGTGGGGAGCCTCGTTTTCGGCTGGGAGCGCCATGTTCCCTTGTGGCCCTGGACGATCATTCCGTATTGGTCGATCGACCTGCTCTACGGTTTCGCGTTTCTCTGCTGCCGCAACAAGGCGGCAACGAACCGCCTCGCCTTGCGGCTACTGAGCGCGCAGTTGATCTGCGTGGCCTGTTTTTTCCTGTGGCCGTTACGGTTTACGTTCGACCGTCCGGCTGTCGAAGGGATATTCGGCGCGCTTTTCAATGCGTTGACGAGTTTCGATTTGCCCTATAACCAAGCTCCCTCGCTACACATTGTTCTGCTCGTCATCATCTGGCGGCAATTCGCCGCATTTGCGGCTACGCGTACCGTGCGGGGGCTGATTCACGCCTGGGCACTGCTGATTGGCCTCTCGGTGCTTACCACATGGCAACACCATTTCATAGACATACCGACGGGATTTGCCGTGGGTCTTCTTTGCCTCTGGCTTTGGCCGGAGGAAGGCAAGACCCCCTTGAAGAAAGCCGCAGTGCGCCGTCCGGCGCTCGCCTTACGCTATTTTATCGGGGCAGCGCTGTTTTTTGCCGGTGCAATCGGGCTGGGCGGCCTCGGCCTCTTTCTCTGTTGGCCCGCGCTCTCCCTGGCGCTTGTCGCGTTCAACTACGCGTGGGCTGGCGCGGCGGGGTTCCAGAAACAGAACGGGCGATGCTCGCTCGCCGCAAAATGGCTTTTTGCGCCTTACACATTGGGAGCCTGGATCAATTCGCGGCTTTGGACGCGGAGCTATCCCGACCCCAGCCTGGTAGGCGACGGCCTCTGGCTTGGAAGACTTCCCACGGCGCGCGAATTCGCCGCTTGGGCAAAACAACGCGGCGGCAAGGCTGCACTTTTCGATCTAACCGCCGAACTGCCTGCTCCCAGGTTACCCGCTGGGGCAGCCTACACCGGCATGCCTTGCCTCGACCTCGTACCCGTCCCGGTGTCGTCCCGACCGGACGGCAATCTACTGGAAGCCATGCAGCAGTTGCTCATCCTGAAACGCGCCCATCCAGGTTGCGAGATATGGGTCGCCTGCGCCTTGGGCGTGTCGCGTAGCGCCAGTGTCGTCGCCGCCTGGCTGTGTTCCACGCCAGAGAGCGCCGCCTGCATCGAAGATGCCGTAAAACAGGTACGGCTCGCGCGTCCGCATGCCGTGATCGGCCAGAATAGCATTGCGTGCCTCGAAGAATTTCGTGAAGGGTTCTATCGAAATGAACGCCAGATTGCAGAATAGTTTTTTTGTATTGATGATTTATTTGCTGTGGGGTTTCAATCATGTTTGAAAAGACCCTGGCATCCATCTTTTGCGCCATTATCAGGATATTGACCGGCGCGCGGGCAGTCTGGCGCGGCACACAACCCGAAACGCGGGCGCAGATCTATTACGCCAACCATCGCAGCCACGGTGACTTTATCCTCATTTGGGCGATATTGCCCCCGGCGCTCAGGGCTGTCACCCGTCCGGTTGCGGGAGCCGACTACTGGCTCGCTGGCTGGCTGCGGCGTTACCTGATCGAGCGCGTGTTTCGCGGTGTGCTCATTGATAGGCACGTAAAACGTGGCGACGACCCCATCGGAGCCATGCTTGGACCACTTGAAGCAGGCGAATCGCTGATCGTGTTTCCCGAAGGTACACGCAACCAAGGCGATGGCATCCTGCCCTTCAAGCCAGGGATTCATCACCTGGCCGAAAAACGACCCGATACCGAATTCATTCCGGTCTGGATCGAGAACCTCGGGCGTGCCATGCCAAAGGGAGGAATACTGGTCGTACCTCTCTTGTGCACGGTGACAATCGGTACGCCGGTTACACTTGAACCAGGCGAACGCCGCGCCGATTTCCTTTCCCGTTGCCAGGATGCACTACTTGTCCTGGAACCTTCCGAGTAAATCAAGCATGAGTACCCTGGAATATTCTTCATCGCATACCCTGTTGCTCGTCTTCGCAGGTATCACCGGATGCCTGTTTGTTGCCAGCCTCGTCGGGCTCATTTTGCGAATGTGCTTGACCGGAGGACGGACGAACTCCGTCATCATCAACCTGAACGCGCGCATCAACGCATGGTGGGTCATGGTGCTCATCCTGGCATTGGCGTTCTGGGCAGGGAACACGGCCGTCATCGTGCTCTTCGCTTTCATTTCTCTCCAGGCGCTACGGGAATACATTTCGGTGACATACACCCGGCGAGGCGACTACCGGGCGCTTCTCTGGTGTTTTTTCTTTTTTCTGCCCCTGCAATACTGGCTGATCGGCATTGGCTGGTATGGCTTGTTCTCAATCTTGATCCCTGTCTATGCCTTTCTGCTGCTTCCCATTTCATCGACGCTCGGCGCAGACACGACGCGCTTCCTGGAGCGCGCCGCCAAGGTGCAATGGGGGCTGATGATCTGCGTGTATTGCCTCTCGCATGTACCCGCGCTGCTGGTGCTCGATATTGCCGGTTTCACCGGACGCAATTTGCAGTTGATCGTCTTTCTGCTACTGACTGTTCAGTCGAGCGACGTGTTCCAGTATGTGTGGGGCAAACTTCTGGGAAGCCGCAAACTTGCCCCGGAAATTTCTCCCTCAAAAACACTGGAAGGGCTCATCGGTGGCGTACTGACCTCGACTGCCGTAGGGGCGGCGCTCTGGTGGATTACGCCATTTACATGGTGGCAAGCTGCGCTGATTGCGCTAACGATCAACGTCCTCGGATTCTTCGGCGGTTTTGTGCTCTCGGCCATCAAACGCGATCGCGGCATCAAGGACTGGGGTCAGATGATCGAAGGCCACGGCGGAATGCTCGATCGCGTCGACTCGGTGAGTTTCTCCGCGCCGATCTTTTTTCATATCGTCCGGTATTGGTGGACCTAGAAATCGAGCTTTATGAATATTGCCCTTCATTAAAAATCGGCTATCCGGATTTGGCGGTGTTCCTTCTCTAGCGAGTCGAATTTGCCTACTTTTTGTTTTACCTGAAACAGACGCGGTAAGCCCTGGATGCCCAATGTTTCCCCAAGTTCAAGATTTCTGTCGAGCGCCGAGGTGTCGCAATCGCCCGCGCCAGATGGCAGCCGGCGTTTCAGCATCCAGTCGTTCCAAGCTGCTGCGGGGTTGGGGTCGCACCATATGCGGCGGGATTTGGTGATGGAATCGTCCGACAACAGGGGTATCAGGAAGGTGTAGAGGGTGACGTTGTCCAGGCGGTTCAGCTTTTTGTCCAGTTCGATGCAGTACGGGCAGTTCGGGTCTTCAAAGCTCACCAGGATTAGTTCGCCATTGCCGTGAACCTGTTTGAGGGCATCTTCCAGAGGAAGCCCGCTGAGTTCTATCGAGCCATCTACCCTGGCGAGCACGGCCAGGAGGATTTCTTCTGGCGTGACGGGCTCCTTGTCACGGGGACGGAAATAGAGGCTGGCGACTACACAAAGGATAAGGAGTGCGGCGACGAAAATGTCTTGTTTCTTCATTCATTGAGCCGCATGCAGGATGTCCCGAAAAGCGTCGATCAGTGCCGCGCACTGGTTGTCGTCGCCAATGGTGATGCGGAGATATTGCGCGATTCTTGGTGTATTGAAGTGGCGCACGATGATGGCGCGCTGGCGGAGCATGGCGGCAAGGCGAGCCGCGTCGAAACCGGGATGGCGGGCAAAAACGAAATTGGCCGCCGAAGGGATGACTTCAAAACCGAGTGCCTGACATTGCGCGATGAGTGTGGCGCGGGTAGCGATGACTTTGCGGCAACTCGTCTGAAACCAGGGTTCATCTTCCACCGAGGCCAGCGCGCCCGCGAGCGCCAGACGGTCGAGCGGGTAGGAGTTGAAGCTGTTTTTGACGCGCTCCAGTCCGGTAATCAGTTCGTGCTGGCCGATGGCAAAGCCGATCCGCAGTCCGGCGAGCGCCCGGCTTTTCGAGAAAGTGTGAACGACCAGCAGGTTGGGATAGCAGCCAACGAGGGCAATGGCGCTGGCGTTGTCCGACGGGTCGGCGAAGTCGATGTAAGCCTCGTCGACCAGCACGACGGCTTCCGGATTGGCGGCGACGATGCGCTCGATGTCGGCAAGCGGCAGCAGGCGACCCGTGGGGGCGTTCGGATTGGGGAAGATGATGGCTCCGGCGCGATCTTCTCCACAGGGGGAGTAATCTTCCGGGCGCAGGATGAAATCGTCATCGAGCGGTATCTGGCGATATTCGATGCCGTAGAGGCCGCAGTAAACCGGGTAGAAACTGTAGGTGACATCCGGCATCCACAGCGGGCGTTCGTTTTTCAGCAGGCCGATGAAGGCATGAGCCAGCACTTCGTCGGAGCCGTTGCCGATGAAGACTTGCGCCGGACTGACCCGGTAGCGGTTGGCGAGCACGGCTTTAAGGGCTTTGGCGTCCGGGTCGGGATAGAGCCGCAATGAGTCCTCAGTCGCTGCGCGAATGGCAGCGAGCGCCCTAGGGGAAGGCCCATAGGGGTTTTCATTGGTATTGAGCTTAACGAGGTTGTCGAGCACGGGCTGTTCGCCCGGAACGTAGGGAATCAGCCCGTGGGTGACGGTGCTCCAATAACGACTCATACGAAAACTGCGTAGATGAGGGATAAACGAGTGATTGATAATGGTATCATGCTGCAATTTCTTCCATCCGCTTTACCAGTTGAACATGCGTCAGGCCAGCCTTACCCGTAACACTGCCGAGACCCGTATTTCGGTGCGTATTGACCTGGATGGCGCAGGGCAGGCCAGGCTCGACACCGGCGTACCGTTTCTCGATCACATGCTCGACCAAGTCGCGCGGCATGGTTTCATTGATCTCGATGTGCATTGCGAAGGCGATATTCATATCGACGACCATCATTCGGTCGAAGATATCGGTATCGCGCTTGGGCAGGCGCTCGCCAAGGCGCTTGGGGACAAAAAGGGCGTGTGCCGTTACGGTCACGCCTATGTGCCGCTCGATGAATCGCTCTCGAGGGTGGCGCTCGATCTTTCCGGGCGTCCGGGGCTGTTTTTTTGCGTGGATTTCGCCCGCGAGCGCGTCGGTGGTTTCGATGTCGATCTCGCGCGCGAGTTTTTCCAGGGTTTCGTCAATCACGCCGGGGTGACGCTGCATATCGACAATTTGCGCGGCGACAACGCGCATCACCAATGCGAAACCATCTTCAAAGCGTTTGGCCGCGCGTTGCGCGTGGCCGTCGAGCGCGATGAACGCGCGGCGGGCGTTGTGCCTTCGACCAAGGGCGCTCTCTGAGGCGCAAAACTTTTTCCCGTTGCGGCGGTCTCTCCCATTATCCGGTATTGAGCAAGTAAACACGATGAGCACGGTAGCCATCATCGACTACGGCATGGGTAATCTGCATTCGGTCGCCAAGGCCATCGAGCATGTCGCGCCAGCGCTCCGGGTGGAAGTCACCGCCGATGCGGCGCGAGTGGCCGCCGCCGACCGGGTGGTGTTCCCCGGCCAGGGGACGATGCCCGACTGCATGCGCGAACTCGATTCACGCGGCCTGCGCCCGGCGGTGCTGGACGCGGCGGCGTCGAAACCTTTCCTGGGAATCTGCATCGGCCAGCAAATGCTGTTCAGACATAGCGACGAGGGCGACGTACCGGGCTTGGGCATATTCGCGGGCAACGTGGCGCGTTTCTCCGGGGAGATGTTCGACGCGGCGGATGTGCGCCTGAAAGTGCCGCACATGGGTTGGAACAAAGTGTGGCAACGGCAGCCACATCCGCTCTGGGAGGGGATTCCCGACGGAGACCGTTTTTATTTCGTGCATAGCTATTGCGTGTGCCCCGCCACTTCTTCCATGACCGCCGCTGAAACGAACCATGGCGTCCGCTTTACCAGCGCAGTAGGGCAAGCTAACATTTTCGCGGTACAGTTCCATCCCGAAAAAAGCGCGCGCGCGGGCTTGCGTTTGCTGTCTAATTTCATCCGTTGGACGCCCTGAATCGCGGCGTTGCCTGTTTCCACTGTTCAAGATGTTTCACTATGCTGCTCATTCCCGCCATTGATCTCAAGGACGGCCATTGTGTTCGCCTCAAACAAGGCGAAATGAACGAGGCCACGGTATTTTCGGATGCGCCAGCCAAAATGGCGCGCCATTGGATCGAAAAGGGCGCACGCCGTCTGCACCTGGTCGACCTGAACGGCGCATTCGCTGGCAAGCCTGTCAACGGCAAGGCCATCCGCGCCATCGTCGAGGAAGTCGGTGACGACATCCCGGTACAACTCGGTGGCGGCATCCGCGACCTGGATACCATCGAACGGTATCTCGACAGCGGTATCAGCTACGTCATCGTCGGCACGGCAGCCGTCAAGCATCCCGGCCTGTTGCATGATGCCTGTGGCGCTTTTCCGGGGCACATCATCGTCGGGCTGGACGCGCGCGACGGCAAAGTAGCTGTCGACGGCTGGTCGAAAATCACCGGCCACGACGTGATTGATCTGGCGAAAAAATTTGAGGATTACGGTGTCGAAGCGGTGATCTACACCGACATCGGGCGTGACGGCATGCTTTCCGGGGTCAACATCGACGCGACGGTGCGTTTGGCGCAAGCGTTGCGTATTCCGGTGATTGCCAGCGGTGGCGTGGCGAACCTGGCCGACATCGAAGCCCTGTGTGCCATCGAGGATGAGGGCGTGGTGGCCGCCATTACCGGACGTGCGATTTACGAAGGTACACTCGATTTTGCTGCGGCACAAATCCGTGCCGACGAACTCATGGAGAAACGCTGATGCTGGCCAAACGAATCATTCCCTGCCTGGACGTGCATGCTGGAAGAGTGGTTAAAGGTACGAACTTCGTCGACCTGCGCGATGCGGGCGACCCGGTGGAAATTGCAAGCCGCTATGACGAACAGGGCGCGGATGAGTTGACATTTCTCGACATCACGGCCAGTTCGGACGAGCGCGACATCATTCTCCATGTGGTCGAACAAGTGGCCGGACAGGTTTTCATCCCGCTGACCGTAGGTGGCGGTGTACGCACGGTCGAAGATGTACGCCGCCTCCTCAACGCCGGGGCGGACAAGGTGAGTATCAACACGGCGGCGGTCAACAACCCGGAACTCATAAAAGAAGCCAGCAGCAAGGTAGGCAGCCAGTGCATCGTGGCGGCTATCGACGCCAAGCAAAAAGCGCCAGGCCAGTGGGAAGTGTTTACGCATGGCGGGCGCAGGGGCACGGGGCTGGACGCGGTGGAATGGGCGCGCAAACTGGAGAGCCTGGGCGCGGGAGAAATTCTGCTCACCAGCATGGATCGGGACGGAACCAACGCCGGGTTCGACCTCGAACTCACCCGCGCCGTAGCCGACGCGGTGCGTATACCGGTCGTTGCCAGCGGCGGGGCAGGTACGCTCGAACACCTGGCCGACGGCGTGAGCGTCGGGCATGCCGACGCGGTGCTGGCGGCAGGCATTTTTCACTTCGGCAAGTACACGATACGCGAGGCCAAGGAATTCATGCGCGAACGCGGAATCGAGGTACGTTTGTGAGTGCCGGTGCGGATGCGGGCTGGCTCGACGCCCTCCGATGGGACGCTGACGGCCTGATTCCGGCTATCGCGCAAGAAGCGGCAAGCGGCAAGGTGCTGATGTTTGCCTGGATGAGCCGCGAGGCGCTGGCGCGTACCGTAGCGACGGGGGAAGCCGTGTACTGGTCACGCTCCCGCGCGCGCCTCTGGCACAAAGGCGAGGAATCGGGCCATGTGCAAAAGGTGCTCGAACTGCGTACCGACTGCGATGGCGACGTGCTGTTGCTTTCCATCGAGCAGGTAGGCGGCATTGCCTGCCATACCGGGCGGCAAAGCTGTTTTTTCCAGCGGCTGGCCTGTGAGGGCAGAAAATGGGAAGATGCCGAGCCGGTGCTGAAAGACCCGAAAGATATCTACAAGGAAAGCCCTGAAAAGTGAGCGAAGCCCCCTCCCTCGCCGATGACGTATTCACTCGGCTTTCCGCTCTGCTGGCCGAGCGCCGCGAAGCCGACCCGGAAAGCTCTTACGCGGCAAAGCTCTACGCCCGTGGGCCGGACGCGATTCTGAAAAAAATCGGCGAAGAGTCCGCCGAACTCATCATGGCGAGCAAGGACGGGCGTCTCGATGGTATCGTCCATGAAGCGGCGGACGTGTTTTTTCACATCATGGCGCTGCTCGCCTTCCACGGCCTGTCGATCGACGATGTGCGCCGCGAACTGGCGCGCCGCGAAGGTGTTTCAGGCATTGAGGAAAAACGGGCGCGGCAGCCCGGATAAAAAGCATCCGTATCCGAACTGACGGGGAACGATATGAGTGATTGTATTTTTTGCAAAATCGCGGCGGGCGAAATCCCCGCTAGAAAATGCTATGAAGACGATCTGGTCGTTGCCTTCCACGACATCCACCCTTTGCGGCCTACGCATGTGCTCGTGATTCCCAGAAAGCACATTGCCTCGCTGGCTCATGTGGACGCGGGGGACGAGTCGGTACTGGGGCGGATGCTGTCCGTCGCGCAAAAACTTGCGGCAGAAAATGGCAGCGGGGACGGTTTTCGTTGCATTATCAACACGGGCAGGGTCGGTGGGCAGGAAGTGCCGCACCTGCATTTACACATTTTGGGCGGGCCGGAGCCGGTTGGCCCGATGGTGGCAAAAATTTAAAGGAGAATCCCCGATGGGTTCGTTCAGCATCTGGCACTGGGTCGTTGTCCTGTTGATTGTCGTGCTGGTTTTTGGCACGAAGAAGCTCCGCAATATCGGCCAGGACCTTGGCGGCGCGGTGCGCGGTTTCAAGGAAGGAATCAGGGAAGGCGATGCCGCCGCCGGGGCAGCGCCGCCGCCCCAGGTGACCGCGCAGGAAGGCACCGTCATTGAAGGCGAAGCGCGCGAGAAAGTCGCCAATGGTTCGGAAAAATCCGCCTGAACCCTTATTTGCGTTTCGCGTGGCAGCGATAACCTCCAAAATGGTGAGTTCTTAGAACCGTGTTCGATCTTGGTTTTTCGGAACTCGTCGTCATCGCCGTCGTGCTGCTGGTGGTGGTCGGCCCTGAGCGCCTCCCCGGCGTAGCGCGCACTGCCGGACATCTGTTCGGGCGGATGCAGCGTTACATCACGGATGTGAAAGCCGACATTCGGCGCGAAATGCAGCTCGACGAACTGAAAAAGTTGCAGGAGCAAACGCGGGCACTGGAGCAGTCTTTGCGCGAAGGGGTGGGAGCGATTCAGTCCGACGTGCAGGAAGCGTTGAGTTTGCCTGAAGCCGAGGTAGGCGGTGATATTGGAACGCAAGATGGCGAGCAAGAACCGCAATCCGTACAGGAATCGGATGCGCCGATTCTAGCTGCGATAGTTCCAGACGCCCCCGCGAAGCCGGTAGATTCCGTATGAGCATCGAACAACAGGAAGAAAATTCCAGCCGACAAGAGAATTTCATTTCTCACCTGATCGAGTTGCGCTCCCGCCTGATGCGCTCCCTCGTCGCTGTGGGGCTGCTTTTCATTTGCCTGATGCCTTGGTCGAGCAACATTTATGATTTTCTCGCCAGCCCGTTGATGGCGACCTTGCCGCCCGGCGCGCACATGATTGCGACTGGAGTGGTCACGCCGTTTTTCGTGCCGATCAAGGTGACGATGCTGGTGGCTTTCGTGTTGGCGCTTCCCTACGTGCTCTATCAGGCGTGGGCTTTCGTCGCTCCGGGGCTTTACGCGCACGAACGTCGCATGGCTTTACCCCTGGTTGCGGGAAGCGTGTTGCTTTTCTTTGCAGGCATGGCATTCTGCTATTTCTTCGTATTCCGCATGGCATTTCGCTTCATTGCCAGCTTTGCCCCCGAAAGCGTGCAACTGGCGCCGGACATCGAGCAATACCTGTCTTTCGTGTTGACGATGTTTCTTGCTTTCGGCGTCACGTTTGAAGTGCCCATCGCCGTGATCCTGCTTGCCAAGGCGGGGGTCGTGTCAGTGGCGAAGCTGCGCGAAGTACGGCCTTACGTAATCGTCGGCGCGTTCATCGTCGCGGCCATCGTGACGCCGCCGGACGTAGTATCGCAAATCATGCTCGCGATCCCGATTTGCCTGTTGTACGAAGCGGGAGTCTTCATTGCCTCCGCCGTCTCGAAGGAACAGGAAGCCGCTGCCAAGCCGGAGAGCGTCGCCGTTGTGCCGATTGAACCGGGAGAGTCTGGCGGCGGGTAAGCCTGCTTCTTGCCCGTATAAGGGGCGATTGCCCATCGTCTCCCAATCCGCCACATGCCCCTCATCCCGGATATTAAAACTCAGCTTGGTTTGCGGGAAATATCCCTGATCTCAAGCAGCTTTGCTTTGAGCTCCGACTCGATCATGGCAAGCTCGTGCTCTGCGGCACGGCGCTTGTCTCGGCCTTCCTGCTGGATGTGGAGAACCTCGTCCAGGGTATTGATGAGTGATTGGTTGGTGTACTTGAGGGTCTCGATATCTACAATGCCACGTTCCGATTCCTTTGCCGCCTCGATGCTGCTCGTTTTCAAGGTGTCTGCGTTTTTTCGCAAAAGATCGTTGGTGATGTTCGTTACGGCTCGCTGAGCCTGGATGGCCTGGGAAGAATGAGCCAACCCCAGAGCCAATACCATCTGGTTTTTCCATAAAGGAATTGTATTCACGATAGAAGACTGGATTTTCTCTACCATGACGCTATCGTTTGCCTGGACGAGCCGAATCTGCGGCCCCATCTGGATACAGATATTTCTGGTCAATTCAAGGTCATGGAGTTTCTTGTCAAAACGGTTGCATCTTTCGCTCAGATCACTGGCCGCCTGAGCATCCTCCGGTTTGTTCGTATTTCTGGCCTTTTCCTGCAAGGCGGGAAGTTCTGTTTCAAGAACATCCGACAGTTTTTCTCGACCGGCCAAAATATACATAGTCAGTTCTTTGTAATAAGACAAATTCATTTTGTACATACTGTCCAGCATCGCCACATCCTTGAGGAGCACCATTTTGTGACCCTCAAGGGAATCAACGATCTTATCGACATTCTTTTCTACAGAATCGTACTTGATTTTTAATTGCTGAAGTTTGTTGACGTTTTTCTTGAAAAATCCCAAGAAGCCCTTTGGTTGCTCATCCACATTGAAACCTTGAAGCTGAGAGACGAGACTGCCAATCATGTCACCTACCTCGTCCATCTCCTTGGTGCGGACATTGGCCAGCGCGCTCTCTGAAAATCCCAGCATCTTTTTCTGAGCGGCAACACCATACTGGAGCATCTGAGTGGAATTGGTAATGTCTATTTGCGCGACGAAACTGCGGACTGCCGTTTTTTCTTCTTCTGTCAGGCTCCCTTCCAAATCAATGGGTTTAGGTTCGCCCGCTACGACAATGTCGTTGCTTTCCGGCATCAGAGTCAAGGTAGGCGCCGCCAGTTTTTCCAATTCGGAAAAATCATCCAGAACCAGCTTTGGGGTGGTGCTTTCGTTGGAACTCATTGTTTGATCTCCCACGGTGTAAACAAAAACAGGTTTATTTTGTCATACTTGTATAATCAAAAAAATATACAGTATGAGCAATCATGGCCAAAGGAAATGCGTTTAACCATTGTTGTTGGACAAAATTTCGTTTTGGTTAATCATATTTTCCATTACCGCAATATCGGCGGAAATGTCAATATTTTTATCCCGGTACAGATCATCCAGATGCTGACGGAAGGTGGATAAGATGCCGTCCATGATACCTTCGATCTTCTGTATGGACTCCTTGATGTTGTCACCTTTGGTTGGCTGGCGGTTCAATTCCTCGTAATTGCGGAGCAATTTGATGGCGGTAGGAAGATAATATGTTACAAACTGCCGGATTCGCTTTGCTTTTTCAGGTTGTTTCTTCACATAATCAAAAATTTGCCTGGTAATATCCAGTAACTCCCGGACGGTTTCCGCTAGTTTTTCGTTACCCAAGGTTTTATCCAGGTCGACAAGATGGCTAAAATGTGAAAGCCCTTCTCTAAGCAGATTATCCGTTTCTTCTATTCCGGTCTTTATGGCCTCAGGTTTATCTACCTTGACCGCGCACTGGCTGACCGTTATTTTCTTGGGAAAAGCCATCAAGCTCGCCAGGAGAGCCAGAATGGAAATGACTCCGGCGATGACGTAATCCTGCCAGGAACCAAGACCAGGATTAATTATATAGAGAAGCCAAATTACCGCGAAAAAGCCAAAACAGACCCGCGAGTGCCGAGTAGATTCACAGAAAGTAAAATCAGGATCCGCAAGAATTGTCCCTGAATTCTTTGCACCGTCCACAAGAATAAAAGTGGAATCCGTTACGTCATAACCACTCCAGTAACGACCATTGAGAGATCTGCTCAAATCAACAAAAACATCAGAAGGAGTGCACCCGAGTTCTTCGGAAATCTGCTGGACAGTAACTGCCTCGGATTTGGGCATGATGACCTTTGCCAGCTTACGGTATTTGTCGTAGACGACGCAGCCCCGGATACCAAAACACAGCAACAGAACGGACAACACCAAAAGCTGGAGAGAGGACAGCGACATCGTGCTGCCAATGAAACTTTCCGCAAGCCAGGAAATGAGATATATGACGGCAAACAGAAAACTCAAAACGCTGCCGCCGACAGCTTGAAAAACTGCGACCATAAATGAGGCAGAAGGGGGGCGATAACGCAAGTTCTTGATTTTCATACTCACATGAGTCCATCCCTGCCAATACAGATGACGGTATTGTGCCATTAAATTCAGGAATGAAACAATTTTTACTGGGCTCTTTGCGGCTCTAATGCAAAGAGCCCATCGAGTTTTTCGCGCGCGCCGGGATAGTCCTCGTGCTCTTCGATGCGCTGTTGCAGGTAGGCTTCTAATCGCGGATACATGCTGACGGCATTGTCGAGCAAGGGGTCACCGCCGGGCTGATAAGCGCCGACGGCGATGAGGTCGCGCGAACGCTGGTAACGGGAAAAGAGTTGCTTAAACTGGCGTACACGGTCGAAATCTTCGTCACTGATGAGGCCGTGCATGGCGCGCGAGATCGACTGCTCGATGTCGATGGCCGGGTAGTGGCCCTGGTCGGCGAGTGTGCGGGTCAGGACGATGTGGCCATCGAGAATGGCGCGTGCAGAGTCGGCGATGGGGTCTTGCTGGTCGTCGCCTTCCGCGAGTACGGTGTAGAAGGCGGTGATGGAGCCGCCGCCTTCCGGGCCGTTTCCAGCGCGTTCGACGAGTGCGGGCAGGAGGGCGAACACCGAGGGCGGATAACCGCGCGTGACCGGCGGCTCGCCGATGGCAAGCGCGATTTCACGCTGGGCCATCGCGTAACGGGTAAGGGAATCCATCACTAATAAAACCTGCTTGCCCTGGTCGCGGAAGTGCTCGGCAATACTCGTAGCGTAGGCCGCGCCTTGCAGGCGCATGAGGGGGCTGGTGTCCGCCGGGGCGGCGACGACGACGGAGCGTTTCAGCCCCTCTCCACCCAGGTTTTGTTCAATGAATTCCTTGACCTCGCGCCCCCGCTCGCCGATAAGCCCGACGACGATGAGATCGGCTCCGGTGTAGCGCGCCATCATGCCGATGAGCACGGATTTACCCACGCCGGAACCCGCGAAAAGCCCCAGGCGTTGCCCGCGTCCGACGGTCAGCAGCCCATTGATGGCACGGATGCCCACGTCGAGCGGGTCGCGGATGGTGGAACGGTTGAGCGGGTTGATCGGGCGGCCTTGCAGGGAGCGGGTTTCCTCGGTGTAAAGGGGGCCAAGCGAATCCAGCGGACGCCCCGCGCCATCGACGACCCGGCCCAGCAGGGCTTCGCCGACCGGCAGGTGTTTTGCGCGGTCGGAGGCTCGCCGCCGCGGCCTGACGCGTTGACCCGGTACGAGTTGAGGATAAATCGTCCCCACGGGCTGTACCAGCGCGCCGGGGAAAAGGCCGAACACGTTGTCCGTGGGCATCATGAAAAGCTTTTCGCCGCTGAAACCGACAACCTCGGCTTCCACGATACCGCCGCCGGGAGCCGTGATCTGACAGCCGGAACCCAAAGGCAGTTTGAGCCCGGAGGCTTCCATCACCAGCCCGTTGATCCGGGTGAGCCGTCCCGCGTTCTGGAATGGATTGACGGTATCGACCAGGCGGCGGGCGTCTTCCATGAAGGCTCGCCAGAGTTCGGCGTACTTCATCTTGGGCGCGGCAGGTTTCATTGCGAAGGCTCTGGGGGCGTGTCCGGAACAGCCGGAGTGGAGGATGCGGCATCTGCGGGTTCGGAGGCGGTTTGGGCGCTCCCTTTTGCGGAAGAGGCTCTTCCTCTTGTTTTTGCGGGTGTTTTATCACTCGCCCGCCGCGTTTTCGTCCTTCGGTCGCTTGCGGGAACCCATGCGGAATGCTCCCGGCCCAGGCTTTCAATCGCGCGCCGCCAGCGCGTTTCCATCGTAGCGTCGATCTGCGCCCCCGGCATTTCCACCCGGCAGCCGCCACGGGAAACGGTTTCATCCTCAATCAAAACGTGCCCCGCCTGTTCGAGAACTTCCTTGAGGTAGCTGTGGGCGAGCGCCATATCGTCCGGGTTGAGGTGAATCTGCGCGCGGGACTGGGGCAGGGTTTGCAACACGGCGCGAATGGCACTCACGACAGCTTCCGGTTCCACGGCCAGCGTGTGCTGGATGATCTTGCGGGCGAGTTCGACAGCAAACGACAGCAGTTCTTCGGCAATTTCGGCATCGAGTTTTGCAAGCGCCTGTTCGAGTTGCACAGTCAGTTCGTGCAACTGGCGGGCTTCGTTCTCGGCGGCAGCCCTGCCTTCCGAAAATCCGGCCTCGCGCCCTTCCCTGAAACCCTCTTCCCTGCCTTCGGCGTAGCCTTTCTCGCGCCCCTGGGTCAATCCTTCATCGAAGCCCTCATCAAAACCGTTGCGGCGCGCTTCTTCGTTGATTTGTTCGATTTCTTCCGCCGTAGGAAAAACCAGAGACACGACTTCTTCCTCAACCGGGTGCGGGGCGGTTTCCGGCAGCCCTTCCGTGGCGGGAGGCGAGGAAGCGGCGGGTTCAGGAACAGGCACGGGTTCTGGCTCGACCCCTGGGAGTGGAGGCGGTACGCCGAAATCCGGGGGTTCCCATCGGCGATACGCGCCTACGGCCTGATGGCGCGCGAAGGAAGCGGTCTTGTTCATAGCCAACGAGTAGAAGCCTCAACCCTACGGATACCCATTCCCCTCCTTGGAGGGGTGGCGCGAAGCGACGGGGTGGTCATTCCCCTCCCTGGAGGGGTGCCCCGAAGGGGCGGGGTGGTCACGGCGTTAGACAAAGGCATCGTCGCCTCCTTTGCCGCCGAGGACGATGCGGCCTTCCTCGGAGAGCCGGTGGACGATCTTGAGGATTTCCTTCTGCTCGACTTCGACTTCCGAGAGGCGCACCGGGCCTTTGGCTTCGAGGTCTTCGCGCAGGATCTCGGCGGCGCGGCTCGACATGTTCTTGAAAATTTTCTCGCGCAGTTCGGGCGACGCGCCCTTGAGGGCGACGATGAGCGAATCGGACTGGACTTCGCGCAGAACGGTCTGGATGCCACGGTCGTCGATTTCGAGCAGGTTCTCGAACACGAACATTTCGTCGAGGATTTTCTGCGCCAGGTCGGCGTCGTATTCGCGCACGTTGTCGAGAATGGCCGTTTCGGCAGCCGAACCCACGAAATTGAGAATCTCGGCAACATGGCGCACTCCGCCAAGGGCCGCTTTCTTGGCTGTTTGCGCGCCGGAAAGCATGGTGGTGAGAGATTCGTTGAGTTCTTTCAGAGCTTGCGGCTGTACGCCATTGAGCGTAGCGATTCTCAGTACCACGTCGTTGCGTAGGCGATCCGAAAAATGTTTGAGAATTTCCCCTGCCTGGTCGTAGCCGAGGTGGACGAGGATAGTGGCAATGATCTGCGGGTGCTCGTTTTTGATCAGGTCAGCAGCGGTAGAGGCATCGAGCCATTTCAGGTTTTCGATCCCGGCGGTATCGGAACCTTGCAGCACACGGGCGATGAGGTTGGCTGCCCGTTCGTCCCCGAGCGCCTTGGTCAGCATCTCGCGGATTTGATCCTGGTCGGCGTGGACGGATGCGCCCTTGCTGAAATGGGATTCAAGTTCGCCCAGGATGGGTTCGAGCCTGGAACGATCTTGTGCAGGCATGCTCGCCATTTTCATGCTGAGTTTCTGCACTTCGCGCGGGCCCAGGTGTTTGAGGATACCCGCCGCTTCATCGGTGCCGAGCGCGACGAGCAACAGGGCAGATTTTTCCAGCCCCTCTTCGGGCATGGCGGCTACAGGACTCGGACTCACTTGTGGCCTCCTTCCTCGTTGACGCCAAGCCATTGATTGAGCAGTTCGGCGACACTCTTCGGGTCTTCTCTGGCGATCTGGCGAGCGCGTTCCAGCCGGGTATCGAACTCGTTGCCGCGCAGGGCAGCAACGGAGAGCACAACACTTTCGTCCCCTTCCGCGTATTTTCTTCCTTCCGCGCTTTCTTCTCTCTCCTCTTCGCCTTCTTCGCCCTTCTTGCCTTTCCTGTGTTTCTTGCCTTCCGCCAAACCGGGGGCTCGCTCCAGCGGCGTTGCGACGACGCGCAGCAGCGGGCGGATGATCCCGAAGTACACAAAGAGGATGAGGATGAGCAGCCCCAGGTATTTGCCGCCCTCAATGCCTATCTCGATCATCTGCGGGTCTTTCCAGACAGGAAGTTGCTGATCGGGCATATCCGCAAACGGGCTGCTGGCAACGCTGATGGTGTCGCCGCGCGCATCGTTATAACCAACGGCATCACGAACGAGGTTGGTAATGCGGGTAATTTCGTCGTCGCTGATAGGCATGGGCTGCGCTTCTTCACCGGGTGGCTGCACAGCGCGATGGTTGATGACCACGGCAACCGATAGGCGCTTGATTTGCCCAAGCGATTGCTTGACGTGCTGGATGGTGCGGTCCAGTTCGTAGTTGATGACAGCCGCGCGGTTACTGGTTTGCGTTTTTCGCTCACCTCCCTGCGACAACACAGGTGGAATGGTGATCGGTGCGATGGCCGGAACGGGAGGCTGGTTGGTGAGTGCGCCGGGGACGCCTTCCGGGCCTTCGTCGCGGCTTTGCTGCTCATTGGTTTGCTGGCTGCGAATGGCTTGTTCGGGAGCCGGGTTGGGACGGAAAGTTTCGGCTGTCTGCTCGACCTTGTTGAAGTCGATGTCTGCTGCGACCTGGGCGCGGAAGTTGTCTTTGCCGTACATGGGGGTGAGGATGTTTTCGACACGGCGGATGAGCCCGGCTTCGACTTCTTCGACGTAGCGCAGTTGAGCAGGGTCCAACTCGGAGCGCCGCGTCGGGTCTTCGCCCGTGAGCAGGCTGCCGTTCTGATCGACGACGCTGACGCCGGAATCGTTCATCTTGGGGACGGAAGACGACACCAGATGCACGATACCGGCAATCTGTTTTTCATCCAGCGTCCGGCCTGGGCGCAGTTGCACCATGACCGAGGCAGTCGGTTTCTGGTCGTCGCGCAAGAAGGAGGTTTGCTTGGGCATCGCCAGATGCACACGGGCCGCCGTCACGGAAGCAAGCGACTGGATGGTGCGCGCGAGTTCGCCTTCCAGGGCGCGCTGGTAATTGACTTGTTCATTGAATTGCGAGACGCCGAGTTTTTGAGTGTCCATCAACTCGAAGCCGACCAGCCCGCCCTTGGGCAGTCCCGCAGCCGCCAGCCGCAGACGGGTTTCATAAACGATGCCTGCGGGCACGAGGATGGAACGGCCATCGCTGGAGATGCTGAAGGGGACGTTCTGTTGCTGGAGGGTGTTAATGATTTCGCCGCCGTCCTGATCATCGAAATTGGTAAACAGCACTGCCTGATTGCTGGGGCGGCTCCATAGCGCGATTCCGACGATAAGAGAGATGACCAGCGCAAGGGCGACGATGGCGGCAATGCGTTGCCGTTGGTCGAGCGCCCTGATGCTGGAAAGCGCCTGTTGCAAGCGCCCGCGCGGGGAACCCGGAGGAAATGCGGGCGCCCTGGGCGGCATGTCGGAAACGCTGTCGGCGGCAATGTCGTCTGCGGTGTTTTCGGCGGCGGCCATGTTTCTTACTCTCTACCCTAAGCCCTTTGACGGATGAGGCCATTGTCCGCCGCCCGCATGGGCAAGGTTGGCCGAAAAGCGGCACTTTTTACTGGCTGTTCGCCGATTGGCATGGAAGCATGCGGCTCTAGAGTGCGATCATGAACACGCCATGAACGGGACGCACGGAACATCTCCCATGACACAGCCCGAGGACTTTCTCCCCGACCGGATAGACGCGCCCCCTTCCGCCGCGCAACTCGCACAAGCCTTTGCCGTCTTCAACCGTGCGTCGGAAGAACTTTCCGGCGCATACAACGCGCTTCAGGCGCAGGTCGAGCAGTTGAGCGAGCGCTTCAAGGTGCTCATGGGCGCGCTGCCCGCTGCCGTGGTGGTGCTTGACCGTGAAAGCCGCATCGAGCAGGTCAACCGCGCGGCTGAATGCTTGCTGGGCGAAGAACTGGTCGGACGCAACTGGGAAGACACATCCTCCGACCTCCAGCCAGGCGAAACACCGGGCGAGATGTGCCTGCCTCACGCCGGCGGTCAACGCCGGTTGGCGGTTTCCGAAACCGCGCTCGATTCCGGCGAAGGGCGCATCATTCTCTTGAACGATGTCACCGAAACGCACCGGATGCGACAGGCGGTGGAGCGCAGCGAACGACTGGCGGCCATGGGTGAGATGGTAGCGGGGCTCGCGCACCAGTTACGTACCCCCTTGTCGGCAGCCCTGCTCTACGCCGGCAACCTGCGCCAGCCCGACCTCGGTCCCGCCGAGCGCCTGAAAGTCGCTGAACGCGCCATCGAGCGCCTGCGCTACTTGGAGCGGCTGATCCGCGACATGCTGCTTTTCGCGCGCGGCGACAGCCTCGGTCGGCAGGATTTCGATGTCGGTGAATTGCTGGCCGAACTCGTCCATACCCTGGAGCCGCTCGCCAGGGCGCGCCAGGTCGATTTTCAGAGCCACTGCGATTGCGAGGGCGCGGTCGTGCATGGCGACCGCAAAGCCTTGGGCGGAGCCATCGCCAACCTGATCGAAAACGCAATCCAGGCCACTGCCGCAGAAGGCACGGTGAGTTGCGAAGTGATACGCGCCGAATCCTGCCAGGGTGGGCAAGCAGGAGAAGAGTTGCGTTTCATCGTCCGCGACAGCGGCATCGGCATCGCCCCGGAGTTGCAGGCGCGGCTTTTCGAGCCTTTCTTCACGACCCGCGCCGAGGGGACCGGGCTTGGGCTCGCCATTGCGCGGGGCGTAGCGCGGGGGCACGGCGGGGACATCCTGCTGGAATCCACGCTTGGCGAGGGTTCCGCTTTCATCCTGACCTTGCCCCTGCTGCCGCCCGATTGGCTATACCGCGACCGGCGCAACGGGGAAAGGGATCGGCGGCGCACAGGTCGGCGAGCGAGCGACACCATGCCCGACATCCTGGCGCAATCCCCAGCGCTCATAACGGAGCGGATCGAGGTTGGAGCATCAATGTCATGATCGGAAAATTGAACATCCTGATCGTCGAAGACGACGATGCCCTACGCGACGCGGTATGCCTCACTCTGGAAATGGCCGGTCACGGCGTAACCGGAGCCAATGGAGGGCCAGCGGCACTCTCCGAACTCGAACGCGCGCACTTCAACCTCGTTGTTTCCGACCTGCGAATGCAGCCGATGGACGGGCTGGAACTGCTAGGCGAAATCCGCGCTCGCCAGCCGCAATTACCCGTGTTGCTGATGACCGCCTACGGGGATGTCGACAAGGCCGTTGCAGCGATGCGCGGCGGGGCCTGCGACTTCCTGATGAAACCTTTCGAACCGGAAACGCTGCTGGAATGCGTGCGTCGCTACGCCGCTGCGCCGCCCGAAGCGGATGAGGCAATCGCCGAGGATAGCCGTACTCGCCAGTTGCTCGCGCTGGCTGCCAGAGTGGCCGAAAGCGACGCCACCGTGTTGCTCACCGGCGAATCCGGCGTGGGCAAGGAAGTCATCGCGCGCTACATTCATCATCACTCCCCGCGCAGTACCGCGCCGTTCGTAGCGATCAACTGCGCGGCCATCCCGGAAAACCTGCTCGAAGCCACACTCTTCGGTTATGAGAAAGGCGCGTTTACCGGCGCGCAAAGCGGGCAGCCCGGCAAGTTCGAGCAAGCCCAGGGCGGCGTGATCCTGCTCGATGAAATTTCCGAGATGCCGCTCGGTTTGCAGGCAAAGCTCCTGCGGGTCTTGCAGGAACGCGAAGTGGAGCGCGTCGGCGGCAAAAAGCCGATTTCCCTGGACATCCGCATATTGGCGACCAGCAACCGGGACATGGAACAGGAAATTGCGCGCGGGCGCTTCCGCGAGGATTTGTACTACCGGCTGAACGTTTTCCCGCTCTTTATCCCACCGTTGCGCGAACGCCCGGACGACATCGTGCCGCTGGCCCGGTATTTTCTCGCGGGTCATGCCCGGCAAACCAAGCGGCAAGTCCGGTTCTCGCCCGAGGCCGAGTCGATTCTGCGGCACTACACCTGGCCAGGCAACGTGCGCGAACTGGAAAACAGCGCGCAACGCGCCCTGATCCTCACACCGGGCGACACAATAAGCGCCGAAGCGATACGGCTCTGCCTGCCGCGCTGGCAGGACGAAAGCAACGGATGCGGCAGCGGGAACAGCGGATATTCGCCGGGACTCCCCGCCACGATCGGGACGTTTGCGGCAAGTTCACCTCTCGTTGCGTGCAAAGATGCCGCCCAACCTGCGGCAGATTTTGCCGCGCCGCCCGCGCCTGCAAACCCGGCACTGCCCTCCGCCAATATGCGTGACTTCGAGCGCGAGCACATCCTGGCGACCTTGCGGGAAGTAGGCGGCTCGCGCAAGAAAACCGTTGAAAAGCTGGGCATTTCGGAACGCACCCTGCGCTACAAACTTCAGCAATACCGCGAAGAAGGTTACGAAGTCTGAATGAAACGGCTTCGTGGCATGGAGCTTGCTCTGCTATGCTCAAAACGATGAATCCTTTCCCGGAGCGAGGATGATGGATACGCGCGGAATCGAGCAAATGCTCTCCGAGCTGCGCGCGATGTCGCAGGCGGCGCAGGGTAAGTCCGTCCAGGCCAACGATCCGCCCGCCGGAGGGGTCAGTTTCGCCGACGTGCTCAACAACGCGCTCAAGGACGTGAGTGCCGCACAGAAAGAGGCGCGCGCGATGGCGGAAGATTTCTCCTCCGCCGACTCCAGCGTCAACTTGCAGGACGTGATGGTGAACCTGCAAAAAGCCAACCTCTCATTCCAGCAAATGGTGCAGGTACGCAACCGGCTCGTGTCCGCCTACCAGGACATCATGAATATGTCAGTGTAATGGCATTGAGTTAACTAGGCACGGCTCGCATTCCCACAAGCAGCCCTTCCCGAAACACCCAGAACTCCATCGAGAATCACAAAATGATCCTCGAACAGTTCCGTCTCCATGCCCGGCAACTCGGCAATGGGGAACCAGCGCGCCTCGGCAGCGTCGTCCGCGCCAGTGACGGGGGGAAGGGCCGATAGCGGCAAATCGAACCAGTGCGCGTGCGTGATGACGCGGCCGCGCTGGCTGCGGTCGGGATGGTCGAAAACGGCTACGGAGCGGCATGTTGCTGCAAGCTCCGCTCCTTCGACGGCAAGCCCGGTTTCTTCCTTCAGTTCCCGGATTGCGCCTTGAAGTAATCGCTCGCGGCCTTCGAGAAAGCCGCCGGGAATGGCCCATAAACCCTTTCCCGGTGGGTTCTTACGCCGCACCAGCAGGACGTGCCCGACAGCCGTCACTACCGCGTCCAGCGTAATGAAGGGGCCGAGTCCCCATTCTTGCTTGCCCGCTTCAATGGATTCGTATTCCTCACGCATGGCAGCGAAAGCGGGCAGCAATCGCCAGTTTTCGAGATATTGGGCGACCGTTGACGGAACCTGGGCGCGTAACGTGACCCAAGCCGTCTCGTTGCTGTCGAAATAAAGCCCACGGATCGGCGTCGCGTCGAATTCGCCCTGCCGTTCTGAGGCAGCGAACGACCATTGCGGGAACAGTTTCAGATAGTCGCTCGAAGCATCCTTGTGAAAACCGGCAAGCGCAATACGAGGCGCGGCATACCCTTGTTTTTCCATTGCCACGCGCGTGCCTTCTTCCACAGCGGCAGCCCATCGCGCATCGTCATAGTAGTCCCGAACCGGGACAAAGATGATCCGCCGTGCATCGGCTTCATCGAAACTCGCGGCAATCATTGCGGCGCGTTCTTCCCACGTAAAAGGATTTTTGGCGTTTCGCGCCCGGAACGAAGAACCAAGCACGACCAGGGCATGGTCGGCTATCTCCAGCGCTTGCCTGAGCAGCGCTGCGTGTCCGTTGTGAAAAGGCTGGAAGCGGCCAATCAGGATTGCCGCGTCGAAACGCACGCGCGTGGTGTTCATGGTGTTTTTTTATTGAAATGTTCATACCCTGCCGCAATGGGCAACGGTTGCCCGCTTCCAAAGGGCGGTTGGCGCAGATACAGGATGGGCGCGCTCTGCCGACGTTTGAATTCACTTTTCCAGATCATCTGCCGGACTCGCGCAACGAGCGCCTCGCCGTCCTTTGTTCCTGTCAGTTCGTCCCAGGCAGCCTTGATCTCATCCCGTTCTTCGGTACGCAGACGTTCGCCTTCGATCAGGGTTTTCAGGATTGCGTCCAGTATCGGGTAAGGCGGCAGGCTGTCGCTGTCTTTTTGGCCGGGTGCAAGTTCGGCGGAAGGCGGTTTGTCGATGATGGCCTTGGGGATCAGTTCGCGTCCGGCGGTTTCGTTGATGTGTCGGGAAAGCGCGAAAACTTCCGTTTTGTAGAGATCGCCGATGGGCCCCAGGCCGCCGTTGGTGTCTCCGTAAAGCGTGCAATAGCCGACCGAAATTTCGCTCTTGTTGCCGGTAGTCAGCAGCAAGGCCCCGAACTGGTTGGCGTATTCCATCAACACCGTGCCGCGCGCGCGAGCCTGCATGTTTTCCAGCGCCAATCCCCGGAGCGGTTCGCCAAACGCGGCGTTGAACCCCTGTTCATAAGTCGTGACGAGATCACGGATAGGGTGCTCGAAGAGTTTGATGCCGAGATTCCGGCACAACGCGACGGAGTCTCTGACGCTGCCCATGCTCGAAAAGCGGGACGGGAGCGTGACCGCGATAACGTTTTCCGGCCCCAGCGCCTCGACCGCCAGCGCCAGCACGAGCGCGCTGTCAAGGCCGCCGGAGGAGCCGACGACGACCTTGTCGAAGCCGCAACAGCAGGTGAAATCACGTAGGCCAAGGACGATCTGGCGGCGGTAAAACTCCATAAGGTCGGGTTGAGCTTGGAAGAGGGTGGGCATTTCTCAAGATTCCATTATTCAACGCGCGGCGAGCGCCGCCATGAGCGTGTCGAGATTGTGCCGCATCATGGAGATGTAAGTGGGCGCGGGGCCTTCGGCGGGGGAAAGCGCGTCGGAATAGAGCGTGCCGCCCATCGTCGCGCCGGACTCGGCGCGGATGCGTTCGATGAGGCGGGGATCGCTGATGGTCTCGATGAAGACGGCGGGCGCTTTTTCGTTTCGCAACTGCTCGATGAGGCGCGCAACATCGCGCGCGCCGGGCTTGCTGTGTCCGGCAGCGCCTACCGGGGCAAGGAAGGCCAGACCGTAGGCGCGGGCAAAATAGGCAAAGGCGTCGTGCGAACTCACGACCCGCCGCCGTTCTTGCGGCAGACGGGCAATGGCTGCGCGGATGTCGGCGTCGAGCGCGTCGAGTGCGTCGCGGTAACGGGCAGCGTTGGCGCGGTAGGCGTCTGCACCGTCGGGATCGGCGGCAATCAGGGCGGCAGCGATATTGGTGACGTAAGCTCGAACATTGACAACGTCTTGCCAGGCATGGGGGTCGATACGCGCATTCTGTCCGTCGTTTCCGCCGCGCATCGCCAACGGGCGGATACCGTCGCTGGCGACGAGCAAGGTGCCTTGATAGCCGGAAGCGCGCGCCAACCGGGGCAGCCAGTCGTCAAATCCGAGGCCATTGAGCACGACCAGCCCCGCATGCTTGAGGCGACGGGCGTCGGATGGGCGAGGCTCATAGGCATGGGTATCCTGCCCCGGCCCGACGAGGGTGTGTACGCTGACCCGCTCGCCGCCGATCTGGCGGACGAAGTCGCCGAGGATGCTGAAACTGGCGATGACTTCGATCTCTGCGGCGCGCGCGCCGGAAACCATGAAAAACGCGAGCGCGATGAACGCCGTTTGCCACGCATGGCGCAATGGATGCCGGAAAGGGAAACGCCTCATGATGTCACGAACTCAAATGCCGATGCCTTTGCCAGCGCGGGGTGATGAGGCCGTTGGGCGCGGCAAGCAGGGAAACGAAGTACGCGAGCCCGCATACGAGAATGATGGCAGGCCCTGCGGGCACATCGGTATGGAAGGAAAGCAATAGCCCTGCGACGCCCCCGGCGAGCGCCAGCCCCGCCGCGAGTGCCAGCATGGCCGACAGTTTGCGCGTCCAGAGCCGCGCGGAGGCGGCGGGCAGGATCATGATGCCGACGGCCATCAATGTACCGAGGGCGTGGAAACCGCTCACGAGGTTGAGCACGGCCAGCAGCAGGAAACCATAGTGCGCGACCGGAGACATGCGGCTGACCGCGCGCAGGAAGGCGGGGTCGAAGCACTCCAGCGTCAATGGCCGGAACAGCAGGGCGATCCCGAAAAGCGAAATGCTGGCAATGGCGGCGATGAGCAACAGGGAAGCGTCGTCGAGGGCGAGCACCGAGCCGAACAGCACATGCAGGAGATCGAGGTTGCGCCCGGACTGCGATATGATCGTCACCCCGGCGGCAAGCGAGAGCAGGTAAAAAGCAGCCAGGCTCGCGTCTTCTCTGAGGTTGGAGGCGCGCGCCACCAACCCGGCGGCAAACACCACAGCCAACCCGGCAAGGATGCCGCCGGTCGTCATTGCCCCCAGGGACAGGCCGCAGACGAGATAGCCAAGCGCCGCGCCGGGAAGAATGGCGTGGCTCACCGCGTCGCCCATCAAACTCATCCGCCGCAGCAGCAAAAATACGCCCACAGGGGTGGCTCCCAGCGCCAGTGCCAGCGTTCCCGCCAGTCCCCTACGCATGAAGCCGAAATCGGCAAACGGGGCGATAAAGAAATCGTAAAGACTCATGCCAGCCCCGGCAGCGGGCATCTCATGGCATGTTCATCGAACGCTTCAGACAGTTTCCGGGCATGAGCAAGCAGCGGTTCGGTCATCACTTCGGCGGTAGGACCGAAGGCGATGAGTTCGCGTGCCAGTAGCAGGCAGGAGGGGAAGTAACGGTGAACCTGTCCGAAGTCGTGCACCACGGTCAGCACGGTACGTCCTTCGGTATGCCAGCGCAGGATCAGGTGCGCCAAGTCGTCGACCGTGCGCTCGTCAATGGCAGCGAAAGGCTCATCGAGCAGGATGGTGGGCGCGTCCTGCAAAATCAGGCGGGCGAAGCGCGCGCGTTGTAGCTGCCCGCCCGAAAGCGTCCCGATGGGGCGCGACTCGAACCCGGCCAACCCCACGGTGTTGAGCGCGTCGCATACCCTGCCCTGACCTGCGTAGCCGAGTCCCCGAAACGCGCCGATTTCGTGCCACAGCCCCATTGCCACCATGTCGAACACTGTGATCGGAAAGGCGATGTCCAGTTCGTTTCTTTGCGGCATGTAGGCCAGCGCGGCACAGTCGTGCCCCGGCGGACAAACACCTAGTGGGCTCTCGATACGGATATGGCCTTCGAGCGGGCGCAACTCCCCTGCCAAGCCTTTGAGCAAGGTTGATTTTCCTGCGCCGTTCGGGCCGACGACGGCGACCAGCGATCCGGCGGAGATTTCCGCGTCCAGGTGATGCACGGCCGGGTGATACTCGTAACCGAGGGTCAGGTTCTCGAAGCGGATCGTGGGGCCGGGGGCGGCTAACGTAAGCGGCATCGCTTCAGGCCAGCGCCCAGAGAACAACCAGCCACAACAGACCGCAAGCCACGGCGGCAAGCGCCATCCGCGCGCCAGCGCCGTGCATCAGAAGGCTCGGCGAAGGCGAGCCGGGTTCAGCGGAAAATGGGACTGTACGCGGAAAATTCATACCTCATACCGGACGTAGGTTTCGGCCAGAAGTTGGCAGGAAGCGGGATAAAATAACGTCCGGAAAGGAGTTTTGCAACAGTGCGCCTAACCGTGCTCTGCAAGCAGCACCGAGAACTCACGGTTCAGCAGCGAAGTGTCGCCCAGGTTGAGGGAAAGCAGGCGGCGCAGATGGCTGATACTGTCGAGATCGGTTTCGTCGCAGACGATGCCGACCTGGTTGGCGTAATGGTGCGCGACGTGCCCTTCCATTCGCACACAAACATCGTCATCGAGGCGCAGTTCAAGCAGACAGGGAAAACCGGGTGCGATATCGGGAACGGCAACGGTAATCAATGCGCCACGCAAGGACAAATCGAGCACATCGCATGGCCATTGACCGAGGCCGGCCTGAAAAACGGCAGAGCCACGAAAACGAATGCGCGAATAACGCCTGCGCTGGACGGAATTCATGCGGGTTCCCGGTGAAAATCGATATTGAAAGTTTGTTTTGAAGCAGCTTCTAACAATAAGTAGTGTGCTCGCCACGTTGTGATGGCAGACGTGTAGAATTCACGCTGCTTTTCAATCTCCGGCATTGTGTCCGGATAACATTAAGACCATCCGAACATCAACGGGATTTTCAGTGACCGAAGCGCAAATCGACCCACATCAGCAGCCCACCGTTGATGCGTTACTCAATAGTTTGCTGATATTGGTGCGCGCATTTGGCGGCAACCAGACGCGCGACGCAATTGTGGCCGGTTTGCCGTTGAAGGATGGCAAGCTCACGCCGGCGCTTTTCGAGCGCGCCGCGCGCCGTGCCAGCATGCGGAGCAATATCGTCGCGACTTCGCTCGACAATATCAATCCAGCGCTGCTGCCGGCAATACTGCTGCTCGATAACGGCGGCTCCTGCGTGGTAATGCAGATGAGCACGCACCGCAGCCGCTGGCGGGTTATCTTCCCGGAACTCAGCGATGCCGCAGTGATGCTGAATCGCGAGGATCTGGAAAAGCGCTACAGAGGGAACGCGATCTACGTACGCCCGGAGTTCCGGTTCGACGAGCGCGCGTCGCATGGCAGCAGGATAGTACGCAGCGGGCACTGGTTCTGGAGCGTTATCGCTGCCAACAAGCGCATCTACAACGATGTGCTGTGGGCCGCGTTCATCATCAACCTGTTCGCAGTGGCGATGCCCCTGTTCGTGATGAACGTGTACGACCGCGTAGTACCGAACAGTGCCCTCGAAACCCTTTGGGTACTGAGTGTCGGGGTGTTCATCGTATTGTTCTTCGAGATGATCCTTCGCACGATGCGGGGCTATTTCGTCGACCTTGCGGGCAGCCGGATCGACGTAGAACTTTCGGCGCACATCATGGAGCGTGTACTGGGCATGCGAATGGAAGCGCGTCCGGCATCGGCAGGCTCGCTCGCTGCCACTATGAAGGCTTTCGAGAGCGTCCGGGATTTCATCAGTTCGGCAACGGTAACGGCTTTCGTCGATCTGCCGTTTGCGCTGCTTTTCGTGCTCGTCATCGCCTGGATCGCCTGGCCGTTGGTACTGCCCTTCGTGCTCGGCATCGTTGTGCTGGTCGTCTATTCGCTGGCGGTGCAGGGCAAGATGCACGACCTGGCGAAGACCTCCTACAGCGCCGGGGCGCAGCGCAACGCCACCCTGGTGGAAGGGCTGGTTGGCGTGGAAACGCTCAAGGCAATGGGGGCGGAAGCCACTGTGCAGCACCAGTGGGAAACGAGTACGGCTCTGTTGGCGCGGGTCAGTACGCAGTTGCGTCTGCTTTCGGCTTCGGCCACCAATGGCGCGAACTGGATCATCCAGTTGGTCAGTCTGATGGTGATACTCATCGGCGTTTATCTGATCAGCGACCGTGAACTCAGTGTCGGCGGGCTGGTGGCCTGTTATATGTTGTCGGCGCGCGCCATGGCACCGATCGGGCGCATCGCCGGACTGCTCGTGCAGTATCACACTGCCGCTACCTCGCTGGAATCGGCTGACGGCTTGATGAACCTGGAGTGCGAGCGTCCACAGGGCGCGAACTTCATCAGCCGCAAGAACATCTCTGGCGAGATCGAGTTCCGCGATGTCGCCTTCCATTATCCGGCTCAGGGAGTCTCTGCCCTGAACGGCATGTCGTTTCGCATCAAGCCGGGCGAGCACGTCGGCATTATCGGGCGTGTCGGCTCCGGCAAGACCACGCTCGAAAAGCTGATTCTCGGCCTTTATCGCCCATCATCCGGCGCGGTGCTGGTTGACGGCGTCGATGTCCGCCAGCTCGATCCGGCGGAATTGCGCCGCCACATCGGCTATGTGCCGCAAGACCCGATGCTTTTCTACGGTTCCCTGCGCGACAACATTGCATTTGCCAGGCCGCACACCGAGGATACCGAGATATTGCGCGCCGCGACCATCGCCGGGCTGACCGAATTCGTCAACGCGCATCCGCAGGGTTTCGATATGGTGGTGAGCGAACGCGGCGACTCGCTCTCCGGCGGGCAGCGCCAGAGCGTGGCCATTGCCCGCGCCGTCATCCACGACCCGCCCATCCTGTTGCTGGACGAGCCCACGGCGTCGATGGATCACACGACAGAAGAAGGAATCAAGCATAGCCTGAGGGAATTCGGCCAGGGCAAGACTATACTCGTCATTACGCACCGTACTCCATTGCTGGAGTTGGTTGACCGTATCATTGTCATCGACGGTGGCCGTGTTGTCGCCGATGGCCCGAAGGCGCAGGTCATCGAAGCCCTGCGCCAGGGCAAGGTAGGGAGGGCCAGATAATGAACAGGCCGGTTGCGCCGTATGATGCCCTGGATACCATACAACCCGAATCGCGCATGCCGCCGGATATGGATAAGGCTGCGCCACGCCATGAATCCATGCGGCATACCCGTAAGGCGTTTGAGCAAATGGGCAGGATGAAAGCGCCGGCGCAACCCCTTTTCGAGCGTTTTTTCGACCGCCTGCTGCCTGCCCTGCCGGATTCCCGGAAACTGGACTGGGGCGATGAGGCCGATTGGGCGCGTTTGCAGCAGGAGCCGCTACGCGCCAGATGGCTGTTGAGAGTTGTCATTATTGTCGTGATATTGCTGCTGATCTGGGCGGCGCTGGCGGAGATCGACGAAGTAGCGCGCGGCGAAGGCAAAGTCATCCCTCCGTCGCAGCTACAGATCGTCCAGGCGGTCGACCAGGGTCAGGTTGAAGAAATACTGGTAAGGGAAGGCCAGGAAGTCATGCCGGGGCAAGTGTTGTTGCGAATCGACAAGTCCCGGTATGTGTCCGAACTGGGCGCTGCCGATGCCGAACGCTTCAGCCTGATGGCAAAAGCAGCGCGTTTGCAGGCGTTATCGGAAGGCCACGAGTTCGTCGTGCCTGTGGAAGTGCTCAAATCCAGCCCCGAAACCGCCGCCCAGGAACTGGAACATTACCGATCCTCACTCAGCGAAGCCGATGCCCAGCTTGCCATCACCCGCCAGCAACTCACGCAGCGCCATCAAGAACTCAGGGAAGTCGAGGCAGCCCACACCCAGGCCGCCAACGGCCTCAAGCTTGCCGTGGAAGAGTTGGAAAAAAATGAACCCTTGCTCGCATCCGGCGCGGTTTCCGAGGTCGAGATCATCAGGCTGAAACAGAGCGTGGAGAAATTCGACGGGGATCGCAAGCAGGCGGCGCAAAAAATTGGGCGCGTACAGGCGATGATCGACGAAGCCCAAAGCAAAATACAGCAAGTCGAGCTTGACAAGCGCAACCAGTGGCGCAAGGAATTGCTCGAAGCAAGGGGGCGGCTCGAGTCGGTCACGGCCGGAGCGGGGGTAGGCCGTGACAAGGTCGAAAACGCCGATGTGCGCTCGCCTGTGCGGGGTACGGTTCAACGTGTGCTGGTCAATACGGTTCGCGGGGTGGTGCAGCCAGGCAAGGACTTGGTCGAAATCGTGCCTCGGGAAGATAAATTGCTGATAGAAGCAAAGGTCAAGCCCAGGGATATCGGATTCCTGCGTAAGAACCAGCAAGCATTGGTCAAGATCACCGCTTACGACTTCGCCATATTTGGAGGTTTGGAAGGCTCGCTTGAGCATATTTCGGGGGATACTGTCACGGATGAAAAGGGCAACACGTTCTATGTCATAAAAGTGCGGACGGAAAAGGACACTTTGGGCGGCAATGAAATCACGCCCGGCATGGTGGCGGAAGTCGATGTGCTGACCGGCAAGAGAAGTGTGCTTTACTATCTCCTCAAGCCCGTAATGCGGGCAAAGGCAAACGCACTGACGGAGCGATAATGCACAACCTGTTTCTCGTGGCAGGCATGGTGGCACCTTCAACGCGCTGGCGGGATGCTTTTGCCGATGGCGTCTACGTCACATGGGACGTAGCCGTTTCCGCGCGGCTAAAGGCCGATGTCGTCTGGCTGGGCGCGGCGGCGCCCAATTGGAAAGAACTGCTTGCCAAGGCGTTGCAGCAGTTCGCCGATGCACCCGTGATCGTTGTTTCCAACGCTCCCAACGAACGCGAGGCCATGTCGGCGATGGTTGCCGGAGCGCGCGGCTACTGTCATGCCTGGGCGTCGCCGGAGCAACTGCGCGAAGTCACCCAGGTCGTAAGCCGGGGGGGGTACTGGATCGGGCAAGCCTTGATGTCCAGGCTGATCAGTGTCGTCAACAAGGGCCTGCCCATGGCAGACGAGTTGCCGGAGGAACTCTCCGGACGCGAGGCCGAAGTCGCCCGCGAGGTGGTTGCTGGTCGTTCCAACAAAGAAATTGCCCGTGTTCTCGGAATTACCGAGCGCACAGTCAAGGCACACCTGGGAGCCATTTTCGCCAAACTCGGCGTGCGTGACCGTCTGCAACTGGCATTACGGCTCCGGCGATAAAGAAAAATGAGTACGCTCATCTACGTCAGAAAAAATGCGGATGGACGCATCGTGGCACTCAGCCGCGACCCTGACGGCCTTACCGGTCCCGGCTGGGTCAGTCTGCCGGATGATGACCCGGAAGTGCTGGAGTTCATTGAGGAACTGACAGGGCAAAACAGGGAAGACAATATTTTGCGCGATTCCGATTTGTCTTTCGTGCGGGTACTCGAAGACGTCATCGACCTTCTGGTTGAGCGCTCCATCATCCGTTTCACCGATCTGCCGCTGCCCGCGCAGACCAAACTGCTGCAACGGCGTGACCGCCGCAAACAACAGCAGGGGCTAAAACTGCTTGGCGACGAAGACCTGATCTGAACGCGTACCGGCGGAAATACAGGGCGGGTGTGTTCTTTTTATGCATCTGTACGTCAGTACAATTTCCTTTCTTCCAGGAACTTTATACCCTTGCGTCACCGTGGATAGCTGTCTGCTCTGTGTAGTGCGTCATAAACCGGGGCGGTAGCAGCCATCTGATGAATTCCGGCTCATGTGGTCACATCGAGCAGATTACGAAAGGGCATTTCAGGAGAAAGAAAAATGGCTAAAAATCAAATCGTTGCAGCCGTTGATTCGGTGAAAGGTCAAGCCTTCGTGCGCGACCAGGATGGCGCGGTTCGCCCCCTCAATGTCGGCGACCCCCTCTATGAGGGTGAAACTCTCGTTGCCGATCCGGGTAGCCATGTTGTGGTGGCTCCTGACGATGGTGCCACGCCATACCATATCGACGGGCCATTGCAACTTGCCATGGCGCAAGACATTCCGGCTGACGATGCCGAAATAGATCCGGGAACCCTTGCCGATATCATTGAAAAATTCAAGAACCTCGAAGACTTACCGCCCCCTGAAGCGGGCGGTGGCGGAGGAAGCCGTCCGCACAATTTCGTCGTACTGGAACGCATCTTCGAAGTGCTCGATCCCATGGACGTCGAGTTTAATACCCCAACTTTCCGCGACGAAGGGCCTTTCCAGTGGCTCAACATTTCTGCTTCTGCCGGAGGAGGAGGTGATGGTGACCCACCCCCACCCCCTCCGCCTGTACCAGACAACTACGAAGTGGTGGAAGCCAGCATCACGCAGCAGCATAGCGTGCTGGACAACGACCCCGGAAACTACGTCACAGTCGCCAAGGTAGTCATCGGGGGCGTGGAATATGACGTCCCGGCGGGCGGCCTTGAGTTCATGACCGAGCTCAGGGGCGGCGTCAAGATCATGCCCGACGGCACCTTCACGTACGTCGCGCCGGTGCGCGACCATGGCGGCCGGGGATACGACTCGGACGGCCCGGG
>Ga0082212_10001103_pt1 | contig 39639 bp, 28 predicted proteins | sample TergutNt197P3_FD_71548 | JGI IMG/M metagenome (GOLD analysis project Ga0082212, IMG submission 71548) | Neocapritermes taracua P3 segment gut microbial communities from Petit-Saut dam, French Guiana - Nt197 P3 | ecosystem: Host-associated > Arthropoda: Insects > Digestive system > Gut ...
ATTATCAAAAACATCAGGCACGACGCCGTCATCTTACCCAAAGAGGCTATTCTGACGGATGAAACGCTGGAACACTTCTGGATTATGAAAATGATTGATGATGAATATGCAGTGAAGGTTCCTGTTATCAAGGGCATCGAATCGGACGGAATGGTTGAAATCCTGTCGCCGGAATTGTCTGAAGAGGATGTTATTCTCGAAACAGGAAATTATGGTTTGCCGGATAAGGCAAAAGTAGTGATAGAGGAAGAGGAATAGCAGGACATTTCTTAAAATAAAAATCGTGGCTATGTCTGAATTACTGAAAAACGAGAATGTATTTTACAGCGAAATCAGCGAGTTGCTGAAACAGGCGAGAAATACTGCTTACAAGACAGTTAATACCATTATGGTTCAAACTTATTGGCGAATAGGCAAACGTATTTTTGAACAGGAACAACACGGACAAAATCGAGCCAATTATGGCGATTATCTGATTACAAATTTATCACGGTATTTGTCTGATACTTTTGGTAAAGGTTTTTCGGAAGCAAATTTATGGAATATCAGGCAGTTTTATTTAACTTTTCCCGACTTCGACCAATTCTCTACGCACTGCGTAGAGAATTTATCGTGGACAAATATTCGCTTGATTATGAGACTTGATAACCAAGATGAAAGAGCGTATTATATCAAAGAATCGTCCGAACAGAATTGGAGTTCGCGTTTGCTTGAACGACATATTAAATCCGGTTATTATCGTCGTCTATTATCCACGCAACAGAAGGATATTACGATTACCAATTCCGAAAAATATAATCCAGCCGATTTTATCAAAGACCCATATATTACTGAATTTCTTAATATTTCGGAAGACTTGAAAGGGAAAGAGTCATTACTCGAAACTGCGCTCATCAACAATTTGCAAAAATTTTTACTTGAACTTGGCAAGGGATTTTCGTTTGTTGACCGTCAAATGCGGATTAGTACGGAAACGTCTCATTTCTATGTAGATTTGGTGTTTTACAATTACTTGCTCAAATGTTTTGTGATTATTGATTTAAAAACCTGCAAATTAACACATTCAGACATAGGGCAGATGGATATGTACGTGCGTATGTTTGATGCTTTAAAACGAGTTGAAAATGATAATCCAACCATTGGAATAATACTTTGTGCAGAAAAAGATGAAACCATTGTAAAATATTCAATTTTGAAAGAAAACAAACAACTTTTTGCATCAAAATACAAGACTGTTTTGCCTACCGAAGAGGAACTTGCAGAAATGATTTCACGAGAAAAACAAAAATTAATCGAATAGCATCATCAAATAGAACAACAAAATATTCATAATATGAAATTCTTTAACACTTATAAATCGCCCTTATCCGTTCTCATAGGAATAGTTATACTGGGTGGCGTGTTCATCTTCGATAAGATGCAGACGTCGTTATTCCCTGAAATCACTTTTCCAAAAATCAAGGTAATTGCCGACGCCGGACAACAACCCGTTGATAAAATGATGATTACCGTGACTAAACCGCTTGAAAACGCAATCAAAAAAGCGGAAAATCTGCACACAGTCAGGAGTCATACCAGTCGTGGAAGTTGTGAGATTGAAGCGTTTATGGATTGGAAAAGCGATATTGACATGGATAAACTCCTCATCGAATCGCGAATAAACGAGATACGCCACGAACTTCCTCATGACATTGAAATCACGGTCGAAAAAATGAATCCCTCCATTTTGCAGGTCATGGGCTATTCGCTGGATTGTGACAACCGTTCGCCGATTGAGATGAAAATGCTGGCATTATATACCATTAAACCGTTCCTTTCGCAGGTGGACGGCATCAGCGAAGTGCGCGTACTGGGCGGGAAACCCAAAGAATACTGGATTACGCTCGACCAACATAAAATGAGCGCCCTCGGCGTTACTCCAGAGTTGATTCACACGGCAATGGAAGAGAGTAACTTTATTGAATCCAACGGATACATGATAGACTACCGGATGCTGTTTTTATGCGTTACCGATGCGCAGATTTACGACCTTGACGACCTGAACCATTTGGTAATCAGTAATGACGGGAAACGCATCGTTACCCTTCAGGATATTGCAGAAGTAAGTATTCAGGAAGCCAAAGAATATGTTAAAATCAACGCCAACGGAAAAGAAGGAGTACAAATCGCCATCTTTAAACAACCCAATGCCAATTTGTTAGAAGTGTCTGCCGCCATGAAGGAAAAAGTTGATGAACTGACAAAAATCCTTCCGTCTGACATTCAGATTCAACCCTATTATATTCAAGCCGATTTTGTTGATGACGCCATCAAAAGCGTCAGCGACAGTCTTTGGATAGGATTATTGCTGGCTATCGTGGTGGCAATCATGTTTTTACGCTCGTTCAAAGCCAGCGCTACCATCCTATTGACCATACCTGTTACCCTGTGCCTGACCCTCGTCGTTTTATACGCTACCGGCGGGACGTTTAACATTATGACGCTGGGCGCTATTGCCGCATCCATCGGATTAATCATCGACGACGCCATCGTCGTTGTCGAACAGATACACCGTACCCACGAAGAATTTCCCGACGAGCCATCTTCGTCGTTAATCGGCAAAGCCATTCAATATCTGTTTCCTGCAATGGTCGGCTCGTCGGTCAGCACGATTGTCATTTTCATTCCCTTTGTGCTGATGAGCGGCGTCGCAGGCGCTTATTTCAAAGTGATGACCGACACGATGATCATTACTTTAGTCTGTTCGTTTTTCGTCACTTGGATTCTGTTGCCGGTCATTTACCTGTTACTGTCGCGCAAAAACGAGACCGGAAAATTGAAAAATGCACACGAAGTAAAAAAGCAGGCATGGGTGCAGTTTTTTGTTGCCAAACCCTGGGTTAGCCTGATATTTGTAGCAGGACTCATCGTGTCTATCGTACTTGTATTGCCCCATTTGGAAACCGAATTTTTACCTGAAATGGACGAAGGAAGCATCATACTGGATTATGAAACGCCCCCCGGTACATCGCTGGAAGAAACAGACCGGATATTGAGCGAAGTGGACAAGATCATCATCGCCACGCCGGAAGTACAGGCATACAGCCGGCGCACCGGCACCGAATTGGGATTTTTTATTACCGAGCCTAATACGGGCGATTATCTGATCCAGTTAAAAAAGGACAGAGATAAGTCAACCGAAGATGTGATTGACGACATACGCAAAAGAATTGAGGCTACGCAACCCGCGATACAAATAGATATGGGGCAGGTTATTGAAGATATGCTGGGCGATTTGATGACTTCCGTACAACCGATAGAAATAAAAATATTTGGCGATAATCCGGAAATACTGGAACATCTGTCCGAAGAAATTGCCGAATTAGTCGAAGAGGTAGAAGGGACGGAAGATGTGAACGACGGTATCGTCGAAGCCGGTCCCCAGATCAATATCATCCCGAACTACAAAAATCTGGCGCAGTACGGCATTACGCCTGCTGATTTTCATTTGCAATTAGAAACGGCGCTGGAAGGCGTTGAGGTGGGAGAGGTGTTGGAAAAAGAACAGATGACGCCAATCCGAATGCTGTATCCGAACAGCCGGACGCTCGGCGTAGAGGATATTAAACGCCTGCAGGTCTTTACCTCCAACAAACAACTCATTCCGATCAGTTCGTTAGCCGAGGTACACGCGCACGGAGGCGATGTTGAGATACACCGCGAAAACCTGCAAATGATGGGCGTTGTTTCTGCCCGTATCCACGAGCGAAGTCTGGGCAGCGTCATGGAAGATATTAAGGAAGAAATTGCAGAAAATATCCATCTGCCTGCGGGCTATCATATCGAGTATGGCGGAGCATACAAAGAACAGCAACAGTCGTTTGCGGAATTGCTGATGATATTGATCACCTCCTGTTTGCTGGTTTTTGTAGTGATACTTTTCCTTTTCCGAAATATAATAACGGCGTTCATCGTACTTTTTACCGCCATTTTGGGTGTAGGAGGCAGTTTTCTGCTGCTTTACTTTACCGATACCCCGCTGAACGTGGGCAGTTATACCGGTCTGATTATGATTGTCGGGATTATCGGAGAAAACGCTGTTTTTACCATTCATCAGTTCCGCACCTTCCTGCAACAAACCGGAAACGCGGAAGAATCGGTTATCTATGCCATTTCCACGCGGTTACGCCCCAAACTGATGACTGCATTAGGCGCCATCATCGCCTTGATGCCTTTGGCGCTGGGAATAGGAACAGGCGCACAGATGCACCAGCCGTTAGCAATAGCCGTAATCGGCGGATTTTTGGCTGCGTTGCCTTTGTTGCTGGTAGTATTGCCGAGTTTACTGTTGCTGGCAAAACGAATGGGATGATGATGATTGAAAACCGTATGAGTTTTTAATGAGCGATACTATTAAATTGACGAAACGCAGTTATACAAAAACAGCTATTGTTGATGGTGGATGATGGAAATGGTTTTGTTCACCTGTTCTTCGGTTAAGTCGTGGTGCAGAGGCAGACAAATCACCTGTGAGGCTACTCTGGCTGCTACGGGAAGATTTTCGGGTTGCGCCGACGGTAATCCCCTGTATGTGGGAAAATCACTGATTAACGGATAGAAATAACGGCGTCCGTAGATATTGTGCCGTTTCATCGTTTCGTAAAGCGCATCACGCGACATGCCGTACTCCTGCTCATTTACCAAAATCGGAAAGTAACCGTAGTTGTGCTGTATGTCCGGAAATTCGGGCAACATGCTGATTCCTGTAACGCCGGACAAATCTTTTCGGTATATTTCCGCAAGTTTTTTCCGTCTTTCGATGGCCTCATCTACAATTTTGAGTGAAAGTAATCCGAATGCTGCCTGAACTTCGTTCATCTTGGCATTAATACCCGGAGCGACAACGGTAGTTTCGTCGGCAAACCCAAAATTTTTGAGGAAGTCAATCCGTTGTTTCATCTTTTTGTCATGGCAAACGATAGCGCCGCCTTCGACGGTAGAATAAACTTTGGTGGCATGGAAACTGAGAATGGACAAATCGCCGTAATTCAGTATTGACGCGCCGTTTTGTTTCACGCCAAATGCATGAGCCGCATCATAAATCACCCGCAATCCATAAATATCTGCTATTCGTTCTATTTCCTCCACATTGCAGGGATTACCATATACGTGTACCGGCATGATGGCGGTGGTTGCGGGCGTAATGGCTGCCTCGATTTTCTTTGGATCCATGTTCAAAGTGTCCGGATCAATATCCACAAATACCGGTTTGATATTGTTCCACCACAACGAATGGGTGGTGGCGACAAAACTGTAGGGCGTGGTGATTACTTCGCCCGAAATATGTAATGCCTGCAAAGCGGTAATCAATGCCAATGTCCCGTTTGAAAACAGATTCAAATGCTTTACGCCCAAATATTCACACAATGCTTTTTCCAATTCTTCGTGATACTGTCCTTGATTGGTCAGCCATTTACGGCGCCAAATCTTTTCCAGATATGAAGTAAAATCCTTCAAATCGGGAAGTAACGGCGATGTTACTAATATCTTACCCATTTCTTTCATTTTTTTATACCTCAAATAACGAAAACTATATCTATGGTATACGATAATGATATAGTAAAAGTTACTACTTTCGGCAAAATAATATTTATTGTTCCGTCTGTAGCACAGTCTGAAGAACTGCATTTGCATCAGGTAAATTTTTCAAATTGCTCAACAGCGATGCTGCCAAGCACATGATGATCTGTGCTTTGGTTATTTTCCTCCTGCAGCGCTATCATTGACTTTCAGGACACATACGATTTTAATGCATGGATGCTATATCAGTGTTATCCGGTCCTGCCCTTGTTTCATAAGGATTTCCTTTCGCAAAAACTCCGCCGTGTAACTTTTCCTGTTCTTCGCCACCTGTTCGGGCGTACCGCAACAAATCAGTTCGCCGCCGCCTGCGCCGCCTTCGGGGCCGATGTCGATGATCCAGTCGGCAACTTTAATGACGTCTAAGTTATGTTCGATGATTACTACGGTATTTCCACGGTCGACCAAGCGATTGAGTACGTCAAGCAGGGCGCGGACGTCCTCGAAATGAAGACCGGTAGTCGGCTCGTCGAGGATGTAAAAAGTCTTGCCGGTATCGCGTTTGGACAATTCGGCGGCTAACTTTACCCGTTGGCTTTCGCCGCCCGATAAGGTGGTGGACGGCTGCCCCAGTTTGACATAGCCCATACCTACCTGTTGCAGGGCAAGCAAATGCGGTAATATCGAGGGATGATGTTGGAAAAACTCCACAGCCATGTTGATGGTCATATCCAGTACGTCGCTGATGTTCTTTCCGTTGTACTTCACTTCGAGCGTTTCGCGGTTGTAGCGTTTGCTGTTGCAGATGTTGCAAGGCACGTATACGTTGGGGAGGAAATTCATCTCGATGGTCTGTACGCCGGCGCCACCGCAGGTTTCGCAGCGGCCGCCCTTCACGTTGAACGAAAATCGCCCCTGATTATAACCGCGTATCATGGCTTCGGGCGTTTGGGCAAAAAGTGCGCGGATGTCGGTGAATACTCCCGTATAAGTTGCCGGATTTGAGCGCGGCGTGCGTCCCAGCGGCGACTGGTCAACCTGTATCACCTTGTCGATGAATTGCACGCCTTCGATGCTGTCGTAGGGCAGCGGCTCCTGCACCGAGCGGTAGAAATGCCTGCTGAGAATGGGTTGCAATGTTTCGTTAACCAATGTTGATTTGCCGCTTCCCGACACGCCTGTCACGCAGATGAACATTCCCAGCGGAAAATCAACGGCGATGTTTTTGAGGTTGTTGCCTCTGGCGCCTGTGATGCGTAGAATTTCGCCATTGCCTTTGCGCCGTTGGGTGGGAATGTTGATGGTTTTAGCGCCATTGAGGTATTGCGCAGTGAGCGAATTATTTTTAACGATTTCCGATGGCGTTCCCACAGCCACGATTTCTCCGCCTTTCCTTCCGGCAAACGGACCCATATCCACCACGTAATCAGCCGAAAGTATCATCTCGCGATCATGTTCCACCACGATGATTGAATTACCGACGTCGCGCAGTTGGCGCAGGGCTTGTATCAGTTTGCGGTTGTCGCGCTGGTGCAGACCAATGCTCGGCTCGTCGAGGATATATAACACATTCACCAATTGCGAACCGATTTGCGTGGCAAGGCGTATCCGCTGGCTCTCGCCGCCCGACAAACTCCGCGAACCGAGGTTCAACGAAAGATAATACAAACCTACATCAAGCAGGAAGCGTATGCGGGTGCGTATTTCCTTGATGATTTCGTGCGCAATCTGCTTTTGCTTATCGGATAATTTTTCCTCAACAGTATCAAACCAGTTGCTGAGCGTCATCACGTCCATGGCGGCAAGTTCGGCAATATTCTTGTCGTGGATGCGGAAGTGAAGCGATTCCTGTTTGAGCCGCGTTCCGCGACATTCGGGACAGACGATGCGGCGGATAAACTGGTTTGCCCATGCCTGTGCCTTTTTCGACGGATTTTCTGAATGTTCCTGAGTCACATAATTCACCACGCCATCGAAATTCACCTGATATTCAAATCCTCCATACGGGCTTTTCACCTTGAACGTTCCTTCCGTCCCGTAAAGGATGGTTTGCATCGCCTCGTCGGGAAATTCGCCCAACGGCGTGTTCAGCGTACAGCCATATTTCGAGGCGATGGCTTCCACCTGATTGAAAATGACGGTAGCCTTTGCCGGACCAAGAGGCACAATGCCGCCTTTGCGGATGTTCTGCGCAGGGTCGGGGATGATTTTGTTCATGTCCACTTCGGTCACTTCGCCCAGCCCGTTACAATGCGGACAGGCGCCCTGCGGCGAGTTGAACGAAAAAGTGTGCGGAGCAGGCTCGTTGTACGACAATCCCGTGGAAGGACACATCAGCTGGCGGCTGTAATACCGCGCGTCGCCGTCGTCTTTGCCGATAACCAGTATCACGCCCTTGCCCTGTTTCATTGCCGTTTGCACGGATGCTTTCAGGCGTTGAAGCCCCCCCTTATCCCCCATTGGGGGGGAAGGGATTACTAATTTGTCCACCACCAATTCAATATAATGCAACTTGTACCTGTCTACCTTCATGCCTGCATTCAGTTCGCGCACTTCGCCGTCAATACGCGCATGAAGAAACCCTCTGCGCCTGAGTTGCTCGAACAGTTCTTTGTAGTGTCCTTTGCGACCTTTTACCAACGGCGCAAGGATATATACCGCTTTCCCTGCAAAACGCTCCATCATTAAATTGATGATTTGGTCGTCGGTATATTTCACCATTTTTTCACCGGTGTTCATCGAATATGCTTCGGCGGCGCGGGCGTAGAGCAGGCGCAAGAAGTCGTATACCTCGGTGATGGTTCCCACTGTGCTTCGCGGGTTGCGGCTGACGGTCTTCTGCTCAATGGCAATCACAGGGCTAAGTCCGGTAATCTTATCCACGTCGGGACGTTCCATATTGCCGAGAAACTGCCGCGCATAAGCCGACAGCGTTTCGATATAGCGACGTTGCCCTTCCGCATAAATCGTATCGAAAGCCAGCGACGACTTGCCGCTGCCGCTCAACCCCGTAATCACGGTAAGGTGGTCGCGGGGAATGGTAACGTCAATATTCTTCAGATTATGTTCGCGGGCGCCGTACACCTCTACGGTGTCAGCATTTTCGATTTTCGATTTTTGATTTTCGATAGGCATGAGTATGGAAAAGAATGCGCAAAGGTAGGGATTATTCTATTATTTCATCCTCATCCATCTCACCGTCCACACAGCAATTACCGCCAGTGCAATGCGCGGCAGAGTAATCCATCCCAATCCGACGCCAATAGCCAGATAAAGCGCAGTATCCTCAAGGTGGGAATGTGAAAGGGCGATATGATGATTCAGCAGGTCAGCATCTTTGGCGGATATTTTATTTTCTTTGCGGTGTTCGATGAGTACCGCCGAACCGTATGCCAATCCCACTACATAGGCCACAATCCATAGAAAAGCAGTGTTGGTGGACAGCCCCATCGGGCGAAGCAGAGGTGACACCCATCGCGCAAGAATTTTCATCACGCCAAATTCTTCAAGGATTCGTTGCAGGATGTTCAGCGAAACGACAATGCAAACCATTTTGAACGTCAGCCATAAAGTTCCCATCAACCAGTTTTGCATCAGTTGGAGAAAAGGCAGGTGACCGCTTGCCATGCCGTGCATAGATACCGTATTGTTTTCGGGAAGCGCCCAGTTGAGAAACAGTCCGCCCACAACAGCGCCTGCAAGACGCAGGCACACCATCCGTAATCCCTTTGATCCTGTTTTCATCTGGACGAGCGTTTCTACAATCAGGTTGTGCGCCAGAAGTCCCATCAGCGCCATGATACATATTTCGCGTGCAGTAAATGGAATAGACTGTATCACGGCAATACCCGAATAAACGTTCATCAAGGCAGTGGTAACGATTACCAGCGCCGCTTCGCCGCGAAGCCCGAATACCCGGCATACCGGTTCAAGCGCATGAGCAATATAGTCGAGTACGCCCCAATGTTGCAGCAAGGTTACGGCAAACGAAACCGGCACCATGATGCTGATCAGCCACAAGGCTGTTTTCAGAGCAGGTTTGATGGCGCGGCGTATCGGGTCGGAAAGACGTGTGGTGGTTCTTTTGTTCATTAGTATAATACACCCGGATTTCGCGACTCATTCCTGCGATATACATACGACACGCCATATTCCGCAGCCTTTTCACGCATCTCATCATCGGTAAGGTCGGCAAAAGTCTTTTCCACTTCGTTCCATACGCTCAGAATAATTTCATCGGCCTTTGTACGCAATGAAGTTACATCATTCAGGATACGTGTATTGTTTTTCTGGTTGATCTTTTTCGAGCGCCAAGCATTTATAAACTGTTCAAAACGGACTTTCACCACGGCAATGGTCGGGTTTGAAACAGGCGTCATCCCTTTTTTCAGCCGTTCGGTTTCACCGGAAATCACCTGTTCTCCCCATTTAATTACTTCATCTTCGGTATTCATTTCGGGCACTTTGCTGTCGAGCTCGTCGATACCGTAAAATGTGCGGTTCTTGGGATGCAGCTCGCCCCGCGCTATAGCCATATTCATTACCTGTATGAAATGCGAAATGTACAATCTGGCTTTTTTATAATTGGCAGGGTATTCTCTGTTTTTCGCGATGGCAACGGTGTATGTGTTTTTATACAGACGTACCGCTCCTTCAAAACTGGGAAGGAACGATTGTACTTTGTTATAAGTACTTTGCGAGAAAGCAAGTTTGAACGGCGGCAGTTCCTTCCCTTTCTGATAGGCTTTTTTTAAAGCCTTCAGCCGTGCAGCATCCGTATTGGGAAGTCTTCTGTATGGCATAATAATCCATTTTTACAGTTTCTTTTTCACTTCCACTTGCAAATATCCTTCGATGATGTCGCCAATTTCAATATTATTAAAACCGGCTACATCCAATCCACACTCGTATCCGGCGGCTACTTCTTTCACGTCATCCTTGAAACGTTTGAGCGATCCCAGTTCGCCGGTGTGGATGACAATACCGTCGCGGATGATGCGTATTTTCGAGGTGCGTAAAATTTTCCCTTCGCGGACGATACATCCTGCCACTGTACCCACCTTACTGATTTTGAATACTTCGCGTACTTCGAGCGTGGCGATGATCTCTTCCTTAATTTCGGGTGAGAGCATCCCTTCCATAGCCGACTTGATTTCCTCAATAGCGTCATAGATAATGGAATAGATACGGATGTCGATTTGTTCCTGCTCGGCTAATTTGCGGGCGCCCTGCGAAGGCCGTACCTGGAATCCGACGATGACCGCATTGGATGCTGCCGCCAGCGTAACGTCCGATTCGGATATTTGGCCAACAGCCTTGTGGATGACATTTACCTGTATTTCCTGTGTTGACAGTTTAATGAGCGAGTCGGACAGCGCTTCTACCGAACCGTCTACGTCGCCTTTTACGATGATGTTCAGTTCCTGGAAGTTGCCGATGGCGATGCGGCGGCCTATTTCGTCGAGGGTGATATGTTTCCGTGTGCGCATTCCCTGTTCGCGTTGCAACTGGCTTCGTTTAGAGGCTATTTCACGCGCTTCGCGGAAATCGTCCATTACGTTGAATGTGTCGCCTGCCTGCGGTGCACCATCCAATCCGAGTATCAGCACAGGCGTTGCCGGCCCTGCTTCTTCAATTTTCTGGTTGCGCTCGTTGTACATAGCTTTCACGTGTCCCGTGCAACTTCCGGCCAATACCACGTCGCCGTTGCGCAACGTACCGTTTTGCACTAATATGGTAGCCACGTAGCCGCGCCCCTTGTCGAGCGATGATTCGATGACCGAACCTGTGGCTTTGCGATCAGGATTGGCTTTCAGTTCGAGCATTTCAGCCTCAAGCAATACTTTTTCGAGCAGTAAATCAACATTGATACCGGCCTTGGCAGATACGTCCTGTGATTGATACTTGCCGCCCCATTCTTCCACTAAGTAATTCATCTGGGCTAACTCTTCCTTCACCTTGTCGGGATTGGCTTCTGGTTTGTCTATCTTATTGATGGCGAACACAATGGGAACGCCGGCAGCCGAAGCATGGTTGATGGCTTCCACCGTTTGCTGTTTCACGCCATCATCGGCAGCCACCATGATGATGACCACGTCAGTGATCTTCGCACCGCGGGCACGCATGGCGGTAAACGCTTCGTGACCGGGAGTATCGAGAAACGTGATATGCCGTTCATCGTCCAATTTAACGCTGTAAGCGCCGATATGCTGGGTAATGCCGCCCGCCTCTCCTGCAATGACGTTGGTGTTGCGGACATAGTCGAGCAGTTTGGTTTTCCCGTGATCGACGTGCCCCATAACGGTGACAATCGGTGGACGCGGTTGCAGATCTTCTTCGCTGTCTTCTTCTTCAACAAGAATTTCCTGTGAATCAGCGCTGATAAATTCTACCTTGAAATTGAACTCGTCGGCTACCAATACCATCGTTTCGGCATCCAACCGCTGATTGATCGATACGAACAACCCCATGCTCATACACGTACCAATAACCTGTGTGACCGGAACATTCATCAATGAAGCCAGCTCGTTGACCGATACAAATTCGGTTACTTTCAGAATATTCCTCTGACTCATTTGTAATTCTTCCTCTTCCTGCATCCGCTGGCTCACGGCGTCGCGTTTATCACGGCGGTATTTTGAACTTTTTGACTTGGCGTTTTTCGAGGTCAGACGGGAGAGGGTTTCCTTAATCTGTTTCTGAACATCTTCTTCATTCACTTCCGTACGAAGCGTTTTTTTCTTTTTCGCCTTAGCCAATTCTAAATTTTTGAGGTTCGCTTTGTCGGCAACTACAATTCTTTCTTTATCTTTATGGATACGTTTCCGTTTTTTCTTCGAATCATCGTCAATTCCCTTGCTTGGTGACAGATCAATTTTTCCTACCACTGTGGGGCCTGACAGTTTGATTTCGGGACGTGCAATATCTACTTTCTGTTTGTCTCCTTTTTTGGCGGCAGCTACCTCTCCTTTTTTGGCTACCTTATCGGTTTTTTTATCATCTTTTGCCGACTGCTGTTTTGCAGGCAACGCAGTACGCGCTTTTTCGGCGGCGGCAGCGGCAGCGGCAGCGGCAGCGGCAGCTTTGTGCTGTTGCGTACGTTCTTTCCGCTCTTTTTCTAATTGTTTTTTTGATTTCTTTTTGGGACGTGTCCGTTGATTGATCGCGTTCAGGTCTATTTTTCCGATAACTTTCAAATCGTCGAGCGTTTCCGGTTCTACCAGCCGCTCAACCTCAACGCTTACCTCTTCCTGTATTTCAGGAACGATCACTTCCGGAATCGTTTCCTGAACAATGACTTCCGGTACGACCTGTTCTTCTTTTACAGGTTTTTCCGGTGGTACCGCCACAATACTTTGTTTTTCTTCGGATACTTGCGGCCTGGTCTCTTTTTCCGGTTGCGGTTTGGTTTCTTTTTCCGGTTGCGGCTTAACTTCTTTTTCCGGTTGCGGCTTAACTTCTTTTTTGGCAGATTTTCCCTTTACAGGGGGTTGTGGTTTTGGTTGCGACTTTTTGGGTTTTTCGTTTAAATTGATTTTTCCAACCACTTTAAATTCCAAATCGCGGGCGGGATCACTGAACAATGGCGTTTTTATGCTTAAATTAGCATCCTTGACCAATACCAATGGTTCGTCTTCCTCGTCAATTTCCTTCGGGGTATCGTGGTCTGATATTTCTATGGTCTCTCTCTTTTCGCGGAAGACTCTAAGATTAACACGTTCAGCATCCTTTTTGGCTGAAATATCGGAGCTGTACTCTTTAGAAAGCAACGCATACAATTCGGGCGCAATCTTTGAATTGGGATTCGCATCAATATCGTGCCCTTTTTTCTTGAGGAACTCCACAATGGTGGAAATACCAACGTTAAATTCGCTGGCAATCTTACTTAATCGGGTTGCTTTCGCTTCTGACATATGGTATATTTTATTCAAATTCGGATGCCAAAATCCGCATCACTTCCTGGATGGTTTCTTCTTCGAGGTCAGTTCGTTTCTCCAGATCTTCCGCCGTCAGTTCCAACACGCTCTTGGCTGTGTCGCAACCGATGTTCTTCAATTCCTGAATGATCCACTCTTCTATTTCATCGGAAAACTCGTCCAGATCTACATCTTCCTCTTCAACCTGTTCGGTTTCGCGGTATACGTCTATTTCATATCCGGTGAGCAGACCGGCTAATTTGATATTCGATCCGCCCTTGCCGATCGCCAGCGATACTTCGCTTGCCTTAAGAAAAACTTCTACATGTTTGCTCTCTTCGTTTACCTTGATGGATATTACCTTGGCAGGACTGAGCGCGCGGGTGATGAACAACTGAACGTTGGTGGTGAAATTGATCACGTCAATATTTTCGTTGCGCAACTCGCGTACAATACCGTGTATGCGCGATCCCTTCATCCCTACGCAGGCGCCTACGGGATCTATACGATCGTCATACGATTCGACAGCCACTTTGGCTTTTTCACCCGGCAGGCGAACCACTTTTTTGATGGTGATCAGCCCGTCGAAAATTTCGGGCACTTCGAGTTCAAACAATCGTTCGAGGAACACGGGCGAGGTGCGCGACAGGATGATCAGCGGATTGTTGTTTTTCATTTCCACGCGCAAAACGACGGCGCGTATGCTGTCGCCCTTCCGGTAATGATCCGATGGAATCTGTTCGTTCTTGGGGATGATCAGTTCGTTGCCGTCGTCGTCGAGCACTAATATTTCGCGCTTCCACACCTGATAAACTTCGCCGGTGATGATTTCGCCGATTCTATCTTTATATTTGGCGTAAATATTACCTTTTTCAAGTTCTACGATTCGCGACGACAGGTTTTGCCGCAACGTCAGGATAGAACGACGGCCAAAGTCGGCCATTTTTACTTCGTCGGTAACTTCTTCGCCCACTTCGTAGTCCTCGTCAATCTTTTGCGCTTCGGTCAGAGAAATCTGGAGGTTGGAGTCGGTCATTTCGTCATCGGCAACCACACGGCGGTTACGCCATATTTCAAAGTCGCCCTTGTCAATATTGATGATGACGTCGAAGTTTTCGTCTGTCCCGTATTTCCGGGCAAGCGTTGTGCGAAACACGTCTTCGAGCACGCTCATCATCGTGGCGCGGTCGATATTCTTTAACTCTTTAAACTCCGCAAAAGTGTCCAACAAATTAATATTATCCATCGTCTTTAAATTGACTAAAATGTGATCGCAACTTTGGTTGCTTTTATATCGCTAAATTTTAGGACAACAGTCTGCATCACGGTTTTTGGCCGTTTTTGTCCTGCTTCCCTGATTTTTGTCTGCACTTCGAGAACAATACCATCATCGTCTGCATGTTGCAGCAAACCGCTGATTTTCTGCCCGTCGCATTTCACTACATCCACCTGCCGGCCACAGTTCCTGCGGTATTGTTCCATGACCTTGAACGGCGCGGTAAGGCCCGGCGACGAAACTTCCAGTTCGAAATCTTCCGTTTCACGGTTCAAACCCGACTCGACGGCACGGCTGATGCGCGCACATTCCTCAATGGTAATACCTTCGGGTTTGTCCACTTCAACGAATATCCGACCAGCGCTATCCACCTTCACATCAACGACAAAAATAGCCGTTCCACTGATGGCGGACAAAACCAAATCCTTGACAATCTCTCTCGAAATCATGCCTTTAACATACAAAATGAGGGGGATTTCAGTCCCCCTCCTCCACGTTTTAACAAAAATCCGCGCAAAAGTAATCTTTTTTTTCTGAAAATGCAAAAAAAGTTTCAGAAAGTTAAATAATATTTTGAAGCGTCGGGGATGCATTCATCATCATTCCTATACTATTTTCATGGACATCTTAAAACCGGCGCCATTCGTCCGTAAAAATCCGCAGCGTTCAAACAAACCTCACCGCTTCAGATTCCTATTCCTCTTTCAATTCGCTTATCTCGTCCAAACTTCTGAGGATAGAATCAATGTTTTTGTCATATATTTTGTACAACCAATAGCATAAAAATGAAATTGCAATCAATGCACAAATCATTAATGACCACCAAAACATCGTTGCCTTAATTTCAGCGTAATATAACACAACAAGCAGACAGAGAACCGGCCAAAGAAAACACGAGAATATTTTTTTTTCACGCTTTAATTGAATATTATACTTATTTACATAAATAATATTGTTGCCAACATTTTTTGCAAGGTCAAATTTCATCAATCCGTGAATTTTAAAAATACCCCACATAAAGTAAACAGTACATATCATGATAGCCAGAAACATGCAAATATCGCCTGCCAAATATTTTCCCAAGTTCCGGTCAAGCCAATTAATACATGCAGGTATGACCAGGGGGATAAGAACTACTGATATTATTTCCATCGCAATAAACCTGTTCACCAATTTCCCTGCCTTGCTTTTCATCATTTCCAAAATGATATTTTCTTTCAATTCTTCATTCCGTTTCAGCCTGTTGTCCAACGCAGTCCAGGCTTCTTTCAATTCATCCAATTCCATGATTTTTAATTTTTTAAAGATTCGACATTTGTATTAATTTTTCCCTGGATCGTTTCAGTTTAGTGGCCACATTGCTGACGGTCAAACCCGTGATGTCAGCGATTTCCTGATACGACTTTTCTTCAAGGTAAAGCAATACGACGGCTTTTTCGAGGGTTTTCAGTTGGGCAATCAGACGGTACATCTCGCGGATATTTTCCTCCATGCTTTCGGGCGCGGGGAGTGATTCAGCCAGCATCACCACAGGAACGGAGCCTTTGACGCGCCGTATATCCTTTCGCATACCGGTAATGCAGGTGTTCAGGGCTATACGGTATATCCATGTGCTGACGGCGCTTTCGTTTCTGAACTTTGGAAACGAAATCCACAGGTTGCACACCACTTCCTGATAAAGGTCGGCCATAGGAAATTCGTCCGACACATAAAAGGAACACACCTTGTAGATGACCCTTTCGTATTGCCTGAGCATCGCTATGAATACCTTTTCCATCTCTGATTTCTCCATCGTACTGATTTTATACAATTAGTCGCACAAATTTGGAAAAAATTACAGAAGGGCGAAAAAATATTTTGATTGCAAATGACACAATACACCCCGATTGTTTCTATTTCGATATTATTTAATTATTCCGGACACATTTGTAGTTTTCTTTTTTTTAATTAATTTTGCGTCATTGTGCAACACATGTTCACGGTACGGTATCTCATGATACACGCCTGACATACAGTTAATTGTGAAATTGCGGACAGTGTTTTATTTGAATGGAATGCCTATGGTAAAAAAAGAGTGATAAATTTTCAAAAACAAACCAAGCTCATGATAACAGGATGGTTTATCTGTCCTAATTTTAAATTATTATTAATCATAAAATTAATGTATGAATAAATTTTTTTTAGTAAATGTTAAAGCGTTGAAACACATTACTTTCTTGTGTTTCATGTTATTATTTTGTACTGCAATGGCTTTTGCCCAACAAGGCATCACCGTTACCGGTACGGTGACCGGCGACGGAGAGCCTCTGCCGGGAGTAAACGTTTTAGTGAGGGGGACTGTACTTGGCGTGGTAACCAACGCTGATGGCAAATATCAGATTACTGTGCCCAACACCGACGCCGTACTGGCATTTTCCTTTGTAGGATACCTTACCACCGAAACGGTTGTGGGCGCTCAACGCGAAATCAACATCGAATTGTCCGAAGACGCAACGCGCTTGGAAGAAGTGGTGGTGGTAGGTTATGGCGTGCTGAAGAAAAAGTTGGTGACCGGCGCTACTCTGCAGGTAGCGGGTGAAAGCCTTCAGAAATTGAGTACTCCCAATGCTTTCACTGCACTGCAAAGTCAGACGCCGGGTGTGACCATCATGCAAAACAACGGCCAGCCGGGCGAAGGTTATATTATTAACATCCGCGGTATTGGCACCAACGGCGATTCAAGGCCGCTGTATGTTGTTGACGGCGTGGCCAGCGGGAACGATGCTCTGAACAATATGAGCATTGCCGATATAGAATCTATTGACATTCTGAAAGATGCTGCTTCGTCGGCTATCTATGGAGCCAGAGCTGCCAACGGCGTGGTGCTGATCACTACCAAACAGGGAAAAGCCGGTAAAACAAGGCTTTCCTACGATGGTTACTTTGGCGGGCAATATATGTATAAAAAACCTGACTTGCTGAATGCCAAAGAATACATCATGATTCTGGACGAATTGAGATTCAACGAAAATCAGGCATTGTACGACTGGGAAAATCTTCTGCCCAGCGGAATGTACAACGATGTGGTGAGCGGACGCAACAAAGGTACCGACTGGGTGGACGCTTTCTACAACAAAGGCGCCATCATGCAAAGCCATTCGTTCAACCTGACGGGTGGAAGCGAGGTTTCAAAATTCTCCATAGGCTACTCCTACACCCAGCAGGACGGTATTTTTGGCGAAGCCGTTCAATCGAAATACGACCGCAATACCTTTCGTATCAACAGCGATCATGTGTTGCTGAAAGTGAGGGACATGGAAGCAATCAAAATCGGCCAGACCCTCAATTACAATTATAGCACCAAAAGAGGTGTCGCCACAGAAAACATGTATTGGAACTCATTCCGCAATGTATTGAATGGATGCCCTTTACTTCCTGTTTATAACGATGATGGCACCTATTATGATTATGCCAGTAAGGTCAGAGACGATTTTAATTTTTTCCCGCAAAGTTTAGGTAATCCTGTCGGCTCAACGGCCAAAGGATCTCAGGGATTGAACCTGGATAAGAGACATAACCTGAATGCAAGCGTATTCCTTCAGATCCAACCTATCAGAGGTTTGGTTTTCAAATCGCAGTTCGGGTACAAGATGAGCGGAAGCACCTACCGCAGTCAGAGCCAGATTTCCAACTGGACCAACCAGAATATTCAAAGCGTCGAAAGTGTTGGCCAGAGCGCCGGTATGGGATTTAGCTGGACGTTGGATAATACTGTGACTTACAACTTTGCATTCGACAGGCACAACTTCACCGTTCAGGCAGGGCAGGCTCTTGAGAAATGGGGCTATGGCGAAAGCGTTGGAGCCGGAGGCAGTATCAACATCTTCGACCTGGGTTGGGATTACGCATGGGTGGATAATCTCAAACCTACGCAACTTAGCGAACGAAACGCCAGTGGTTCTCCCTGGGGTGAAGGTGCAATGGCTTCTTTCTGGGGTCGTGTGATGTACAATTTCAAGGAAACCTACATGCTCACCTTAATCATGCGTGCCGACGGTTCGTCAAACTTTGCCCGCGGGCACCGCTGGGGGTACTTCCCTTCGGTTTCGGCAGGATGGATACTGAGCAACGAATCGTTCATGGATGCTACCAAAGGCGTATTAGACTTCTTGAAACTGACGGTCAACTGGGGACAAAACGGAAATGCGTCTATCTCGAATTTCCGGTACATTTCCCAGTATAATTTCAGAGATCGGGATAAATATTACTTCGGAGATACTCAAAGGGGTTCGCCGGTTCCATATACCGGCGCTATACCCGGTCGTCTCAGGAATCCAAACATAACCTGGGAAACAAGCCAGATGCTTGATGTGGGCTTAGACGCCCGTTTCATGAATAGCCGTCTGGGCGTCGTTTTCAATTACTATGTGAAGGACACCAAAGACTGGTTGCTGACCGCGCCAATCAGCGGCACATGGGGAATGCAGGCTCCGACTATAAACGGTGGAGCGGTTCAGAACAGGGGCGTTGAATTGATGCTTACCTGGAACGACCGTATTGGTAAATTCACCTACGGGGTGAATCTGAATGGCAGTTACAACAGGAATGAGGTAACGAGAATTGATAATCCCGAGGGCGTCATACACGGTGAAGGTTCCGTATTATCTGAGGGAACCGGCGAGTTCTACCGTTTGCAGGTTGGCCAACCTATGGGTTTCTTCTACGGATGGAAAGCCGATGGCATTTTCCAGAACTGGAACGAAGTAAATGCCTATAAGAAAGGCGAAACTCCCATTATTCCGGGCGCAAAACCGGGCGATGTACGTTTTGTGGATATCAATAACGATGGCGTGATCAACGACGACGACCGGACGATGATCGGTTGCGGATGGCCGAAATACAAGATGGGATTCATGCTCAATCTGGGCTATGGGGGATTTGATTTGTCAATGACTGCCACCGGCGCTTTCGGCATGGATATTGCCAAATCGTACCGCAGTTTTGGCGACAACAACATTCAGAACCACACCACTCAGGTATTTGAACGCTGGACCGGCGAAGGAACCTCCAACAAATGGCCCCGCCTGACCACCGGAAGTCATCCCAATTACCAGAAAGTTTCCAATATCTTTATCGAAAAAGGCGATTATGTGAAAATTCAGAACATCACTCTGGGATACGATTTCAAAAAATTGCTTACGCAATTGCCGCTCGGACAGCTCAGGCTCTACTTTACCGCACAGAATCTGTTCACTTTCACCGGTTACTCGGGAATGGACCCTGAAATCGGTTACGGTAATGATGAAGGATGGGTTGCCGGTATCGATCTGGGATACTATCCCGCTCCAAAAACCTTTTTGTGTGGTCTTAATATAACATTTTAATCCGTAAGATATGAAAAAGTTAATTTATTTCAGTGTAATTGTATTGGTACTGCCTGTTTTATCCGCTTGTGAAGATTTTCTGGATACCAAAAGTTATACAACCAAAGATGGGGGCTCCTTTCCGAAAAATCCGGATGATGTAGCCCAATTAGTAACAGGCGTGTACGCCCAATTCAACCAGATAGGCCCTATGTCGTCGGATTATTTGATGATTGCCGAGCTGGCCTGCGATGATCGTTTTGGCGGCGGCGGCGAGGATGATAAATCCTGTCAGGCCATCAGCCATCTGATGTACACCAATGCCGACGAATTCAGCGGTTACTGGGGTGCGCGTTACACGGGAATTGCCCGCGCCAACGTAGCTTTAAACGCCATAGAATCTATGGAAGATTACGAAGGTAAAGATCAGAAAATAGGCGAAGTAAAATTTCTGCGCGCCAACTGGTATTTTGAACTGGTTCAGTTGCTGGGCGATGTACCTCTAATGTCATCGGTACCGCAAAGCGCCGATGAAGTGAAAGATGCTCCCCCGCAAGTATCCCAGGAGGAAATCTACAAGCAAATCGCTACCGATCTGTGGGATGCTTATACCGGAATGCCTGCCGTTTCGTATAAAACGTATCCCTCAGGTACTGCAACCAAATGGGCTGCCGCAGGTCTTTTAGCCCGCGTGTATCTGTTCTATACCGGTTTCTACGACAAACCCGATCTTCCGAGAGAAGGCGGAACGGTCACCAAAGCAGACGTGATTGCTGCTCTGGAAGTCTGTATGGATAAATCAAAATCGGGACACGACCTGGTACAGGACTTCCGTCAACTCTGGCCCTATTCCAATACGGCAACCGCAAAGGAATATCCTTATGTGGCCGACATGGTTGCTAAAGGTATGGAATGGTTAGAAGGAAGCGAAAATCCTGAAGTGATTTTTGCCACAAAATTCACCAATCTTGGGCAATGGGATCCCGGCGGATTGGTCAATTATTCCAACATGTTTCCCACATTTTTTGGTCTCCGCTCGCAATCGGATTATAGCGCTACTTTTCCGCTAACCGAAGGTTGGGGCTTTGGTCCAGTCAACACCAGATTATGGGAAAAGTGGGAAACCGACGAACCGAGCGATATGCGTCGTGTGGCTTCCATTTGGAGTCTGGAGGACGAAGCGCCCGATCCTGATGAATTTGAGTGGGGCGGCGACAGGCAAATGGAAGAAACCGGATTATGGGCAAAGAAAATGAATGCCTTCGGCGCTTACAAAGATAACGGAACTTTATTGTCGTCTTTCATGAGTCATCCTGACTACTGTAATTCTTCCAGAGATGATTACCAGTTGGAACATGGCACTGATGTGATCCGAATTCGTTTTGCGGATATTCTCCTGATGCACTCCGAATTGACAGGAACACCGGACGGAATGAATAAAGTACGCGCACGTGTAGATTTACCGCCCGTTGGCTCATATACCTTCGAAGCCTTGCAAAAGGAACGCCGCTACGAATTAGCCTTTGAAGGATTGCGCTGGGGCGATATACGCCGCTGGGGCATAGCCGAAGAGGTGTTGGATAACATCTATGGAGTTGATATCTGCAACAACCAAAGGTGGACCACGATGAAGCCGCAAAGTCCCGGTGGCGTTAAAGAACGCTACAAGCTCACCAAAGGGTTCTTCAATAAACCCCGCCAGGAAATAGATTTGTCGAACGGCGCATATATACAAAATGAAGGGTGGAATACACCTGACGCTAATTTCCTTCAATTGAACGATTAATTTTTTATGAATCATTAATATAATATATAGAGATATGAAAAATAGATTAGGAATATTTGTTGTGATGATTGCTGCGATGGCTTTTGTTTCTTGCGAACCGATTGAAAAACGGAATGAAATGAAAGGCTCCGTTTCTGAAGCGGAAATAACTCAATATGTGGTTATTACGCAGGATGTCATTGATGGAAAACGCAGTAATTGGGTTACAGTCAGCAGCGAAGGTTTGAAAGCGCTTACATCTTTTGAATATGGTTTAGGAAAATATGTCGGAACAAAGGAAAGGGTTATGCTAAGTGTTGTTCCCACTGAAAACAGCATTGTGAAAGTCAATATTCTGAACCGCGACGGTTCAAAAACAAGCAAAGAATTTTCTTTCACAGTCGATGAATGTTTCGATGTAGATCCGGCATGGGCTTACTTATGCGGTACAGGTGAAAAACTCTGGACGTGGGATGAAGATGCAGACCCCGACTGTTATGGCATGGGCTCAGCATGGGACGATGCTCCGGGCTGGTGGGTTCCGGCTTGGGGCGCCGACGTAGACGAGCTGGAATGGCATGGCGCCACCATGTCCTTTGCTGCCGATGGCGCTGTCCTTACGAAATTCAAAACCGACGGTAGCACGGAAAAAGGCTTTTTCAGTTTCAAAATGTACGATGAAGACCATCCGAACGCTGAGTTTGACATATCTTTGGGTGATTTTAACACCAGAGATATAACCGTTCTTCTCGGGAAATCATGGAGTGAAAATGGCGATGATTGGGATGCTGATGTCTATAATTACGACATCCTCGAACTGAACGATGATGAATTAGTACTGATACATCGCGGCCCTGATTGGGATGGCGATCAGTGTACTTTTTGGATTTTTAAAGCCGTTGATGATTGATAATTTGCGTAAAACGCAGAAAATCATCATTCAATAAGTTTTTTGAGGTTGCTGAAGGAAGTTCTTCGGCAACCTCTTTTAAAGTATTAAAGAAGAAGTAACAAAGGATAGTTAAAAATGAAGGCATTCGGTTATTCAGTTATCCGGTTATTCAGTTATTCAGTTATTCTGATGATCACAGCCTGTACAAACCATGATACAGTGATAGAGGGCACATTGCCGGGCGATCAATACGACAGCGAAACAGTATATTGGGTTCCGTACAAGGGAGCTTCCGCTGCGACAGTCGATTCCGCCCGCATCAACAACGATGTATTCCGCATCGTCATATCCGCCCGAAATCAAAACAAGATGGGAATCATCAGAGTAAAACATCAGTTACGCAAGGCCTTGCAGGAAATTCTTGTTTACACGGAGGCAGGTACTGTGCAGGTAAAACTTGATTCCATCAGCAGCGCATCGGGTACGTCGCTCAATGAAGTCCTCCAAAACTGGAAAGACAGAAAACGCATATACGACAAGGAAATATACGATTTGCGCAGAGAGCTGAAAAATGCCGATACAGATGAAAATACCGGAATACAGGAGAAAATTGATAACGTATCGGCCGTGTATTACAACGATGTTTTTGAAATATTTTTGGAAAACAAAGACAATGATGTAGGAGAATTTATTTTTTCGCTCCATCAATCAGGATTCACTCCGGAGCAGATTCAGGAATCAGAAAGTTATCTGCAAGCGGCGAGAGCGCGTTAGACATAGCGTATCATGACAAACAAATAACCATTTCAAACCAATAAAATTATGTTTCTCAAAGGAATCAATTATGACGTCGGAGTATATTACACCCCAGACATTTGTACGCGACCCGTTCTTGATGAGTGTACTATAAGGAACGAAATAGGAATTATTAGGAATGAACTGCATTGTGAGTGTATCCGAATATCAGGTTATGATATTGAACGGTTGATGAAGACCACCGAATGTGCATTGGAATCGGGAATGCAGGTATGGCTGTCGCCTATTTTTATCAATGCAACGCAGGAACAGAATGCAAAATATCTTCGCGAATGTGCAGTTGAAGCAGAAAAATTCAGGAAAAAATACAGTCATGTAGTTTTTGTTGCAGGATGTGAATATTCGCTATTTATGCATGGATTCATCAAAGGCGAAGACTGTTACCAAAGGATTGCGAAAATGTTCAGTCCATCGGGAATTATACTGAAAATCACCGGTTTTCGGAATCAAGCCTACAAAAAAATGAATACTTTTTTGAACACAACCGTTCAAAACATCCGGTCGGTATTCAATGGTGAAATAACGTATGCTTCGGGGACGTGGGAAAAAGTGGATTGGGGCATTTTCGACATCGTTAGCATCAATCATTATCGTACATCATACAATCAATCGAGTTACGTCAAAACACTTAGAAAATATCACGTTTTCGAGAAACCGGTTGCAATTACCGAATTTGGATGCTGCACATACAAGGGTGCCGAAAAAGCAGGCGGTGGCGGTTGGAATATTACCGAAACAAAAGATGGAAAACTCCGCATCAAAGGCAATTACAATAGAAGCGAAACCACTCAGGCTGATTATATCATTGATTTGCTGAAAATATTTGAAAAAGAAAATATTTACGCCTCGTTTGTCTTTACTTATATCAATCCGGGATTTGAACATCACAACAATCCTGCCAGCGATTTGGATATGGCAAGTTATGGCATTGTCAAACCCATAAACGGAGATGAAAGGTTGCAATTTCTGCCAAAAGAAGCATTTATTCGTTTAGCGGAGTGGTATGGGCGAAATAAATGAAAATAATTTAGAAGAAATGAGTAATAACTTTGATTGTTGGAATTGGAAAAAATAGTATTTTTGTGGTGTAGATTTTAATATCATACAGATATGGATAGTGTTGACAATATCCCAGCAACGTCTGAAAACGTTTGGGAAGCATTTAGAGAATCCGAACGGCTAAGAAAAGAGGCGGAAGCAAGATTTGACCGTGAAATGGAAAAATCACGCGCCGAGTTCGACAAGCGAATGAAAGAATCGGACGAAAAGTACGAGCGTCGAATGAAGAATTTGGAAGACCGCTATGGAAGTCACTCACAAAATCTTGGCTCTTTTGCCGAAGAATACTTTTTCAATTCTTTTGAAAATGGAGAATATAATTTTTTCGGCGAAAAATTTGATGATATTAAACGAAATTTAGCGACCGGACTTAATGAAAAAATTGAGGACGAATATGATATTGTTCTTCTTAACGGAAAATCTGTCGCAATTGTAGAAGTTAAGTTCAAAGCCCATGAAAGTGACCTTCCGAAGGTTGTAAAAAAGGCTAAAACCTTCAGGATAAACTATCCAAAATACGAAAACCATCGCATATTTCTGGGCTTAGCATCCATGGCATTTTATCCCGAACTCGAAAAGAAGTGTATTAATGAGGGTATAGCAATCGTAAAACAGGTAGGAGATTCGGTAGTAATTAACGATGAAAATCTGAAAACATTTTAGTTTCATCAGACAAATAGTTTGTGTCTCGGATGAATATTAGTGTAAGCCGCCACTTCGTCAAACCGCTGGGAAAATAAAAATAATCACTCAAAGTGAAAAATAACATACAGGGATTGATCATTGGTTTTGTGCTGGGAATAAGCAGTTTTCTATATTTCCGGTATATAGCGCCTTATCATATATGTTTCAAAGAACATATACAATTATTTGTTTTTAACTCGTCCTATGTCTTTTCCTATTTTTCAAAACCTGCTGCTTTTGCGTGGCTGGGAGGGGATTTCCTTACACAGTTTCTTTATTTTAAAGGCGGAGGAGCGATGATTATCGCATTATTGCTTGTTGCGGAATGGCTGTTGGTTTTTATGGTCTTCAAACGATTTTTTGTAAAACAGTATGCACTACTATGGAGTTTACTCCCTGTAATAGTCGAATGGATTTTTCTTCCTCAAATTTCTTTTTCTTTGGCCTTATCTGTTTCGTTCATCCTTGCCCTGGCGGCATTTATCCTGTATGAGCGAATCAACAGGACAGTTGGCATTATCCTGATTCCCATACTCTATATGATAGCCGGAGCATCAGTTTTTCTGTTTCTTATCCTTATTATTCTTTACGATATATATTGCGGGCATAGACGATGGGTTTACTGGATGGTTATATCAGGACTTGCGATTGCCATACCCTTCATTTTCAGACATTCCTTTTTGCTGACGCTCAAACAGGCATATTGCTATCCTTTTCCGGATTTCTGGAAAGGATTAAGCATCGTGACCATGGCAACCGTTATCCTGTTGTTCATTTGTTTCAAAAAACCTGTCGGAGCTTTTCGACCCGTTATTTTTCAAACCGTTACGATTATTATTATGGTTTCCATATTGGTTACTGGGCTTGTTAAAACTACGGACAAAGAACAGGAAAAACTTTTAGGAATAACCATTGAAGCCTATCACAACAACTGGGACAAGGTACTGGACATAGCCGAAAAGGCTGAACTGAATAATCCTGTTACCACCTGTTTTACCAATATCGCTTTATCACGGAAAAACCTCTTGGGCGATCGGCTGATGGACTTCTACCAGCCTTTTTCTGCCGGATTATTGCTTCCCGGCAGACCTGGTCCGAACTGGTTTGCAACCATGATGACAAACGACGCATATTTTCATATCGGAGATATGGATATGGCGCAACATGCAGCTATGGTCGGCATGATATCTTTGCCCCGTCAACGCAGCGCAAGAATGATAGAACGATTAGCCGAGATTAACATGGCAACCGGCGACATACCGGCAGCAACCAAGTACTCGCGGATGCTTGAATCAACACTGTTTCACAAGACAAAACCGGAGAACAGAATTACAAATTCTACTCAACGTAGCGAACAGCGGATTTTCAAAAAGGATACCATACGGAAAGCAACAGATATAAAACTTTCGCTCGAACTTTTAGCAGAAAGTAATCAGGATGATCTTCCGGCGATCAACTATTTATTGTGTTATTACCTGCTTAATAAGGATATCCCCTCTTTTTTCAGGGCATATACATCCTACGGAAAAGGACAATTCACTCCCGTTCCGAAAGTATATGCCGAAGCATTACTGGTATATTTTGCGGCAACGAAAAGCTCAATTGATGAACTGACTATGTACGGTATTCAACCTGAAATGATAAAGGCATTCGGCGAATACACCCGCTTATATGAAAAATCCGAAGGGGATTTACCATCCATGCAGGAAAAATTTCCGAATACCTATTGGCTGTTTTACCATTTTGCAGTGATGAACAACTGAATCATTGAATAACTGGATAATATGTGTTTTTCTTCAATCAAAAATCAAAAATCTTTAACTCAGCGAAGTCAACCTTTAGCTCGACGAAATCAGTCAAAAATTATTAATTACTTATGGTTGATGTTTCCGCTGTTCTTTTCGTGCGGTAATGCGGTAAATGAGCGGTTTGTGAATGAACTTCCTCCAATGTACCCTGATTATACCCATATCACAATACCCAATAACATTGCCCCTTTAAATTTCATGCTCCGCAACCATGCCCAACGAATTGAAGTGATACTCAATGGACATTCAGGAGTCCTGATATGTACGGGAAATGGAAAAATACAGTTCCCGATCAACCGATGGAGGAAATTCATCCTTGCGGAAATTGGAAATACGATAACGGTGACGGTCAAAGCCAAAATAAGCGGTCACTGGATTACTTATCAGCCATTTGAATGGACGATTGCGCAAGACGGAATTGATCCATATTTAACGTACCGGCTGATTGAGCCGGGATATGAAGTATGGAACAGGATACAACTCTGCGAAAGAAATATTGAAAATTTTTCAGTAAGGGTTTTTGCCGATCACCATCTGCTTGATAATTCATGTATGAATTGTCACATTGCAGGAAATCAAAACCCGCGCCTTTCATTCTTTCATATTCGTGGCGAAAAGGGAGGAACAATACTGAACAGAAACGGACAGTTACGGAAAATAAACGCCCGAACCGAAGAAATGTTTGCTCCTCCCATTTACGGAAATCTGCATCCTTCGGGGCGATATGGGGTGTTCTCGACAAATATGGTTATCCCCCAATTCCATACGCTTTCGACCACTAAATTGGAGGTATTCGATACAGCCTCGGATTTGCTCGTTCTCGACTTCGACAACAACCGTATCATCAGTTCTCCGTTAGTCAGCGGCGACGAGCGATTAGAGACCTTTCCAACCTTTTCAGCCGACGGAAAACGTATCTACTTCTGTGTAGCCACCGCCCTGCCCCTGCCCGAAGACATACAGCAACTGAAATACAGCCTGTGCGTCATTGATTTTGACGACGAGCGGGGAGTATTCGGCAACCGTTTGGATACGATAGTAAATATGTCAGGTGTAGAAAGCAAGTCGGTTTCATTTCCGAGGCCATCGCCCGACGGACGTTTCCTTTTGTACTGCATTTCGGATTACGGTACTTTCCCCATCTGGCACCGTGAAACCAATTTAGTGATGATGGATTTACAAACCGGAAAAACCCTCAATATGGACGCAGTAAACAGTGATTATTCAGACACTTATCATACATGGTCGTCCAACAGCCGATGGTTTGTTTTTGCAAGCAAACGCGACGACGGTTTTTACGGAAAGCCTTATTTCGCTTATGTGGATGAAGATGGAAAAGCGCATAAACCATTCGTTCTGCCTCAACGCGACCCTTATTATTACGACTTTACATTAAAGTCGTTTAATATACCTGAATTAATGAGCGGGAAACTGCCTTTTTCCATTTCCGACATTGAAAAGATTTACGAGAAAGGACATTTAGAAACATTTGAATAAAATGATACGCGCCATGCAAAAGAAAAATCATCTGGACTATGTATTGCCAGCCATTTACGGGCTATGCGTTTTCCTTTTCTTCTGGAAAATGTTTCCTTATCACCTGCATTTTCAGGAACAATTCCAGTTGTTCCAATACACAAAGAATTACTTCATCGAAACCTGTTCACGTCCCGGAGGTTTTTGTAATTACACAGGTCGTTTTATCACACAGTTCTTTCTGTCTTCCTTTGTTGGAGCTTTGCTTGTAAGTTGTTTGCTGACAGGCATACAACAGTTGGTATATGCTATCACTAAACAGTTTCACAAACATCCGGCAGCGCTGTTATTTAGTTTCATGCCCTCATTGTTTTACTGGTATTTACTTTGCGACGAAAACACGCAAACCGGAGGTATCGTAGCTCTGTTGTTCACATTGATTACAGCCTTTGCCGGAACATTTCCCAAATCACATTTCGCACGCCGCATTTATCTTTTCGCAAGCATTCCCGTTCTTTATTGGCTTGCCGGAGGTACTGTAATATTAAGTGTCATTTTGATGATTGGGTTTGAATGGAATTCCTTCCGTAGCGAATTTAACCTGTCACGAAAAGAAAAATCGAAAAAGAAAACATCTCTTGTCATTCGTCACTTGTTACTTGATATTGCTGCCGTTTGTTTTGCCTCATCCCTCCCGTTTATCGCCAAATACTTCCTGAAACAATATATGCTGAGCCGCTACCTGTGGGGCGTTGATTATATCCATTTCGTTAACTATACGCCTTTCACGATTTTCTATTTGTGGATATTAGTTATACTTATCGTTGTGGTTATTTTATTGCTTCCGGCTATGAACAAAATACGGACATCTATTAACTATTCCATTCAAATAATTGCGCTTATGGTTTGTATTTATTTCGTAATCATGAAAGGCGCTTATCCGCAAAATATGATGAAAGAAGAGATAATGAAATATGATTACCTTTGCAGAATGCGGAATTGGGAGAAAATTATTGAAACGGCGAACCGTAAATCGCCGGCTATTCCAATGACTGTTGCCTGTCTTAATCTGGCTTTATATAAAAACGGACAGTTGCCCGAAAAAATGTTTGACTATTTCCAGAACGGCCCCGAAGGATTATTACCAACCTTCCAGCGCGATTTCATGATACCAACGGTAGGAAGCGAACCCTATTATTTTTTGGGTTTTGTGAATACTGCGCAGCGTTTTGCTTTCGAGGCTATGGAAGCGTTGCCGGACAATCAGAAAAGTGCACGTTCCATCAAACGCCTGGCTGAAACAAACCTCATCAACGGTTACTACGAAACTGCTTCCAAATATATACATATACTGGAACACACGCTTTTTTACAGAAAATGGGCAAAATACGCCCGTACTTTTCTTTACGATGAAGCCAAAATAGACGCACATCCCGAATGGGGCGAAATACGCCGTTTTCAAATCAAAACCGATTTCCTTTTCAGCAATAAAGAAAAGGACATGATGCTCGGTATTTTTTTTCAACAAAATCCTGATAATCGTATGGCATACGAATATCTGCTGGCATACGCCCTATTGGCGAAAGATATTCGTAATTTTTCTGCTTTTTTCCAACTAAATAAGAATTTCACCTACCGTCAAATTCCAAAATCGTGGCAGGAGGCCTTAGTGTATATCTGGGGATTGAACAACAGCGATATGGATGCTATTCCCTTTCCTGTCAGCAGTTCCGTAAAACGGGAAGTAGTCAATTATGCCCGAATATATACTTCTATGGAATCGCCCGAACCGGCGCTGCAGAAACAATTTTCAAAAACGTACTGGTATTACCTGCATTTCAGAGATGTTAACCAGACAAATACAGATACTCCGTTACAATATTAAGAAGTCTGCAATCATGAAGAACCATATTATCCTCATCCTTTTTAGTTGCGCCATCGCATGGATGCACACGGCATGCAGGGAAACCGTCGCAAACCCGGAAATACTGCCTGTGATGCCGGATATTTCGCCGGATTATACCGAAGTAACCATACCTGCCACCATCGCGCCACTGAACTTTTCGGTAGCCGGATCGCACGACAAACTTCACCTGCGGGCAGAAGGCGGTAAAAATGGATTATTGGAAATCCAAACAACCGGATTTATCGCATTTCCCGAAAAGAAATGGAAGCAATTACTGGCGGAAAACATCGGAGATAAAATCATCCTAACCATATCCGTAAAATCGGACGGAAGTTGGAAACAATATGCACCCTTTTCGATGTACATCAGTCCCCATCCGATAGATTACGGTTTAGCCTACCGGTTGATTGCGCCGGGATATGAAGTATATAGCAAAATGGGAATTTACCAGCGCAACCTTTCTGATTTCAAGCAACGCACGGTATTAGAAAATACCATTGTTCCAGGAAGTTGCATGAATTGCCATTCGTTTAACCGTACACAACCGCAGTATATGAGTCTCCACATTCGTGGCGGGCACGGAGGGACGATCATCAGAAATAACGACCAACTGAAAATTGTGGACACCAAAACCGACCAAACCATCTCCGCATGCGTATATCCTTACTGGCATCCATCGGGACGTTTCATTGCCTATTCGGTGAACAAAACCCAGCAGGTTTTTCATTCGGCAAAGGAAAAATTAATTGAAGTACTTGATTTGGCTTCCGATATTGTTGTCTATGACATAGAAACAAATGAACTTTTGACATGCGATTTGCTGACCACATCTAATTTTGAAACCTTTCCCGTCTTTTCGCCCGACGGCAAAACCCTGTATTTCTGTTGTGCATTCGAACAAGAGATGCCGAAAGATTACCTCAAAGTAAAATATAACCTTTGCAGCATTTCTTTCGATGCTTCTGCCCGTACCTTCGGAACGAAGATAGACACGCTGATCAGGGTAGATCATATTGGCAAAAGCATCTCATTTCCAAAGCCATCCTTCGATGGAAAGTTTATTATGTACACGCTTTTGGATTACGGCAATTTCGGAATATGGCATCCGGAGGCGGATTTGTATGTTTTAAATCTGGAAGACCATACGACGCACGAATTAATTGAAGCCAACAGTCCGTTTGCCGACAGTTACCACAACTGGAGCAGCAACTCGCGCTGGTTTGTATTCGGTAGCAGACGGATGGATGGCCTTTATACCCGTCCCTATATCGCCGTCATCGACGAAAACGGACAAGCGGGCAAACCTTTTCTCCTTCCACAAAAGAATCCGGATCATTATCTCGAATCGTTGTACTCCTGCAATATTCCCGAATTTATCAACGCCCCCATTCAAATCAACGCCAATCGCATTGCCCGACAACTGCTCTCAACCGAGCGAGAAAAGGCGATCTATGGTAAATGATGACTCAAGGATGGCAGTCTGCACTATGTTTGTTTGTGCTTGCAGACTAAAAAACAGATCACCCTTTTTTAGCGGCTTCCTGTGCAGCGGCAGCGGCGGCTCTTGTAGTACGTACCGATGCCACAGGCGTTTCTTTTGCAAATACAACCTCATATTTACCGCCCGTTATGATTTCGCCTGCACGGATCGATTTCCCGACGCCTAAATCGGTGATATCAATATCTATCTCGGCAGGAATATCTTTCACGAACCCTTTAACTTTCACTTTACGTTTGTCCATCACCAGTTTACCGCCTTCGCGAACACCTTTCGACGAGCCGTTTAACTTAACAGGAATTTCAACGGTTATGGGTTTGTCGTCCGATATTTCATAGAAATCGGCATGTATCAGTTTATCGGTCACCGGGTGGAATTGCAAATCTTTGATGATCGCATTGTAGTTGTTTCCATCAATGTCGATATGTACGATGTACACAGTAGGCGTGAACAGCAGGTGACGAAAATCGCTTTCGGAAGCAATGAAGTTAACATTTTCCTTTCCTCCATATAAAACACAGGGGATGTTTTCCTGCACCCTGGTTGCCTTTGATGATTTTTTACCTGTCTCTTTCCGTAAAGAGGCTTTTAATGCGATTGATTCCATTTCTATTATTTTCGATTATTTTTTGAGGGCGCAAAGTTAATAAATAATTCAAAATTTAAAATTCAAAATTCAAAATTGTTTTCAACATCACTGAAGAAATTTTTCTCTCAGTCTGAATCTTGCAGCCTCGTTCATTCCCAATTCCCTGTACAGGAACGAATCTACACTGCCGTACTGCCTTTTTAACGCCTGAAATGCGGTTTCGAGATAGAGCGGATTGGCTTCCATGAGTTCGGCGGCCATCCGGCGGTCATAGCCCTCGTTCGCCAAAGAGTCGATGATGATTTCGTTTTCGGCTCTGCGGTAATAATTGGTTGCCACGTAATCGGACATGATGGTTTCCATGGGTACATCGAGTGCATACAGGAACAATGCCGCTGCGATGCCCGTGCGGTCTTTGCCGGCAGAACAGTGGAACACCACTGCCGACGTGTCGGGCAACATGAGCAATTGACGGAAAAACGGCCGGTACCTTTCCCTGAAAACCGACACATCCGAATAAAAAGCAATCATGATCTCCGTTCCCGAAGCATATCCTTGAGTAAATGACGCCCAGTCGGCAGATTTTTCGCTTCCGGCGGGTAACCGGATGTAGCCGGCGCCGTGCAGCAAACGGTCAGGAGCGGCAGCAGCCTCATCCTCGCCGCGAAAATCAATAACGTTGTATATTTTCCGGCGTTTTATTTCTTCCATATCCGCATCGGTCAACCTGCTGATGTCGCCCGCACGATAGATGCGTCCCATGGAAATACGGCGGAAATCGGTGGTGAGATAACCTCCCAAATCCCTGAAATTAACAGCGCCTTCGAGCGCCACTTCGCGGTCGGGCGCCTGCCTTTGCTGCGCCTCAACGGTTACCGGTAGTAATATCAACATAATATAATGTATTTTCATCATGAAGATCTTCTGATTCAATGTGACAAAGTTAAGATTTTTGTAAAAAATTCAAAAAAAAATAGTAACTTTGGTGATTATTATTAATTGAGTCCTTTTACATCAAACTTTTTTAAATTTCAAGTTTTGTCATGAATGCTTTAGATAATGATCATTTGATTCTGGTACCCTGCGATTTCTCGCCTTTAGCTTTTCAGGCGATGGGACATGGCGCTTATATGTCGAAAGCGATGAAATGTCGTTTGCTGATATTGCATGCTACAGAAAACGAAGCCGATATGCCGGCGATGGAGAAAAAATTATGTTTTGTTGCCGAAGAATGTATGGATAATTTCGGTATCCGGCCTGAAGTGATGGTTCGGCAGGGCGGGTCATCGTATTCGGTGATTAAAACCGTTGCCAAAGAATTGAATCCTGCGTTGGTGATTCTGAAAACCGGCGGTGGAGTGCGAACAATTAAAATTCTTTCGGGAACTTCCGTGCCTTTTCTTGTCATACAGGGACCTCCTGCCGGAGAGGTGGTGAACAACATTTCCTTTCCGATCAACTTTTTGAACCAGCATGACGAAAAACTGAAGCGTGTGGTGCATTTCAGCGAGTTCTATCCCGACGCCATGATGCACATCATCACGCCATCAGGGAAAGGAACTGAAAAAGAAAGAGCTGTCGCCTTCAGTATTTCCCTAATGACCAAGGTGATGGAAGGTCAGGAAATAAAAACTAATTTCATTACGCACGACAAAGCGAAAAATACAGCCGAAACCATACTGGAATTGTCTAAAGATAAGGATATAATTGTGATTCAGATGGAAAAAGCCTCGTCGCTCAGTAAATTTTTCTTCGGATTAAGGGAAGAAAAACTGATCACCAATGCCGATAGGATTCCGGTATTGTGTTTCAATAATGAAGCGGATTTTAAATGATAGAACGGATAATAAAATAAATGAAAAAGAGCCATTCCTATTCGAGTGGCTCTTTTATGTAAAGATCTACCGGATATGCAAACTCCGGCAGGTTGCTACCAAGAGAGGATTACCCTCTTCTTGCCTGTCTTTCTGCACCCGGAACAGCAACAGGATATTGCGTCATATCCATATTTCTGAATGTCAGATCGTCGGGTACTAAGTTCATATCCGACGCCATCATTTCATCCCAGGTTACTTCGGCGCCTGTATAAGCCGAAATACGACCCATGATGGCTGTCATCGTCGAAATAGCGGTTTCTTCGGCTTGAGAGATTGGCTTATTGTCGCGGATATGGTTGATCCAATTGACATGTTCCAAAACATTGGGGCTTGTTTGTTGAAAATCTTCCCTTTCCTTTTCGAAATCATATTGCCATAGCACATTACCTTTCAGGTCGATAATGGTATTGTTGATTCTGTCTCCGCCAATCCATGCACCTTTGGTTCCCTGAATAAATTCGGAAACATTATTGGTGCAGCTATAAAGTTGACGACACATGCTGTGCAGGTGATAACCTTCTTCATAAACATAATCAATACTGAAAATGTCGAATTGATCGCCGGTTGGCCGACGATGGCGTGCGCCGAAGCCTACTGCCTTCACCGGTTTACTCCCTGTGAACCAATTGAAAACGTCTAAGTTGTGAACATGCTGTTCTACAAGATGGTCGCCCGACAACCATGTCCAGTTCACCCAGTCGCGAATCATCCATTCCATGTCCGTCATACCCGGTTGTTTTGTACGGAACCAGGGAATGGATCCGTTCCAGTAAACATTACCTCCGACAATCTCGCCAATCATACCCGAATGTACTTGTTTGTAACTTTCGATATAGCAGCGTTGATGGTGGCGTTGCGTACCGGTAACCACGCACAGACCCTGCGCCAGCGCCTTCTTCGAGTCGGCAATTACTGAACGTGCGCCAACGGGATCAACTGCCATAGGTTTTTCCAGAAAGACATGCTTTCCTGCATTGACGGCCTCTTTGAAATGAATAGGACGGAAAGCCGGAGGCGTAGCAATGATCAGCACGTCCACACCTGAGTCAATTACTCTTTTATAGTTATCGGCTCCGGTAAAACATTTGTCATCAGGAATGTCAATATTGTATTTTTCTTTCAGCGCTTTACGACAGTTTTCTAATCTGTCGGGAAACATATCGCCCAAGGCTGCTATGGTTACATTCGGAGCGGCGTCCATAAAATTGTTTGCAGCTCCCGAACCGCGACCACCGCAACCGATTACACCGGCTTTTAATGGTCTGCCGTCTTTCGCCTTATCGGGTAATATACCTCCTGCCTGTAATTGTGGAATACTCCATTCGGCTTCGGGAGTTAAGGGAATCAATGGCGGTTCTTTGGGGCCTCCGCATGAAGTCAATAATGCGCCTGCGCCTAATGTGCCGGCTGCGCCAACTATTGCAGCGCTTGTAAGAAAATCTCTTCTGTTTATTGAATTATTACTCATTGTATTAAATTTTTTCTGTTAATTGATTATAAATAAAAAAATTAGCTGGCAGGTGCAGCGGGTGTTGCAGCTGGTCTTGGCGCCCTTGGTGGTGCAGTTTCAGTGCCCGGAACAGGAATAGGATATTGTGACATGTCCATATTCTTGAGTTCCAGATTGTCGGGTACTAAGTTCATGTCCGAAGCCATGATTTCATCCCATTTTACTTCGACACCGGTATAAGCCGAAACACGACCCATAATAGCCGTCAACGTGGCAATAGCGGTTTCTTCAGCCTGATTGATCGGTTTTTTGCTGCGGATATGGTTGACTAAATTGACCAATTCCAAAGTGTACGGATCGGTTTGCTGGAATTCTTCTTTTTCCTTGTCACCATCGTATTTCCACAATTCGTTTCCTTTCAGGTCGGTAATAAGTCCGTCGCTCGTCCATATACCTTTGGTTCCCTGGATACGTTCCGATACATTGTTTGCGCAACCGTTGATCTGGCGGCACATGCTGTGAACGTGAATACCGCCCTGATAGGTGTAATCTACACTGAACATGTCGTATTGATCGCCGGTCGGACGACGATGACGGGCGCCGAAAGCGACGGCTTTCTCCGGTCTCAGGCCGCTGAACCAGTTGAATACGTCAATATTGTGGACGTGTTGTTCCACGATATGGTCGCCGGATAACCAGGTCCAGTTCACCCAGTCGCGAATCATCCATTCCATATCCGTCTGACCCTGTTGTTTAGTCCTGAACCAAAGTTGAGACTGGTTCCAGTACACCTGACCGCCGACGATTTCGCCGATTAAGCCGCTTTGTATTTGCTTGTAACCTTCGATATACCGACGTTGATGGTGACGTTGCGTACCGGTAACTACGCATAAACCTTGTGCCTCTGCCTGTTTTGCTGTGGCCATGATGGAGCGGGCGCCCACAGGGTCAACGCAAAGCGGTTTTTCCATAAAGACATGTTTTCCGGCGGCAACGGCAGCTTTGAAATGCAGCGGACGGAATCCCGGAGGTGTTACAAACATCACCAGATCCACACCCGCATCAATTACTTTCTGATAAGCATCAAATCCCGTAAAACACATATTGTCGGGAACTTCCTGGCTGAACCTTTCTTTCAACATGTTCCGACAATTGTCTATTCTATCCATAAATGTATCGCCCAGCGCCACTACTTTGATACCATTTGCAGCATTTAGCAAACATCTGAGGTCTCCGGTACCCTGACCGCCGCAACCTACTAAACCTACTTTCAGTTCGGCTCCGTCGGTTGCTTTGTCAGGTAATGCTCCTCCAGCCTGTAGTTTTGGAATGTTCCACTCAGCTTCCGGCTTCAAAGGTACTAATGCCGGTTCTTTCGGACCTCCGCATGAGGTCAGTAAGCCTGCACCCAATGTGCCGGCCGCGCCCATCACTGCGGCGCTTGTAAGAAAATCTCTCCTGTTAATTGAATTTTTACTCATGTTATTTGAATTTGGTTACTTGATTTTTATTTTAATTGATAATTCTAGAATAATCATTCGTTCACTTTTCCAATGAATCATCCGGTTCGCAAACCACTCGGAACCCGATACCTTTAATGTCTGTATACCACCAGATACTCTTGGGCTGCTGCGGGTCTGTTTTCAGCCATTCTTCTGACTGGGTAGAGAAGCGGGCTGCTGTGCGCAGATCGACGGCATCGCTGGTGTAGTTGCCTCCGCGTACCACATGTTCGGTTCCTTCTTCCGGACCTTTGGGATCGGTTACCGATAATCCGGTCTTCGAATACGCATTGGGAGCATACCAGTCGGAACAGTATTCGAGCACATTACCCAGCATGTGCTTTAAACCGAAAGGATTTTCATGTACCCGCGAGGGTTCATGTGTTTTCTTTCCACTGTTCAGGTTGTAGATCGCGAAACTGTTGATCACGGTTGTATCGGGACCAAACATTTTGTTCCACCAACCCTGTGAGGAAAATTTTTGGGGAGTACCCGCGAAGAAATATGGCGTTTCGGTACCTCCGCGCGCAGCGTATTCCCATTCGGCTTCGGTAGGCAATCGATATGTTTTGCCTGTTTTCATCGACAACCATTTGCAATAAATCTCAGCCGAATAATAGGTCAGGGTAATGACCGGTCGCGCTCCTTCGCCCCATCCCTGGCTCGGTACGCCGAACGGCGGCGTCGGTCCGCTGATGGCGTCCACCGTAAAGGCTTCATCGTTTAGCTCCCTCATTACATCGGGCGCCATACGTCCCTCGGATGAGGTTTCGATATGGTAGGTCCAGTATTCGTCCCAACTTACCTGCACTTTACCCATGAAGAACCGGCTAACGGTTACATCGCGAACCGGGCCTTCGTCATCCTTGCGGAATTTTTCATTAGCAGGGCTACCCATTTTGAAAGTACCTCCGGGGATAGCCATCATATCAAATTTTACCGAAGACCCCGGAATCTGTTCGGTATAGTTTTCGAATCGTGTTACCTCAGTCGGTTCAGTAAAATTCGCGGCACTGGCTGATGAGATGACGGGAACGCCGGTCATCTTGGCATGTTTGAAGTTGGGATCATAGTGTCCTACATCCAAATGGCAACTGATACATTGCAGATTGAGTTTTTTCTCGTTTGACTCGTAATACAAATGCGCTGTTCCGCCTTCGTCGGTCAGACCTTTCGGAAACAGATTGATGTGACATTCCTTGCATGATTCGTTGTATACGATGTTCACGGCATAATCTAATTGTTTTTTCTCTTCCCAGTTGAATTTGGCGCTGTCTTTCGTCCAGTATGCCCACAAATCGTGCAGACCGGTACGCGCTTTTTCCTTGACATAATAGAAAGATCCCTTGTCATGCATCGGTAAATGGCAATCAATACAATGTACCCGTACCCCCGACCCGTTGTTGACATGAGACGATTTTTTCCAACTGTCAATAGCGTGCGGATGCACATGACAACTCGCACAGTATTCATCCGTTCCGAAATGATGCATGGCCTTATTACCACATATCATCACCACTACCCCAAGGATAGCCCCGATAAAAAAGATCAACCACAAAAACTTTTTCGAAGATTTCTTTACATCCTTCATCTATCAAATTTACTTAATAATTTTTACAATAAGTACTATGAAAACGCTTCTCACAAAATTGTGTAAAATTACAACAAATGTTTCATATATGGCATATTTTTTTTCATTTTTTTGTTAAAAAATGTTAATCATACTGTAGAATACAAATTACAAGTTACGAATTAAAAGCAAAAAGATCATTTTTAATGCTCATTTACAAATATTTCCTGTAAAAAAAAATCCGCTGTTCCTTTTGTCAACAATGTATCTACCGCTTGCTTTCCTTTCACTCCCAAATCAACCGAAAATTCGTTTACATATAAATTAATGTGTCTGCGACAAACGTCCAACTCCATAGTTTGGGCATATCGGGCGACAAATTCATCGGGAGCGTGAGGATTTTGCAGCGCATAACGAACACTTTCACATAAAGCGGTATTCAGTTGACGTTTCTTTTCGTCAGGCAAATCGCGCCGCACGGCAATAGCGCCCAATGGCAACGGCAATCCTGTTTCCTTTTCCCAGTATTCTCCCAAATCCATAATTTTGAACAGACCCTTTTGAGCGTATGTGAATCGCGTTTCATGTATCAAAAGGCCGGCGTCCGCTTCATCTGAAAGCACGACATCTTCAATATCCGAAAACAGGTATTCC
>Ga0082212_10001104_pt1 | contig 39631 bp, 34 predicted proteins | sample TergutNt197P3_FD_71548 | JGI IMG/M metagenome (GOLD analysis project Ga0082212, IMG submission 71548) | Neocapritermes taracua P3 segment gut microbial communities from Petit-Saut dam, French Guiana - Nt197 P3 | ecosystem: Host-associated > Arthropoda: Insects > Digestive system > Gut ...
GAGGGGAACGCTGCAATGCCGGGGATTTTCGGCATGATACATCACTGGCCACGCCAGAGCGTGCGTCGAAGGCAGCCATGACCGTCATCCCCGGCAGAGCAGATTCCCCTTATTGCGGGGGCGTGCATGAACCAGATGCGCTTCATGGGCGTTACCATAACGGCGCTCCCCCTACGACCCGGCACGACGGTGGCTGGTTGCTATCACGACTACCGGCGAGCGGGGGCGTGACATTGGATATAATATACAATATATTTACAATGTCTTTATATTAGCGTTTATTAATTGCATGGAGAAAAAGAATATGTCACAGGTTTTGGTAAACATCCGCATGGATGAAGATTTAAAAAAATCAATGGAAGATACTTGCCGAACATTGGGGATGAATATGACTACGGCTTTTACTATCTTTGCCAAAAAGGTAAGCCGCGAGCATCGCATACCCTTTGATGTTTCGATAGATCCTTTTTACAGTGAGCGCAATTTAGCTGCAATTGATGAAGCTGCGGGACAGATTAGGGATGGCAGGGTAATCGTTAAGACACTGGAAGAATTAGAGATAATTGAGAATGGGTAGGCTGATCTTTGCCGAAAAAGCATGGGAAGAATATGTATTTTGGCAGGAAACCGACAGAAGAACACTCAAGCGTAATAATCTGCTACTTAAGGACATAATTCGGAATGGAAACGAAGGAATTGGAAAACCGGAACCATTGAAACATTTAGATGAGTGGAGCCGACGAATAGATACTGTCCACCGACTTGTGTATCAGCTTAATGGTGATTTAATTGAAATATTACAATGTAAAGGACATTATACTGATAAACCCTGATTGAGGAATGTAAAAAAATTGTACACGCAAAGTCAGCTGATACCAAATTCGTCTGATGCCGTTCGGGAGCAACTCACTATATGCAGCATTGTTTTGTCTTTTTATAAGCGAATGATTATCTGAGGGGGTAGTTACCCGGCACGACGGTGGCTAAGCGGGACAACGACAACGGGGCCGCAGGGATTGGCGTACCAGGACATTGAGTATACTCTGGATGCTGTGAGAAACGTGGAACGGTATACCAACAACGCATACGGGGATCATCTGGGGAGTGCGCAGTTGGTGACGGACTGGAGAGGGAGTATTTACGAGCATCTGGAATACACGCCGTACGGGGAGCTGTGGGTAGATCATGCTACCAGTGAGGTAGGGATGAACCCGACGCTATTCCGGTTTACGGGAAAGGAGTTGGACGTAGAGACGGGTTTTTACTACTACGGAACCCGGTATTTGGACCCCAAGACGAGCAGGTGGATCAGTGCAGACCCTGCTATGGGAGAGTATGTGCCGCTTGCTCCCATCAATGACGACGCTAAAAAGCACAACCAGAATCTGCCGGGGATGGGGGGAATCTTTAACCTGGTCAACATGCACGTGTACCACTATGCGGGGAATAACCCGGTGGTACTCATAGACCCTGATGGAAGAACACCACGATCATATAAATTGTCTGAAAACCGGTATACATTTTCTCCTGACAGGTCAACACGAGATGGGGCTGCAGCTCTTTATAATTATGCGAGAACCAGAATGGATAAATTACATCAAGAAGGCGTTTTTTCATATACAACAAATAAAGTTGGAAGTATAAGATCTTGCTCGTACAGAAATTCTGATTTTGATTCATTGCGACAAGAATTAAAGTTGTTTAAAGAGAGCATTGAAAAATAAGTGTTTTTTTCAATAAAAGATATTATTTTTATTATATTTCTTTCTTTAATGATTGGTGGTATTGGGTTATTTCGAATGCTTGTATTTACAAAGGTTAGGCCAAAAATAATGATTTTTATTGCAATAATGGCCGCCTTAATATTTATGATAGTAAATATTACCATCTATATTATTAAATGAATGTAGGCGCAAATGTGTCGGACACCAATTGCGACACGAAAGCTCGTGAAAGGAGAATATAGGTGAAACCTGTTCATTTTAGAACTGCAGCTGCAACAATTTTAACGATTGTATTAAATATCTCGTTAATACTTGAACGGATAATAAATATTGAATTAGACAACAAATTGTACTATATGGTTATTATTGTTATTGTCATACCTTTTACACTTATTATATGTAAATATTTAAGTAGGGGCTACGATGAAACAGAAGAAAATAATGATTCAGTTTTCTATTGCATTTCAGTCTTTTTTTTAATTACATTCTTTTTTCTCTTGTTTAAGTTGTAACCGCTTAATGCGTAGTAAACGCATGGGTGACTGTACACGCAAAGTCAGCTGACACCGAATTCGTCTGGCGCCAAAGAATGCGTGCGAGACATCGAGCACGGCTTGTCAGACGATGTAACACGACGTGCTCTCCCCCTACGACCCGGCACGGCGGTGGCTGGTTACCATTACGACAACCGGCAAGCGGGGCGAGTTGCTTTACAAGAACATAGCCATACGCTGGATGCCGTGGAAAACGTGGAACGGTATACCAATCCGTACCTCTGTGTTTTTGCAAGAAATGCAGGGGAATCTTCACTTCATTGCAATGAAAAAACCTCCCAGGAAAAGGAGGTGAAGAAACCTGGGAGGGGCTGATAGTGCTCTGAAAGAGCCATACGCTAAATTGCCTATCAGATAATATAAATATACATTGTTTTTGGGCTGTAGTCAACCTTTTTGATACTTTTTTCCTTTGGTACAGGGCTTGACCAAGGCTTTGAATTCTACCACCCTGTATTTATGTCCGACTCAAACAAGAAAAGCGAAGAACATCTGGCTGAGGGTCAAATGCGTTTGGCCATTGTTCGCCATTCGGTAAGCCATATTATGGCCCAGGCTGTAACACAGCTCTTTCCCGGCACCAAGGTTGCCATTGGCCCTTCTATAGAAAACGGTTTTTATTATGATTTTCAGCTGCCCAGACAGATAAGCAACGAAGATCTTCCTGCTATCGAAGAAGCAATGAAAACGATCATCAATTCCAAACAGGATTTTGTCCGTATTGAACTTTCCCGTGAAGATGCCCTTAAACGATTTTCTGATGAACCTTATAAAGTCGAACTTATTGGCGATCTGCCGGAAACAGAAATAATTTCTGTCTATGAAAACCGTGACAGCGCCGGCGTTGCAGGCGAGGGCAAAACTGTATGGGCTGATCTTTGCCGCGGGCCTCATGTACAAAATACCCGGGAAATTCATACCGGTGCATTCAAGCTTCAGAGCATTGCCGGGGCATACTGGCGGGGAGATGAAAAGCGGCCCATGCTTACCCGTATTTACGGAACCGCCTGGGAAAATCCAAAAGACCTAAAAGCCTATCTTGCTTTTCTGGAAGAAGTGGAAAAACGGGATCATCGCAGGCTTGGAAAGGAACTCGACCTTTATTCTACCCACGAAGAAGCCGGCGCCGGTCTTATCTACTGGCATCCCAACGGCGGCCGCATGAGGGTAGCAGTTGAAAACTTCTGGCGTACAGAACATTACCGCAACGGCTATGAAATTCTTTACACGCCCCATATCGGCAAAAGCTGGCTGTGGGAAACATCGGGGCATCTGGGCTTTTACAGTGCAAATATGTACAACCCTATGGAAATCGACAACCAGGACTATATCATTAAACCAATGAACTGTCCTTTCCATATCATGATTTATAAAAACAAACAACGCAGTTACCGCGACCTTCCCCTGCGTTGGGCCGAACTGGGAACGGTGTACCGTTATGAACGGAGCGGCGTTCTTCACGGCCTGCTTCGTGTCCGGGGTTTTACCCAGGATGATGCCCATATCTTTTGTACTCCCGGTCAAATGGAAAGTGAAATTCTCGAAGTTCTCCGTTTCAGTCTTTGGATTTGGAAAGTTTTCGGCTTTACGGAGATCAAGGCATACCTTGCAACCAAGCCTGCCGAATCGGTTGGTGAACAAAGCCGCTGGGACGCCGCACTGGAAAGCCTCCGCAAGGCGGTGAATGCCGAAGGGCTTGCCTACGAAATTGACGAAGGAGGCGGCGCTTTCTACGGACCCAAAATCGATCTGAAAGTAAAGGATGCCATAGGCCGGGAATGGCAGATGACAACCATTCAGTTTGACTTTAATGAGCCAGAACGTTTTGACATGAGTTTTGTTGATACCGACGGACAGCACAAACGGCCGTACATGATCCACCGGGCGCTGCTCGGTTCTTTGGAACGGTTCTTCGGTATACTTATAGAGCACTTTGGCGGCGCTTTCCCGCCATGGATAGCGCCTGAACAGGCGGCGGTTATTCCCGTGTCGGAAAACTTTAATGACTATGCAAAAAAAGTTCTTTCGGAGTTACAGGCAAGGGATCTTCGTGTCAGTGCTGAACTGGATGACTCAAGGCTGAATGCAAAGATCCGCGGATGCCAGAACCGGAAAATTCCTTATATGCTGGTAGTTGGTCAGCGCGAAGAAGATGAAGGAACTGTAGCGATCCGGCTGCGGGATGGAAAACAGCTTGATCCGATGAAGACCGCAGATTTTGCCGCCTACCTGGAAGAAAAGATCAAGAGCCGCAGCCAGGAGCTGTAACCAGGTTCCAAAACTCATTCGCCAATGATTTTTACCAATACCCGTTTACGCCGCTGCCCGTCGAATTCACCGTAAAAAATCTGTTCCCAGGTACCAAAGTGAAGTCTCCCTCCGGTAATCGCCACTACAGCTTCTCTGCCCATGATTTGCCGTTTCATATGTGCATCGGCATTTACCTCGCCGGTGTTGTGCCGGTACGAAGCTACCGGTTCATGCGGAGCAAGCTTTTCCAGCCATACATCAAAGTCATGGTGAAGACCGGATTCATCGTCATTGATAAAAACACTTGCCGTAATATTCATGGCATTTACCAGGCATAACCCTTCCTGTATTCCCGATTCAGTCAGAAGTTTTTCCACCTCGCCGGTTATGTTGATAAATTCCCGGTTCTTTTTAGTAGTAATCCACAATTCTTTTGTCAGGGATTTCATAAACACCTCTTGTTTTTAGTATACCATTATTGAACCATTGACACAATTTAAAATAATTGTTACGGTTAATTTATCCGGGGCTGTAGCTCAGTTGGCTAGAGCGCTTGAATGGCATTCAAGAGGTCAGGGGTTCAATTCCCCTTAGCTCCAGTTAAAGTTTTTTATTGCAGGTACTTTTTCCACTACAAAAAAATCCACTATAACCCAGTAGACATCTCATGAGCTAAGGGGAATTGAAACTTTTTTGCGACCCCTGAAAACCAAACAAGCGTGCAGGTTTGAAGGGGTAAGCGTACAAGGATGTACGCTTAGCAAAAAAGGCGGGTTGGAAGCCTGAAACAGGATGTTGAAGGCTGGAAACCAATTCCCCTTAGCTCCAGTTAAAGTTTTTTATTGCAGGTACTTTTTCCACTACAAAAAAATCCACTATAACCCAGTAGACATCTCATGAGCTAAGGGGAATTGAAACTTTTTTGCGACCCCTGAAAACCAAACAAGCGTGCAGGTTTGAAGGGGTAAGCGTACAAGGATGTACGCTTAGCAAAAAAGGCGGGTTGGAAGCCTGAAACAGGATGTTGAAGGCTGGAAACCAATTCCCCTTAGCTCCAGTTAAAGTTTTTTATTGCAGGTACTTTTTCCACTACAAAAAAATTCACTATAACCCAGTAGACATCTCATGAGCTAAGGGGAATTGAAGAAAATCGCTAACATGTTATAGTATAAATGATTATGCAAAAAACGATTTTTTCATAGGGTAAGAAAATTTCAAAAAACCAGAGTTTATGGAAATTATTGGTAATAAACATGAATACAATAATGGATATGCTTTCTTATAACTTTATTATCCGTGCGCTGATTGTGGGTTTTTTTGTCTCCCTCTGTGCAAGCCTTCTGGGAGTAAGTCTTGTTTTAAAACGTTATTCGATGATAGGCGACGGCCTTTCCCACGTTGGTTTTGCCGCTCTGGCAATTGCTTCCGCACTTAACATGACTCCTCTGACCGTTTCTATCGCAATCGTCGTTGCATCGGCGTTTTTTCTTTTACATCTCAGTGAACATTCCAAAATTCGCGGAGATGCAGCCATCGCTCTGTTTTCTACCAGTGCGCTTGCTATCGGCGTAATGGTTATCTCCATGACAACAGGAATGAATACCGATGTCTATAACTATCTTTTCGGCAGCATACTTGCGATGAGCAAAGCCGATCTTCAGCTAAGTATAGTACTTTCTGTTTCGGTATTGCTGCTCTTTGTGGTTTTTTACAACAAGATCTTCACCATTACCTTTGACGAAACCTTTGCCCGGGCAACGGGAGTTAAGGCAAGCCTTTATAACATGATAATCGCGTTACTTACAGCGGTAACCATTGTCCTTGGAATGAGGATGATGGGCGCTTTGCTTATTTCCAGTCTTGTCATCTTTCCTGCCCTTTCTTCAATGCGGCTTTTTAAAAGCTTTCGTTCGGTAACCATTTCTTCGGCCCTAATCTCGATATTTTGTTTCCTTGCCGGAGTTGTAATTTCTTTTCTTTTTGCCACTCCTACAGGAGCCAGCGTAGTTGTAATTAATATACTGATCTTTGCAATTTTCTCAGGTATTGGTATTCTGCGAAATTAGCAAAAATCCCGACTGCCTAACACTTGACAAATTTGCGTGCCCATGGTATGTTAACGACCGGTCGGTAACATCGTGACTAATGATGATGTAATTAGAGCTGCTTTCAATGTATGGGGGCAGGAATTTTATAAAACCACAAGTCTTGCAAAACTTGCAGAGTCATTGGGTGTCTCCAAACCTGCCCTTTACCGGCATTTTCCCGATAAACAATCCCTGCAAAAAGCCATGGAAGAACGTTATTTTGATGATTATGCCGCCGCCATGAAACCGGCCATAGAAGAAGCGCAGAAAAAAGACAGTTGGCAGGAAAGGCTCCTGACCATGGTAGAGTTTTTTTCCGGTTATTATGCCCGGCATTTTGATTATTTTATTTATTCCATAATCGAGATTCACGATCAAAAGCAGCCTCATTTTTTTAATGAAGAAGCGATTATTAAACGGGGAGTTTCTTTTGAAAAACTAAGGTTAAACTTTTCTGAACAGCAGCCCTCAATACTGTTTCTGGCAGGTGTTTCCGCATTCTTTGGAACCGGAATGTTCCATAAGCGCCGTTTTGGAATCAAGGATAATAAAATAAAGAAAGAATACCTGCAGGAATACTGGTTCTCCAAAGTGCCGTCTGAAGAAGAAATCGGCAATTTTTCCCGATCAATAGCCGAATTGGTACGCCTTGGCCTTCTTTTTGAAGAAGCGGTTGTAAATACCCTGCCCTATGAAGAACTGGAAAAACCAGACGAAGAACTTATTGTTGCGCCGGATCCGCTTCTTAAAGCAGTTGCCGAAGTGGTGGCAGAAGAAGGGCCGTGGAATGCTTCAATGGAAACAGTAGCAAAACGCTCCGGCCTTTCCAAAAGCGGACTTTATGCCCACTTTAAAAGTAAAGAAGATATGCTTTCCCGTCTTTTTATGACTGAGTTTGACAGGGTTGGCCAGTATACAGCCCGCCGGACTGCTTCCGGAAAAAACAGGGAGGAAAGGCTTTACCTTGCCATAGTTTCCATCACCGACTACCTGCGTACCAGGCCGGATATACTTATTGCTTTAAACTGGGTTCGAATCCAGCAGCTAGAACTGGACATTTCGGCGCCTGCAGCCCTGTATAATTTTTTCAGAGATTTAAAGGTTGCGGTCTCGTTGGATGACATCTGGGAAAAAACTATCCATTGGATTCTTTTTCTATTAATAGCAGTCCTGAAACATTATTATATAATTGATACAAATATCGAAAAAAAACCTAAAAATGAATTTAATTACAACTGTTTACGGCGGTTGTTCAGGTTTATCAGTTTGGGGATAGAAGGATTTGAAGAGGAAACTCCTGGTTAAAGTTTTGCATACGATACAAGCGTTGCAATAAATTGATCGAAAGTTTTAATCTCTAAAATACTTTTCTGTTTCTTTTCTTCGGAAATTACTTCGGTTATAAAATCAAATATATCCTTAAAAAACAGGCTGTCACGAATATTTATTGCGAGCAGAAATACTATATTCACTTTTCTGTTGTTCCAGAGGATAGCATTTGGATGGAGTGAAACTGCAATGGCAGAATTAAGCGCACACATCTCAAATGGATGAGGTATAGCGATATTAAGATAAGCACTGGAGCTTACAAGTTCGCGTTCGAATATTTTCTTTTTAAACGATGAATCTACATAACCGCGTGATTCAAGAGTACCCGCAAGATTTTCGATAACGTCGCTTTGATTTTTTAGATCATCATTAACAAAAAACAGTTCTTCTTTAAACATTGACCGCAATTTGGATTCCACTCTTGATTTAATGCGGTCTTTAAGAACCTCTTCAATTTTTTTAGATACAGCCAACACATCCTTGTTGGTTAAATATGTTGAAATTTTAATACAGGGCTGTGCGGTTTCGGAAAAAAACGGGATGGTGGTAATAATCAAATCATAGCCGGAATAGGAATCAAGATCTTCATGTGACGATACAATGCCCGTAAGCAAAAGGCTGTTTTCAAAAGTGATCATCAATTTGTTTGCAAGATCAGATGAATCAAGAAAATATTGAGGATTAACAAGTACGGCTCTGACTTCATGTTTTATCACTTTACGCTCTTCTATTAAAACCCCCAGGTAAAGTGCAAGGTAAGAAATTTCATCCTCGGATAAAATAAAACCTGTTTCCTGTGTTATTATGTTGGCAATGAAAACAGAAACATCATAGATAAACGGATAAGAATTTTTTATTTCCAGCATTTGCGGATTTCTGAGTACAATATTGTGCCGCAGCCGTACAAGCAGATTTTTTAAATGAAGCGAAAAACGAACAGTAAAATCCGAATTAACGATGGAAATATTATAGGCTTCCTTTGTCTTTTCCTGCATCAATGACATAAGCCTTACAACATTATCGCCGACAAATTCGCTTAATTGATCAACATTTACATCGTTTACGCTGTCGGAAACGGCACGGGTCATTACAAGCAGGGCAAAATGGTATATCTCGCTCTGTAAAAATTCTATACCAAAGCTTTTTTCAACCCGGCTGGTTAAGCCGGCAACAATATTACATATTTTTTCGCTTACCAGCGTTTTCCATTCAACTGGTTCGCTTTCGGATAATACACTGTACAGCCGTTTTCTCTCCATGGTAATTGCTATATGCAGCACAAGATTTAACAAAGAAAAATCGTCCATAAAATAATGATTTGCCCGCAAAGAATCGGAAATGATATCTTTAACGACAAGAAGATCGTAATTCGGAAGATAACTTTGCATCAGTTTGATGCTGAGAAAAGAATTTTCGGAATCTTCGTAAATAAGTTTACTTATCAGCTTTTTCTTGTTTGTTTCCGGACCTTCTATCGAAATCAGATTGTTCTTTGTTTTGATAACCAAATCAAAATCGGACAGCTCAGACTTTAGTTTGGGAAGTTCATTCACAAGGGTTATGGGAGATATACACATTTCTCCTGCAAGTGTATCCAGGTTACATTGGCCTTCTTCCAAAAACAGCTTGCGGAGAATATATCTTTTTCTGTCCTCCGAGCTTTGCGGTGCAGAAGGTAATTTCTTTTCTGAAATAACGTTTGCAAGCCTTTCCTTGTCACTTACAAAGAACCCTTTGCGGGAAGACTCAATTAAACCGGGAGTCTGGTAGTTGATATCGCTTATATAACTTTTTATACTACGGACAGATATGTTAAGCAATGCAGACATGGAAAAAGAAGTAACCCACCCATCCTGGCTGCTAAGAAATTTTAATATTGTTAGTTCCTTGCTTTTTAACACCTGATTACCCTTGCCGGAAAACCAAACATTTTCCATATGTACTATAACATGCGGATTAACACAGTTTATACATTATAATCTGCACCATAAAAGTGCAAAACATGATATATAACCGATCCAATATGCATGCAATAATTTGAATAAATTCAGGCAAATAGACAATTAACAAAATCCAATCAAGCGGAGGTTTTCCATGGACATAATCAGTGAATGTATGCAGATGACATCATTTGGAGGCGAAGCAAAAAGCCTGGCAATGCTTGCCATAGAGCAGGCCCGGAACGGCGATTTCGGACAAGCAGAAGAAAGCATAAGGAAATCCGCAGAATCGCTCAAAAAAAGTCATCAGGCGCACACAAATCTGTTGAGTTATGAGGCTGAGGAAGAGAACTTGCAGGTAACCCTTTTTATGGTTCATGCATCAGATCATCTTACATCAGCCAGCGTTATCCATTTGTTGGCGGAAGAATTGATTTATTTGCACAAAGGGGGAAAGCATGTATAAAATTGCACTAATTTGCGAACACGGCGCCAGTACGGGTATTTGTGTGCGAAAAATGATTGAGGCATCTTCAAAACTGGGCATCGAAAGTGATATTGCAGCACATTCGGCGGCTAAACTGGAAAGTATTATAAACGATCTGGATTGTATACTGCTCGCGCCGCAGCTTGCATTCAAACTTGATCATTTTAAAAAAACATATCCTGAACACGTATCTAAAATGACCATTGTTAATTCCATGGATTTCGGCATGATGGACGGTGAAAAAATTCTAAAGGAGGCAGTTGCCATGATAGAGAAAAAATGAAACTCTGTCTCTCTTGAAATGACGGAGCCTTGCTGCTCCGGAAAAAACAAAAATATTTGGAGGATATTATGGACAAAATTATGGTTTATCTGCAAAAAGTGTTAACACCTATGGCTAATAAAATCTCAGGCAATAAATTCATGGTGTCTCTGGCTCAGACTTTTCAGTTGTTGCTGCCAATTATAATGATCGGTTCGTTTGCCTGTTTGGGAGCGTTTTTGGATATCCCTGCATGGCAGGCATTTGTTACTTCTACCGGATTGCAGTTTATTTTTATGACAATCCAATCCCTGACACTCAGCATTATTGCATTGTATGTCGTGGTTGTCCTGCCGTACCAGTATGCGCAGAAACTCGGGATAAATCCGGTATCTGCGTCAATTATTTCGCTGATGGCTTTTTTAATAGTAACTCCCCACGATCTTTACACGGCAATACCAACGCAATGGCTTGGATATACCGGTCTGTTCGGCGCGATGATTGTTTCCGGTCTTGTTCCGCAATTTATCAGATTTCTGATCAACAAAAAAATATATGTGCATATGCCAAAAGGCGTGCCTCCCATTGTTGAAGATTCTTTTGCTTCACTGGTGCCCTCTCTGTTCACCTTGATCATCGCGGTTATTGTTTCCCGGATTTTTGCCAGTACAAGTTTCGGAAGCTTCCATAACGTAATTTATACAGTAATACAGACTCCGCTCAAGAGCTTCGGATTATCGTTACCGGCCTACCTTACCATGCAGATTCTGTGTACATTGCTGATGTTCTGCGGTATCCACGGCAACACGGTGTTTGCTACATTCTTCCCGATTACCATGGCGGCAAGCGCAGAAAATCTCGCCGCTCTTGCAGCAGGGCAGCCACTTCCGAATATTATAACAGGTTCGTTTTCCGTATTCTGCCAACCCGGCGGTATCGGCGCTACTTTTGGCCTGGCATTTCTGTTAATGTTCCTGGCAAAATCTAAACGCCTGAAAACTTTGGGTAAACTCTCAATACTTCCTGCAATATTCGGTATCAACGAGCCTTTGATTTTTGGTATTCCGATCCTGCTTAACCCTCTGCTCTTTATCCCCTATGTATTAAGCCCTATAGTTTGTACTGTGGTCAGCTACCTTTCCATAGCGATAGGAATTGTTCCAAGATTGTCGGGGACAGAGGTTAACTGGACTATGCCGCAGTTTGTTTCCGGATTTTTGGCTCAGGGCCCGCAGGCAATGATATTACAAATAGTGTTGGTTGCCATAACAACATTAATATGGTTCCCCTTCTTCAAAATGGTAGACAAACAAATCTCTGCCGAAGAAACCGAAACCAAAGACGAATCATAAAACCTAAAAGGGGAATAGCATTGGCATTCCCCTAAAAACAAACATTGCGGAGGGTGGAAGCATGCAGTTCAGAAATTTGTTCAGTCCCATAAAAATAAACGGGATGATATCACGTAACAGGATTGTAGCTTCCCCCATAGGTAATGTTTTTGAAGAGAAAGCTCTGGGCGGCGCCGGTATCGTTATTTGCGGACATACAATTGTCGATCCCGGCCGCTCAAGCTTTGCCTCGCCGGATGAACCGTATATATTCAGCAAATATTCGGTAGAAGAAGCCCGTTCCAGAATACGCAAATGCCGCCAGTCTGGTGCAAGATCCTCAATAGAATTGTTCCATGCCGGTCAGTATGCGCGTGTTAAGGATTATGCAATCGGGTCCATGGGATTTATCCGTGAAGACGGCGTAGAAGTGAAAGCAATGACCCCCGAAATGATGGAAGAAGTTGCGGATTGCTTTGCTGTTGCGGCAAAAGATGCCAGGGATCTCGGATTCGACATGATTTTTATGCATTTCGGGCACGGCTGGCTCGCTCCGCAATTTTTATCACCGTTGTTTAATCAGCGCACAGACGAGTATGGCGGCTGTTTCGAAAACCGCGCAAAATTCCCGAAGCGTATCCTGGAAAAAGTCAGACAGGCAGTGGGAAAGGACTACCCAATTGATATGCGTATCAGTGCTGTCGAATGGGTCGAAAACTCCATTGAGTTTGAAGATACATTGCAATTCATAAAACTTGTAGAACCGCTTATCGACACAGTACAGATTTCGGCAGGACTCGATATAAACCATGAAGGCAATGTTCACATGACAACAACCAATTTTAAAGGCCACATGGTAAACGCGAAATATGCGGAAATTGTAAAGAAAAACGTAAGTATCCCGGTATCTGTTGTCGGTGCGGTAATGAATCCATTCGAGGCCGAAGAATTGATTATTTCGGGCAAGGTCGATCTGGTTGCTTTTGGCAGAAGTTTCATAGCCGATCCCGACTGGCCGAATAAAGCAAAGGACGGGCTTGCAGAAGACATAGTCCCCTGCATTCGCTGTATGCAATGCTACCACATATCGACCAACCGGAGGAATGTAGGCTGTTCAGTAAATCCAAGATATACAAATGAAGGTTTTATTTCAAAGACACCCGAAAAAGCGGAAACCAAAAAGAAAATTATTATAATCGGCGCAGGCCCTGCGGGAATTATTGCCGCACTTACCTGTAAAAAACGGGATCACAATGTGATCCTTTTTGAAAAAGAAGATAAACCCGGCGGACTTTTACGCAGCATAGCCCGGGAGTATTATAAAAAAGATATTAGAAATTATTTGCACTACCTGACCAGGCAGTTGGAAAAATCCGGCGCCGACATCCGGTACAATACTGCGGCAACACCCGAGATGGTAAAAGAATTGCAGCCGGATGCGATTTTTGTGGCTGTCGGTGCCAAGCCGCTTACACCGGAAATAAAGGGTATTGAAAACAGTAATGTAATCGGTTTCCTTGAAGCAATGCAAAACGAAAATTGCACGGGAGAAAATATTGCAGTAATTGGCGGCGGCACAATCGGCGCCGAGATTGCCCTGGAACTTGCAGAACTGAAAGGTAAAAACGTTACCATTGTCGAAATGACCAATGAAATCGCAGCACAGGGCAATATGCTTTACAGGATCGCACTGAGACAGAAAATGGATGCAACAAAAAGTTTAACCAGACTAACGGAAACAACATGCAAGGAAATAAGTTCCGGCAGTGTAACAGTAGTATCTAAAGACGGCAAGGAAAAATCATTAAAGGCCGATACCGTTATTATTGCAGTTGGTGTAAAAGAAGACAGAACCTTTGCCGATAGTTTTTACGGCATAGTACCGGATACATTTATTATCGGCGATTGCGAACGGCCGGGAAAGATCATGGAGGCTGTTTTTGACGGATACGCAATCGCATCGCGTATCTAGGGAGGAAATGGGATGGGCTTATTAAAAAAGGATTTTTTGTGGGGAGGCGCCGTAGCGGCAAACCAGTGTGAAGGAGCATATAACGCTGACGGCAAGGGACTGAGTACGGCGGATGTTACAATTGCCGGCGCATTCGGTGTACCAAGAAAACAAACAGACGGGGTGCTTGCCGGTCAATATTATCCAAGTCATCGGGCAATAGATTTTTATCATCGGTTCAAGGAAGATATCGCCCTTTTTTCCGAAATGAGATTTAAATGTTTTCGTACCTCGATAAACTGGAGCAGGATATTCCCGAATGGAGACGACAATGAGCCAAACGAATCCGGCCTGCAATTTTACGATGCTCTTTTTGATGAATTAATAAAGCATAATATCGAACCTGTTGTAACGATTTCTCACTATGAAACGCCGTTTAATCTGGTAAAAAAATACGGGTCATGGAAAAGCCGCAAGTTAGTCGATTTTTTTGTAAACTATTGTGACGTTATTTTTAAAAGGTACAAGGACAAAGTAAAATACTGGATGACGTTTAACGAAATTAATGTAATTATTCTGAATCCTTTTATGACTTCGGGAATACCGACCGATAACGGAGAGAATTTTGACAGTATAGTTTATCAGGCGGCGCATCATCAGTTGATAGCAAGTGCCAAAGCGGTAAAGCTGGGGCATCAGATAAATCCCGGTTTTCAGATTGGAATGATGATGCTGTACCCCACTTTTTATGCAGAGAGCTGTAATCCCAAAGATCAACTTATGGCAATGAAAGCAATTGATTCGCATTATTACTTTTCCGATGTCCAGGTCAGGGGATGCTATTCGGCAAAAGCGCTCCGGCTCCTCGAGGAAAAAGGCGTATCACTGGAAAAACTGTCCGGCGATGATCAACTATTACAGGAAGGGACGGTTGACTATATCGGGTTCAGTTATTACAACAGTAACATTGCAACCTCACGGGAAGATGCCGAATTCACCGGAGGAAATATGTTGAACGCAGTAAAAAATCCGTATTTACAGGAAAGTGAATGGGGTTGGTCGGTTGACCCTACAGGACTCAGGATTGCACTTAACAATCTTTACGACCGTTATCGAATTCCGGTATTTGTTGTAGAGAATGGATTTGGCGCCGTTGACAGGGTCGAGCCGGACGGCAGTATCCATGATGATTATCGAATCGAATATTTAAAAAACCATATTCAGGCGATTAAGGCTGCGGTACTTGAAGACGGTGTTGACTGTATGGGTTACCTGCCGTGGGGATGCATAGACCTGATAAGCGCCGGTACCGGAGAAATGAAAAAACGGTACGGATTTATCCATGTGGATCTTGACGACAAAGGGGAAGGCAGCCTGAAAAGAAGCCGTAAGGATTCGTTTTTCTGGTACAAACGCTGTATTGAATCAAACGGCGGCATTATATAAAAATAAATAAAGGGAAGCATTATGTACACCGAAACAACAAAAGTAATTAATCAATTAGGGTTGCATGCACGGCCTGCTTCCAATCTGGCATTAAAAGCAAAAGAGTTCAGTTCCGCAATTATGATTAAAAACCTAAGCAATCCAAACGCAAAACCCATAGCCTTAAGCGCCAGGACATTTATGAAAATCCTGGCCGCCTCAATTAAGATGGGATGCATGGTTGAAATATCAGCCAACGGCGAAGATGAACAGCAAGCAGTAAAAGAAGTAGTAAAACTTTTTGAATCAGGATTCTCAGAAAAATAATCAAAACTGAAGTTATAATAAAGCACAATTTTATACAAAATAATTCTCTGTCATATTGACAATTTTTCAGAATAAATGTATGTTAACGACCGGTCGGTAACATACAGCCGATCATTACATTTTTTTGGGTTTTTGTTTAGAATTTTGCAAGAACCGGAGTTTAATTATGAATAAATTATTAGCAATATACCTGCTTTTTTTATCAATTACTTGCTTTGCACAGCAAGGGGCAGGAAATCAGCCCATGGCTGTTTCGCAGCCAACAGCTGATAGTTTGCCAAAATCCCCCGCCATCCCCATAATACCGGACAAGGCTGTGGAAATGGCTATAGAAAACAACCTTAGCCTTCAGCAAACCATATTAACCAACGAAGCAAAACGCCGCGCCGGTCAAACACCCTGGAATGTATTCATTCCTACCATAGAAGTGTCCGGCACTCTGGGGCGGCTTAATAAAGAACCGGAAGGGACTTCAATACCATTCCCGCCACCTATTGGTCCGGTCACAATTCCCGGTGGTCCTCAGTGGGTACTTTCCGGATCACTTCAACTTTCTCTGACCCTTAATATCGGGACTTTTGTTGGGATGAAACAAACTATAGAAGAGTATCAAGCAGGAAAAATCACCATAGAAAAAGCAAAACTCCAGTTGGAACGAGATGTCCGTAAGGCGTATTATCAATTGCTTTTGGTAAAGGAACAAGTCGCACTGCTCCAGGGAAGTTATGAAAATGCGAACAGGCAGGTTGCAATGGCCCAGGCGAATTACCGGGGCGGGCTGATACCCGAAGTAAACCTCCTGCAAGTACAGGTAGCACGGGAAAACTTAAAGCCTCAAATCGATGAAGCAGAGAATGCTTATCGTATGTTAATGGCGTCTTTTGCCATGTTCCTTGGTCTGCCCTACGATGCGGAATTTGAATTGGTTCCTCTTCCGGGAGACGTAGAATTTATTGTACTGGAAGCACAGGATCTTATTTCCCGGGCAGCGTCAAATAAACCGGAAGTAGAAGAGCTAAGACGAAATCTTGCGGCCTTAAAAGCGCAAAAAACAGCTCTATTTTACAATCTCTATACTCCCAGTCTGATTTTTGGCTTTAACATGGATCCCACGTTCATGGGAGATCCAATGAAAGACAGTTGGTTCAACGGTGATTCCTGGCAGCAAAGGTCAGGAATGTTCAGAATTACCCTTGGCTGGCGGCTAAACGCATTTATTCCCTTTACCAGAGAATATCAAAGTTACCAGGCTATGAAAGATGCAGTAAAAGCAATGGAACTGGGCATGAGCCAGGCGGTACAGGGAACCGAGATGGAAGCATACAACATCATTATGCAGCTGGAAAAAACCAGAACCACCGCAGAAGCGCAGCGTATGACGGTGAATTTGGCCGCAAGAACTTTACAGCTTTCAGAAACTGCCTACCGGAACGGTCTTAAAACATATTTGGAAGTGCAAAACGACGAACTGGCCCTGCGTCAGGCGCGACTTGGAACTCTTCAGCAGAATTATAACTATTTAATGAGTTTACTTGATCTTGAATACGCAATAGGCGTTCCCTTCGGAACTCTGAGCGGGAGGAATTAATATGAAGCACAACAATCGATCAAACGTAATTTTACGAAACATTTTGTTCGCCTTTGCCGTACTGTCAATAGCTTTTCTTTTTACCGGCTGCGGGAATAAAGGAGACTCAGGAGGTCCCGGAAGCGATGTACCGGTATTTGCCGTCAATACGTCAACAGCCACCCAGGGTCAGATCTGGGATTATATAGCCCTTTCGGGAGACATTATTGCTGGTTCAACCGTAGATGTTTTTTCAGATGTAGCGGGCAGGGTAACCCGCGTCTATGTCGAAATGGGCAGCCGTGTAGACCGCGGTTCACCCATTGCGGCGGTGGATCCCAGTAAGCCGGGAATGAACTTTATTCCCGGCGTTGCAAATGCACCCATAGCCGGAATAGTGGTTGCCTTGCCTGCCCAGGTAGGCGCTACAGTAAGCCAGGCAGTACCGCTTGCCCGTATTTCCGGTACCAATGCCCTGGAAATAAAGGTTCATGTAGCAGAACGTTTTATCTCCAAAATAGCAATGAATCAATCCTGCGAAATTACCCTGGACGCCTGGCCGGGCGAAGTATTCAGGGGAACGGTTACAGAAATAAGTCCTGTAGTAGATCCTGCTTCGAGAACCATGGAAGTAAAAGTGAATGTAACAAACCAGGGAGACAAACTTAAAGAAGGAATGTTTGCCAAGGTTAAATTGATTACCGAACAAAAAGAAAGCATTGTTAAGATTCCCGCTTCCGCCCTGATACAGCGTTTTGGTGAAAACTATGTGTTTGTAGTAGTGGAAGAAGCAACCGCTGAAACGCCAAACACAGAACAAGCACCGGAAAAAAAGGGATTTTTTGCGTCGATTTTTGGCAGAAAGAAAAAGGATAATACCGATGATGCGCCTGTTGTACCAGCCAAACACTATATTGCAATAAAACGCATCGTTACACCGGGCATTTTAATTGATGGTGTACTGGAAATAACTGCTGGCTTAAAACCCAATGAAGAATTCATTGTCAAAGGTCAAACCCTCCTGAACGACGGCGCCCGTGTTAATGTGATCGAAAGGGTAACACCCCTGAGTTCGGAACGTTAGGAGGCCGGTATGAGCGTTGCAAAAACGGTCGTTAACAGACCTACTACAGTTTTTATTATATTTTTACTGCTTATCGGTCTGGGTTTTTTTGCGCTGATCAACCTGCATATTGATCTTTATCCGGAAATTAATCCGCCGTACCTGGTAGTTGTAACCCAGTATCCCGGCGCCAGTCCCGAAGAAATAGAGAGAACCATAGTACGTCCTATGGAAGCGGCCCTTTCTACTGTTTCAAGTCTGGAAAAGGTAACTTCCACATCTGCAAAAGGATCGGGAATGGTTATTTTGCAGTTTACCTACGGTACTGACCTTGCCGATGCATCCAACTCGGTTCGCGATGCACTGGAACGAGTCAGAGGTTACCGTCCAGCCGGTGCGGATTCTCCGATGATCTTCAAGTTTGATCCGTCAATGATACCCATCATAGGTCTGACGGTTCGGGGAAACCGGTCCCAGGAAGAACTCCGTGAAATCGCAGAAGATACAATTATACCCAGAATAGAACAAACTCCCGGTGTGGCCACTGCCAGTCTTATGGGAGGCAGGGAAAAAATCGTCAAAGTAGAAATACCCCAAAGCCGTCTGGAAGCCTACGGTCTTACAGTAACGCAGATTCAGCAAATGCTGGCAGCGAATAACACCCAGATCGCTGCAGGAACAATCACCGAAGAAAACATGTCCTACATTCTGACTACAATGGGAGAATATAAATCACTGGATGAAATACTCAGTACCGTTGTTTCCTATCAGGGCGGCGGGCTTGTGGGCGGAAAGCCCATGCCGCGCAGTGTTTATCTTAGAGACCTGGCCAATGTTGCCGAAGGATACCGGGATCAAACCAGTATTGTATTGGTAGACAATACCCCCTCTGTAATGATGATGGTTCAGAAACAAAGCGGGAAAAATTCCGTCCAGACCGCCCGTGATCTCAGGCAGCGTCTGCTTCGGATTCAGCACGAAATACCCCGGGATCTGCAAATAGACGAACTGTTTAACACCACCGATATTATCGAAAATTCGATTAACCAGGTTACCTCTTCGGCAATGAGCGGCGCAATTCTGGCCGTCTTAATTCTCTTTCTCTTCCTCCGTTCCATTAAACCCACGGTAATCATAGGTGTGGCAATTCCTGTTTCGATTATCATAACAATCATGACGATGTATTTTGCCGGCCTTACGTTGAATCTGATGACTCTGGCGGGCCTGGTACTGGGTATAGGAATGCTGGTGGATAACTCTGTCGTTATCCTGGAAAATATTTACCATTACCGGGAAAAGGGCGCAAAGTTAAAACCCGCGGCAATACTGGGAACTTCGGAAATGTTAACGGCTATTGTAGCTTCAACCATAACTACAATCTGCGTTTTTGCTCCCCTGGTTATGTTTAAAAGCCTTCTGGAAATGGGAGGCGAAATGTTTTCCGGTCTGGCGTTTACCGTGGTTATTTCGCTTTCAGTTTCCCTTGTTGTAGCCATGTTCCTTGTACCGGTTCTTTCCAGTCATTATTTACCGCTGGTTACCAGAAAGCAGCAACCGCTGACCGGCCCCCTTGTTGGAGTTGACAATAAAATTGCCGGCTTTCTTTCCTGGCTGGATGAAAAATACCGCCGGGCAGTCCGCAGGGTACTCAAACATAAAGGTTTGGTAATCTTAACACTTTCTGTTTTATTTATTGTGAGCATGGTTGTTGCGCTTAAGGTTGTTGGTTATGAATTTATGCCCCAGCAGGACGAGGACAATGTAGCAATTAACGCAACGCTTCCCATGGGCACAGCTCTTGCCCAAACAGAGGCAACATTGCACCAACTTCAGGGTATTGTAGAACGGGAAATCGACAAATCATTATATAAAGAACTGATTCTTAATGCCGGCGGCGGAGGCGGTTTTGCCAGAACCGGCGGAACGCACAGCGGTTCGCTGCGGATAAACCTGGTTGATTATAAAGACCGGACCATGACCGCAGATGAAATAAAAAACAAACTCCGCGGCTATTTTAACGAATTCCCCGGAGTATCTTTTTCTTTTGGCAGCGGATTCGGCGGCGGTTCGATGGGCGGAGGAAGCCCGGTAAGCATTGTTATCCGTACAGAAGACCTCGTTAAAGGCAAGGCAATAGCAGACCGTATAGCTGCATTAATCAGCGAAAAGGTTCCCGAAGCGACAGAACCCACGGTTGATCTGCGCGATGGACTTCCGCAAATCGAGATAGAAATAAACCGGGAAAAACTCTATGCTCTGGGACTGAATACCTACACAGTTGGCAACGAAATTAAAGCTGCCGTAGATGGTATAACAGCTACCCGGTACAAATCCGGTTCGAACGATTATGATGTTGTGCTGATCCTGGCAGAAGCGGATCGAAGTACCCGTCCGGCGCTGGATCATATCTTTATAAACAGTCAAATTGCCGGCAGGGTTCCTCTTTCCAGTTTTGCCACTTATAAGGAAGGAACCGGCCCTCTGACAATCAGCAGAGAAAACCAAAGCCGGGTCGTTCGTGTTACAGCCGGCAGGGCAACAAAAGTCAAGCAAAGCGATCTGTCCGAAAAGGTGCGTAATCTTGTTACTTCGGAAATCCCCGCCGAAGATGATGTAATAATCAGCTTTGAAGGTGATACTGCAGAACTGGAAAAAATGATGCGGACTTTTGTTTTAATCCTCACCGTTGCCGCATTCCTTGTATTCGGAGTTATGGCAAGTCTTTTTGAATCCTTCAGGGATCCCTTTATTATTATCTTTACCGTACCGCTTTCCATGATTGGAATTGTACTGATCTATCTGATTACCGGTACCATTTTTAATATCCTTACCGCAGTTGGATTATTGGTACTGCTGGGGGTTATCGTTAACAACGGTATTATCCTTGTAGACTATACAAACTTGCTGCGGAAACGCGGGTACAATCTTATAGATGCCTGTGTAGAAGCTGCAGGAAGCCGCCTTAGGCCCATACTTATGACCACGTTAACTACTATTTTAGGACTGGTACCCATGGCCTTTTTCCCCGGAGAAGGTTCGGAACTGGTAGCCCCAATCGGAAAAACTGTTTTGGGCGGTCTTTCTTTCGGCACCTTAATGACATTGTTCCTTATGCCTACAATTTATGCCATCATGAACAGAAAGGACGATGAACGAAAAGCCAGAGCACAAGCAAGACGCGAAGAGATAGCCTCAGGGCACAAAAGAAAAAGAGTAAAAGCAAAGGACACTCAAGAGCAGGAGGAAAACAATGCTGAGAATTGAAATTGTCGCCAATCGTTCGGTAGAAGAAAATATTCTGGAAGCTCTTAAAGAGCATGGCGTAGGCAAGCACTATACTCTTTACCCCAACGTTTTGGGGGTCGGTACCAGCGGCCCTCGCATGGGAGATGCTGTCTGGCCTGAGTTAAACTTTGCACTGGTAGTCTGGTGTGAAAAAGAAGAAGCAGAAGGCATAGTAGTTGCAATTAAGGAAGTTAAGGAAAAGTATCCAGACGAAGGCATTAAGATTTTTGGATTATAGTTTCTAAAATCGCAATCAGTTTTTCTCCACGGGAAAGATAATCGCCTATGTCTTTATAAAAAATTTCGGCCTTGTTCATTGTCAGACGGTAACCGTAAGACCAAGACCAAGGGCATTTGAAACTTTTATGAATGTAAGCATATTGCAATTGACTCCGTTCTCAATCTTGGATAACTGTTGTTGGGTAACATGGCTTTTTTCAGCAAGTTCTTTTTGGGTCAGGCCGCGTTTTTCACGGGCTTCTACTATTGCATAGCTTAATGCAAGCAGGCGTTTTTCTTCTTCAAAGGCCTTCTTGAATTCCGGATTTTTCATTTCTTCAGCTAAATACTTTCTAAAACTCATAATAAACTCCTTATTTCCTTTTCTGTATATCTGGCTAAAAAATCATCACGGTTTTTCTTTGCCTTTTTTATTTCCGATTTCGGTACTTTATCTGTATTTTTTTCAAATGCATTTGTAAGAATTATAATATTTTTATAACAGAAAAAATATAAAATCCTCACTTGATCTCCCGTTAATTTTATCCTTAATTCATGTATTCCGTCTTCTAAAAGGTCGGCGTAGGGTCTGTGCAAATCCGGCCCTTTTTCTTCTAATTCTTCAATGAGAGTCGATGTTTTTGCCCTTTCATTTATGGAAAGTTTTCTGATGTATTCCTCTACAGGCTTCGTTCCATCCTGTTTGATATAAAACACTACATGCCACTTGCTGTTCATAATATATAATACATCAAATATGATGTATTGTCAAATCCTCCGCTTTACCAAAATCGTTACCGTTACCGGAGTTCTGATGCCTGAACCAAAAATTTTTCCGCCTTCTTTTCGGGACAATTCGCCGGAAGTCCTACAGATACCTGCTGCTTGCCGCGAGAAGCCTCATTAATACTATACATATATATAGCTGTATTTAAATATGGTAAATAGCAGAAACCTCTGCCAGGGTTTTTGCTGCATCGAAGCGTCTACGAATATGGCTGTGGGTAGCGGGTATGATATATATTTATGATCACGATAAATTGGAGTTGGAAAAACTATTCGCCGCTTTCTTCGCCTAAAACTGATTTGACCCGTTTAATTAAAGCATCAGGAATAAAAGGTTTTACAATATACCCTTCTGCTTCAAAAGCCATTGCCTGATCTATAAACTGGGGATTCGCATGGCTGGTAACAAAGATTACAGGAATACTTTTTAACTCAGGACTTTTTTTCAAAAGACCAACAAATTCCAGTCCTGAAATTTCGGGCATTTCGATATCCAACAGGATAAGATCAACTTTGAACTGTTTAAGCATTTCCAGAGCCAAAGTTGCCGATTTAGCCAGCCGGACATCGTATTCATGCTGAAGAATGGTGCGGATGGTTGTTAAGCTTACTGCCATATCGTCTACCGCTAATATTATTTTTTTATTTGTTGTTTCCGCCATGGTGTAATTGTATCCTATTTGGTATAATTGTGCAAGTCCTATGCGTTACTACAGCACTAAAAATTCCGGCCAGTCTTTCTCGTTTGCAGAGGCAGTCTTAAGCGGTTTAGCCCCGGATGGAGGCCTTTTTGTACCGCAGATCATACCTTGCTACAGGGAAAATGTAAAAAACTCTTTATCGTCCATGTCGTTCCTGGAAATTGCTTTCGAAACAATCAAGCCCTTTGTTGACGGCGAAATAACCGGCCCTGTTCTGGAAGAACTATGCACAGAAGCTTTTTCTTTTGGCGCCCCTCTTGTACCGGTAAATCCGGATTTGGAAAAGCCCTTTTCCGAACCGGTTCTGATGGAACTGTTCCACGGACCAACCGCAGCTTTTAAGGATTTTGGCGCCCGTTTTATGGCAAGAACATTTTCATTCCTGCGTCGGGGAGAAGACAGGCCCATTCACATCCTTGTAGCGACATCCGGCGACACTGGGGGTGCTGTTGCGGACGGTTTTTTTAATATTAAAGGTATTTCCGTTACGATTTTGTACCCGAAAGGCAGGGTTTCTGAACTCCAGGAAAAACAAATCGCCGGGCTTGGAGGCAATATCAGCGCTTTGGCCGTAGAAGGAAGTTTTGACGACTGTCAGGCACTGGTTAAAAACGCCTTTACCGACAAGCGCTTACAGGAACAGCTTACACTTTCTTCGGCAAACTCCATCAATATATCCCGACTTATCCCTCAGACTATATATTATTCAGTTATTGCAGGAAAAGCACAATCAGGCTGCTATGATAGTGATGGCGAAGCAACCCCCAGGGCTAATTCTGTTCAGTACACCGATGCGAAAGATAATCGGCAGCCCTCCGGCAATAATCGTCCTGTTACCTTCTGTGTACCCAGCGGCAATTTCGGTAACCTTACAGCGGGTCTATATGCCCTGTCCATGGGCGCCCCCATCGCCGGTTTTATTGCCGCAACCAACATTAACAAAACTGTCCCGGATTATTTGGAAAGCGGAGAATACAAAACCCGCATTTCCCAGGCTACTATTTCCAATGCCATGGATGTGGGCGCACCCAGTAACTTTGAACGCATGGCTTCCCATTGGAGTTATGCACAATTACGGCAAATGATACAGGGTGTGTATGTAACTGATAGCGAAACCCGCCAGGCTATAAAAAATGTACACCAGGACCATGGTTATTATCTTGATCCCCACGGGGCAGTGGGCTGGTCAGCTGTAAAAAAAATAAAAACAGCCGTATCCGGTAATACAGCCGGCACTGACAAGGTAATTATTGCTGCTACTGCCCATCCTGCAAAATTTTCCGAAACAGTAGAAAGCATAACCGGCCCGGTACCTGTTCCCGCCGCTATAGAAAATGCCCTCGGCAGAACTGCCCGGTCGCACACTATTCCTGTGGACATATCAGCATTAAGGGATTTTTTACTGAACGCAGGGTGAGTTAAGCAATTTTCAAAACTTTATCAGCTTCGAAAATGGCTTTGCATATTAAGGCTATTCCGGTACTCGCCAGCAGCTACCGAGCGTACTCTGTAATCCTTGTTTCCCTGATTATGGTTACCTTTATACGGCCCGGATAATGAAGATCCGCCTCGATCTTTTTGGCAATATCCTTGGCAAGGAATTTTGTTTGTTCGTCGTTGATAGAATCGTTATTGACGATAATTCGCAGTTCGCGGCCGGCCTGAATGGCAAAGGCTTTGTCCACACCATTGAACCCTACGGCAATGTTTTCCAGGTTTTCCAGACGTTTGATGTAGTTATCCAGCGTTTCCTTTCGTGCGCCAGGCCGGGCTGCACTGATTGCATCGGCAATTTGTACAATAACAGACTCAATGCAGGAAGGTTCTATGTCATTATGATGACTTCCAATGGCGTTGATAATCTTTGAGTCTTCTCCCATTTTACGGGCCATGTCCATACCGATTTCTGCATGATTAAGGTCCGAGTCGGATTCAGCGCCCTTTCCAATGTCGTGGAGCAAGGCGGCTCGTTTGGCCAGATCCCGGTTTACGCCAAGTTCTGCGGCCAAAACACCGGCAACAATTGCTACTTCCCTGGAATGGGCAAGTACATTCTGCCCATAACTGGTACGGAAATGCAGCCGCCCCAGAGCGCGGATCGCCTCCTGGCTGATATTATGAATCCCCACATCAAAAAGGACTTTTTCGCCTTCTTCAAAGATCTTTTGGGATATGTCCTTGGTAACCTTGGAAACAACTTCTTCAATGCGGGCCGGGTGTATACGTCCGTCAATGATAAGCCGTTCCATGCTGACACGGGCAATTTCACGGCGAACCGGATCGAAGCAGGAGATAACCACAGCTTCCGGGGTATCGTCAATAATAATATCCACACCGGTTAATGTTTCCAGAGTACGGATATTCCGGCCTTCCCGGCCAATAATCCGGCCTTTCATTTCGTCATTGGGCAAGGTAACTGTAGCTACCGTTACGTCGCCTGTAACTTCTGTAGCAAGCCGTTGAATGGTAGTTACAAGTATGTCCCGGGCCTTTTTTTCAGCATTCAGGTTTGCTTCTTGTTCAATTTTATTGATAAGACCCTGAGCATCATGCCTGGCATCATTTTCCAGATCGGCAATAATAAGCCCTTTGGCTTCTTCCACCGTAAGACCTGATATTCTTTCCAGTTCCCTGCGGTAGCGTTCTTCTTCCTTGTCAAGTTCAGCTTCACGATCGGCGATTTGCCTGGTTTTTTCGGCAAACTGTTGTTCAATTCTCTCTATTTGACCGGTCTTCTTCTCTAAAACCTCTTCTTTCTGAACTACACGGCGTTCATACCGTTGCAGCTCAGCCCTACGTTCCCGAGTCTCCCTCTCTTGCTGGTTTCGCTCGCGGATAACTTGTTCTTTTGCTTCAAGAAGTATCTCCTTCTTTTTAGCTTCAGCTTCTTTTATCGCATCCAGTTTTATACGTTCGGCACGTTGTTCCGACGCCGTCAATTGGAATCTGGCATATAGCCATCTAATAATCCAGCCCAAGGCTAACCCGGCAAGAGGGAGGATTATATATAAAATCCAAAACATATATGTCCCCTTACCGTTGTTACTAAATTCAGCTTAGTATAAGGAAAATAATTGAAATTGTCAAGAAAAAAAGTTGTTTTTGCAAAAAAAATGACCAACTTAATGTGTCAAAATGATACATTAAGTGATTATTTTTTCTTCAGGCAAATGTTTAGTCAGAATATCTTTAAGATCCTTGATAATAATTGGTTTTGCCAAAAAATCATCCATCCCTTCTCTTATAAAAGTATCACGTACACCGGAAATAGCATTGGCGGTAAGGGCTATAATTGTTAACCGGGTAAATTCATCTCCCAAAGCGCGGATTTTCTGAGTTGCTTCGATTCCGTCCATTCCCGGCATCATGTGATCCATAAATACAATGTCATAATCATTTTTTTGAACCAATTCAACGGCATCTTCACCCCCGGTAGAGGTGTGAACTTCCGCCCCGTAGCGACGGAGGAAACCTTCTGCTACCATGCGATTTATTTGGTTATCGTCTACTACAAGAATACGGGTGTTTCTGACCAGGAAGGAACCGGAATCATCTCTGCTCCTGCGTTGTTCGTAATTTTTTTGGCCATTCAGAACAGCCGCAAGTTGGTTAATCACGACAGGTCTGTTCAGGGCATTGGGAATTTCTCTGTCGAATTTTTCTGTAACTTCTTTGATAATAAAAAATTTGTTCGTTTGCTTTTCGTTATCAAAAAAATCCCTAAAGCCTTCCTTGGCAGTACTGTCAAAAAGAACATGGCTGAAAATTTCCAGTTCGTACAATTTCCGGGCCTGACTCAAGTCCATACAAATTCTATAGCGTACCCCTAAATCTCTAAGCATAAATTCCATGCTGTCTGCATTGTACCTGTTGGGTTCGTAAACCAAAACCCGTTTTTCATCCGGAGATTCTACTTCCGCCAAAAAACCATCCCGTTTGCCGGGACAAACAATATAAAATGAAAAAGTAGTACCTTCGCCGTAAACACTTCCAACAGTAATTTCCCCGCCAAGCAATTCCACCAACCGGCGGCTGATAGTAAGGCCAAGCCCTGTTCCTTCTTCATTACGGTTCCTGTGTGTATCCAATTGCTGGAATTCCGTAAAAAGCTGATTAAGCTCTTCTTTCTTAATACCCCTGCCGGTATCACTGATATTAAAATTAATCCGGTATGCAGAGCTTGCTGCTTCCAATTCAGGTTCAGCCCAGGCGCTTAAAATTACAGCGCCTTCTTTGGTAAACTTTACCGCATTGTTCATAATATTGATCAAACACTGCTTAAGTCTTATTTCATCACTCACTACAACAGGGGGAATATTCCGCGAAATAGACGAAACAAGAGCCAGTCCTTTTTTTGTTGATTTAATATTTATCACATTAAGGGCATCAATAATAAGCGCTGCAAAATCAAACGGTTTAAAATCAATCTCCATTTTCTGGGCATCGATCTTGGAAAAATCCAAAATATCATTAATGATTTGAAGAAGGCTTAATGCCGACACTTTAATGGTATCTGCCCTTGTAAGCTGTTCTGCGCTCAGGGGATTGGCCAGCATCAGATCCGTCATGCCAATGATAGCATTCATGGGCGTACGAATCTCGTGGCTCATATTGGCAAGGAAATTTCCTTTTGCCTGCGCAGCGGCTTCAGCCTGGTTTTTAACTTCCATAATGGGAGTTATATCTGCCCATTCAAAAAGACGTGCGATTTTTCCTTCTGTTAATTGGGAAGACCTAAGTAAAAAATATGAAGTTTCATTCCGTACGTTAACGGTAAACTGCCGTTCCACATATCCTTCCTGCTCCAAAATTTCCTGAAAGAGCATCCTTATTTCACTGGCCGGTAAAATATCCAAAAGCGGCATACCATGCAAATTCGCTTTATTGCTTGCCTTGAGCCAGATAGCCAAAGAATCGCTTAAATATTCAACCTCTGCATCATTATTGATTATAACAATATAGGAAAAGGTGGTTGCCATAAGAGAATTAAAAGTTATACCTGACTTTTCTACTTCAACAACGCTTTCTATAAAAAATCTGCTGAAGGAATAAAGCAAAAATCCCATAAGTAAAAAAGCAAGTAACCCGGTATAATTCATGTATCCCGGAATTCCCGATCCCAAAATAGGATACCGAAATACCACCAGAAGAAAGAACAGTGAAACTGTGGAAATACCGAAAAACTTAAGGAAACCCTTATGTTCCAGATAACAAAGAGCGGTAGCCAAATCAATAAAAAGAAGAAAAAAATAAAGAAAGTCTCCTCCCTGTAAGATGGATGCAACTGTGGCAATGACAAAAAAGATGGTAGGGCAAACCCAGGCCACAAAATGACGGGAAAAATCGTTAAAATAAAAAATCCAGGTATAAAGAGCCGAGAAAATCAGAATTGATGTAACACGCACCAGAAAATTCAGGAGGGGGAAACTATAACCTAAAAACAATATAACCGTAAAAACAGCATATGATGCCAGACAAATATAGATTATTACCGGCATGCGGCGATAGGCTTTTTCAATGCTCAGAATCCACTTTTCTTTCAAAGAAAATCTCCGCCTTCAAGCAAATCCGCTATGCTAACTTCTTTCGTTTGATTTAAATTGCTTATTGAAACCTTTTTTTTCGAAAGGTCTTCTTCCGGCGGCTGAATTAATACAGGCGCGGAAACATTGGTAGGACAGACAAAGTCCAGCGATGCCGGGTGTACTTCAAGATTTAATTCCGTATCATAAAAAAACTCACCATCCAGGGTAATCGCCATATCCACAGACGAAGTAATCCGGAGTTTTTTGCAGCGATAATGGGTAATATACTCGGGCCATTTGGTGTATTGACCTTTTTGATAATCCGTAATTATTTTAATTATTCTATTCTTGGGCACCGGTTTCATTGTATACAGATCCATTAAACCATCATTAATCACGGCATCCGGAGCAAGAGTACCCAGGCCGTTTCCGGAAGCGTTGGCAATAAAGATCCCCGTATAATTACCTTCCAGCTCAACACCTTCCAGTTCAATGTTGTAATGACGAATTTGAGAATTTATGACAGTATAATAAATTCCTGCCAGAAAATAACTGATTTTTAAAGGCAGTCCGAACCGTTCCGATAATTCCAGTCCCAATTGATAACTAATGGTTTCGAGGCCAATCAGCACATGTGTTAATACATAATGGTTTCCCGCCATGATCGTATCAATTGTAATTACCGGAGAAAGGGATAAATTTCTCATGGATGTAAATTCATATCTTGCATTTTCTCCGAAAATATTAAGCAAGTCATCATCTGTACCCATGGGAAAATAGGCAACCTGAACATTGGGAAGTCCCAATACTCCATTAATCACTTCAAACAGGGTTCCGCTGCCGCCAAATGCATAAACCCTGACCATTTCCGAAGCATTATTGACAAAACGCATGGTATAACCAGAAGCATCCCGCTTCCACCTGGTAACATGAATAGTATGATCCATTCTGGGATTTCTGGCAAAAAAATCCTTTATTTCATCAACAATGTTATTAACATACCCGGTAACCCGTCCTGCTTTGGGGTTAACGATGCACAGGTGCTTCATTGTTTTTTATTTCCTTACAAGCTCAAACAGCTCCTGAATTTTAGCAGCCATTCCTTCATATTCCAGATTTTCTATATCCAACAGGATATTTTGCAATTTTTTTTGAATTTCTTCATTTTCCCAATTAAGAGAAGCCAAAGGCATCAGCAGGGAATTGGCAGTTGCAACATCAAAAGTATCGCAGGCTTTTTGTACCTGTTCCAGCACTTTCTCCAAATCCGCTACCTCGCCTTTACGGGAATCCTTTTCCTGCTGGGGAAAAATGGCTGCAAGGTTCCGGGAAAATACCCGTAATTTTTCCTCAAAAGACGGATAGTTATTCTTGCAGTATGTCTCATCGTCCGATTTGGCAGCAAATTCCAATTGCCGTGCTTCGTCTCCAAAAGCTTCTGCCCCAATAATATACAATGCGGATTTCATACCGTGAACTTCTATGGCAAATGACGCCAAATCTTTGGTAAATAAACTGCGCAATTTGGTTATTGATTCGGAAATAACCTTAACAGTTACCTTAAGCAATTCGGCATATTTTTTCTTGTCTCCTCCAATAAGGAGTATGCCTTTTTCAACATCAAGATTTTGAATGTTTCCGGCTTTTTCCAGAAAAGCTTCATCATTTTCTGTCATATCCAATTCCTGTTCGTCTTCCTGTTTTTCAACAGTGCTATTTTTCCTTGCACGTTCTGCGGGCTTTTGCATTTCATGTTCCCAATCGGCCCTGCGACTGATTAGATAACTTAAAACATCTCCCACAAAAAGCAAGGTTGTATCGTCATGAATAATTGTTCCCTGTTTTTTCCCTTCCATAATGACATAACCCCGCAAGACTTCATCAGCTCTGAGGGGAAGTATACATACAGATTTGGTAATAAAACTTATAAACGGTAATTGTGTTTTTTCCAGGTTTTCCCCGTTCATTGTAAGGTGCTTTTTACCTTCAAGGAGTTTTGCCACCTGGTTATGCGCAAAGAATTCACTGTCGCCTTCCTCCCATTCGGTTGAGGGATATAATGCAACAATTCTTGGTTCATTATTAATAATAAAGACAAATGAAGCTCTAAAAACATTATAGTATTTGGCGATTTCATTCAACAATTTATCAAATGCTTCGTGCAGAGTGTTACTGCGAAACAATGCATAATGAATACGAAGCAGCAGATCAAACCGGTCATAATACCGATCAAGCAGGATTTTATTGGTTCTGAACTGATCCGCCATGCGAATCAATGATCTGGATATCATTCCCATCTCATCCTGTGTATTAATAATATCTATCTTCATTTGCAGATTGCCTGAACCAATGTTTTCGCTGGCTTCGGTTAATTTTTTAAGAGGCGCCGCAATGCCCTTTGAAAAATAAATAAAAAGCAGCGTAAAAGCGATCAAACAAACCACAAACAAAGAACCAATAGGCAGAAGAACAGGAATAATCTGCCGTAGTATAATTTTCTGCGGTATGGATGAAAAAATGTAAAGAGTATGGCCGTATATTTCGACTGGATGAAAGTGATTGAAGCTATTTACCCCTGTAAGTTCAGAGTACCCTGTAAAATTTAATCCCATCTCATCATGAGGATTGTCAAAAAAATCCATTACTTCGGGGTAGCTGCCAAACCCCAGTTCCTCCAGGTTTTTTCCGATTATATCGGTGCCTTGGAAATAACAAAGTAAACCATCCTGCATAAAAATTGCAGAAACCGAATCAATAAACTCCGTGCTTCCCAGAGTTTCCTCATTTACAACTGCATCAAGTCCGACAACACCAATGGGTTTGCCGCCTCTTAAAACCGGTTCGTTAACGCCAAAGACATGAACCGGACCAAAACCATAATCCCAAAGCAGTTCAGAAACACCAAGATCGGTATAAAAAGTGCCCGTTTTCATTGGAATGGCATAGTAGAACGACTCTTCGCTATCATCCAAAGTGTTTTCGTCCATATCGTCAAGTACAGACCAGGAATCTCCGTCTTTGATAAAAGAACGTATATAACGTCCGGAAGGAGCGCCGGAATAATCCTCTGTATGTAGAGAATCATTCCCGTCAAAGGCATTAGGTTCAAAAGCCAGCCATGCGTTAATTACCACGGGATTATAGAACCGAGAAGTAATAATATTCTCTCCCCTTACACGGGCAGCAGGATCGTTTGGATTAATTTTTTCCAGTTCCCTTGCAGAGATTTTAACCGAGAGTTCCATAATATCAAAACACTTCATTAAATTCGAAGCGCTGTACACCGCTTGATTGTGCAGTTCCCGCTCTGTTTCCCTGATTTTGAGTCTGTAAACCTGATGAACTATAAAAACTGAAAGAAACAAGTAAATAATAAAAAAAGGCAATAAAGTATAAAACAATATCTTATGACGAATTGATTTCATATTATTCCATCAGAACTTTCACTATTGTTGTTCGAACGCCGCCTTGCTATTGATTCAATTTCATCATGTATTGATACAAAAGCATCAATGACCTGGGGGTCAAAATGCGAACCCTTACCTTCTACAACAAGGTTAAACGCTTCATGAGAATCCATGGCTTTTCTGTAAATCCGGTCTGCAGCCACTGCATCGTATACATCAGCTACTGCCATTATTCTTGAACACAGAGGGATTTGATCTCCTTTAAGTCCGTGAGGATACCCGGTCCCATTGTATTTTTCGTGATGCCCCTCCGCAATTTTAATTGCATAATTCAGATAATGCTGTGTGGGTGTCCGTTTATACATATCCCTGAGTAAATCGCCGCCTATGGTAGTATGGGACTTCATGATGTTAAACTCCCGATCATCCAGCCTATCCGGCTTTAACAGTATAATATCACTGACACCTATCTTGCCTATATCGTGAAGCAGTGCTCCGCGGGTCATAAGGGAAAGTTCCTCCTCGTTAAGCTCTCCCTGAAAACAACTCTGATGTATCAATTCCCGGCCTATAAGTGATACATACTTTCTGGTTCTTTGAATATGATCGCCGGTGCTTTTGTCACGGCTTTCGATCATTTCAGCAAAGGAAATAATTATGCTGTCTTCCAGTTCTTTAACGGTATTTTCCAGATTTTGCTGATACCTCGCAAAATTCAGGTGAAGTTTTAAGCGGTGATTAAGGATGCTCTTCTCTACCGGCTTGGTAATAAAATCCACAACTCCCGATTCCAAAGCACGGGCTTCCGTAGCTATGTCGTGGTTGGCAGTAAGAAAAATAACCGGAATTCGGCTTAATACAACACTGTTCTTAATCCGTTTCAGTGTTTCAAAACCATCCATTTCCGGCATATCCACATCCAGAAGGATAAGATCAGGCACACGTTGGAGACAGATTTGCAGGGCTTGTGCGCCGGATTTTGCTAATAATATCTGATATGTATCGGCAAGCTGCAACTGAATGTTTTTAAGATTCGCAAGATTGTCGTCAACTACCAGTATTTGGTACATGAATCCTCCAAAATGGGATTTACAGTATTATACACTATACATCATAATAAAAAATAAACCAATAAGCAGGAGATAGTATGAGTGCCATAGAATATATTGAAGGAAGGGAAATTCTTGATTCCCGGGGCAATCCTACCATAGAAGTCGATGTAGAACTGGAAGACGGAGCTTTTGGCCGGGCAGCAGTACCCTCCGGAGCATCCACCGGAGAGCATGAAGCAGTAGAACTCCGGGACGGCGATAAGGATCGTTATCTGGGCAAAGGTGTCCAGAAAGCAATAACAAATATTAATGACATTATCGCTCCTGAGTTAATAGGTTTTGAAGCATGCGATCAGGTTGATATTGACCAGACAATGATAGAGCTGGACGGAACAGTAAATAAAGGAAAACTCGGCGCCAATGCAATTCTGGGTGTGTCGATGGCTTGTGCCAGGGCTGCAGCAGAAAGTTTAGGTGTTCCCCTGTACAGGTATCTTGGCACTTTTCATGCAAATATGCTTCCCGTACCGATGGCAAATATTATCAACGGCGGTAAACATGCTGATAACAAAGTGGATTTCCAGGAATTCATGGTTATGCCCGTGGGTGCAGAATCCATAAGAGAAGCTGTACGCTGGACAGCGGAAGTATTCCATAACCTGAAAAAACTCCTTAAAGATGCCGGCAAGAACACTGCCGTTGGAGACGAAGGCGGCTTTGCCCCGGATATCGGTAATGAAGAAGCCCTGGAATTCATTATGAAGGCGATTGAAAAAGCCGGTTATAAACCAGGCGATGACTTCGGTATTGCCCTGGATTGTGCCAGTTCCGAGTTGTTTGAAGAAGGCGGCAAAAAAGGCTACAAGTTCTGGAAATCCAACCCGGATAAACTCTTTACCGCAGACGAGATGATCGATATTTACACCAACTGGGTAAACAAATACCCCATTATTTCTATCGAAGATCCTCTCGACCAAAACGACTGGGACGGCTATGTAAAAATGACCAAAGCTTTGGGAAACAAAATCCAAATCGTTGGAGATGACTTCTTTGTAACCAATACAAAACGGCTTTCCAAAGGCATTGCAATGGGCGCCTGTAATTCAATTCTGATAAAGGTAAACCAGATCGGTACGATAACCGAAACCTACGAAGCGGTTGAAATGGCCAAGCGTGCAGGTTACACGGCGATAATTTCTCACCGTTCAGGTGAAACCGAAGATGCCTTTATTGCAGACCTTGCTGTAGCTCTGGAAACCGGACAAATAAAAACTGGTTCCATGAGCCGCACCGACCGGGTTTGCAAGTACAACCAGCTTATGCGCATCGAGGACGAACTAATGGGCGTCTGCGAATATGCGGGAAAGAACGCGTTCTACAATACGCCAAATACACGCACACAAGACATCGAGCGTATTTAAGAAATAATTGTAACACGCCGTATGCCCAAAAATATTAGCATTTAAAAAAATGACTAAGGGCCGCATGGGGCTAATTCTTTGTTAATTCGAGCCAAACAATCCTTTAATCGCACTTTTTAAATCGTTGGCGGTATAAAGCGAATAGCCCAGCCCGGCGGCGGTTTTTTCCCGTACAGCATGCCGGCGTACGGGCAACACCTCACCTGCCAAAGAAAGCTCGCCTGCAATGGCTGTTATGGCAGGAAGTGAAATGCCGGTTCGTGCCGAGTACAGCGCTGCCGCCAGGGCAAGTTCTATACCTACTTCTTTGATTCGTATGCCGCCGGCAACATTAACATAGATGTCCTGATCGGAAAGCCGCAAACCCAGATGTTTTTCGAGACATGCAGCGATTCTGGAAACCCGGTTTGTTTCTATTGAACCGGAGAAGACTCTGCTTATGGAACCTTTGGCAGGAACCGTCAGCGCCTGAAGCTCCACCAAAAGCGACCGCGTCCCTTCCAGAACGGCAGCAATGGCAATTCCTGCAGGGATATTCCCTTCGCGCCGGACAAGAAAAAGCATCGAAGGGTCGGCAACTTCTGATAAACCCTTTTCGCCCATGGTAAAAATACCGATCTCGTCAACAGAACCAAAGCGGTTTTTTACCGAACGGAGAAACCGGCAATCACCGCCTGCAAAACCGGCGCTGCCGGAACTGTGCGAACTATCGTTTGCAGAACCGCCTCCCGTATCTCCTGTTACTCCCTGTTCAAAATACAGCACCGTATCTACCATGTGTTCAAGGGTTTTTGGTCCCGATATAAGACCATCTTTGGTTACATGAGCAGCAAGGAACAGCGCCGCATCATGTTCTTTAACCCATGAAATCAATTCATAGGCGCAGAACTTCATCTGGTTAATGGTTCCTGGAGCAGGACCGGCTTCATCGGTATGGAGAGTCTGTACCGAATCAACCATAATGAGTACCGGTTTTGTTGCATCAAGGATTATCAAAATATCTTCCATTTTGCCGGTACAGCAAAGCTCAATACGGGCAAGGTTACCTGCTCCTAAACGATCGGCACGCATTTTTATCTGGCCGGCGGATTCTTCACCACTGACATATAAAATTCTTCCCTGAGTTTGAGCGGCAGCGGCCACCTGCAGAAGCAAAGTAGATTTGCCGATTCCCGGCTCACCTCCCAAAAGAATGGCCGATCTTTTCATAATACCGCCGCCCAATACCCGATCCAGTTCCTGTATACCGCTGGAAATTCTCTTGCCTTCTATTGGGTCTACCGACGACAATGGAACGGACTGAGGGGGAGAAGAATTCCCCGTACGGATAGTCTTTGTGGAAGTAACGGCGGTTTCTACCAGAGTATTCCATTCACCGCATTCAGGACAACGGCCTAACCATTTGGGCTCTTCATGACTACAGGAACCGCACTTAAAAACGTGAGCTTTTGTCTTTTTCATATTAAAAAAACCGTTTTGTATTATTTTTCCTGTATATTGATTGAAAGGCAGATTACTTCATGTTCATAAATTACAAAGGGAATACAAAGCAGCCTGATTCTGTCTTCGGGAATAACTATCATGTGAGCCTTGCCGCTTATTACTTTAGGAAGAGAAATAATTATTCTGAACATATCTTCAAGGTTTCTTTTAACATTTCCGGCAATAATATTAACAAGTTCTCCTACCACATCAACTATATCTGAATTGGAAAACTCGTCAGCTCCGGTTAACTGAGCGGTAATTTTTGAAGCGGTCTCCTTCTTCATGGAAATGGCTACAAGCCCTTTTACTTCCCCGGTCAAGGCAATGATGCCGGAAATATCCCACTCCAGAAACGACTCTTTTTCCGCAAAATAGGCCCGGTCAGGTTTTAACTCAACCTGTAGCATGTTACTAAATACAGTAGATGTAACCTGTACAAAGGGCTGAATATACTGCTCCATTTGTTCAGTATATACGCACTGTTTTAAAAATACAAGTAGCCGTGCATTGGCTGTTCAGGGCTTTTGCGGTATCATAAGCCAAGAGGTATGTTTTGGCAAAGGACTTTACCCATTTTGACTCCCGCGGCAACGCTATTATGGTAGATGTTTCCGAAAAAGAAATAACTTCCCGTACCGCCATAGCAAAAGGAATCATCTCGATGAATGACACAGCCATAAAGGCAGTGTTGGGCGGAACCGCCAAAAAAGGAGATGTTCTGGGTGTCGCCCGTACCGCCGGGATCATGGCGGCCAAACGTTGCGCTGAACTTATACCGCTTTGCCATCCGCTGAATTTCGATAAATGTACCATAGATTTTTCCATAAACGAAAAGAAGAAAGAAATTGAAGCATCGTGCACGGTAAAACTTTCCGGAAAAACCGGAGCGGAAATGGAAGCACTTGCGGGCGTGTCCATTGCCCTGCTTACCATTTATGATATGTGCAAAGCTTTGGACAGGACAATGGTTATTAGTGATATTAAACTCATGGAAAAGTCCGGCGGCAAGAGCGGCCATTTTGTTCGTGATGACTCTCTGCACGGATAAGGTAATAGATCATGCTAAAGGATTCTTTTGGCCGAACCCTTGATTATCTCAGAGTTTCCGTTACCGATCGCTGTAACCTCCGCTGCGTGTACTGTATGCCTCCCGAAGGGGTGGAGTGGAAACCGCACGAAACCGTACTCTCCTTTGAAGATTTCCTCCGCATTTGCAGAATTATGACAGAGTTGGGCATACGCAAAATCAAAGTTACCGGCGGTGAACCTCTGGTACGCCGCGGTGTTGCCTCGTTTATAAAAAATCTCAAGAAATTTCCGGGCATAGATAAAGTTACCCTTACGACAAACGGCCTGCTTTTGGGCGCATATCTGGACGAAGCCGAAGCAATGGGAGCATTACCAGACGGGATCAACATCAGTCTTGATGCCTTGAACCCGGAACGATCCAAACAAATTTCCCGCAATGGCAATACCGTACTACAGGAAATATCCCCTCTTCTGGATCGCATGCTTAAAAAAAACATTACGGTAAAGATTAACTGTGTACCGATCCGAAACAATAACGAAGAAGAGATTCTTCCCATAACTGCTTTGGCAAAAGATAAAAACATTGCCGTACGTTTTATAGAACTAATGCCCCTTGGTTTTGCCGCTGCGTTGGAACCCGTCCCAGGCGGTGAGATCGCCGCACTTCTCGAAAAATCCTATGGCGCACTGACGCCGTATTCCGGAGTCTCCGGCAACGGCCCGGCGGTTTATTACAAGCTTCCGGGTTTAGCCGGAACAATTGGCTTTATCAATGCCATAAGCCGCGGCTTCTGCGAAACCTGCAGCCGCCTCCGCCTGACTTCCGTCGGATTTCTAAAACTTTGTCTTTCTGATGATCTGGGCATGGATCTAAAAGAACTGCTCCGTGCCGGTGTATCCGACAATGAACTCGCCCAGGCAATTACGGAAATTTCCATTAAAAAACCGCGGTACCACAATCTTTCGGAAGTTTACTGTGTACGCCCGTCGGAACATCCTGACGGTATGTCGGAAATCGGGGGATAAGAAATTAATTATTATGATATACTATCGTCATGGGTAAAGTTTTGGCAGTATGTACCAGTTCCGAAAAAGGAACGGCAAAACGCAATGTTGGAAAAGCCGAGTTTGTCCTTGATCACGGCATAGCCGGTGACGCTCACGCCGGTCCCTGGCACCGGCAGGTATCGCTGCTGTCTTATCAAAAAATCGAAGCTTTCAGGGCCAAGGGCGCGAAGGTAGAAGACGGGGACTTTGGGGAAAACCTCGTGGTGGAAGGTATTGATTTCCGCAGCCTTCCGGTGGGAACCGCTTTTGAATGCGGAGAAGTTCTTCTGGAATTAACCCAGATTGGAAAAGAATGTCACAGCCACTGCGCCATTTACAAAACCATGGGGGATTGCATCATGCCCCGTGAGGGGGTTTTTGCCAAAGTTCTCCGCGGCGGGTTTATTAACGTTGGGGATGAGATGATAGTCAGACAAGTTTCCCGAACAGAGGCTGATGGGGAAAAGTTGTCTGACAATAATGCTCCGTATCGTATATGGATTATTACTGCCAGTGACAAAGGTTCCCGGGGAGAACGTGAGGATAAAAGTGAACCGGTAATACGGGAGATCGCCGCCGGTGCGGGCTATACAGTTGCAGGTTATACTTTGCTTTCCGATGATCAGGCGGGACTGGAAGCGGAATTTAAACGTATTTGCGACAACAGTTTTGCCGATCTTATCCTTACTACCGGCGGTACAGGCTTTTCTCCCCGCGACTGCGTGCCCGAAGCTACCGCAGCAGTGGCGGAACGGCTGGCGCCGGGCATTGCCGAAGCGATGCGTGCCGGGAGTATGGCAATTACAAAGCGAGCTATGTTAAGCCGGGCAATTGCAGCTATCCGAGGAAGCACACTCATTGTTAATCTTCCAGGAAGCCCCAGAGCGGCCCGCGAAAATCTTGAATTTATCATCAAAGAACTGCATCACGGCCTGGATATACTTACACACCGGGATAGTGAATGCGGAGGTATTAATCATAATGAGAAATATGGAAGTATTGGAATATGTTTGACAACTCCATAACCCGGTAGTACAATTGATTCCAGGAAAATTGTAAAAGCCAGCTCCGAACCCCTCAGGCGTAAATTTCGTCTTCCATGACGGAATTGCCTGCCGGGTCGATAGGTGGCAGGGGAAACCCGGCTGCCCGCCATTTTGCAAAGGGGCCTTCATAAACTCTCAATCACCCGGTGTTTTAAATTCTCTGGGAGGGAGAGTTTATGGGGGCTTTTTCTTTTTTCCGTAAGGAGTGGGAAAATGGCAAAACAACTCATGATTAAGCCGGAAAAATGTGTCGGATGCCGAACCTGCGAAATCATCTGTTCCTGGAACAGGGGGAAGAATTTTAATCCCCGGAATTCCGCGGTTTCGGTAA